>Ga0098065_1000140_pt1 | contig 39480 bp, 26 predicted proteins | sample 25_taG_FD_75062 | JGI IMG/M metagenome (GOLD analysis project Ga0098065, IMG submission 75062) | Marine viral communities from Cariaco Basin, Caribbean Sea - 25_WHOI_OMZ | ecosystem: Environmental > Aquatic > Marine > Oceanic | place: Caribbean Sea: Cariaco Basin | collected 2014-11-08 | reverse complement strand
GCCGAGCTTGCCATAAGTACAGATAAGCTACACCATAGAGGGCCGCTGGGCTTAAAACAGCTTACTACAAATAAATATTATGTGCTGGGAGACGGGCATATAAGAGCATAATTTTCAGTTGATATTAAAAAGTAAAAAAGGGTGACTTGATCGTCACCCTTTTTTAATGTTTAAATTTGATAAAATAAATACTAAAATGTAACTATTTTAGTTTTTAATAGTCCAATAAGAAAGATAAAAACAATATGAAGAAAATAGTGTATGCCGCTGCCTTACTGGCAAGCTTGTACTCTTGTAAAACAACACAAAACCTAAGCTCTAAAGATCAGCCCATTATCACCACGATTGATCTGGTTAATGTTACCGATGACAAAGTAAAGGTAAGTGTGGACCCCGCTAAAATTACTACGGAAGAAATTAGCTTTTTTATTCCTAAAACCGTTCCCGGCACCTACTCTACCGACAATTATGGAAGGTTTATTGAAAACTTTAAAGCCTACGATTACGATGGTAATGAGTTAACGTTTACACATCAGGATGATAATACCTGGACCATCAGCAATGCCAAAGCTTTGGATAAGGTGAGTTATGAAGTTAATGACAGTTATGATATTGAAGGTGAAAATGATGTATTCTCACCTGCAGGAACCAATATCGATGCTGATAAGAATTTTATGCTGAATTTGCATGGTTTCGTAGGATATTTTAGCAAACTTCAGGAAGAGCCCTATCGTATAGAAATCCTTCGTCCAGATAATCTTATTGCGGGAACTTCTTTAACTCCTACTACAAAAGATGAAAATCCAGATGATAACTTTAGCACAGATACCTACACTGTAGGTCGTTATTTCGAAGTGACCGACCATCCTATCATGTACGCAAAACCAGATACTACAAGTTTTGACGTTCAGGGAATGAAGGTGCTTTTAGATGTCTATTCGCCAACCGGAAAATTTTCTGCTCAGGATATCAAACCGGGTATCGAGAAAATGATTTCTGCTCAGAAAAAATTTTTGGGAGATATAAATGATACTGAAAAGTATGCAATCTTATTGTATTTATCAGATCTTCAGAAAAAAGATGCACGTGGTTTTGGGGCCCTGGAACATCATACCAGTACTACGGTTGTGCTCCCAGAAACCATGCAAAAAGCGCAATTGGATGAAAGCATGAAAGATGTGGTTTCTCATGAATTTTTTCACATTGTAACACCACTTAGTGTTCATTCTAATGAAATCCATTATTTTGATTATAACGATCCTAAAATGTCTCAACATCTTTGGATGTATGAAGGGGTTACCGAATACTTTGCGAATCTCTTCCAGATTAATCAGGGATTAATTTCCAATCAGGACTTCTATGATCGTATGTCTGAAAAGATCGCATCTTCAATGAATTTTGATGATACGGTTCCATTTACTGTAATGAGTGAAAATATACTTACAGATCAATATAAAGACAGTTATTACAATGTATACCAGAAAGGGGCCCTAATCGGTATGGCCTTGGATATTCGTCTAAGGGAATTAAGTGATGGAAAAATCGGAATTCTTGATCTTATGAAAAAATTAAGCAAGAAGTACGGAAAAGATAAACCCTTTAATGATGAAGATCTTATAGGTGATATCGTAGCATTAACCTATCCTGAAATTCAGTCATTTTTCGACCAGTACGTGACTGGAGAAACTCCAATCCCTTATAATGAGTTTTTCGCGAAGGTTGGCTTAGAGGAAAAATCAAGTATGATCAACACCGGCTATTTCTTAAACGGCCAGGTTCCTTATATTGATGGTGATCCTGTTTCAGGAGAACTTTTCTTTAGAAAAGGAATTGGATTTAATACATTTCTTGAAAAACTTGGCGTTGAAGGTGGCGACATTATCAAAACAGTGAATGGTACCGAGTATACCATCAAAAATGTATATGGCTTAATTACAAGTTCACAATCATGGGAAGAAGGATCTGATATCGAAATTGTAGTAGATCGTGACGGTGAAGAAATAACATTAACCGCTAAAGCTTCACAACCCCAAGTTGAAGAAACTTCGATTACCGAGATGGAGCTACCCGCTGATAGTCCAAAAGTGAAATTAAGAGAAGCATGGCTTAAAAATTAGGCATTCAAAATCAAAAACCTCAATTAGGTTTTAAAAAAAGCTGCTTAAATGCTTCCCAATTATCCGGATGAGATAATTTAAAGAAGTATTTTAAGCAGCTTTTTTATTCCATATAATTCAACTAAATTACCAACCAACTAACCAAAATCAAAATGCTATGGAAATCCCGATCTTACAGGATATTGTGGTTATTCTGGGATTGTCGGTATTAATTATCCTTGTTATCCAAAAGATAAAAATCCCGAGTATTTTAGGCTTTTTATTAGCGGGGATTATTGCCGGCCCACACGCATTTAACCTTATAAGCAATAGTCATGAGGTTGAACTGTTAAGTGAAATTGGGATCATTTTCCTACTTTTCGTGATTGGGATCGAACTGTCATTAAAAGGCCTCGCAGCTATTAAAAACACTATTTTTATTGGTGGAGGTTTGCAGGTGGGAGGAACCATATTATTTACTACTTTGGCTTCACAACTTTTAGGTTTACCCCTAAATACTTCTATATTTCTGGGATTTCTGTTTTCTTTAAGTAGTACCGCAATTGTGCTAAAACTTTTTCAACAGCGTGGTGAACTTACCTCGCCGCATGGGAGGATAAGCATTGGGATCCTGATATTTCAGGATATTGTTGTAGTACCTATGATGCTACTAACCCCCATATTAGCAGGAAAAGCCGATAATATTTTAATGACTATTGGAATCTTGATAGGTAAAATTGCCCTGGTATTGGTTGTTATTTTGCTCCTTGCCCGCTATGTAGTGCCTAAAGTGTTGGGGTGGGTCGTAAAAACCAAAAATCAAGAACTTTTTATTCTTACAGTTGTGGTTTTTTGCTTTGCTATTGCCTGGCTCACCAGTTCTGTTGGCCTTTCTTTAGCATTAGGTGCTTTTTTCGCCGGTCTTATTATCTCTGAGTCTGATTACAGTCATCAGGCCACCGCAAATGTGCTGCCTTTCCGTGAGATCTTTATCAGTTTCTTTTTTATCTCTGTAGGTACACTTTTAGATTTAGGCTTCTTTTTCGATAATGTAGGCTATATACTTTTACTGGTGCTGGGAGTTGTCTTACTTAAAATGCTGGTGATAGGAATTACCGTTTTAATCCTAAAATATAAACCAAGAACGGTTTTTATAACCCTATTTAGTTTATTTCAGGTAGGGGAATTTTCCTTATTACTATCGGGCGTAGGCCTGGATAATGGTTTATTACCAGAAAATATTTACCAGTATTTTCTTGCTATATCGATCTTAAGTATGGCGCTTACGCCATTTCTAATAATGAATTCTTCAAAACTTACCTACGCTATTCTTAAAGCTCCTATCCCTTCTGCAGTAAGGCATCGTTTATCAAATATTAAAAAAACTACAAATGCAGAGGAGGAGTATTCTGAAGAGAATTTAAGTGATCATATCGTAATTATTGGTTACGGAACTAATGGAGAAAACATCGCTAAAGCCGCCCGTAGTGCCGATATTCCTTATGTAGTCGTAGATATAGATCCGGATTCTTTTGAGAATGCCAAGAAAAACAAAGAACCTGTTGTTTTTGGAGATGCAACCAATTCGTTAATTCTAAAACATATTCATATTCAGGAAGCTCGTGTAGTAGTTATCGCTATTTCTGATGCTGCAGCGACTAAAAAAATTATAAGTACCATTCGGTTATTTACGCAAACGGCATTTATCATTGTTAGAACACGCCAGGTGAAGGAAATTGAAGAAAATTTACGCGTGGGTGCTGATGAAGTGATTCCGGCCGACTTTGAAACTTCTATCGAAATTTTTACCCGGGTGCTTAAAAAATACCTGGTACCTTATGACGAAATTGTTGAATTTACCAGTAGTATTCGATCTGCAGATTACGAAATGCTTACACGCCTAAAAGATAAGCCCCATAATCCGGCACTCCATCATTTAAATATCCCGAACAAAGAAATTGCAACGCTTAGCGTTCAGTACAAAAACAAAAATATTGTAGGGAAAAGTCTGGAAGAATCTGGTATAGCTAAGAATTACGGGGTTACGGTTCTCGCCATAAAAAGAGATACCCAGTATTTAACAGAGATCACACCACAAACCAAGATTAAACGTGGCGACCTTATATATGTATTTGGCAATCCTTCAAATATTAATCATTTAAATAGTTTGCTTACGGTTTAAAACAACAAGAGCGTTATTAAGAAAGACCAACTTATAAAAGCCAAGTATTCTTAATTTTATCAAATTTTAGGCTTTATTTTTTAGAAAGTCAGGACTGGGTAAAAGAAAACTATGAATTTACATTTAAAGTGCTAAAACTAAGCTAAGATGCACGGCTAAAAGACTAAAGAATTGTAATTTGCTGTGCAAAATAAGCTAGCAGTTAATGTCTATACTACCCGAGAATTTTACACGCTATCGTAAATTTTTCAGTTTTATGCTGAAATATGCTAATAGTGATCTTTTTAAGAAAACTACAGCGAATGCGTTTGATGATGCTACCAGTGAAAACAAAAATCAGGATAACTTTGATCGTTCTCCCGAAGAATTGGTAGAAGATTTAAAAAATATGGGGCCTACCTATATTAAATTAGGGCAATTGCTTTCTACAAGACCAGATTTATTACCTGATGCTTATCTTAAAAAACTGGCAACCTTACAGGATGATGTTACACCAATTCCTTATGAAGAGGTACATAAGATTGTAGAAGAAGACCTGGGCACCCGTATTTCTAAAGCCTTTGATACTTTTGAAGAAAAACCAATCGCCAGCGCCTCTATTGGTCAGGTGCATTACGCTACTCTAAGAAGCGGTAAACCGGTAGCCGTTAAAATTCAGCGCCCCGGAATTAAACGTAAGTTTCTGGATGATATGGATACGCTCCAGGAAATGGCAGAACTTGCGGTTAAACACTCCAAAATCGCTAAAAAATATGCGATAGATACCGTTTTAGCTGAATTACGACGTATCTTATTAAACGAACTTGACTATTCCAAAGAGCTACAAAATCTTATTACGCTTAAAGAAAACTTACTCCCATACAACTACCTTATCGTACCGGCACCGGTTCCCGATTATTGTGGCAGTAGGGTGTTAACCATGGATTTTATCGACGGAAAGAAAATAACCTCTCTTTCCCCGCTTAAGCAACTAGAAGTAGATTATGCTCCAATGGTCGATCAACTTGTAGAAGCTTATTTACAACAGATCATTAACGATGGTTTTGTACATGCAGATCCTCATCCCGGGAATATACAGTTTACAAAAGATAGTAAAATTGCGCTTATCGATCTTGGCATGGTGGCTAACTTTACCAGCCACATGCAAGAATGCCTGCTTCAGCTTTTAATCGCCATTAGTAATAATAATGGCCCGGAGACAGCTCATATTATCATTAACATGAGTGAGACCGATGAAGACAGTGATCTGGCCACCTTCAATAAAATGATTAGTGACATCATTATGGAAAGTGAGAATAGCCCGGCAAAAGAATTACAAACCGGAAGATTGCTTATTCAGTTAAATCGTTTGGCTGCAGAAACCGGAATCCATATGCCTGTTGAAGTAAATATTCTGGGTAAAATATTGTTGAATATGGATCAGATCATTGCTGTTTTAGATCCGGAATTCGATCTTAGGGTCGCAATAAAAAAACATGCTCAGGAAATCATGCAAAAGAAAATGTATGAGGAGCTAAAACCAGAAAATTTCTTTTCCATGCTTCTGGAGTCCAAAAAACTGGTAGAGCATATTCCCGAACGCCTAAACAAAATTACCGATAATCTTGCAGAGAATAAATTTAAGGTAAATATAGAGGCATTAGATGAAGAGCGGCTAACCGATGGGTTTCAAAAAATAGCCAACAGGATCACTTTAGGGATTATCATTGCCGCAATGATTATTGGCGCGTCAATGCTTATGCAAATCCCTACAGATTTTGTGATTTTCGGATATCCTGGCTTCGCCATTTTATTCTTTATCCTTGCCGCTTTTATGGGAATTTGGTTAACCTATGTGATTATTTTTAGAGATAATAATCTTAACAATAAAAAGTAAAACTCCATTTTTCCAGTTCAATTTGAAATAGTATTTTTCGGAAATTTAGAATTATAGAATAATCTGTACTAGCCATTAGCAATCAAACCTTTAGGAATGTATAGTGTAAGGAATAATAAAATATTACATTATTTCAGCTTATTTATAGGCCTGGTGATCCTAAACATCAGTGTTGATTCACCAGATATCAATAAGAAATGGCCTGAAGATCTTAGCTTAAACGACCAGGAAAGTATCGTAGAAATTGTTCTGGAAAAGATTATGGGTTTTGAAAATGCTATTCCCGAATACGACGACAGTGATAATGAAAGTCATCTCATTAAAAAACACTTTTCGGTGGATCTTTATGTATTAGATAAAAAATCAGAATTTGTTTTTGACGTCGCTCTTCAGAAATTAATAAATTCAGAATATAAGTTTAAATATTACGACTTCTATCCCGAAACTACCTCACCTCCTCCCGAAATTTAGATTCTAATTCTTCATTAAGGGTTTCATCGGCCGATCCAGCCCATGCCGTATCGGTAGATTAATACCCTAAATTTTAAAAGTTTTTCCGAATAATAGTCTGTAGGGCATGCTAAGCTTTTTGCATTTACGTCCCAACAAATTATTTTTTACTAAACAATTGAATTACACTGATCGTGCACTTAGCAAAGATTAGTGATTACCTATTTGAATAAAATCTAAACATATAATGAACAATATTATAAGTAAGCTTATACTTCCTGTTTTACTGGTAAGTACAGGGATCACCGCTCAACATCATAAAGAGCATCCAACCGATAGTCTTCCTGCTAAAGTTTTACACGCTGAACCTTTGTATATCGATTTAATTCGGGATCTGGGAGCCAGGAAAGGAGAAAAAGAATGGAATATTGGTGTAGGACTAACCGATAACGAAAAATATGATGAATATACGGCATTGGTAGAGTATGAATGGGCCCCTATGGATCGATTAGGATTAGAAATCGAACTACCATTCTCCCTTTATTATCCGGGCAGAAACAACTCGGCACCCGGGAGCAATCTAAACAGTATAAAAATGGCCGGGCAATACAGCTTTCTGGTTTCAGAAAAGCATCAGGCCTCTATGGCTATTGGATATATTCAGGAATTTACCATGACCCAATTTAATAATTATGGGCGCGGAAAACTTTTTACAGGTTTGGTCTATAATCCGTTTTTAATCGCTGCAAAACGCCTTGGTAGTAATTTTCACTCGCTTATTTATACCGGGCCAGTGTTCGACCATCATTTTACTAACAACAATATTGCCACGATCTGGCAAATCAATTCAAATATTCATTATATGATTCCGGGTACTCGTAACTTTATTGGTGTGGAATTTAATAAAGAAATCTACAATAACACCTTCGATATGACGATTAGGCCACAAATGCGCGTAGACCTAAGCGACAATTTACTAGTGGGGATTGTGACCGGAATCCCGATAGATAAAAATAATGAACGGTTTAGTTCATTCTTAAGGCTTATTTACGAACCTTAACATATTAAACACAGATTTAAGAATAAGGAGTCTTAAAAAAGGCTCCTTATATTTTAAAGAAAATACCTCAGGCCAAATCAAAGAGGCATTTATTAGAAAATTATTTTTTATTTCGAGGAATCCTGATCCCCAATGGAAACGGAACTTTTAATCTCGATTATCGAGTCAATTTTGTATAATTTATCTACTGTTTTTGTAGAAAATAAGAAATAGCAGTATTTTTCAGTTTTAACCCTAAACAACATAATCACTAATGAAGAAAATTTTTACCCTCTTTTGCGCACTTATAACTTTCTCTTCTTTTGCCCAGCAGGTAAAAGTTCCTGTAGATACTACCGTAGTAACCAATCATTCGGTAACCATCAAAGGAAAAAACATCAATTATTCGGCTCAGACCGGGATGCAACCCGTATGGGACGATCAAGGCAATCCTATAGCTAGCCTCTACTACACGTATTATAAAAGAAGTGATATCAAAAATACCGAAAACCGGCCTTTGGTGATTTCTTTTAATGGAGGTCCCGGTTCTGCATCAGTATGGATGCATATTGCGTACACCGGACCAAGAATTTTAAAAATCGATGATGAAGGTTATCCTGTACAGCCCTACGGAATTAAAGAAAATCCATATTCGATTTTAGATGTTGCCGATATTGTCTATGTAAATCCAGTAAATACCGGTTATTCCAGACCAATTCCTGATGCTGATGGTAAGGTTGATAAAAGCAAATTCTTTGGAGTAAATCAAGACATTAGCTACTTGGCTGAATGGCTAAATACTTTTGTTACCCGTGAAAATAGATGGCTCTCACCTAAATATTTAATTGGGGAAAGTTATGGAACGACCAGAGTTAGTGGTTTGGCTTTAGAACTTCAGAACAGCCAGTGGATGTATTTAAACGGTGTTATTCTGGTTTCTCCAACCGAATTGGGAATCGACCGTGAAGGTCCCGTTGAAATCGCAAACCGCTTACCTTATTTCGCAGCTACCGCATGGTATCATCAATTACTTCCGCAGGAATTACAAAGTAAATCTTTAACCGATCTTTTGGATGAAGTTGAAGCCTACAGTATTAACGAATTACTTCCGGTACTGGTAAAAGGCGGATACGCCTCTGAAGCTATTCAAAATACCGTTGCCGAAAAAATGGCATACTATTCCAGTATCGATAAAAAAGTATATCTACAGAATAATTTAGAATTGCCTATAAGAACGTTCTGGAAAGAACTGAAACGTGAAGATGGCTTTACCGTGGGGCGTTTAGATTCCCGATACTTAGGAATCGATCGTAAGGATGCGGGTGAAAACCCCGATTATAATGCCGAATTAACCTCATGGCTACATTCCTTTACCCCTGCCATCAATTACTATTTACGGGAAGATCTTAACTTTAAAACTGATCTTAAATACTTTATGTTTGGACCGGTACATCCATGGGATCGAAGCCGCGATAATTCCGGTGAAAATTTAAGACAGGCCATGGCTCAAAATCCTAATCTGGATGTGATGATCCAATCTGGATATTTTGATGGCGCCTGTACTTATTTTAATGCCAAATACTCTATGTGGCAATTAGACCCTAGCGGAAAAATGAAAGACCGACTTTCTTTTAAAGGTTATGAAAGCGGGCATATGATGTACCTAAGAAAAGCTGATCTCGAAACAGCAAACGAAGATATTCGCGAGTTCATTAAAAATAGTTTACCTGCTGCAGGTGCTTCAGCAAAGTACTAAATACCTATTATTCATTAAAAAAGCCTTTCCTGATTTAGGAAAGGCTTTTTTAATACTTCGCAATGTGAAATAAATTAAATCCCCTGTTCACTTAACAAAAAGGATTTTAAATCAGCATAATCCTTAATGGAAATTGCTTTCTTTTCTTTCTTTAAAACTTCTTTTATAGCATCCGGAATTTCGATTTCTTTACCGATCGCTTCCTGAACAGTTTCTCTAAATTTACAGGGATGCGCCGTTTCTAAAAAGGCACCTACTTCATCTGGATGTGTCTTAAAATGCTCTTGCAGACCAAGATACCCTACCGCTCCATGAGGATCCATAACATATCCCGTTTCTTTATAAACCGATTGCATGGCTTGTTTAGTCTCCTCGTCATTGTAACTAAAACTATTAAGGTTTTCTTTTACATTTCCATACTCGTTTTGAAAAAGTTCCAAAATTCTTACAAAATTGCTGGGATTCCCAATATCCATAGCATTCGAAATGGTTGAAACACTTGGTTTTGGCTCGTAATTTCCGGTTTCCAAATAATCGGTTACTGTTCTGTTTGCATTATTAGAAGCAATAAAGTGCTTTATGGGAAGCCCTAATTCTTTAGCAACCATCCCCGCACAAATATTCCCGAAATTACCACTCGGCACAGAAAACACAATATCTTTCCCTTCGGAAACTAACTGCCGATAAGCTAAAAAGTAATAGAACATCTGCGGAAGCCAACGTGCTACATTTATCGAGTTTGCGGAAGTTAACTGTCGCTTGGATTGAATTTCTTCATCTAGAAAGGCCTGTTTTACCATATCCTGACACTGGTCAAAAGCACCATCAATTTCTAAAGCCGTAACATTTTCACCAAGGGTGGTTAATTGTTTTTCCTGAATTTTACTCACTTTACCTTTAGGATACAGGATGACTACATCAATACCTTCTACTCCTAAAAATCCATTGGCAACTGCTCCACCGGTATCTCCCGAAGTTGCGACAAGTACCGTTACTTTTCCCACCTCATTTTTGGTGATAAAATATCCTAAACTACCTGCCATAAAACGAGCGCCTACATCTTTAAAGGCTAAAGTAGGGCCATGAAAAAGTTCTAAAGTATATACATTGTCCTTCACATGTACTACCGGAAATTCAAAATCTAAAGTTGTAGCGATAATTTCTTTTAGGTCTTTTTCTGGAATTTCATCGCCTACAAATTGTTTAATTGCATGATAAGCGACTTCAGTTTGTGACATATTAGGCAGTGCCGCAAAAAAAGAATCTGGTAATTTTTCGATATGTTCTGGAAAATATAATCCTTTATCTGGAGCAAGACCTCTAATTACGGCATTCTCGAAACTAGAAGAATGAGTTCGATTATTCAGACTAAAATATTTCATGTTTTCTATAAGATTTTAACTCCTTCAGGGTTAATTTTTGATAAATGAAGATCGTAAGTGATACTTTGTTTTTCCATAAATTGAGCAATACTGGATTTTACCTTTTCAGCATTTTCTTCACCGCGGCACATGGCATAAACCGATGGCCCGGAACCCGAAATCCCAAAGCCAAGTGCTCCGCTTTCTAAAGAAATAGTTTTAATTTCATCAAAATACGGGATTAAAATTGAACGAATAGGTTCTACAATTTCATCTTTAAGGCTTCTACCTAATAATTCGTAATCGTTCGTATATAAAGCACTTACCAAAGCTCCCAAATTTCCCCATTGGCTCACGGCCTTATCCAAACTAATATTACGTTTGATAATGGCACGGGAGTCTTTGGTTTTCACCTCTATTTGAGGGTGAAGAATCACCACATTCAATTCTTCAGGAGACGGCAAGGATAACACTTCTAACGGCTCATAACTTTTTACCAGTGTAAACCCACCAAGTAAAGCGGGGGCTACATTATCGGCATGGGCATTTCCGCTGGCCAATCGTTCGCCTTCCATTGCAAAAGGTATCAATTCAATATTCTTCAATGGAGCACCTAAAAGCTTATTTACGGCAAAAACAGCACCGGCAGAACTGGCAGCACTACTGCCAATTCCGCTTCCTGCTTTTATTTTTTTATAAATCTCGATATCAAAACCTTCGTTCGATTGTAGCTTTTCAAGCATGGCCTTAACCGCTACACCCGCTACGTTTTGATCCACTTCCAAAGGAAGATCCTGCCCTTCCAGCTTAGTGATTCTAAGTTTGTGGAGATCATTTTTTTTAATGATCATCTCGTCCCCAACGTTATCCAGGCAACAGCCCAATACATCAAAACCACAGGAAAGATTAGCTACCGTAGCCGGAGCAAAAACTTTAATTTCTTCCATCGTTATTTTTTACCTATTCGTATAACATCGGCAAAGATTCCAGAGGCCGTAACATCGGCTCCGGCACCTGCTCCTTTTACGATTAATGGTTGCACACTGTAGCGATCTGTAAAAAACAATACAATATTATCGCTACCACTAAGATTGTAAAAAGGATGCGCTGCATCCACTTTTTGTAAGCCTACAGAAGCTTTTCCATCTTCCAACTGGGCGACATATTTTAACTGAGCTCCATCTTTAGCAGCATCTTCGTATATTGCTTTAAACTTACTTTCGTCTTCCTGAAGTAAACTGAAGAAATCTTCATTATTCTCTGTATTCAGGCTTTCTTCAGAAAGGAAGCTTTCATTTTCGATATCGCTAAGCTCCATTTTTAGTCCGCTTTCGCGAGCAAGGATCAATATCTTACGTGCTACGTCTACTCCGCTTAAATCGATCTTTGGATCGGGTTCAGTATAGCCTTCTTCCATAGCCTGTTCTACCGTTTTATAGAATGGTGCAGTTCCATCATAGGTATTAAATACAAAATTTAAACTCCCCGAAAGTACTGCCTGAATTTTATGAATTCTATCTCCAGAAGCAATTAAGTTTTTAAGGGTATCTATAATTGGTAATCCTGCACCAACATTGGTTTCGTAAAGGAAAGACGCTCCGTATTCCCTCGAAAGCTCCTGCAAATGTTGATAATTCACTAAATCATCTGCAGCTGCAATTTTATTACAGGTGACCACGGCAATAGAATTTGAAAGATATTCTTTATACCACTTGGAAATCTCAGCACTCGCCGTGTTATCGACAAAAATACTGTTACGCAAATTGAATTCTTTTACCTTATTAAAGAAATTATGCTTACTGGCTTTTTCACCGGCATCAAGTAATTCTTGCCATTTGCTTAAATCCAGTCCGTTTTCATCAAAAACCATCGTTCTGGAATTTGATAATCCCAATACACGAACTTTAAGCCTTAATTTTTCAAGAAGGTATTTCTCCTGCTTTTCTAATTGCGACAAAAGTTTACTCCCCACATTTCCAACTCCGGTAATGAACAGGTTTAGTTCTTTAGACGGCACTTCAAAAAACTGCTCATGTAACGTATTTAGTGCTTTATTAATATCTTTTTTCGCAATCACCGCCGATATATTACGCTCTGAAGATCCCTGGGCAATCGCCCTGATGTTAATATTGTTATTTCCAAGAGCACTAAACATTTTACCGCTTAAGCCGTGGTGACTCTTCATACGATCGCCCACTAAAGCGATAATCGCTACATTTCCTTCTATTTCTACGGGTTTTATTTTCTGATAATCGATCTCTACGGCAAAAGCTTCATCTAAAGCTTCTTTTGCTGCCCGAGCTTCATCACCCTTTACGGCAACACAAATACTATGCTCTGAAGAGGCCTGGGTGATCAATACTACATTGATATTTTCCTGATATAGAGTTTCAAAAAATCGTTTTGAAAAACCAGGAATACCAACCATACCACTACCCTCGATATTCAGCAGTTTAATATCATCTATATGCGTAATGCCGGTAACCCATCTAAAATTTTCTTTACTGGATTTTGAAATTAGCGTCCCCGCATCTTCTGGGGAAAACGTATTTTTTATATGAATTTGAATGCCTTTGTCTAACAATGGCTGTAGCGTTGGCGGATATAGAACTTTTGCTCCAAAATGTGATAATTCCATCGCTTCCTGATACGATATATTTTGAAGTGGATAGGCCTGGTGTACCACATTTGGATTGGCAGTGTACATACCGTTCACATCGGTATAAATAATCACTTTTGCCACATCTAAAGCACCACCAAAGATGGCTGCGGTAAAATCACTACCGCCTCTTCCCAAAGTGCTGGGAACGCCCTGTTCGTTTTTAGCGACAAAACCTGGAACTACAAATAAACTAGCATCATTTTCTTTGAAATACTGTACGATGTTTTTATTGGTCTGCTCGTAATTAAGCTGAATCTTTTCATTATTATTCTTACAAACAATTAATTCCCTGGAATCGATTAAAAGCGCATCTGTCGCCAGGCTTTTAAAATATTCAGCTATAATTAAAGAGGATAAAATTTCTCCAAAACTCGAAACCACATGTTTGGTTTTATTGGATAGCTCATTAAGCAAATAAACACCTTCGTATAAGGTTTCCAGTCGATTAAACTCGGTTTTCACCTTGCTTAAAACTCCGCTTTGATTTTGAACAGGAATTAATTCTTTTACCGCATCCAGGTGTCTTTTCTCGTTCTGAGCCAGAATTTCTTTATAGGCTAAATCTTCTTTAGCCGCTAATTCTGCCATTTTTAATAGATCGTTGGTTACCCCACCAAAGGCTGAAAACACAGCAATGGTTTTATCTTGTTGCACATGCTTTTTTACAGTTTCGGCTACAAGTTTGATTCGCTCCGGAGAGGCCAAAGAAGATCCTCCGAATTTTAGAATATTCATAAGAATAATTTAATAGTTTGAAATAAATAGTTTTGAGTTCGTTGTAAAACGTGTGTGAGTGCGGACGGAAAATTATATACATACTACCCCAAAGGGGTAATAATTGTACGAGTAATAATAATAGAAATAGCAACTCCTGTTGTAGAAGTAATGTTTGAATTGCTATTTAATTTAATACTCTTCATTGTTTTCCTTAAAAGATATTATAAAAGTATAGAAATAAGGAGATATAAAAAACTAAAAACACACATTTGCCGAAAAAATATGAGATTATCATAATTTCACAAAAACAAAAGCCCGATTTTTACCAAAATCGGGCTTTTGTTCCTTTTATTTCAATGGAAATATTACAATCCGCTAATATAACTTCCATAGAGATCATTAAACTGAATCCCTTTTGTATATCGTTGCTTGCTTAGTTTTTTAAATTCCACTAATCCCCAAAGCAAAAATTCCTTTAGAAAATAGGTATCGGTCTTCTCCATTTCTGGCTGATATTTTTTGATCAATTCATTTAACGGGCCTACCTCATCTAGTCTTTTCTTATAGTCTTCATCAGTAAGATCATCTGGCAGCTCAAAGCCGGTTTGTTCAAAAAACCATTCTATCAGGTCATCATATGGTGTTTTCTCATCTGGTCGTTGCAATTTTTCAATCTTAGGGAAATAATTAGGGAATAAGGTTTTTACCGCATCTCCAAGTAATTGTGTCGCCACGGCGGCAGCTCCTTCCTGCTCCCCTTCGTAAACCAATTCTACTTTACCGGTTACTGAAGGAATTACGCCCATAAAATCACCGAATCGCAACAATGTTTTATCTTTCCCATTTTTTAAAGTTCTGCGCTCTGCCGTACTCAAAAGATTTTCGTACGCCGTGATACTCATTCTGGCACTAATTCCGCTCTTCTCATCTATAAATTCACTCTCTCGAGCTTCAAAACCAATTTGCTCCAGCAGGTCTTTCGCCAGTTCTGGCACATAAACCATATCGGTTTGTCTGGAATCTAACTTAGCTTCTTGCTGAGTAATGGTCTTGGCGATCTCTATAGTTTCAGGATAGTGTGTTAAAATCTGCGAGCCAATCCTGTCTTTAAGTGGTGTTACAATACTACCGCGATTGGTATAATCTTCAGGGTTTGCAGTAAATACAAATTGCATATCTAAAGGCAGCCTTAATTTAAAGCCGCGAATCTGGATATCGCCCTCCTGAAGAATATTGAACAATGCCACCTGAATTCTGGCCTGTAAATCGGGGAGCTCGTTAATTACAAAAATACTACGATTAGCACGTGGAATCATTCCAAAATGAATCACACGATCATCTGCATAACTCAATTTTAAATTGGCTGCTTTAATCGGATCTACATCGCCAATTAAATCGGCTACCGTAACATCTGGGGTAGCCAACTTTTCAAAAAATCGCTCACTCCTGTGGATCCAGGTAATAGGTGTTTGGTCTCCTTTCTCTGCGATGAGTTCTTTGGCATATCGCGAAATAGGGTTTAAAGGATCGTCACTAATTTCTGAACCTTTAACCGCCGGGATGTATTCGTCCAAAAGATTGAGCATTAAACGCGCTAATCTTGTTTTAGCCTGCCCGCGTAATCCTAATAAATTAATGTTATGTTTAGATAATATCGCACGTTCTAAGTCCGGAATTACAGTATCATCGTACCCATGAATTCCGGTGAATGAAGCTTCTTTCTTTTTAATTTTTGCAATTAAATTATCACGAAGCTCATCTTTGATGCTTTTACTTTTATATCCTGAAGATTTGAGTTCTCCCAGGTTTTTTACTTTCTCCATATTCATATCTTCTTTTTCTTTTAGCCTCTAATTCTTTTTTTTCTATTGGTTTCGTAATCTTCAAAAATCATTTCTCCAAGTCCTTGAAGTCCGGTATAAAATGCTTTTCCCTGATTTGCCTGTGTAAATTCCCTTATAAACTGCATTAAATAAGGATCCTGTGCAATCATAAATGTAGTAATAGGGATTTGAAGTTTACGTGCCTGTTGCGCCATGTTATAGCATTTATCAACAATATATGGATCTAAACCCATACTGTTTTTATAATAACTGCCATCGCGTTCTCTAATACAGCTTGGTTTACCATCTGTAATCATAAAAATTTGCTTATTGGTATTTCGCTTTCTACGCAAAATATCCATAGCCAGCTTTAACCCATCCACCGTATTGGTATGATACGGCCCTACTTTTAAATAGGGTAAATCTGCAATAGAAACCGGCCAGGCATCATTTCCAAAAACAATAATATCCAACGTGTCTTTTGGGTAACGTGTAGTAATTAATTCGGCCAAAGCCATCGCAACTTTTTTTGCCGGAGTGATACGGTCTTCACCATACAGGATCATACTATGACTAAGATCGATCATTAACACGGTACTCATTTGAGATTTGTAATGCGTTTCTTCCACCACCAAATCATCATGCGTCATATTAAAATCACCAATACCATGATTAATCTGGGCATTCCGTAAACTTTCAGTCATCGAGATCCGGTCTAAAGAATCGCCAAACTGATAATCCCTAAAATCACCGGTATGCTCATCTCCACGCCCAACATGACTGGTACGGTGATTCCCGGAATTTCCTTTTCTCATCTTTCCGAAGATCTGATCTAATGCCTGTTGCCGTATGGCTCTTTCGGTTTTGGCGGTAATCTTTAAATTTCCCGATCCATCACCATCTTCACCACCATCAGGATCCAATTCTTCTTTAATATACCCCTTCTGTTTCAGGTCTTCAATAAAATCGTCGATGGTATATTCACTGGTCGTAAGTTGGTATTCTTCGTCCAACTGGCGTAACCAGTCTAGCGCTTCATCTAAATCACCAGAAGTATGGGTGATCAATTCTTTAAAGATTTCGAAGAGCTTTTCAAAAGGGGTGATGTTAGGTTCCTCGTACTTCTTAAAAACAAAACCCTTTTCCTTCATTTTATCTTTCTTCTTCATACTTTAAAATTACGCTTTTTTCGATAGAATTAAAATTCAACATTTCATAAGTTTAAAAAATAGATCAATTCATCACCAATCCCGTGAGAAATCAGCTTTATTAAGTTATTCTTTTCTTAAATACTTTTAAAATTTCCTGAATAATCAGAGATTTGAAGTTGAAATTGACCGAAAAATTTCCAACATAAAACGAACATCAGCATGGACACCGCTGAAATTATCATACTTTTCCTAAATTTTATTTTTTTAATTCCGACTTTAGCCTCTATTACCCGGTTTGATCAATGGTGGATTAGAGGATTTGATTTTCCCAGAATACAAATTTCAGTTTGTATTATAATTACGCTGATCTTGTGCTTTATAGTCTATGATTTTTCCAAAACATGGCATTATGTTGCAACAGTTTTACTTTTCTTAAGTTTGATTTATCAGTGCGTCAAAATATTCCCATATACCATACTTGCGAAAAAACAGGTTATTAAATATAAAGGAAAAGAAGATAACGCCACTATTTCTATCCTGGTAAGCAATGTTCTTACCCCTAATAAGCATCCAGAAAAATTAGTTGCACTGGTTAAAAAAAGACAACCGGATATCCTTTTAACTTTAGAAACAGATAAACGTTGGGAAAATGTTTTAGAAGAGATAGAAGATGATTATAAATATACTATAAAAGTTCCGCTGGATAATCTTTATGGAATGCACTTATACTCGAAGCTAGAGTTGATAGATGCAGATGTTCATTATCTTGTACAGGAAGACATTCCATCCATTCATGGCTATGTAAAACTTAGAAATGGTACCAAATTAAAGATCCATTGTTTACATCCTATGCCTCCAAGCCCTACTGAAAGTTATACCTCTACCAACCGAGATGCTGAAATTTTAATGCTGGGAAGAGATCTTTCTCCGGAAGACCGTAAGGTTTTGGTGTTTGGCGACCTTAATGATGTAGCATGGTCCAGAACTACGAAGCTTTTTCAACAAATGAGCGGATTGATGGATCCACGTATAGGAAGGGGATTTTTTAATACTTTCCATACCGGATATCGTTTGTTTCGTTGGCCGTTAGATCATGTTTTTCATTCCAAAGACTTCACCTTAATAGAGATTGCCAGGGAAAAAAGTATTGGTAGCGACCACTTTCCTATGTATATAAAATTAAATTATGATCCCAGAGCTGCGGCGGTGCAGGAAGAGTTAGAATTGGAACGCGAGGACGAATTATGGGCTCATGAAAAAATTGAAGAGGCGCATCCTCTAGAAAAAAGCATAAGAATCCCTAAAAAAATTCGTTAATAGATTTCAGTTGTTTTACAACTTCACAATGTTTGACGGTTACGGGTTTTTCAATATAATCAATCACCCTTTGATAGGTTTCTGCCCTACTTCGATCTTTTTGGTCTATGGATGAGGTGACCATAATTACATGAATCTGATCATACAATACATGTTTTTTAATCTTATCTAAAAATTCCCACCCCGACATTAAAGGCATATTAATATCCAGAAAAATAAGATAAACCTTTTCCTTATTTTCCAGATTTTCTGGCTTATTTAAATATTCTAAAGTTTCAAGAGCACTTTTAAAAATGATTGGTTTAGATGAAATTTTGCATCTAGAAATCATTTTTCGTTGCATCATTAAAACAATATCATCATCATCTACCAATATGACTTCCAACATAATGTAGGTTAATATTAATGTTCTACATAGATTTAGGGCAATAAATCTATTTATAATATGTTTTTTGCGCTATGTTTCGTATCACAGCATCTAAATCCTCGGCGGAATTTAATATATTTTCTAATAAATCCTTAGTTTCTGTAGTATTATTTTCATTATACTTCAATAAATCAACTAAACCCATGATTTTTGCCAAAGGCGCTCTAACCGTATGGGACTGCTCCCAGGCAATTTCCTCTAGCTTGCGGTTTCTATGTTCGATTTGTTTAATATACTCTTTCTGCTGTGTAATATCTTGTTTAGAGCCAATAATTCTTTGTGGTATATCCTGTTTATTATAAAGCACATAACTGCGATCTAAAAAAGTTTTATAGCTTCCATCAGCACATAAAAACCGGTACTCCAAACTAAAAAATCTTTCCTTTGCGCGCAGGGTTTTTTCGACCTTATTCTTGATAAATTTTCGATCGCTCTCATGAACCTTCTTATACCACCATTTTGTAAAATCCTGTTTTTCTATTTTCCTGGGATCATAACCACAAACTTTATAAAAGCCTTTAGAAATTTGAACCGAATTATTAAGTACATCAAAATCGGTTATAATATCACTGGTCGCTTCAGAAATAATTTCATACCTGGATAAACTTTCTGACAAACGATTTCTCTGCTCTACCAAATCTGTAACATCCCGGCTATTGATAACTATTCCTTCAATGGGCGTATAATTTATTAAGTTGGATAACTTTGTTTCTAAATAACGCCAGTATCCCATCCCATCTTTCACCCGGTAAAATGGAAGGCCTATTTTGCTATTATCCCCATGTTTTATCGACTTTACTACCGTCTTTAAAAATTGCTGGTCTTCCGGATGTATATCATCAAAGAAGTTTCGTTTTTTTAATTTCTCTGGCTTTAATTTTAAGATATTTTCTACGCTTGGGCTAATATAACTATAATTAAAATCTCGATCTAGAATCGCTATCAAATCACTCCCCTCCTGCACTAACGATTTAAAACGCTCTTCACTGTCTTTTAATGCCTGTCTTATTTTAATATTTTCGGTAATGTCTTCAGCAATGGTCAAACGAGCTTCCTTTTGATCATAGTTAATTGGTGAACTATAAAAATTCACCTTGATTTCAGTACCGTCTTTCTTTACATAACAGGCCGTGTCGTGCAAAAAATCATCCGTAAATTGCTTGATCAATAATTTTAATTTTTCTTTTTCTTCCCGTGCCCATAAATCACTGGCTTTCATGTTTAGAAACTCTTGTTCAGAATATCCGTAATGATCTATTGCCGCCTTATTTACACTTAAATATTTTAAAGTATAGCGATCAATAACCCACATAGGTAAAGGTGAGGAGTGAAATAATGTTTTATAATTATCTTCAGATTTACTTATCTGCTGCTTATATTCTTTACGCTTAATCGCAAAATATATACTTCTTTTTAAGGATGGAGGGTTTATTTCAGAAACATGAATGTAATCCTCGATCCCCAGAGCAAAAGATTCATAAGCATGTTCCCTGATTTTGCTGTTAGATATGATTAAGACCGCAAAATCTTGCTGTTGCACAACAAAATTCAAAATCTCTGTGATATCAGTTTCCAAATAGCTTAGCTGGAGTATCAGTATATCAAAATCACAGTTTTCAAAAAGAATTCGCTTAAGGGAGTTAAGACCACTGCACTGGGAAATATAATTGTTTGGATATTGTTTTAAAGCACGTAGAATAGTTTCACTTTCTTCTATAAAACCAAAAAGTAGGATATGTACAGGAAGGGATTTATGCATAATTAAAAATGGAGAGTTAAAACCCTGAGTTCTACGTATAAATTAAAAAAGGGCGTTTTAAATTTAAGGTTTTAAAACCAAACTTAAGAATTAAAATATTTAATTTTAGAAAAATTATTTAGCAAGACTGAATATTTAAGAATAATGACTGATAATTTTTTGCCCTTTTAAGCAAAACATACTACTTTTCAAAAAAAGTAATTTAGATGTTTTCATTCTTCTCAAAGAAGTATTTTTTTGTAGATCTATTAGAAGGGTTTACTGATTTTCATAATCATATCCTACCAGGTATCGATGATGGGTCGCCCGATGTAGAGACCAGTCTTCAGCTTATACAAAAATTTGGAGAGTTTGGCGTAACCAACTTTGTGCATAGCCCTCACGTCATGAACGATTATTATCCCAATACTCCAAAGACAATTAATGCTGCACTTGCAGAGTTACAGGCTGTACAACCAGCCCATATTAAAAATTCGGCCGCTGCAGAATATATGATGGATCAATCCCTAATGGATAAACTCTCTGAAGAAAAATTGCTGAAAATTTCAGGCAATTTTAGTCTGGTAGAAATGTCTTTTTTACAACCGCCAATTAACCTTAAAGAAATTATTTTCACCCTTCAAAATAAAGGTCATGTCTTAATATTGGCGCATCCAGAACGTTACGGATTTTTCCATGAGCCCAGCCTAAGAAAATATACCGATCTAAAAAATCGTGGCTGTTATTTTCAGTTAAATATGCTCTCTCTTAGTGAACACTACGGTAGAGGAATCCAGAAAATGGCTTTTAAATTACTGGAAAATCAAATGATTGATTATATAAGTAGTGATACCCACCGGTTGGAACACCTTGAAAAATTACAGAACATCAAACTGAAATCTAAAGAAATGGAAATGTTAAAGCCCGTTGTAGAAAAAAGTAAAGGGCTTTTTGCTTAAACCTTATAATTATCAAAGATACTTTGTTTATCCTGAATCAGCATTTTATCGCTAAGTAATAGATGTAACTGCTCAGGAAAATCATCTTTGATTTTAGTGCTATTCACAATCAAAAATGTTTGTTGGTGGATTGGCGTTTCGTCTTTAGCAATTAATTGCTCCCGCTCTTTTTCCCCTCCTTTTAAACCGGTGAGCATAATTTTGCCCGATTGATGGTACAAAAACAAATTCGCCAATGTTTTTAACGCCACAGGATATTCATTAAATATCGTAAAAACACTACCCGATTTTCTATTGGCTAATATAAAATCGGTAAGACCAAAAACTTCCTGAAGTGTAAAAAAATAGCGATAAGCTTCGGGCTTAGTCATCATAATCGCATTTTTCCATCGTAATTGCCTTTTCCAAATTGGTAATACTGAACCCGTACTTCCTAAAACATTACCAAACCTAATGGTTTTAAAATCGGTCATGCCGTCAAGATTTGAAAACCAAAAACACAGTTTTTCTGCCCAACGCTTACTTTTTCCCATCACCGATTTAGGTTCCACCGCTTTATCGGTAGATAATAAAATACACTGTTCTGTTTTATAGGTTTCCGCTAAATAAAAAATAATATACGTTCCTGCGATATTATTCTTTATCACTTCCTCAAGCTCATTTTCCAGTAACGCAACATGCTTATATGCCGCAGCGTGGATCACAATTTCTGGCTTAAATTCCTCAAAAATAGCAGTCATCCTTTCCCGGTTAGTCACATCGGCAAGTAAGCATTGCATTTTTGCATTGGGATACAAAACCTCCAATTCTTCTTTTAGATAAAACAAAGCAGTTTCTGCCTGATCTACAATAATGATTTCTGAAAAGGAATCTGAATAATATTTTACCAAAGCAGCACCTATAAATCCTGCTCCGCCGGTAATCAGTAATTTTTTATTTTTCTGCTGAAATTTACCCGGTGCTATTCGTTCCGTTTTATATAAATCCTGAAGCTGAAATTCTTTAAAATTGAAATCATTTTTTTTCCAATCCTGAAGCGCAAGAGTAAATACGTTAGCTTTTGCACTTATCATTTTCTCTAAAAAAGCGGCTTTGATCCCAAAATCAGATTTATATTCTTCTTCAATATAAATTACTGAAGATTGATTTTCTAACAGTTCCAGGTTTTCTAATTCTAGAGAGTTGATCGTTTTTTTATCGAAAATAAGGACGTTTGACCTCACCCAATTTTGTCGAAGAAAATCTGAAACTTCTATAAGCTTTGATGCTTCTCCAAATACGATAAGCTGTTCTTTAAAATTTGGTTTAATCATGTTTTATTGCCGCTAATATTTCGGTTTTAATAAAATTAAGGTCTGCTGAAGTCATCGCCGTTCCCGATGGTAAACATAAGCCATTTTCAAAGATCGTTTCGGCAACAATACTTCCGTAGAAATCAAATTCGGTAAAAACAGGTTGTGTATGTAAAGGTTTCCAAATACGCCGACTTTCGATATTCTTTTTTGCTAATAGCCTCATCAAATCCAATGCTGATATTTGCAATTTTTCCTTATCCATTTCTACAATACTCAACCAGTGATTACTTTTATATTCTGAAGAGCATTCGTCAAACATCTGAAAACCGTCTATATCATTCAAAAAAGAAGCGTAAAATTGTTGAATTTCACGTTTCTTTTTGGTTCGCTCTTCCAAAACATCGATTTGCGAAAGTCCAATAGCCGCTAAAACATTGCTCATTCGATAATTATAGCCTATCTCTTTATGCAAATAAAAATCTTCGTTTTCCTTAGACTGTGTGGCCCAAAAAATAGCTTTATTTTTCTGAATATCATCCTGGCAAACTAGTGCTCCCCCTGCCGAAGTAGTAATAATTTTGTTTCCGTTAAAAGAAAATAACGCCAAATCGCCAAAACTACCGCAAGCTCTGTTACTATATCTACTTCCCATAGCCTCAGCTGCATCCTCAATAATTGGAATTTCATATTTCGCAGAAATTCGATGAATTTCATCCACCTTATAAGGCATCCCATAAATATGTACGGCAATTATTGCTTTAGGTTTCTTTCCCTTCTTAATTTGAGAGGTGATGGCTTCCTCTAAATAAACCGGCGATAAATTATAGGTTTCTTTTTCGCTATCTACAAAAACAGGTGTTGCACCTTCGTACAGAACCGGATTTACCGAAGCGGCAAAACTTAAGCTCTGGCAAATCACCACATCTCCCTTACCAATATTCAATAACTTTAAAGCTAAATGTAAAGCTGAAGTTCCTGAATTTAAAGCAACCACATGCCGATCTTGGCCTCCTAAAAATGAAGAAATTTTAGCTTCAAATTCACCAATCTGAGGACCAACGGGAGCAATCCAGTTTTCCTGAAAAACCTGCTGAATTTTTTGTAGTTCGTTACCGCTTATATGCGGCGGTGAAAGCCAGATTTTCTTCATCAACTAATGAATTTCAGGAAATATAGGTTATTCTGCTTTCTTTTTAGGAATTACATGATCAAAATTTACGGCATCATACCCATTAGCGCTGTATATAGTCTTCAGCAAAATTTTAAGATCAAAAACAAAACTCTGATGTTCGATATAATAATTATCCAAACGGAATTTCTGCGGCCATTTTAGCGAATTTCTACCGGTAATTTGTGCCAGCCCGGTAATTCCCGGTAGTACGCGATGCCTATCTCGCTGTAATTTATCCTCGAGATTGATATAATACACCGGTAGCGGCCGGGGACCAATAAAACTCATTTCAAACTTAAGAATATTAAAAAGTTGCGGAATTTCATCTAAACCCGATTTTCTAAGAATTCGGCCAAATCTGGTGACACGCAGTTCTTCCTTTAAAAGTCTTCCTTCAGCATCTTTCTTATCATTCATTGTTTTAAACTTATAAATCCTAAAACTTACGGCATCTTTCCCTACCCGCTCCTGAATAAAAAGGGGATAAAAACCATCGAAAATAAGGATAAGTAAAATGATAAGTACAAAAACCGGTAGAAATAACAATAGTGTAAAAAGAGCAAAAACAAAGTCGAACATACGTTTAACGTACTTGCGGTACATATTGAGATACTTTTTAAAATTAAGTACGGAATCTGACTAAAATCTAACGAAAATTTACAGTTTTTTATCGGCTTTTTCTCCTAAAACACCTTTTACATCATAAACTACCGCATCTTTACTTTTAAGTTCAGACAAATCCATCTCCAAAAATTCCTGATGTGCCACCGCTAAAATTAAAGCATCAAAAGTGGCGTTTGGCTTTTTATTAAGGGTCTTTAGGCCATATTCGTGCAATACCTCCTCTGGGTTTGCTAAAGGATCATACACTGTTACATGCACCCCGTAATCTTTTAAATTTCGATAAACATCGATTACTCTGGTATTGCGAACGTCCGGGCAATTCTCCTTGAAGGTAAAACCTAAAATAAGAATATTAGATTCTTTAACCTTAAGATCTTTATGAAGCATTAATTTCACCACTTCTGCAGCTACATATTGCCCCATACTATCGTTCATTCGTCTTCCGGCAAGGATAATTTCCGGGTGATAGCCTACCGCCTGCGCTTTTTGGGCTAAATAATAAGGATCTACACCAATACAATGTCCGCCAACAAGACCGGGAGTAAACGGAATGAAATTCCATTTTGTACCAGCAGCTTGCAGTACCGCTTTGGTATCAATATCCAAAATATTAAAGATTTTGGCCAGTTCGTTTACAAAAGCAATATTGATATCACGCTGCGAATTTTCGATTACTTTAGCCGCTTCGGCTACTTTTATTGAGGGTGCCAGATGGGTTCCGGCAGTAATCACCGAGGCGTATACAGCGTTTATGTCTTCAGCAATTTGTTTGGTAGAGCCCGAGGTGACTTTTAAAATTTTGTCTACAGTATGCTTTTTATCACCAGGATTTATACGCTCTGGGGAATAGCCCACAAAAAAGTCGTTATTAAAACGAAGTCCGCTAAATTTCTCTAAAACGGGCACACATTCTTCTTCGGTAGCGCCAGGAAAAACAGTGCTTTCATAAACCACTATATCTCCGTGTTTTATGACTTTACCTACGGTTTCACTGCTTTTATATAGTGGTGTAAGATCTGGTTTATTATTTCTATCTACCGGGGTTGGAACGGTAATAATATAAAAATCACATTGTTCTAAATCTTTAGAATTGGACGTACAGAAGAGACCGGTTTCTTCGGAATTACTTTTCTTTAAAACCGCTTTTAATTCATGATCCGCTACCTCTAAAGTTTTGTCTTTGCCCTGTTGTAATTCCTTTATACGCGAATTGTTAATATCAAATCCAACCACTGTATATTTAGTAGCGAAAAGACGTGCTAAAGGTAAACCTACGTACCCAAGACCTATAACTGCTATTTTCTTTTGTATCATTTACTTTAAATTATTCCAATACCAGGACACGGCTTCAGCTAAACCTGCTTTAACTGAAAATTCCGGCTGATACTCAAGTAATTTCTTAGCTTTTTCGATCGATGCCTGGGAATGGGGCACATCACCCTGGCGTGCAGGACCGTATTTAGCCGAAATATCTAAAATTTCAGGATCAAATTTATATAATTCAGCCTTTAATATTTCAACAAGTTGGTTAAGATCTGTTCTTTCGCCGCAAGCTACATTATAAATTTGATTTACTGCTTCTGGGGTTTCGGTGAGCATGGCCAGTAAATTTGCCTGAATCACATTATCGATATAGGTAAAGTCTCGTGAAAAACTACCATCGCCATTAATAACCGGCGATCGATGATTCATTAGTTTTTTAACAAACTTTGGGATGACCGCTGCATACGCGCCATCGGGATCCTGATGGCGCCCAAATACATTAAAATAGCGTAAGCCTATGCTATTTAAGCCATAGGTTTTCTGAAAAACATCGGCGTAAAGCTCATTTACATATTTTGTGATAGCATAAGGAGACAATGGTTTCCCTATATGATCTTCTACTTTAGGCAATGCTGCGGCATCTCCATAAGTTGAAGAGCTTGCAGCATATATAAATCTTTTTACCTGGTTTTCCTTCGCGGCAACCAGCATATTTAAAAAGCCGTTTATATTTACTGCATTTGTAGTTTGCGGATCCTTAATCGAACGTGGTACCGATCCTAATGCAGCCTGATGTAAAATATAATCTACATTTTTACAGGCTCCTAGACAAGCATCAGCATCGCGGATATCGGCTTCGATTAAAGCAAAATTTTGGTGATCCTTAAATAGATTTAGATTTGCTTTTTTCCCGGTAGAAAAATTATCAAGGCAAATCACCCTTGCATTAAGATCAAGAAGGCTTTTACAAAGATTAGAACCAATAAAACCGGCTCCTCCGGTAACAAGTACTGTACTGCCGGTTAGTTTTGCCCGTTTATTTGCATCTATCAAAATATGGATTATTAAAGTTCAGAATCAAACGTAGTCGATTCTAAATTTACCAATTTGGTTTTGATAATCTTTTCTGTTGTTTTATTTAATTCGGCCTCTCCTTTTAATCGTTTTCCAAGAAGCTTCATAGCCCCTTTTCCTATTTTACGAGGATTTTGCTCTATGTAACTGATTGAAGGCGTTAAATAAGAAGTAATTTCTTCGTTTAAAAAGCCAACTACTTTTAAATCTTCCGGAATTCGAATATTATTTTCATACGCATAGCGGTATACTCTCATGGTGCTTTCAGTATCACAGCATAACACCGCTTCTACTTTATCGTCAATTAAAATCTCATGAATTTTTTCTTCAAGAAATTCCCTTCTGGTTGAAGCTGCAATATGCTCTTTCATACTAGGCAATAAAGCTTCCTGATATCCCCTAATTCTTTCTTTACCGTTAACCAGGTGAAGAATGGTAGAGACTACACCAATTTTCTTAATTCCTTTTTTGATGAGCTTAGTGGTTACCTTTTTAAAACTTTCAGCATCATCTACCCCTACTTTATCTACCGGCATATCATAATTAATACGGTCATAAAGTACCACAGGGATATCATAATCGATTAAGTTATAGATATGTTCAAAAGCGCGTTTACGCTGCGTTTCTTCAGCAATAGATAATAAAACACCATCTACAAAACCAGAGGTTAAATGATCTATGATCTGAACTTCACGATCATAGGACTCGTTAGAAATATACGTAATTACCTGCAATCCTTCTTCTTGTGCCCTCGCTTCTATTCCCGATAACACTTTGGCAAAAAAGACATTGGCTATGTTTGGTATAATTACACCAATAGTCCCACTTCTACTACTTTTTAAATTAACGGCCACAGGATTAGGACGATAGTTGTGTAAAGTTGCTAATTCTTTAACTCGCTCTACAGTCTTCTGACTAATTTCCGGGCTGTCGTTTAAGGCTTTAGAAACAGTAGAAACTGAAACATTAAGCAATTTAGAAAGCTCTTTTAAGGTGATTTTATTTTTCATACCTTCAACCTAAAGTTTAAATGTGGTTTTTACGCCAAAGAAAAGCATTTTTGACGTTGCTAAAAAATAAATTCGACGAATATGTAATCGGACAAACCTATTTTCATGTTTACAAAGATAAATTTTACAACTCACAAAGCCTATACCCCTGTCATAACATGGGATATTCCCCATAGACGATCTTGATTTTAAAAATAAAGCTTAAAAATAAAGCGGGTCATCCGATTAATACCATCTTTTTATGGAAACACCCCCCTATTTTATTGTTTTTTATTAAAAAGAATTCAAAAAAGCCGGGGATCTGATTATTAAAGATGAAAAAAATTAGGGGCACTCTGCATATCAATTCCTTAGGTGGATTGTTTAAGGTCATGATTCCAAATATTAATTATTCTATATTCTTTTTATAATAGCTATTATCTATATTTTTTATGAAGTTTTTTAGTTCCTACTGGTTTTATATTATCGCTGCAATAATCACCATTATCGGACTAGTAACAGGCTGGTATTTTTTCTTTTTACTGGTGTTGCCTATAGGTCTTTTTAGCAGCAAAAAAGATCGATAAAAAACCAAATATTAAGGAATAGCCAAAGGGAGTTAAACTTATACTAAACCACTCAAATCACTTGGATTTAAGGCCATCTCAACGTAATTTAACATTTGAAACCAATTGAAAAATTATAACAAAATGAAAGATTACGGAACCCTATCGCAGGCAATAAATAAATTAAAATTAGAAGAAGGTTATGAACATGATTTTAATTTACTGGACGAGCATCTGGAAATAAAATCGGAAAACGAAAAATATGGTGTTCATGAATTTGATGTAGATAAAGTCCTGCGTTTTGAAGGGATGAGCAATCCTGATGATAACGCTATCCTATATGCCATTACTACAGAAAATGGAAAAAAAGGAACCTTAGTTGATGGATATGGAGTTTCCAGTGGGCAGGTCTCTGAAGAGATGAGCAAGAAACTTGATATGAAACAAAACAGACCTATAGAATAGGTTGATTATGGTATAGCGTTAAACTTCTATTAAACGCTGTACTACACATTTAAGTATTGTATTTTTGTATTGAAAATAAAAAAACTATAAATAAATACTATGAATTATTTAGGATTAGACAAGGAAAAGATAGCTTTAACTGTAGATGAGTTAAACATTTTACTGGCTGATTATCATTTATACTATCAAAAGTTAAGAAACTTTCACTGGAATGTAATCGGCAAAAATTTCTTCGATTTACATGAAAAATTTGAAGAAATGTACGATGATGCTAAACTGAAAGTAGATGAGATTGCAGAGCGTGTGCTAACTTTACGTTTTCAGCCTACAAGTAATTTTAGTGAGTATTTGAAAATGTCGAATTTAGAAGAATCCATTTCTGAACTTACCGACTATGAAATGATTGAGCAACTTATAAAAGATCATGGAGTTATCTTATCACAAATGCGAAAAGTAATCAAAGCGGCAGATGCTGCCGGTGACGAGGGGACTATAGATTTAGTAGGCGCTTACATCAGGGAACTTGAAAAAACCAGCTGGATGTTGGATGCATGGAAAATGAAAACTACCGAAACGCATAAAGCTATTCCTGCTAAATAATCTATTTTACATACATGGCAAAAAGCTTTGATATTGAAAAATCATTAGAGTCCCTGGTTGATAAACTAAGTGGATGGCTTAATAGCCTTATCGTGAACCTGCCAAATATTATTTTGGCAGTTCTCGTTTTTATACTTTTCATATTTACCGCAAAATGGATTGGAAAGTTTGTAAACCGACTTTTAATCAGAAAAGTTAAGCAAGACTCTATCCGGGAAATTACTATTAAGGTCCTGAAAGCGATTATTATCCTAACTGGTTTTTTTGTCGCATTAGGGCTTCTTAATCTTAATAAGTTACTTACTTCCATACTTGCGGGAGCGGGAGTGATTGGACTGGCGGTTGGTTTAGCATTGCAGGGACCACTAAACAATAGTTTTTCTGGCGTTATTTTAAGTTTTTTACCCGAATTACAAATAGGGGATTGGGTAGAAACAAATGGCTATGCCGGTACCGTAGTTGAAATTAACTTAAGAAGTATAAAAGTTAGACAGTCTGATAACAACTTTGTGGTGATCCCAAATTCAAAAATTGTAAATGATGCTTTTAAAAATTACAGCAGGACCGAACGTTCCCGGATTTTTGTAAACTGCGGTGTCCACTATAGTTCAGATCTGGAAATGGTGAAAAAGTTAACCACAGATACGATTGCAGAATTATTCCCACAGAACGGTGAAGAAGAAGTGGAATTTCTTTATAATGAATTTGCCGACAGCTCTATTAATTTCACAGTACGATTCTGGACCGATGCCAGGAAAAATTTCGACATTCTTGCAGCACAAAGCAGGGCTATTATCGCTATTAAAAAGGCTTTTGATAACAATGATATCAATATACCGTTCCCTATAAGAACTATTGATTTTTCGAATAATTTAAGTTTAAATCAAAGCAAAGAAACTGATAAGGATTAAAATTATTTCTATAAACAAAAAAGGCTTTTGGAATTAAAATACCAAAAGCCTTTTTTTTATAAAATTAGCAGACGAACAAATGCTTAAAAAAAGAAATTTCTATCTCTAATCTCTCCTTTTTTACCCAGGGTATTAAACTTATAACTAAAGCCCAGCATAAAATATTGCTGGAGTACCGTACTTTGAACATCTTCAACATAATTCAATTCTGATTGACGCTGAGTATTGGTGTTTTGATTCAATAAATCAAAAGCTTTTAAACTAATATTTCCTTTATTATCCAGTATGGAATAGGTAAGTGTACTGTTCCAGAGTACTGTAGATTGTTGAAAAGCCTGCCCTACGTTTGGGTTATTAAAATACGTAAGATCATTTTGCCACTCCAGATTTTCCGGCCAGTTGGTAATTGTTCGAAGACGAAATTCATGTCTGGTAAACCGGTAATCTTCGAAAGAATTAATATCAAATTCTACCGTATTGAACCTCATACTATATCCGGGACGCAGTTCCAAAAAGGCGCCCAACTTATAAGTCAAATTTAAAGTAGGACCTACTAACCTGGAATCACGATTGTACATTTGATCGTTATTGTAATTTACGCTTCGTTGTACATTACTATAAAGGCCAAAACCTACTTTTAAACTGGATAAAGTATCAAGCTCAATATCCTTACTATAACTAATATTTCCGTAAGCACTGTAACTTCCGTCTACATTATCATAGGTCGTATAGCGCACAAAATTGTTATCTACCTCAGATCTTGAAACGACCTGATCATCAAATTTAGAAAAACTTATATACGCGTAAAGACCACTACGGGTTTGAAAATCATAATTATTGAAGTTTATATAAAAATTTGTTTCATTAGAAGGTTTAAGATCGGGATTTCCCTGAACGATATTTAATGGATCTGAAATATCAATGTATGGGGATAGTTGTCGTACTCCCGGTGCATCATTTCTTCTGGAAACATAGGAATATATACTCATTTTTTGATTGATCCTATAACTAAAATTGAAATCATATTCTAGAGCGTCAAAATCCTGTGAGAAATTGAAGTCCCTAAGGTTATCGCTACTGGTTAACTCTCTATGAACATATCCTACTCCAAGGCCTACATTTATCTTCTCTGTATTCCAATCTATTCCAAGCTCGGGACGATAAAATTCATTTACATTTTCGAAATCTGTGCTTTGCTCGACATTAAAATCTTCAAAATCTCCAGAAGCGTTATTTAGATCATAAACATATTGCTTATCATCTCTGGAATCATTTCCATATCCCATTTGAGAATTCAGAAAAAACTTATCTTTTATAACAGGTAACCTATAGCGTAAGGTAGAATTTACGTTATTGTTTTCCTGTTTTCCATCGGTATATTGATTTCTATCAGTCAATTCCCCATCATCTCCAAAGGTTTCTGCGGAAGTTAGTATAAAAGACTCTGAGTCATTATTTTCTAAATTACCATTAACCCGTAATGAAAGTGAAGAGCCGTTGTTCCATTTTTTATTAACATTAAAATTCCCCCCAAAAGTCTTCCCATCTCTAAATGTTTGGTTATCACTTTCAGATTGGTTAATTAAGTCCCCATTTTCATTAAAAGACTGCGAGTTACTTTCATAACTATTTTCGGCCTTCGTATAGCTAAAAGAGGGCATAGCATCTATAAACCAGGTAGTATCCGGCTTGGTGGTAAACTTCATATTAGCCTGATGGCGATCTGTATTTCCTTCGGTTTTAGAGTAACTTTCGGTAAAATATCGACTATCAGGAAAGATATTTTCCCTTTCCCTCTGGGTTTCTTCATAATTATTGGACCCCGAATAAAAATAATCTGCTGAAATTTCTGAAGTCTTACCCCAGGAATCCGCGAAATTAAGTCCGCCGGTTCTAGAATTTATAATTCCGCTACCAAAACCAAAACTACGCCCGTTAACGCTAAATGCTCCCGTGCTCGATACACTTATACTTCTGGCACCTCCAAACATTTTTTCGATCTCTCCAAAGCTAAAACCGGGAGAATTAATATTATTTCCCCCGCCAAGTGCACTTATTTGCAAATCGTTATCAAAATAATTTACCAGGCCAGCATATTCAAAACGATCATCTGTTCCGCCTCCTCCAGATAACCGACCAAAAACACCTTTATTCTTATCTTCGTCTATAGTGATGTTTATGGTTTTATTTTCTCCGCTACTAGCTTCTCCGGTAAAGGCATCAGAATCTGATTTTGTATCGGAAACCTGAATTTTACTAATCATTTCCTTGGTTAGGTTTCGGGTAGCGATAGTAGGATCGTCACCGCCAAAAAACGACTTGCCGTTTACCAGTATTTTATTTACCGGCTTTCCGTTAACGGTAATATTTCCTTCAGCATCGACTTCTACCCCGGGAAGTTCTTTTAATAAATCTTCTACCGTTGCATCTTTTTTGGTGGCAAAAGATTCGGCATTAAATTCTAAGGTATCTTTTTTGATAGTAACCGGAGCTCGCCTGGCTTTCACCAAAACATCACCAAGGGATTCTATCTGAAATTCGAGTTCTATAGGATTAAGCTTTATGATCCTGTCATTTTTTAAACTTACTCTTTGCTCGTATGGAATGTATCCTACAAAAGAAACAAACACATTTACTTCTTCCAGCGAGGTTCTGCCTATTAGGCTATATTCTCCATCTTTATCGGTAATGGTATAGGTAACTAGAGTACTATCCCCAATGGATTCCGCAAAAACCGTGGCTGCTTCCAGAGGCGCCTTACTTTCTTTATCAATTAATTTTCCGGAAATTTCAAATTTCTGTGCAGATAATGAAATACTAAAGAATACTGTGGCCAGTACCAGTAATTTTTTGAACATAAAATGATGATTTATTGATTGACATCTACTAATAACTAAAAAACTCGTTGAATATTTAACACTTAATTACATTTTAAGATTTATTTAACTTTTAAAAGCGCATATTCTTGCATAACGGTTTTTCTAGCGGGGATGACTCTTGCCATTTTTATGAAAAGAATCGAATCTGTAGCTAAAACTCAGCATAAAGTATTGGGTAAGTGTGGTAGACTCTGATGACGTAATGGCATCTGCCCCAGAATATTGAAATACATTGGTGTTTTCGTTTAAAATATCGTAAGCTTTAAGCGTGATCAATCCAAAATCATTTTTAAGAAATTTATAAGATACCGAAGAATTCCAGAAGAAAATATGGGCATCAAAACGATCCTGATCTACCTGTGGATTGGTAGAATACCTAAAATCATTATTCCATTCAAAGTCTTTAAAGAATTTAATAAAACCACTTAAGTTCACAGAATTTCGGTAGATACGCTGATCTTTTATAGTTTCTAAATCGTATTTGGCGACTTGTAGATTCATACTGTAGCTTAATCTCAATCTTAAAGATTGGTTGGAAATATTAACCGACGGACCTAAATTATAATTTTGACTGGTAGCTTTGTATAAGGTTCCATCAGTAAATCTGTAATTCTTGTTATGGCCTGCATTAAGGTAAAAGTTCACGCCAAGCTGACTAATAGAATCCAATTTAAAATTCTTATTCATTGATGCGTTTGCTGAAACTCTATACTCGTCCTTCATATTACTATAGGTTGTAAATCGCACCAAATCATTGCTAATCGTGGTTTGCGATTGCACAGGATCTACGGTATAATCACCGCTTAAGCTGCCATTAAAATAAAGCTGCTTATCCATATTATTGGTGTTGTAACTTAAGTTTAGATTGTGACGTTTTGTTAAGTCCAGATTTGGATTTCCTTCTACAATATATAGGGGATTCGAAATATTTCTATAAGGTGTTAAAGTATAAATTGAGGGAATTTGATTAGACAGGTTATAGTTTAGTCCTAAATTTGAAGTTTTACTCAAATAGTAATTGAGTCTCGCACTCCCCTCAAAAGCATTAAAGTTATTATCAAAACTAAAATCTCTAATTCTGTCTGTACTTTTCAGATCTGCTAAAGAATAACCGGCATCGATAGAAAAGTTAAAGCTTTCAGTCTGGGAACTAATATTTAAAGCGGGTTTATGGGTCGCTGTGTGATTATCGAAACTTGTACTCTGGTCTTCATTAAGCTTCTGGAACTGGTCGGATTCTTCATCATAATCATAAGCCAGATTCTCTGAGTCATCTAAATTGATAGCATAATTGTATGAAATTCCGTAGAAAAGCAGCTTTTCAATAATTGGAGATCTAAAGTTTACGAAAGCGCTGGAATTATTATTTTTAGACCCTCCTCTTATTATCTGATTTCGATAGATATCTTCCTGCTCTGAATCATAAAAAATATATTCTGATTCATTCCTTCTTTCAAAATCTGAATTATCGATATTAGTATTGATTCCCAGCATAATGAATGATTGCTTAAATCTTTTATTAATATTTAAATTAGTACTAAAATTAGTACTCTCGGTAATTCCGTAATTTGAAGCGGTAGAGGTATTTCTTAAATCACCGTTTTCTTTTCTACTTTCAGAAGTACTACTTCCTCTGGAAAAATTTTTATCATAACTAAATTTAGGGCGGGCATCTATCATCCAACTCGAATCTATGGCCAGCTTTATATGCGTGTTGATTTCATGCTTATCCTGGTTTCCTGTAGAATTATAACTACTCTCGGTAAAATAATTACCTTCTGGTCTTATATTTTCGGATGAGCTTATATTATCAAAATAATTATTGGTAGCGGTATAAAAATAATCTGAACTTACTTCCAGGTTTTTACCCAGATCATCTGCATAATTGGCACCTGTCACTTTAGAATTTACAATGCCGTCTCCTCCTCCTATTCTCCTCCCTCCTATACTTATCCCGCCATTATACGTAGTGTACGCATAGGTATTAAATACCTCTCGTAATTCTCCAAAAGTAAAGCCGGATGTATTAATATTATTACCTCCACTTAATACACTTAATCTTAAATCGTCATTAAAATAGTTGGCTAATCCGGCATATTCGTAACGCTCGTCTGTCCCTCCACCCGCAGCTAATCTGCCAAAAACGCCTTTATTTTTATCTTTATCAAGCTTTATATTAATAGTTTTACTTTTGCCATCGGCTTTTTCACCTCTAAAAACCTGGCTATCAGATCGGGTATCGACCACCTGAATTTTCTCGACCATATCTTTCAATAAATTTTTAGTGGCGATACTTCCATCTCCAGAAAAAAACTCCTTTCCACCTACCAATATCTTATTTACCTCAACCCCATTGACCTTAATCCCCCCATTCTCATCAACCTCTACTCCTGGTAGTTCCCTTAAAAGATCTTCAATGGTGGCTCCTTCTTTGGTTCTAAACGATCCTGCATTATATTCTAAAGTATCCTGTTTAATTCGTATGGGCGGTACCCTTCCTTCGATGAGTACATCGCTTAAAGATTCTACCTTTTGCAACATTTCTATAGGCTTCAGGGTTATGGGATCTTCATCTTTTGGCAATTGGATTACTTTTTTAATCGGCGCATAGCCCACAAAAGAAATTAATAGATTTATTTTTTGTTTTGAAGATTTTCCGGAAACATTAAAATCGCCTTTAGCGTCTGTTATCGTATAGCTGATTAAAGTACTATCTTTTATAGTTTCTGTGAAGACGGTGGCCCCTTCTAGTGGTTCGCGGGTAATACTATCTAATAATTTTCCTGATATTTCAAATTTTTGGGCCTGTACTCCAAATGAAATAAATGCAAATAATAAACATCATTTTTAAACATATTTGATGGTTTTTGATTGATGATTAATAAATTACACTATTAATCATCACAATTTTAATATTATTTTATTAAAAACCTATATGAAATATAAAATACCTAACGTTGAACCATAAAAAAGCCTGCAAATATGCAGGCTTGTAAGTAAACTGCCTCAAAGAAGGTACATGAGGCAGTTATTAGAAAATCATTTTTTATTTCGAGATACTCCGATACCGATGCTTATCGTGACAGAGTATTTTATCTTGACATAGCCTTAACGATGTAGATTTTTAAAATCGGAATCCAAACCCAAAACTAAAACGCCAACCTTCGTCTCCATTAAAAACATGCAAGGTTCCGTTTACAGCTTCAGCACTATTAATCCAAATACCACCACCATAGCTATCATGCCAAATCTTACTATTATCGTCTTTTTGCCATACCCTACCAATATCGTATCCTCCAAAGACTCCTATTTGAAAGGGTAAAAAGGAAGTTTTAAACTGGTTAAAACTATACCGAATATCGCCTCCGGTAGCAAATGCACTTTTACCGGCAAAACGCTGTAATCTATACCCCCTTAAGCCAGAACCTCCACCTAAAACAGCTGCCTGATAAAATTCATAATCTGTACCTATATTTATTTGCGTTTGCACATGACTATTTAACACCAGTTTTCTACTTGGGATTAACGAGTTGTAGAACTCTAAATACGATTTAAAATAGCCATAGTTACGATCGGTATCTGCTGTATTTAGTTTACCTCCTAAATTTAAGTCGAATTGCATCCCACGGGTGGGATTAAGGACATCGTCATAACTTTCATAACGGTAAAGGGCATCGAGACCGGCAAAATATTTACGATCAAAAAAGCCCTCGGGATCCTCTGGGGTAAATTCATCTATAAAACGCCCCTGAATATTATCGATTTCAACCGTTTCGAAACTTGCCTTATAACTAAAATAGCTACCAAAAGGGGTTTCGTTTACCAAACCAACATCTCCACCAACACGGCTTATTTTTACACGGTTGTAATCTAATGTAAGTTCATCATCAGGATTTCTCGTTTCATTTCCGTAGCCAAAAAAGTTTCTGGCAAAATTAGGACTGGTAAAGTGCGCCCCAACCTGTAAATTATAATCGCCTATGATGGTGGCAAACCTTGCCTTATAATTTAAATCGAAACCATCTGTGGCAAAATAGAACCCGGCCTTTAGTTCGTGCTGTGATGTATATGGATTTCTTTTAAAATCATTGATCGTATACAATGCCTTAAAACCAAGCTTTAATCCGTCATCCGGATTATAACCTATACCTGGGGTAATAGAAGTCGATTTAAATACCTTTTTATCTTTATCATAAATATTTAAATCGTATTGGTCTGTAAATCTAAACCGGGCATCAGCGCCTTCTTCAATGGTATTAGGCTTAGATTTGTGATCATAAATTTTTAGTTTCTTCTTATTTCTTATCCTGTAAATATCATTATTCTGCCCCCCTATGATCCTTACATAAATAAGCTGATCGCCTTCGCCATCTACCGTAATAATATCATCATCGTCTAAAGCATAAATCCAAATATCTTTGGTAAACTGTTTATCATATACAAAGTCACTTACGATATCGGCTCTTTTGCCTTTTTTATTTCTATAAATCGTTACTTTGGTTTTCCCTTCAGGCATGCGGGTCACATCTATAAAATCATCCTTATCTGTACCGGTTACAATCGCTAATTTTGCATAATAATCATAATATCTTTCTGCAATCTCCACAATATTATCTCTTCTTCCCTTCAGGTTTTCAATAATCCCATCCGTAATTTCTCCATTAGTTTCCGGTGGGAGTTTACTAAAGGCTTCTTCGATAACCTGATCGGTAATATTTTCCTGAATAAACCTGGCTTGTGTTAACCAGGTTTCTTTTCCGGTATTTTGGAGGATGGAGCGATCTAAACCAATAGCCGCAATGTTAAACCATTCAACATTTTTTAATTTCTTATCATACACCGCAAACTGATTGGCTAAACCTACCAGGGAGCGTAAGGTTCCAAAAAAGGCACCATCAAAATTCGAGAATACCTGATCGCGATCCCTTGGTATGGGTGTAAAAGTTCGGTTTCCTTCCTCATCTTCATTTTCTGCCCAGCGCCATTGATCCTGATGCCTGTCCCAATCACCTACCAACATATCGAAAATACGTGCTTTTACGTAAGCAGGCTCATCAATTTTATACTTCTCGTCCCTTCGTATACGCTCAAACATCCCTGCAGTACTAACAATATCATGATTTGGGGATCCAAAGCTTTCCTTGTCTAACCAGTGCTCCTCAGGACGCTCTACAATCATATATACATCATCCCCATGATTTTCGTTCATCGCTCCCAGATTATCCTGTTTTGGCAGGTAAAAGATCTCTGGATTTGTATGTGCCAGACCAATAGCTTCCGATAACGTTGGTATTGCTAAAAAAGCGAACGGATGGGCTGAAGTATAAAAGTCACTAATAATATTCTCAGCAGCCGTATTCTTGAACTGTTCTTCTATAGGTGTGCTTTTATAGGCCACAGATTGCAGAAACTGCACGGCATCTTTTTTAATTCTTCTTATATTATATTCCCGATCTAAAGAGTCTTTTACCCTTATCGATACGGTTTGGTGCCCGCCTCCTTCCAACAAAGGTTGTAAACCGCCGTATAGGGTATCCAGATCGGCTACCTTATATGATACTTCAGTCCCGTATAATTTTCTATATCTTTTCCCCCACAGTGTTTTATATAATCCGCTTACCTCTACGTCCTCATCAGGGTAAATGCTAGCTGTTTTTTTCTGCGGAAAAGAGTCGGGATAGTCGCCCAGTTTATAAGGTTTAGGAGCCGCAAAAACTTCTTTTTGATACATCAGTTCCGGCTGATTATCTCTATTTCGATAATAGCTTACCCAAGAAGAGCCATCTTTAAAGACATCATATACCGCAAAGCCCTGTAGTGAGAAAGCAAATAAACCATCTGTTCCCAAAGCCACATAATTTTCTTTGGAACCTGAACCCGAGATTATCTGTTTTATACCGTCATGATCGATATACTGTAGGGTATGTTCGTGGCCGGAAACAAAGATCACTCTTTCTCTTCCTTTAACCATCGTCCTTAACCTGTCAGAAAGTGACTTATAACGTTCGTTTTGAAGATCCTGAATAGAAATACCACCGGTGGTTCTTATCAACATCGCCAAAGATCCTAATACCGGAACCGGAATTTTC
>Ga0098065_1000138_pt1 | contig 39634 bp, 27 predicted proteins | sample 25_taG_FD_75062 | JGI IMG/M metagenome (GOLD analysis project Ga0098065, IMG submission 75062) | Marine viral communities from Cariaco Basin, Caribbean Sea - 25_WHOI_OMZ | ecosystem: Environmental > Aquatic > Marine > Oceanic | place: Caribbean Sea: Cariaco Basin | collected 2014-11-08 | reverse complement strand
GGGCATGCTCAGCATCGATAAAGGCACAAGTACCGCCTTGCTTTTGGCACTGCGCAATAGCTTGTAGCGTCAGAGTGGTTTTACCTGAGCTCTCAGGGCCATAAATTTCGATAATACGGCCTTTAGGTAAGCCGCCAATACCTAGGGCAATATCTAAGCCTAGCGAGCCGGTAGAGACGACGTCGACATCTAAAGTCGCTGAGTCATCTCCTAGATGCATAATAGTATTTTTACCAAATTGCTTTTCAATCTGACCAAGAGCGGCTTTAAGTGCTTTCGCTTTGTTCTCGTCCATAATGACGTCCTTATAAAAGGTGAGTAATCAATAATACGGTTAGGGTAGTTAATATATCTGTTTTTAAAATCGGGCTACCTAAGTAGATTAACAAAGAATAGCAGTGAATAGTGACGAATAATTGCCGATAAATGCATCGCACTTTAATTAGGGCGATAGCGGTATTGGTGAATCGTTAAATAGCTAGGGAAGATGCGCTGTGCGCCGGAGTCATGTGCTGATATTAGCCGCACGGAAGTGGCTATAAATAACTGCGAAAAGTGGTAAGTTGAAGCCATTGATTTAATAAAGCTTGTCAACTAAGTAGAGAGCTATTATAGCAAAATCCAAACAGATTATTAGCCACTGGGAGCGACAAAACGACACTATATGACGTGCGTAATTAGCCAAAATAATGGCTAAAAAAGCAGCAGCATAATCGATAAAAATTATTAATAATTTTTTTGATGGGCCTATATAAATCTGCTCAACCGGTATAGCAATGCTATTGCAGGGCTATTAAAGTAGCCAGCAACTGAACGAGTTGGTAGACGTAAGTTAGATGGTCTATGCTAAAAAATCTCTTATAAGCAGCTAATAGGTATTGCTAAAGTATGTGCCACTAAATGTCAATAAAAAAGTAAGTTATCCACAGTCTATTAAAGTTGTCATATTACATTTTTGTGAAACATCCCCTATACATAATCGCTAGTAAAAAAATATCAAATATTTATCGTATGGAATTTTATGTAGTATAAGTATATGATTTATATATATAAAATAATTGGTTAAAAAGTAACCAATTTTACCGTAAGCTATACACTTTAAAGGGATTGCGCTGTCAAGTAGCAAGTTATCCACAGAGTTATCCACAGATAATGGGGAAAACTTTTTAAGCCCTTATAAGCTCAGCGTTTGCGCAGAATCTTAATTTTTGACTATAAAAAAACGCCGCTAGTATTAGCGACGTTCTTCAGTATTTATAGCCAGTAAGGGGCGGCAAGCTAGGCAATACGGCAATGTTTCACAAGTTTTATTTTAATCAGCGCCACGAATGATTCTACTATACGTTAGGTAATTTAGGCATTTGCTAGTAATAAAACAAAGAATAAGCATAGCGCGCTGGGTGTCAAGCTAAAGACACTGCTATTTTTTGGTATAAATTAAATCCCAAACGCCGTGACCGCGCTCAAGTCCGCGCCGCTCAAATTTAGTCTGCGGACGAAAGTCTGGACGCGGGGTAAAGTTACCTGTACCTGAATAGTTGCTTAGCGTGTCTAAATTATCGAGGACTTCAAGCATCCAAAAGGCATAGTGTTCCCAATCCGTCGCGGTATGAAACCAGCCGCCAACCTTCAGCGCACGGGTGACAATAGCCATGCGTTCAGGGCTGACAAACCGGCGTTTATAGTGACGCTTTTTCTGCCAAGGGTCAGGGAAATAAAGCTGGATGCGATCCACATGATTTTCTGGCAATTGCTGGAGTAATTGAATCGCGTCACCATTGATAATTCTAATGTTGGTTAAGCCCAACTCAGCGGCCATATACGCACATTTACCGATGCCCGGCTCATGCACTTCAATTCCTACAAAGTTGCGTTCGCGGTCAGCATTGGCCATCTCGATAAGCGAATCGCCCAAACCAAAACCAATCTCCAAAGTCAGCGGTGCGTCGCTACCATTTGGGGTCGCAGCGGTATCCGCGAACAAGGCTCTTAGGTTATCGATACCGGTTAGGTCACCATCACCACTCGTATTATTAACGATGAAATGCGCAAAAGCAGGGTCGGTTAATGCTTGCTCAGCATGCTTGTTCATATGCGTGCGACGCTTCATAAACGTCTGGATAGTACGTCGTGGCGCCTCAGCTGCACTAAGGTCAATGCTATCAGTCGCTTGGGGTTGCTCCGTAGTGTCAGGCATAGTATCTACTGATTCCGTAGGGTGATCGGTGGTGGGGGCTAAAGTAGGGGCAGGGGTCTGGGGATTGTGTGAACTCATAATATTACGATTATCGATGCATATAGGCTAAAATAGGCCTTATTATAAGACATATATTGTGGAAAATCTTAATTTATAAGACGTGCTCACTGCAGCTAATCTTTGCTTAATACTGTATGGATGCTAGCTACGATCTATCATCGTAGCTATTTATGGTATTGCTGAATAAAGACAAAGTTACCCTGATAGAGGACGTCTCTGCCCCGTTATAAGAGCCTGCCACCATGCTATTCATTGAGACGGATTCACCGCCCCCTTTTTATCAACCCGACCTTAGTGCCAGTCGCCGTCAGCAACTTGACCAGTGGTTTCTCGGACATCGCTCGCAAAGCTATTATCTAAAGCGTTTTGCTCAGTTTGATGAGCAAGGCTATCTGGGCCCTAGCTGGCATTGGGCCGGCTTTCTGATGACCTTCCCTTGGCTACTGTACCGCAAGCGTTATATGGATGCGCTGGTCTATAGCGTGGCAGGCTGGTCATTTATTCAGCTGAACATCGCCATTATATTAGTAGTGCTACAGACCGTGGCGATGCCTTTTATAGCCGATGCTTGGCATATGGCCGTGCGTATTGTTGTGGCAGGGTTGGTCTGGCTGTTTTGGTCGGTTATGGTCGCACGGTGGACGGATGCTTATTACTATCGTATGGCACGGCGTGAGGTTGCCGATGCGCTAGAGGCCTATCCTAAAGATTTGGCGGCGCAAAAGGCGCACTTGCAGCGAGAAGGTGGCGTCAGTCTGTATGGCTTAGGGCTAGGCTTCGGGTTTTTCGTGTTTGTATTGTCGGTGATCCAAGTGCAGTTTTTGCCATTGATTGCCAAACAAAAAGAAAAAGAAGTGCTCTTCGAAGCCTATGACATGACTTATAACGCGCAAAGACGGGTAGATTTAATTTATCAGCAGCAGGGAAAATGCCCGCTACAATTGCCACTCACGACCGATGATCAACGGGTAACTCTGCAAGTGGCGAGCAGTGCTGAGGGTGTGCCGGTAGAGACGGATTGTGTGGTTATTGCGACGGTTCAAGGGGTGCGATATCCCAACCGCTATTTGAATCAGCAGACGCTGGTAATGTATCGCCAAGCTGCAGGCAATTGGGGCTGTATGAGCTCATTAAATAAAAAGCAGGCGCCTAAAGGCTGTATCTAAGGTCTTTAAAGGTATCCACTATTAAAAAAGGCAGCCAATGCATCATTAGCTGCCTTTTTTATAACGTTAGGTTTAAACATTGTCTGCCATAAATCTTAGTGTTTAGTCAGTCCTAACGCCGTTTCAATTTCCTGTAAGTCTATCTTTTTGGCCGCAGTATGATCAGAATCAAATAGGCTCTCTAACTCCGCAATAGCGGACTGTGCCGATTCAATCATACTGGCTTCGTCATCATAAATCGCTTGCTGCCGGTCTATCAGCTCATCATCGTAATCGCGGAAGGTCTGAATAGTCTCACGCGCTTTTTCGGGGCTAATGCCTAGAAATTCTAACGAAGCGCGGGAGATGTCTAGAGCGGTCAAATAAGTCTCTCGCCAAATATAACGCACGCCGACTTCCCGCAGGCGATAGTAGTGCTGACGGTCGCGCGCTCTAGCAATAACCACCAAATCAGGATAGTTTTTACGTAGGTATTGTGCCGTGGTGATAGAGCGCTCTAAGTCATCGACGGCCAAGATAAATACGCGAGCCTTACTGATACCTGCCGCCCGTAGAATCTCAGGGTTTTTTGGATCGCCATAATAGACTTGGTTACCGAATTTACGGACAAAATCTACTCGGTTGGCGGAGCGCTCAATAGCGGTAAATTCTATATTGTGCATGCGTAGTACTCGGCCAATAATCTGACCTACGCGGCCAAAGCCAGCGATGATGACCGGATGCTCATGATCAGGAATAGTATCGTATTCTCGGCTAGGTTTGCGCTTGGCAAAGATAGGCTCACCGACTTTCTCTAATATTAAGAAAGCCAATGGGGTCAATGCCATAGAGATAGTCACAATTAAAGTAATTAAATTGGACAACTCTGGCTTCAACACGTTTTGCGCCGCTGCGACACTGAATAGTACGAAGGCAAACTCACCGCCCTGTGCTAGCGTTACGCCCAGACGAATACTGGTGGGCAGGCGGTTGCCTGATAATCGAGCGATAAGGGTAATGACAGCAAACTTAATCAACATCAGCAGGACCGCTGCTCCGACGATAAGAATCGGATGTGCCAAAATCAGTTTTACATTCGTCAGCATACCTACGGACATAAAGAATAGCCCAAGTAGTAAACCTTTGAACGGCTCGATACTGGCTTCTAACTCGTGCCGGTATTCTGAATCCGCCAAGAGGACGCCGGTCAAAAATGCCCCTAACGCCATTGATAAACCAATTTGGCCCATCAAGATGGAGACGCCCATGACAATAAATAGCGCCACGGCAGTGAGCAATTCGGTGGCGCCACTGGAGGCGACAAATTTAAAGAAGGGTCGCACCACATAGCGGCTGGCAAAGATAAGGCCTGCGAATACCGCAAATACCTTACCAAAATAGAGGAGGTCGTAGGTTTGCTCACGCACCCCTGACAGGAAGGGGATGACCGCGAGTAGCGGGATAACCGCAATATCCTGAAAGAGGAGAATGGTGAAAGCTTCGCGGCCATGGGTGCTAGAGAGTTGCTGCTTTTCGGTCAATATCTGTAGGACAAAAGCGGTAGAGGATAATGCCAAGCCAAAACCGACGATAAAAGCAGTATCTAGCTTTAAACTGGTAAATTGATAAATCAGCGCCATCAGTAAAGTGCCGGTGACACCGACTTGTAAACCGCCTAAGACAAAAATGGAGCGTCTTAACGCCCATAGCCTTGAGGGTTGCAACTCTAAGCCAATAATGAACAGCAGCATCACTACGCCAAACTCAGAAAAATGCAATAAAGTCTCAGCGTCGCCCGCCACATCTAAAAAGCTTGGGCCTAATATCAAACCAGTAATGAGATAGCCTAAAACTGAAGCAATACCAAAACGTTTACCGAGCGGTACTAGAAGAATAGCCGCTCCTAAAAAGAGGGTGGCTTGAAGCATGAGGTTGGGAGAGCCGGTGGCGGCTGCGAACATGGACACTCCTTAAAAGGGGTTATTAATTAAAATCAAAAATTCTGCAGTATAGCAAAGGCACTATTATTAAAGCATAGTTATAAAAGAGGCTGTTCTAGAAAGAATCGATTATAAAAAAGACTGTTATAAAAGGGGCTGGGCTAAAAATAGCCGGTTAATGATAAGCCTGCTGCCTTGAGTCTTTATAGTATAGGGTTGATAACCACAGAGTTATTAGTATAGTGAGGTGATTGACCTATTGCCTGACATGAGCCGTTTACCCGCTGGCAGCTATCCGTGGATTATCTATAAGCCTCAAGTTAGGCTATTTATTTTAAACTGTTTTTAGGGGAGGGATGGGGTTTATTTCTTTTTATAAACTTTCCAAGTGCCATTATCCGCTAACGGATTACGATAGGCATCATTGCGACGTTTGCGTGGGGTTTGGCGACTGTCCATGACTTTAAAATCAGGCAAAGCATGCACAATCAGCCCGGTACGGTAGAAGCGCAAGCGCTCCGGCTCTAGCATCTCGCCTTTGGCATCGCGACAAAAAACGTAAGCCCGCAGGTCAATAAACTCGCGGTGCGCGACCAATAGTGCCGTATCGTCATTAGCAAATACTGAGCTTAATCGTGCCGTCTCTTCACTACTGAATTCGCCACACTTATCGACCAATGCCCCCACTGAGCCAAAGCTTTTGGATTCTTTTGCCCGGGTTTTGGTTAAATGTAGCTTTTGCACATGATAGATAAATTGCGGAATCTCTAGGCTGGCAGGCAGAGGTAAATGATCAGGCGGTAGATTGGCAGCAGGATAAAAGCCCATAGCCCGTTCAATTAACGGCTCCCAACGCTGATAATAAGCATGCACTTCCTCAAGATTACCCTGATAAATCGGCATGTCGCGAATCTGGGTCAAGATATCAGGCGGCATTTGCTCATGGCGCAGCGCTGCAATATCGGCTTGCAGTGTGGACAGCAAATCTTTGGCCTGTTTTTTACCTTCTTTAGAGGTCGGCGCATCGATGAAATCTGGAGCAACAAAGGGAGCTGAGCGTCTAGACATGGCAGTAATCATTAATTGGTGGATAAAAAGGCCCGTTGACTTGCACAACAAGCTATAAAACTAAAAAATCGCTAATAAAATAAGAGAAATACTCAGTAAAATCAACCATAGCACAGCGGTTTACAAGGCTTAGCTATTTAATTAGCGTCGTTTTATATGCTATCATAACCGCAAGAACCATCGTGGGTTTAATTTGTTGATGATTGCGCTCTAAACCGTAGCGGCTCATTGGCATTGCAACTTCCAGCACGATGTAAAAATACCTCTGGTAAAGCGCATGAGCCTGTTACTCCGACAAGGTCATCTGTGCCTGATTGTGACTACGAATTAGCAGCTAGCGGTCTATAAGCCGAATCCTAGCTAACTCCTAATAATCGAGTGCTAATAAATAGTCGCATTATTTTGTCTTATTGTCGTCGGAGTCATAGGAAGCTTGTCATGTCAGTGTTTACCCGCCGTCTTACCCCGCGTCATCCGCTTGCTACTTTGGCCATTGCCCAAATTGACTGTCTAGAGCTGCGTCAGCAAGATATTATCAAAGCTATGGGCTATCAGCCTAAAAATGTCATCCAGGCCTGCGATCGCTTGCGCCATGTCTTGTGCAGTCCTACGCTAGGTTTAGACAACAGTTATTACGACTTTCGCTTTAGCTCTATTGAGTTTTTGCAGACCCTATTTGCCGTGCTACAGATGCCGCCAGCACAGTATGAGGCAGCAATGGCTGAATTACAGCATGAGCTTGAAAATCGAGTAAAGCCACCGGTTTATACCTTACGCGCGCAGATAACTTTTGATTTCACTGGCAGTGCCAATAATTGGCTGACGAGATGGGGCGTCAATCGCTTTCATTATGTTGAATTACCAGATAATTTCGTACACTTAAATGCGTCTGAGCAGGAGCTGGCTATTCAGGCGGCTACCCAAGCGCATTATCAGCAAAATTATAATAATCTGCCTTATGATGGGGTGATTACGGGGTATGTACTAAAGATAGAGCAAGGCGAAGAGCAAACATTTAAGGAGTTTGGGTTGCCGGATTCTGCATCTTCTTCTTAACCTTTCTCATGACGAACACATCAAGACTATCGCTAGCCTAAACCAACCTATCCCCCACATAAGTCATTCAGCCTCTCCTGAATCTCAAACTCGCGGGCGATACGATGGTGCCCGCCCTCGAAATAGTCTACCTGCCAACTCTCCGGTAAATTCACGAGTGTCTTTTCAGCAACCGCTACCGGTAAGCACTCATCACCGACTTCAATCATGACCTTGGTTATTGCTGGGTTAATAGTGGGAAAGTTTAAATCCATGCTCGTCACATTAGGAATACGGTCGGCTAATACCTCGCTAGGATTTAGGCATGGGGCAATCAAGAGCGCGCGCAGACCAAATTTATGAGCAAAGTGATTGGCAAACCAGCCGCCAAGCGAATGCCCCGCCAGTACCACGCTGGGATACTCCTGCATTTTTTCGCTAATCAAGGACTCATAGACCGTAAATATGTTTTGGAAATTATTACGGTAATCTACGGTTTGGCAGTATTTCGGCTCGCGCTTAATACAGGTATATTTACTGGTCTGATTACTAGAGTCTAAGCCATGAAAAAACAGTAAAAACGTTTCGTTATTTTCGCTAGGTTTCAGCATATTTTTTAAATCCTATTTTAATTATAGTTATGGTTTTTATCATTAAACTAGCGGGTTTAATGCGCTATGGGTTAACCAGTCTTGGTATATCGTTAACAGCTCTTCACAAGCCGGCAAGGGGATATGGCGTGCCATACTCTCACTAAACCAATAGGTATAAATATCTCGCACTATCTTTTGCACTGACTCTGCATCTTGCGGGTTGTGATCGCGCAATTTATAGGCAATATCTTGGGCTTGAATATCACTTTCCTGATAGGGCGCGCTCCAACCTACCCGATAGCGAAACAGTACATCATTGATAGCTAAGATATATAGCGCGTTTATAGTCCCATAGTGACCGACTAGACCATCCAATACTTCACAGCGTTGTCTATAACAGAAAGGGCCTAGGGGTTGGTCCGCCTCCTCGGTAATACAGCTCGCACTAACCATATGGCTTGGCACGGTATAATCATCCCAGAGTAGGACATAAGACTGTCCAAACCCGCCTTTTTCTACTGCATTAAACTTCCAAATACCTTTTTGCTTGGCCGTCTCCCCAGTATCGCCACTATAGTACGGCAATTGGATAATCCATTGCGACAGACCATCGCTGTCATAGATAATATGGGTCTTGCCAATCCGTACGCCTTGTTTGGGTAATACTTGGGTATAAAACTTATCAATATCATGAGTATAGAGTTTCGCTCGTTTGATTTTTGCTTCAGGGCTATTGTCCAAAAAGCGCTCATCGCCTAAGCCTGCATTGGCTTGATAAATCGATTGATATAGCGAGAAGGGCGCTACAAAGCTCAGCGTCTCCTCAGAATTATTCACAAAGTACACGTCACTTTCATAGTCATCTACTCTAATAGTTTCTAAATAAAATAACGGCCCCTTTGCCGGCGGGACCTTATCATTCTTGGGTAAAAGTGCCAGTCCTGATACGCCTGTCCAAGCCAGATTATCGAGTCTTTTTTGTGTGATAGTCATAGTATTGTCCTAGTTATCATTTTAATAGGGGAGTTGTGCTGCGTTCTGAAAAGTCAGCAGTTTTTATTTTTTAGGGGTTAAAGTTTTTTAAGTAGTCAGACATGACTGTTTTCTTATAGTTGGTTTGCTAGACACAACTGTCTTGAGACGTGTTCGCAGTACTATTTAAAGCACATACTACGGTCAGTCATAGTTTTTAAGGTTGAATGCGGGTAATAAACGTACGATTTAAAGAGGTTTTCTGGCTTAACGTTTTAGTTTTTACGAGGAGAGGGTAGTGCGCAGTGAATAAGGTCGCTCATACCAAGCTAAAGTTAGAAGTGAATCATTGCGATTCGAGGGGTAACTTTAGTAGGGTCAGTATAAATGACCCTCAAGATAAAACCCATTGATTGGATTAGAACTTAAGCTAAGTAACGAATTAGCTTTTTTCCTTACCTTATTAATATAGTACAAATCATTAGCGAAAGACAGCTAAATAAGAGCTCATGCGACAGTAGTTGTCGTGAGTGTTGAGCTTAGGGATAGTAATCATTCTTGCGGCATATTAGCCATTATCTTTATAGAAAATTAATGGGCAAAAATAACGGCTTAAGGTTGTTATACGCTGAGGGATTACTGTTTTTCACAAGGCGCTTGCAGACGAATAAGTTTAATGATTATGACCTAAATGCCCTGAGTTGTCTTGACCCCGGCTGGAAATATCACAGACTAAAGCATCGCCATGGGCTTCGGAGAAACCACTGCTTTCTACTTGAATCGTAGCATGGCTAATCCCTAATGCTTCTAAGCTATGCTCGAGCTCATGAATTAAGGCACTGGCGGCACTAATACGCATATCACCATCCACGATGACATGGCACGATAACGCATGTAAGCCACTGGTAATGGTCCAGACGTGCAAGTCATGGACTTTAATTACCGCCTCGTGAGCTTCCATAGTCGCTACGACGTTGTCCAAAGAGATATCGCTAGGGGTGCCTTCCATTAGGATGTGTGCAGACTGTTTAACCACGCGATAGCCACTAATTAAAATTAAGGCGGCGACGATAACAGAGGCTACGGGGTCAGCCCAAGCCCAACCGAACCACATCATGGCCAAGGCGGCAATAATAGCGGCGACTGAGCCCAACAAGTCCCCTAAAACATGCAAATAGGCGCTGTGCATATTCAGGTTTTTAGCTTCTGGAGCCTTGCTAGCCACTTTTTCACTATTTTTCCCATGGTCATGATCGTGGTCGTGTGCATCATGTCCTTCTTCGGCATGATTGTGTTCGTGGTTATGGTCAGTATGGCTGTCCGCTGCGCCGCCACGATGTAACATCCACGCCACTACCAAATTGACCAACATGCCGATAGTTGCAATGATGAGCATACCTTTGGTAGCAACATCGGGCGGCGAGTTGATTCGGCCAATTGCCTCAATAAAAATCATTATCGAGATAATTATTAGGGTCGCTCCGTTGGCGCCGGCGACTAAAATCTCAAAGCGTTTATAGCCGAAAGTCTTTTGCTCATTGGCAGATTTTTCACCAATTTTAAAAGCCAGCAAAGTCGCTCCCAAAGCAGCGGCGTCGCTAAGCATATGGCCGGCATCTGACAATAGCGCTAGACTGTTGGTCAGCCAACCGCCAATTGCCTCTACCAGCATGAAGCCTGTGATAATAATAAAGCTAACCAGTAAAGTACGCCGTTGCTTACTCAGGTCACGGGCTTTAGGCTCATCGTGGAAATGCGGAGGATCGTGCGGGACAGTGGGGTCAAATTTTGGCGCGGACATAAGGACTCTTTTAGACTAGTGGACAGTAAGCGTTCGGCACAGGTTTTAGGGCAAGCGTAAGGTTAAGGGTGACAAGTCATTACCATCCTACAGGATCCACGTCTAAAGTCAGTTTAAGATATTTTGCAGAAGGTAAATCAAGGACTTGCGGCCACCAGTGGTTGAGGACTTGATGCAAATGTGGGCGCGATTTAGCGAGTAATAAGAGCTGAGAATGATAGCGACTATTCTTCTTTTTCATCGGCGCATCGATAGGTCCCAATATCGCCAGTTGATTGGGAATAGGTAGAATAGCCCGCGCGTCTTTTAAGGCTTGAGTGGTGCGCTCTAAGGTTTTGCCCTCACAGCGAATTAATACGCCGTGGGTCTCCGGCGGTAACCCCATCATTTTGCGCTCTTGCAGTAGCTGTAACGCAAACTCTTGATAGCCATCGCGCACCAATTTTAACAGCAGCGGATTGTCCGGTTGCACGGTTTGAATCAACACTTTACCGGGCTTGTCACCCCGACCGGCACGGCCCGCAACTTGAATAATCAGCTGCGCGGTATGCTCAGGAGAGCGAAAGTCGGGCGATAAAAAACCACGATCGGCATTGGGCATGCAGACTAAGGTGACGCGGGGAAAGTGATGGCCTTTAGCGACCATTTGCGTGCCGACCAATATTGCTGGCTCGCCTGTATTGATACGCTGATAGATATTTTCCCAACTGTCTTTGCGCCGGGTGGTATCGCGGTCGATTTGGATAATAGGGTAGGTCACTTTACTGGTCTGCGGGTTGCTAAATAGCGCATGCAGGCTTTCAGTCAAACGGGTCGTGCCCATGCCCACCGCATCTAAATTTACGCTGCCACAATCGGGGCAAGCGGTGGGGATATAGGCTTGCCAATCACAATGATGGCATTTGAGATAGCTCGGTTGCTGGCTATTGAGCTGACTATGGTGCAGGGTCATATGCGCCTCGCAGCGGGTGCAATCTGCCTGCCAGCCACAAGCGGCACATAGCAGAATAGGCGCATAACCCCGGCGATTTAAAAAGATGAGTACTTGCTCACCAGCCGCTAGCGTTTGCCGGATAGCATCGATGGTGGCATCAGTTAGCCCCGTACTTTGGGCACTATTGATATTGGGCAATAGCGACTTTTGCTTGGGGGTATCGACTGGTTGGTCGCTATAAGTCGTTGGTTTGTCTCGCGCATCGACCAGCTGCAGGGTAGCGGCTTTGGCATTGCCGGCCCGTTTATGTAAGCTTAATTCGGTTAGTTTGCCATCGGCTACCAGTTTAAACTGTTCTAAGGCAGGCGTGGCGGTACCCAGTACTACCGGCACTTTGGCTTGAAAGCCGCGATAGAGTGCAACGTCCGCGGCATGATAGCGCAGGGTATCTTGCTGTTTATAAGACTGGTCATGGGCTTCATCGACGACGATTAGACCGAGATTGGCAAAGGGATACAGGACTGATGAGCGCGTACCAATGATAATTTGGGCATGACCTTGACGACAGTCCTGCCAACCTTGCATCCGTTGGGTGTTATTTAGCCCCGAATGTAATAGCAGAATATGGGCAGCAAAGCGCTGCGCAAAGCGAGCTCGAGTTTGTGGCGTCAAGCCAATCTCTGGGACCAGTACTAAGACTTGCTTACCGGCCGCTAAAATCGGTTGCATGGCTTGCAAATAAACTTCCGTCTTGCCACTACCCGTGACGCCGTTGAGCAAAAACCCTTGATATTGCTGGTGCTCGAAAGCTTGCACGATGGTGTTGACAGCAGTAGCTTGCTCGTCATTTAAATCGAGAGGCATCTTGGCTAAAGAAGGCAGTTTTGGTGCGCCTTTCGGTTCCAAATAATGCTCAATAAGGCCTTTTTCTTCGAGTTTAGCTAAAAATGGCCGCTCCATACCTTCTAATAATAAGATATCTTCGCTCGCACCATGCCGGCCATGCAGCTTCAGCATTTCAAACTGTTGTTTTTGTTTTTTAGCTTGCGGGGAGAAGTCGCCATCCACAACATTGGGCAAGATACGCCAATGGGTAATTAATAGGTCTAACGGTTTGCCCTGGCGGATAAGGGTTGGCAGCATCACGGAAAGCACATCACCGAAGGGGTAATGATAATAGCGGGCTAGCCATTGTCCCAGACTCAGCATATCGCTAGCTAACAGCGGCTCGTCGTCTAGTACTCGTTTGATAGGTTTAAGTTTATTCGTGGGAACAGCACTGTCCGCAGCGGGCACGTGGGCGACCACAATACCAATGAGCGTTTGCCGGCCAAAAGAGACTTCTACACGTGCTCCTATAGCAGGTAGGGCAGGGGTCTCATCAAGTGGCGAGTGCGTAGGCGGGGTAGCAGCAAATAGGTCGTCGCTAGTCACAGCCGATGCAGAAAAAGAGGGGGGACTGTCGCTATAGTCTATACTTTGCGGTTGAGTGGGCGCGTTTTGAGAAGCGGGTGCGAGGTAGTCGAATACCCGATAAAGCGGAACAGGTAGAGCGACACTTACCAGCATAGCGACGGATAATCCATAGGCAAATAAGGAGGGAGGTAAAACGGCTCAATACTTTCTGCTGGTGCTTGCCATAGGCTATAAATAACCATGATATGCGCCATATGAAAGCATTGAGAGTAAAGCTAAACGTTATTGCTTATCTTAATATAGAGGGTAGAAATTAGTCTTCGATATATAGAATCGTCTCAATTTCTACTACGCCACCTTTTGGCAAGGCAGCTACTTGCAGAGCAGCACGCGCAGGATACGGCTCAGATAGGCGAGCGGCAAACAGTTCGTTAAGCGCAGCAAAGTCATTCAAATCCGTTAATGACACATTAAATTTAACCGTGTCTTGCAAAGAACCACCAGCAGCGGCACAAATAGCTTCGATATTGTCCATGACTTGCGCGGCTTGGGCTTCAAAGCCTTCATGCAATTCCATAGTGGTGGGGTCGATGCCCAATTGGCCAGAAATATAAACCGTGCTACCGGCGTCGGTAGTGATTTTTACGGCTTGTGAATAAGTACCTACAGCAGCAGGGGCTTTATCAGTATGAATAATTTCGCGTGGCATAAAATGTCCTTATGTTATTTTGAATGTATCCGGTAACCGGGTCAGTATGTTTTTAAAATTACACGTATTTTAGGCAAGCTGCCGACAATGATTCGGCTAGCTAAACCTAGTGTGTATAGTGTAGCAGAATCGGGGCGCAATCATAGGGGGCACAGATATAGACGTTTGAGAATAGGATCAAGTTGAAGGGGTTATCATAGCGAATAGTCTGCAAAATGGCAGGTTCTCACAGTATTCTTAACGCTGTAAAACCCCTATCCGCAAGCTATCATTTTAATTTTTCCAGTTTAAGCCTAATTCCCTAGCAGCTTCATTTTCTAACTATCTGATTTTTAGATATTAAAGCTGATAGAGGCGGCGAATATTAGGGAAGTCAAGTAAGCGGCGTAGCGCGTGAATCGCTTGCACTAAATGGTTGCGGCTCAATACCAGTAGATGGATATCCGTATCGGTCGAGCGTACATCAATTTTCTCTACTCCGATATTCAGCTCACGCAACTGATAAATGACCTCACTGATTTGCTCATCGTTTAACACAATGGAGAGCTTAAGATAAGCTAGGTAATAGGTTTTTTCGTTGCGGTCGCCCGAGACACTGTCTAAGTCTTCTTGCTTGCGCCAGCTTAACTGGATAATTTGGTAAGGGTTGTCTTTACGGATATCGTCGAGCGAGAAGCATTTATGGCGATGGACGACCAAACCATGTCTTGATTGATGACCTAAAATAGGGTCACCGTAAATAGGATGACAGCAATTGGCAAAAGCCAACTCAACGCCTGCTGCGGTAGCAATAGCATGTTGCGCTTGTCGGTTGCCATGAGCATCATCTTCCGCTTGCTTATCGGCGACTTCATCTCTATATAAGCGCGACACCACCAGCTGCGGCAGCAAAGTACCTCGGCTAATCTGTTCAAACAATTCGGCCTTGCTACTGATACCACGCCAAGCAAAGAGATTGTCCCAATCGTTTTCTGTGAGGTCAGCAAGGCTCTTTTGATAAGTATGCAATGCCCGATCTAACGCTTGCTCACCGTGATGCTGTTTTTCAGTGTCAGACAAGTCTTTAAACCAGCGCAACACTTGCTCACGCGCTTTATTGGTGACCACATAACCCAGCCATTCTGCCTTGGGCGCAGAGTTACTATCCACTTCAATCTCGACTTTTTGGCCATCTTGCAACACGGTACCGAGTTTGGCCTTTTGGTCATCAATATTGGCCCCCACCGCGATATTACCGACAAAAGGCCCGACGGCATAAGCAAAGTCTAGGGCTGTGGCACCACGCGGCAGCTCATAGGCACGGCCTTGCGGGCTATAACAAAGGATTTTGCTAGAGTGCAAGTAGTTCATCAACGCATCTATGGTAGAGACAGCAGACTGGAAGTCGCTATCGACCTCACACTCAGAGCCATTGATATCTTCACAGACAATGTCTTTGAGGTTGCGCAAGGAGGCTTGAATGACCGATTTACTGACTTCGGAAGCGGAGTCCACGCCGATAGCGCCGAGCCTAGCGGATTTCTGCATTTGCTTGGTCATAATAATGACTTTAATAGTGTCATTATCACGCTCGTACGTTAGGGTTAGTGACTGGTTGCCACCGGGTAGGGGGCGACGGATATTGTCCTCAATATTATCGTTATCAATCTGATATTTGGTAATGAGGTAATAAGCGAGTTTGTCGCAAGATTCCACGCTATCGAGCACAATTTCAAATGCGTAGTAACGTAATAAATCACTAATTTCCCCGCGATTGCGAAAAAATCGGCGGTACATAGTCACCTGGCTATCGAGCATTTTCACATGACCCGTTAGGTTCATGTTTTCGATAACAAAGGTTAAATACTGATGGATAGCTTCTTTTTTAAAGTTACGGCCTAAACCATGTTGTAATAAGCGATCGGATAACTTGGTATACATGACAGGGTCAAGGTTGCGATAGCACAGCACTTCGATATAGTCAGCGATATCGTTCAGACCCATAAGCCGAGCAAAAGGCACATAAAAGTCTAGGGTTTCGCGAGCGGTTGAGCGCTGTTTGTCTGGACTGACCGCATCTAGGGTCGACATATTGTGCAGGCGATCGGCCAACTTAATAATCAATACTCGTGGGTCGTCTAGGGTAGCCGTAAGAATTTTATGAAAGGTCGCCGCTTTATTTTGCAGTTTGTCATGGCGAGAGGATTTTAGCTTGGTGACACCATCCACCAGTCTAGCCACCGTTTCGCCGTAATGGGTGACCAGTTGCTCATAATTGACCTCAGTATCTTCGACTGTATCGTGCAAGATAGCGGCGATAATCGTGTCGCGGTCTAAGCGGAAGCCCGCCAAAATCTCTGCCACAGCAATGGGGTGGGTAATATAGGGTTCACCAGATTTACGTTTGTCTAAAATATGGGCCTGATCGCCAAAGTTACAGGCATGCAAAATATCTTGACGGGCATCTACGGATAAGTAGCCGACGGAACGCATTAGATTGTACTGAGCATCATCCACCAAATGATGACTAAGTTTAGGTAACGTCTGGCTCATGGCGGGTATTTCCTAATTCGTCGTTGCATAGACACGCAAGTGGTTATATAAAAAATGGTTTTATAAGTAGACACTAGGGTGCTACTTAGGAATCGTTTAGCGAGCGTAGCCTAGTAGCAAGGTGCTACAGCGCTAATAAGAAGCCGGTCGCAGCCTATCTATGGTTGATATAAGCAGGATTATTCAAAGGGCAAATTAAGGCGCTGTCTCAAAGTAGCATTGTCTAGCTATGTATGAGGAATAAGCACCTAGTAATAATAAGTCCTATCGATAAAAAAGTCGCGTTTGCCAGTCACCAATAAGGGGCAAGATAGCCGCGACTGAATCTGAATCCCGACACTCTAATTAATCGTAATTCCGCTTAAATGTCAACAGCTAATGCTCGTAGCATACGGCAATAGCGCAGCTGGGCACGGATATTTACTGCAGAGGCAATAAAAAAACCACAGCGGGTGGCTGTGGCTTGTTCTCTAAATAATGACTGAAATAGCGCCACTCACTTTAAGGGGCTAGCGAGCTTATACAGGAACGCTGCGTACTCAGTATCATTTAGAGACGGTCTGCAAAATTATCTAGAATAACTTTCTAGAATATTTCTTAGAAACCGTGATTGCCTGATAAAGCTAAGTCAAGCGAGCTGGTCGCAAAGCTATGTTCAGGCTGAGTTAGGATATCGCGAGTGATTTTGCCAGCAGCGATTTCACGTAGAGCCAATACGGTTGGTTTGTCATTGTCGACATCAACCATAGGCTCTGAGATACCTTTAGCCAATTGGCGCGCACGTTTGCTAGCGACCAAGATTAATTCAAAACGGTTATCAACGTTGTCCAAGCAATCTTCAATAGTTACGCGTGCCATAGTTACCTCGGTGTCATACAAATTTCGCAAATACAGCAAGGCTTTTTTGCCTGTCTAATAGCTAGTAGCCACCGCCATAATGGGCGGATGACGGCCAGATAAAACTTTACGGGGCTGCGAGCGCTGCTAAATTTGTCAAATAAATGGAAATAGATAGTAGATAACCGCATAGTATAGCAAAATTTGGCGATTATCGCAGTAAAATCGTTGGCTAATGCCATCCGTTCTAGTATCTAGTGATGCTATACAGCCAAGCTATTAGTTATCTTATAAAGCCAAGCTGCTTATTATTTTAGCAACAGCAGCCTATATAAAAAATAGCTGGCAGCCAGTTAGCAGCACTTTACGAGTAATGTCAGCTACAGTGCATTGCTGTCAGCATTCATGAGTCCGGCAATCGTGCTTTCATAACGTTGCTGCTGACGCTCAGTAGTCTGACGTTTGGCTACGATGATAGATTTAAGCTCATAAAGAGCAGCCTCAAAATGATCATTAATGACCACATAATCAAAGTGGACGTATTGGCGCATTTCATCCACGGCTCCTGCTAGGCGAGTATTGATAACCTCCTCACTGTCTTGGCCGCGACTGGACAAGCGCTGACGGAGCGTCGGTAGGCTAGGGGGCAGAATAAAAATCATAGTGACATCAGCGAACAGTTTTTTTACCTGCAATGCCCCTTGCCAATCAATTTCTAAGATGACGTCAAAACCTGCTTTTAGCTGCGCGTTGACGCTGGCTTGAGAAGTCCCATAATAGTTGCCGAATACTTCAGCGTGCTCCAAAAAATTACCGGCATTAATCCCTGCAATAAAGTCTGCAGTATTTGTAAAATGATAATGCATGCCATCGGTTTCACCCGGTCTAGGCGCGCGGGTCGTATGCGAAATACTAACGGCCAAATCATTAGTCGTGGCTAGCAGTTGTTTAACAAGAGAGGTTTTACCGGTACCTGAAGCGGCCGTAATAATAAAGAGGGAGCCTGTCATATAAAGTCTCAGTTTTGGTAGGAGCATTTAGCGGACGTAGCGGCAATAGGCGCTAGCCGGCACAATCTACAGCATTAATATCGATGCAATTATTCGCAATGATTAGCAATATTAGTACTGAGTCGTATAGCGGGCCTATATTATACCTGCAAATACGCTTAAATATCTTGAAATTGACAGCCATATTGGCTGGATTTTTTAGGGTTTCTTTACCTCAATTGCTCAGCTGTCGCCATATCTGCCTAGGTAGACGAGAGAGGGGAATCAGATAAGCCACAAGTTTAACAGGTGCTGAAAACGGTTAGCATAAATTAAAGCTGTTAGCATAAATTAGAGGAGCTTTCGCTAGCGATTACTCAATAATGGCTATGCCAATCTAGGTTATCTACTGTCTAATAATGATGGCGTTATTGTGAATTCGTGATGAAAGACGCACTACAGAGCAGCGCAAAGGGGCGCAATTATGCTAAAGTAACGGCTAATTATCGTATAAAATTACTAGCGCATTTATTACTAAGCTGATCATCAAGCTTGGACAGATCACCGCTAGCAGAATTGTCTATCGCTAAGGTCTATTATGCAAATTTATCTTGCCAATCCTCGCGGTTTTTGTGCCGGTGTCGACCGCGCAATTGCTATTGTTAATGAGGCATTAGCCCGCTTTGAGCCGCCTATCTATGTGCGTCATGAAGTCGTCCATAATAAATTTGTGGTCTCTGACTTAGCGGAACGCGGAGCTGTATTCGTTGAAGAATTGCACGAAGTGCCGGATGGCGCTATCGTTATTTTCTCGGCACACGGGGTCTCTAAAGCTGTGGAAGAAGAGGCTGAGCGGCGTGATTTAACCGTTTTTGATGCCACCTGTCCCTTGGTGACCAAAGTCCATATCGAAGTGTCGAAATTCGCGCGCGATGGTATGGATGCGGTCCTCATTGGTCATGCCGGACACCCTGAAGTAGAAGGGACTATGGGTCGCTTTAACCGTCAATACGGAGGTCATATCCATTTGGTCGAAGATGAAGCGGATGTGGCTAAATTAGAAGTGCGCGACCCTAATAAGCTGGCTTTTGTGACTCAAACCACCCTGTCGATGGATGATACCGCGATGGTGATTGATGCGCTTAGAAATAAGTTCCCCGCCATTGAGGGACCACGCAAAGATGACATTTGCTACGCTACGCAAAACCGCCAAGATGCGGTCAAAGACTTGGCTAGCCGTTGTGAAGTCGTCTTAGTAGTAGGCTCACCCAACTCCTCAAACTCTAACCGGCTGCGTGAATTGGCGGAGCGCATGGGCTGCCGGGCCTATCTGATTGACAATGCTTCTGAGATGGATAGCAGTTGGTTTGATGGTGTCAAAAGTGTCGGAGTAACAGCGGGTGCCTCTGCGCCTGAAGTGCTGATTCAAAACGTCCTTAGTCAGATTCAGGCGTGGGGTGGTGAGTTGCCTAACGAGCTGGCGGGTATCGAAGAAAATGTGACCTTTAGCTTACCAAAAGCCTTACGGATTCCCGTAGCGCAGGTCAGTCCGTAACCGCTCTTCTTATTTTAATAAATATCCAGCATTTCTATAACGAGAGTCATTGATTAGGTAGCGGCTAGCCCTAACTCATTGACTCTTTAGACACATCTATAAAACCTTTTTTACCTAAAGCAAAGAGCCAATGGCTCTAATGCTCCCTTTATAGTGCGTTATCTCCTATACTATCTCATAGAGAACAACTATTTATAACCTAGAGTTAAGGATAACTATGGCCAATTATTACGACTGTATCACTCGTGACTTGCAAGATGATGGCTCTTGTATTGCTCACTATAAGCCCACTATTCATGCGCAAGGGGCTTGGAATGACCATGAGCAGCACATGGCTCCCGCAACGGGAGTAATAACCAATGAGTTGGTTCGGTTTTCTCCGCAAGAAAACATGCGTATAGCGCGTATTAGTCTGGATATCTTGGGCTTAATCCCACTGGACGACTTTACTATTACCACGCGCAGTATCCGCCCAGGTAGGACGATTGAGTTGATTGAGGCGGTCATGAGTAGTGGCGGACGCGATTGTATCGTGGCCCGCACTTGGCGGCTGATGACGCAAGATACGAGCGTGATTGCTGGATTAGAGGACCAACCGGCGCTGCATCATCCTGAAAATCTAGAGACTTGGGAAGCCATGAAAGGTTGGCCGGGTGGCTTTATACAAAGTGTCCGTTTAGCGACCGATGAGACGCGCCGAGCCGGTAAAGGTACTGTCTGGATTACCACAGATGTCGATATGGTCGCAGGCGAACCTACGAATGACATGGTACATTTACTGGGTCTAGTCGATACCGCCAATGGGGTAGTGCCAAGACCTGGTCTAGGATTAGATGTTGCGGAATGGATGTTTCCCAATACTGATTTACAGATTCATATGCACCGCATGCCTAAAGGTCGTTGGTTGGGTATTGAAGCGGTGCAGCAATACGGTGACGATGGCATTGGCTTAACCAGTGCGGTCTTACATGATTTAGATGGTCCCTTTGGTCGTAGTGAGCAAATTCTGACTATTCGTCCTATACCTCGTAAATAATATGAAGTAGTCTAAAAAAATAGTCGTTTATAAAAGTAAAAAGGATATAGGGCGCTGGCCTTATATCCTTTTTTATGAGAGTAGCTGGTCATAAGAGCCGCTTTTTATGGCAGAAGTTCTCACTAATCTAGAGTCAGCTAGTTAGCGCTCACCTCTACAAACCCAAGAAGCCTTAATAGCAAATCAATAATTTTAGCCAATTAACGATTTTTACGGGTTTGCGCCACGTACATTTCTGACTCGAGGGCTTCTTCGGCCACATCAAGTAGGCTCGGTAAATCGCTCGCTTGCTTTTTGGTAGCTACCAAGTGGCTGCGTAGCTCTAGCATCTGCTCGTAAGTTACCGAAAAGTCATCGTTACTGTCGCTTTGCAAATGGCGCAACTGTTGCATCAAGCGCGATGACAAAGTACCTAATTCGTGGAACTGTAGGGTAAGTTGGTGCAGCTGGGACTTGAAGGATTGCATGTCTGCACTGACTTGTTCGCTAAGCTGCTGGGTATTAGGAACTTCAGAAGTTGCTTTTTCCTCAACAGCTGCACTCTCAAGGGGGGTGGCAATAGCTGACGTTTCGCTGGCCCCCTTTTCATTAGCAGCCGAGTCTGCCGCTGAAGTTTCTAATATTGCAGGGGTTGGCTCTGCTGCAACAGGCGCTGATGCGATAGGCTCTGGCATGCTCATTTCCGCAGTACTTGGTTCTGCAGCCGAAGTAGCCTCAATATGCGCAGTGGATTCCTCAGTGGGTTGCTCAGTGCTAGAGGTCACCGGCGCTACAGACACAGTTTCGTCTTTAGTGGCTACTGCTGCCGGCTCTAAAGAGGCTGCAATTGGCGTTTGTGCCACGATAACCTCAGAATCAGACCCAGCAGCAATAGTTTTTGGCTGCTCTACTGCGGCTTTAGGTTTAATCTTGATAGCTGAAGCTTTTTTAGGAGCAATATCATCCGTTTTGGCAAGTTTAGTTGTAGCGGCAGGGGTTGCTACCGCTTTAGTCTGAGAAGATTCTTCGTCGCTATTGACCACAGCTGCCGGCGCGGCTTTAGGGCGAATTTTCACCGAAGTGCTATGAGCCGCCGTTAATGCCTTCAGAGATTTTCTAGTAGCCGCCGCCGGTTGCTGCGCGGCGAGTGCTGCTTTGCTTACCTCTGAGTCGGCCTGGGCAGGGGTCAGCTTCTTTAACTCATCGGCGAGGTCCACTGCCGTATCCTCTATTACAAGGTGTGAGCGAGCAGGTTTTGGCACCTCTGCAGCTTGCATAGCCGCCCGCTCTTGCGCCGTTTGCACTTGGTGACTGTGGCTACGAAACACGGTTCTATCGGCCACACTGGGGCTGAGCGCACTATAGTATTTAGTAGGGGTGTTGGGGCGAGGGACGCTAGCGTTCGGCACAGCGGTTGCTACAACAGGCTGTGCTGCTGACGTTGTCCCCGAATCCTCATCTTCTATCTGATTTAGCACCGGTTCCGCTTCTGCAGGCTCCGCTAGTGTTTGAGTATCAGATTTTTGAGCAGCAGATCGTTGAGTAGCGGCTTGCTCCGCTGTTTCTGTTTTTTCTATGTCCTCTCTCAGGCTAGCTTGCAGCAGCAAATCGAGCTCTTCTTCGCTCATACCATCATAAAATACGATCTCTTGCGAAGCATTAGCATCAGGCTTGGTAGCAGGACTCTGAGGATTTTGGGGATGAGTATTGTCAGTCATAAGCACAGTCTTATTTCATTAACGTAGTAGAGAAAGACAAAGAGATAGCAAAAGGACCTTATGACGGCAGCTTGCTGGCCTAGAAATTAACATTGTTTTGGCCTTGTCCTTAAAGCTTGCGCAATCCTTTTTAGTCTTTGTTATGTGTTTATTTAATTATAACCTCAACTTAGCACATTATGGATTTGTTTGGCTATGCCTCTGCAGCATAATGTTGTCGAGTTCTAATAATTAGCAGACGAATTAGCTTGAAAATTAGTGCCTTCGCCCCTATTAGTGATGCTAAGGCTGCAAGGTTGCAGTCAGCATAACTTTGTTAAAAAACCGTTGTGTTAAAAAATAAAGGTTGTTAAAACCATACATCATAACTGAGAGGACTCTATGAGCGACAATCAAGCGAATCAGCCCCAACAGCACGTGTTTGAAGCGGAAGTTGCCCAGCTGCTGCATCTAGTGACCCATTCTTTATACTCGAACGCGGATATTTTTGTGCGTGAGTTGGTCTCGAATGCGTCAGATGCTTGCGATAAATTGCGTTTTGAAGCCACTAGCGATGATAGCTTGTATGAAAATGATGGCGAATTGCGTATCCGTATCGATGTGGATGAAGCCGCTAAGACCGTCACCTTTATCGATAACGGTATCGGGATGACTGCTGAAGATACCATTGAAAACTTAGGGACTATCGCAAAATCAGGCACAAAAGCTTTCTTAGAAAAGCTGTCTGACTCACAAAAACAAGATGGCAACCTAATCGGTCAGTTTGGGGTGGGCTTCTATTCGGGCTTTATTGTAGCGGATACCATTACTGTAGAAACTCGTAAAGCTGGCGTGCCTGCCGATCAAGGCGTCCGTTGGGTTTCTGATGGCACCGGTAAATTTACTACCGAAGCGATTACTAAAGAGACGCGCGGTACTTCGATTACACTACACTTAAAAGAAGAATATTCTGAAGGCGAAGACAATTACTTAGACCGTAGCAAAATTAAGCAGTTGGTCAATAAGTACTCAGATCATATTAACTTGCCTATTCAAATGCGCAAAGAAGTCTGGCAAGAAGAAGTAAGAGAAGAAGGCGATGATAGCGATGCGCCTCTCGGTGGCGAAATGGTGATGACGGACGAGTGGGAAACGGTTAATAAAGCCAACGCTTTATGGACCCGCTCTAGCTCTGAGATTGAGGACGAAGAATACGTCGACTTCTATAAAAATGTCACTTATGACTTCGATGAGCCGTTGGCCTGGACGCACAACCGAGTCGAAGGCCGCGTGCAATATACCCAGCTGCTATATATCCCTAAAAAAGCCCCGATGGATTTGTACGCGCGTGAACAGCAGCATGGTCTCAAGCTGTATGTGAAGCGTGTGTTTATCATGGATGACGCTGAGCAGTTATTGCCTATGTACTTGCGTTTTGTTAAAGGCGTGATCGACTCTGCAGATTTACCATTGAACGTGAGCCGTGAGTTGCTGCAAGAGTCACGCGATGTGAAATCTATCCGTGATGGTAACGCACGCCGTATCTTGACTTTATTAGCCAGCTTGGCCAATAGTGAAGATAGCGATAAGCAAGAGAAGTTTGCCCAGTTCTATAGCGAATTTGGTGATGTCATCAAAGAAGGCTTGGGCGAGGACATGAGCAACCAAGAGCGTATTGCGAAATTACTCCGCTACGCCACCAGCACGCAAGACGGTTTAGAGACCAGCTTTGCCGATTATAAAGAGCGCATGAAAGATGGGCAAAAAGCGATTTATTATCTCACCGCAGAGAGTTTAGCCGCTGCTAAAAATAGCCCACAATTGGAGCTATTTAAGAAAAAAGGCATCGAAGTTATCTTGATGACCAGCCGTGTTGATGAGTGGGCGATGAACTTCTTAACTGAGTTTGATGGTACCCCGCTACAAAACATCGCTAAAGGGGCGGTAGACTTAGGCGACTTGCAAGACGAAGCAGAGAAAGCTGAAGCTGAAAAAGCACAAGAGACGCTCAAGCCAGTTGTAGATAAGTTAAAAGCAGTATTGGGCGGCCGTGCAAAAGACGTGCAAGTGTCTACGCGTCTGGTGGATAGCCCAGCCTGTCTCGTGGTCGGTGATGGTGAGCTGTCACCACAGATGATTCAGATGCTTAAGCAAATGGGTCAAGAAGTGCCAGATGTGAAGCCAACGCTTGAGGTCAACCCAAACCATCCACTAATTCAAAAGCTAGAAACTAGCGAGCAGTTTGATGATTTAGCGCAAGTGATTTTTGATCAGGCGCTATTGGCTGATGGCGGTCAATTAGAAGACCCAGCATCTTACCTAAAACGGGTTAATGAGCTTTTGCTGAAATAATGCCAGCAGCTTTGCTAATGAATAATTAGCTTTCAAATGCAGGATAACGTAGAAATAAAAAAGGATGCCTAAGGGTGTCCTTTTTTTATCTCTTTTTCCTATCGTTTTCCTCGCCTTTTGCTCTTCTTTTTATTGCCGTTACAAATCCGCCTTACTCCGCAGCGACCGAATCTATTACAATGTTCTTCCTGTAGGGTCGTCAAATGGCTCTAAAAACTGCGTTACAGTGAGACTGAAATAAGCTAGAGATAGGCTATCTTTTATAGCCCTAAATTGCCTATACTGTCGCTACGCAAGGTCAGCTATCTACTGGCCATGCTGCCTTGTAAAATTTGCTCACTATTGGCCCCGCATTTTCCCTTTTACCCCGTTACTGATGACCGATAGAGGCTGTATTCTTTGTCCCTTGCGTCGCTAAAAACCATCTCGCTACAGCGATTTTCGCTTAATTTTGCTGCTAATATTTTCGCTGCTCTTTGGATGCTAGCGGGGTCTACGCGTGCCTTTGGTTGGGTAAAACCGACGCTACTGCAGTTTCTATTGTTTGCTACTTTAGCATTAAGCAGTAATGTTCTGTTCTCCTGGCTTGCCGCAGAAAGCGGGAGCATCTTTAATGAGCAGGGTCTGATTAGCTATTTGATTTGGCCCACCATTATCATCCTAGCGGGGATTATCCTAGCTCGGCGCTCAGGCAATCCTGGGGTGGTATTCATCCCCGCAGTCTTATGGTTGACTGCGGATACGATGTTGGCCTTGCTACAGAGTTTCGTACAATTTTTGGGGACGCGGGGTTGGTTGCCCGATTGGAGCTATTCGCTCTTACCGGTATTATTCTTAATCCTATTTTTATGGCAAACGGTGGCATTGCTATGGATATTTTCCAGACGCCTACGCACGCCATGGTGGGAGCGTATTTTAGTATTGATTGGGGCGGCTGCCTTGCTAACGGTCTGGCAAAATAACGTCGCTGATCAGCCTATATTTAAGCTCATGCCTGTCCAGCCTGTGGTTGAAGAAGCGGCGTTATACCGTCAGCCGATTTTATTACAAGAAGCGCTAGCAGCGGTAGACTCGAGTACGCCTGGTAAAACGGATTGGTACTTTATGGGGGTGGCGGGCTTTGCCGGTCAAGATGTGTTTCGCTCTGAGATTAACCAAGTGCGGCAGCTGTTCGATGTGCGTTTTGGTACTAGTGACCATTCTTTATCGCTAATCAATAATAAATACAGCTGGCTAGATGAGCCTATCGCGACGAAGACCAGTATTAAGCAGGCGTTAATGCGGTTAGGACAGCAGATGGATGCTGATGAGGATGTGTTATTTTTAGCGTTGTCTTCGCATGGCGATCGGGATGTATTGCTATTAGAGAATGAACCCATCGCTATGGATAATTTGGATCCGGCTTGGCTACGTAAAGCTTTGGATGATGCAGGGATTCGCTGGCGAGTAATTGTCGTATCGTCTTGTTATTCAGGCTCATTTATTGATGAGCTGGCTTCACCGACTACGGCTATTATCACCGCCTCTGCGCCTGACAAGATGTCTTTTGGGTGTACTAATACGGCAGAAATGACGTACTTTGGGGAAGCTTTCTTCGCTGAGAGTCTACGGGACAATACGAGTTTCGCCGCGGCCTTTAAAGCGGCCAAAAAACGCATTCATGAACGCGAGTCGTTAATGGGATTTGAGCCATCAGAGCCACAAATGGTCGTTGGAAAATTGATGCAGACCGCCTTGCCAGCTTTTGAGCAGGCGCTATTCATTCAAGGCCGTGCTCCGAGCGAGCAAAACTTGCAGCCTATCGCGCCATCATTACCAACTGGGCGTGCGGCTGATAGCTCTCAAGCGACGTCAGAGCCTACTAAGCCCAGCCCATAATAGGCCTTGATAAAATCCTATTTATAAAAATTACTAACAGAGTATTGAGAGGCTATTATGACCAACTTAACTTTGACCAGTGACAACCGCTGCTTTGAAGGGCAGCAACGCTATTATTCGCATGAGTCTACCAGTACCGGCACGACTATGTCGTTTAGTATCTATTTACCGGATGAAGCGGTAGCTGGGCAAACGTGTCCTGCACTGTTATATTTATCTGGACTGACCTGTAATGCCGATAACGTCACGCATAAAGGGCATTTTCAGCGCTTATGTAGCGAGCTTGGTATAATTTTTATTGCGCCAGATACTTCGCCAAGAGGCGAGGAAGTGCCCAATGATGAGCGCTATTATGTGGGTCAAGGCGCCAGTTATTACGTCGATGCTAAATGCGAACCTTGGGCGCAAAACTTCAATATGGAAAGCTATATTGTCGAAGAGTTTTATGACCTGATTCGCAGCCAGTTTCCTGTGACCAGTATCGGCGTAACCGGTCATTCAATGGGCGGCCACGGCGCCTTAATATTTGGCTTTAAATACCCGAGCAAGTTCGTCAGCGTCTCTGCCATTGCCCCCGTCTGTGCAGCCAGTCAGTCTGAGTGGGGCCAAGAGGCCTATCAAGCTTACTTTGGCGATGATCAGGGCGAGTGGGTACAATACGATGCCACTACCACTATCCGCCAAGCCGGTAAGCAGTACTCAGCATTACTAGTGGACCAAGGCGCGGCAGACGACTTTTATTTAGACGGCAAACTACAAACTGAAAAGCTGCAAGCCGTTTGCCGCGAAGTTGAGCAACCGCTGACCTTACGCTATCACGCTGGCTTCGATCACAGTTACTACTTTATCCAAAGCGTGCTAGAAGACCATCTGTATCACCATCTAAAAGCTGCTAATTTAGCCGGTTAATCTGAGCAGCCGATACGTTTTGCGTAATTAACTCAGGATAATTTTATGACTAATATGACCAAAGTATCGGCAGAGACTACAGCAGCTGCGGACACTTCCCTAGACAAGGCGTCTTTAGCGATAATGCAGGCAGATATGTCAGCTGCCTTACGCGCTAAGCAAGTAGTGAGTACTAGTACTGCGCCTACAGAAGAGACTAACCAGTCCGCGAGTCTGTTAGCCGATGCTAAAACGGTAACAGATGCGGCCAGTCTCGATGAAGTGCAATTGTCCCGCGTTATCGAAATGGCTTGGGAAGACAGAACGCCATTCGCTGCTATCGAGCACAATTATGGCTTAAGCGAATCCGCAGTGATTGACTTAATGCGTCAACAGTTAAAGCCTTCTTCTTTTAAGTTATGGCGAGAGCGGGTGACCAATCGCGCTACTAAGCACGAGGCCAAGCGTACCTTTACGGTAGGGCGGGGCTATTGCAAAACTCAATATAAGCAAAGATAAGCTAAGATTTACTGATAAACGTTACGGTGTCATACCATAAAAGACATTTTATAAAAGAGCAGGCCGTCAGGTTAAATCGGCGTGCCTGCTTGATTTTCAGCTTATCTTCCCCCAGTATTTACATATCAACATTCTGTTTTTAGCCCATTTTTAAGCCACTGACTTAAGGTAGCTATCTTATGATTTGCCCCGATCAACCTTATCTTATCGCCCCTTCTATTTTATCCGCTGACTTTGCGCGTCTTGGCGAAGAGGTAGACACGGTTATGAAAGCAGGTGCTGATGTGGTGCACTTTGATGTTATGGACAATCACTACGTGCCCAACTTAACTTTTGGCAGCATGATCTGTAAAGCTTTGCGCGACTATGGTATTGATGCGCCTATCGATGTCCATTTGATGGTCTCACCGGTAGACGGAATGATTGAGCAGTTTTTAGAAGCTGGTGCTAGTGTCATTACTTTTCATCCTGAAGCGGCGAGTCATGTAGACCGTTCGCTACAACTGATTAAAGATGGCGGTGCGAAATGTGGGTTAGTATTAAACCCAGCCACTCCTTTGCACCATTTAGATTATGTGATGGATAAGGTCGATCAAATCCTACTGATGAGCGTCAACCCAGGGTTTGGTGGTCAGTCCTTTATAGAAGGCACGCTAGCTAAAGTTCGCCAAGTGCGTCAACTAATCGATGCTAGTGGTCGTGATATCCGTTTAGAAGTAGATGGCGGTATTAAGGCGAATAATATTCGGGCAGTAGCAGAAGCCGGTGCGGATATGTTTGTGGCAGGCTCAGCAATCTTTAACCAACCTGATTATAAAGCGGCTATCGATGCCATGCGCCATGAGTTGTCGTTAGCGGGCAGCCAACAGGCTTAACGTGGCCCTATATTTACAAGGTATGGCTTGCTTTCATAAGCTATAGTTTATAGTGATAAAGTAGGGTTGGTATTCATAAAGTGTTTCTCTTAATAAGGCAGTTATCCCATGACTACTGTGCATAATAAAACTCATTTAGATGAGATAGCGGTACAAAATGTCCATGACAATAAGGACGAGGTTAGCTTGGTGCCAATGGGATTTACTATTGGTCTGGCGCTTTTTGCTTTGGTACTGAGCCTGGCAGGCTATGGGTTCCGCTTAGCGGTGGGCGATGACCTCAATGAGGTATTAAGACATGCGGCTATGATTGTGCCCGCTTTTGTTATTGGCGTACCGCTATTGTTTTGGCTCGGCAGCTTAGTTTTCAATAAGTTTATGGGCGCTACGATTCAGCGTCGTAATGCTCTAACCTTAGGCTGGTTGACGGCTTGCGTGGCTATGCTGTGGTTGATGGGCACTTATAGCTAAGTGCTACTATCGTTTGGATGGGCTATCGGTCTTAATAGCATAGCTTCTTCATTTTATAACTGACTTTATTTCTTAATTTAGGGGCACCTCTTTGTCATCAAATTTATCTGAACCCCCTTATTCATATTCTCCTTTTCCCAAAGATATTCCGCGTGGTCTTATCATTGCGTTGATTATTGGCTGCTTGCTGATGGGATTAGCCTCGCTACGTAACGGCACAGGGCTACAAGGGTGGCTTAATGTCATCGAAAACTGGCTATTGATGCTAATTATCTTTCCGACAGCCACAGCGGTCGTTGCGTTGCCTTTTAAATATCGCGATCCGACCTTTGAATTGAAGTTAGCCTACTATTTGGGTATGTTTGTCGCGTTGTTATTTACGATAGCAAAACTGCGCTATTGGCGTTAACACGGTAGAGTGAATTAGTAAGGCAAATAAAGGATGGCAGAACGCGGGTTTAAACGGACTTTGGCTAATATTAGACTTGAAATTCGTTTATAAAGCGTCCATTGTAAGAGGATAAAGAAATTACTTTTGCCTGATGGCTCGGCGCTAAACCCAGCAGCAGTAGCAAAAGCTAACGAGGATACAACTATGCCTTTTAAGAGCGACGAGATATACCACGACCATGAAATGGATAAAGAGGCGAAAGATAAGTTTAATAGCTTCGCTAAAGAGACGATGCTAGAGTTGGTCGAAGCGGATGACGGTCGTCTAATGCTCCGTGATATGGAAGGCGAAGAAGATGCTTTGGTCACGATTGGCTTTTCGGATAAAATTAAAGATATGCTGGGTAATGATACTCAAGCTATCGGTCAGCATATGATTCATGCGGCTATTCAAGTGATTATGCAAAAACAAATCAGCCATTGGCATGCCAACGTCTATGATGAAGAGCCTAGCAACTATAGTTAAACTATAGCTAGTTGGGTTCGCTTAGCTTAAAAGTAAATGAAAAGCTCTCCATAAAAAAAGGTCTATCAAATGATAGACCTTTTTTTATATCGCAAATTCGCTATGTATCAGTAAAGCTTACTTAATTTTAGCTTCTTTGAAGATAACGTGCTGACGTACTTTAGGATCAAACTTTTTGATCTCCATTTTGCCAGGCATAGTGCGTTTGTTTTTAGTGGTAGTGTAGTAATACCCAGTACCTGCAGTAGATACCAATTTGATTTTATCTCTCATGACGTCTGTCCTTCGAAAGGTGGGGAAAATACGCGGGGTCTAAGGATTAAACCTTTTGACCTTGCGCGCGCATGTCAGCTAGAACTTGATCAATACCTAGCTTATCAATCATACGCATACCTTTGGTAGAAACACGTAGGCGTACAAAACGGTTTTCTGACTCTACCCAAAAACGATGGTTATGAAGGTTTGGCAGAAAGCGACGACGGGTTTTATTGTTTGCGTGCGAAACATTATTACCCACCATAGGGCGCTTCCCAGTCACTTGGCATACTCGAGACATGGCGAACTCCTAATCTATGTGAGGCATGAGAGTATCTCATACCTGTCTGGGCAAGCTGTACTAATACCATCTATATGCATAGCCGGTAGCAGACCCTTGGCACCAAACAATTACTATATTGAATAAGTTGATTGCTAAATATGCGTCAGTTAGCGCGATCGAGACGCTCCGCTAATACGCTTAGCTAATCAGAAAATTTTAAAGCCGACATTTATACCATAATTAAGGAATAAACTCAACTTAATCTTAAATTTCTTGTGAAAATTAGCTGCGCTAGCTAAGTTACTGCGCAATTTTCTAACGATGGCTGAAAGACTTGAAATATAAACTAAGATTGTATCTTTTTAGTTGTAAGTAACATAAAAAATTAGTAAAGTTGCTGTTACAATACTCGCAAAAGTTTACTAATTCATTCATAAAGATATGTTTCGTTACTTTATATAAAGAATTTGCACACTTTAAAGAGACCCTCAATACTCAGTTATTTGGCACTCAAAGAGCGCTACTGTGGAGCTTTATTCATGACCTCTCAATCATTAGATTATACTACAAAAGCTTTCCATCTGACGGCATTATCGCTTGCACTAGCATTAAGCGGTTGTGGTGGTGGTGATGGAGGTACGGTTGATTCGATTGCTCCTGCGCCTGATTTAGGTGGTAACGGTAACACAGGGAATAATGGTAACGGCAATAATAATGGCAATGGTGGCGGGACGACTACCCCAGAAACAGAAGCTGACTTTTTTATTCAAACAATTACCGCCAATCCTGGCACGATTCAACTAGATAAAGCTCCACAACAATTTACTATTGTGGTTAAAGCCGTGCAGAAAGGTACAGGTGGTGCGGTGGCCAATAAACAGATCACAGTATCTGTAGCAAACTCTGAAGCCTCTGGCGTGACTATCGATGGTAGCAGTACTCAAGTCACTGATGATAAAGGTAATGCCACTTATACTTTGATTTTAAATCCTAATGCAGTCGCTGATCGTCAAAAACTGCTTAATGATGGGGTCAGTATCACTGCTACTGCGAAAGCTGCAGACGGTAGTACTAGATCGCAAGTGTTGGTAGTGGGGGTTAGCGAAGCCGGAGATGATGGTTCAGCGGTCGCAAGTGACATCGAAATATCTTCTGCATTACAATCGTCTATCTCCTCAGCAGCGGCTATCAACCCTTACGGCGACGACGTGACGGTCAGTGTACAAGCTAAAACTCCTAAAGGAGCTAGCGCTCAAGGCGTTAAAATAGCGCTAGGAATAAACAACCTGAAAGGCGTTACTATTTTAGGGGGTAATAATAAAGAAACGGATGCCAATGGTAATGTCACTTTCAATATCAAGGTGGCACCTAATCTAAATGCTACTGAGCGTAAAGCATTAATTCAAAGTGGTATTGCTTACAATATTAAGCTGACCGAAGCTGATGGTAAAACCGTCTCAAAAGAAGGCAACTGGGCGGTTGCTAATCCAGTATCAGATTATAACTTAGCCATTACTGGCAATAGTGCGCCTCTAAGCGCCTATGGTGCTAAGCAAACATTAACAATTAAGGCATCACCAAAGTCTGCGAATGTGCCTACTAAGGCTGCTGGTGCTACAGTGAAAGTAGTATTGAACGGAGCGCCTGAAGGGGTCAGTCTTAAAGAGAACACTGTAACGCTAAATAACAATGGCGAAGCAAGTGTTGAATTGATAGTCGCTGAAAACTTAACGCTCGCACAAAAAAATAAGCTAGTAGCCGATAGTATTAGCTATACCGTAACGCTAACTGAGCCTAATAAAGCGACCACTGTCACGACGGCTTCTAGCAAAGTCTATCTTCCACAAGCGGCTTATAAAGTCATCTTTGATAATAGCGACAAGAAGCAGCTCACAAGCTCTGGCGGCACTGCAGTCATCTCTTTCCGCGTTAATGATAAAAATGGTGGTCCAGTTACAGGTCAGAAAGTAGTGGCTAGCTTACCATCAGCGCTAAAGAATTCAGGCTTAGTGACCCTAGACTCAGCGGCAGAGCAAACGACTGATAATAAAGGTTTGGTTAGCTATACCGTCCGCGTGCCTACAGGTCTTACGGCGGCTCAGAAAACTCAACTTGAAGCTATCAAAAACTTCGCTTTAGGTGTCAGTATCACTGAAGGCACTGGTGTAGTTAGCACAACTGCCAGCCAAGCAATTGATTTAATTGCGCTTAAAGCCAATTATAAAGTCATCTTTGATAATACAGATAAGCAACGTATTTCAAATCTTGGTGGTACCGCTGTTATTACTTTCCGAGTCAACGATGCCAAGGGTGATGCTGTCCAAGGCCAACAGGTCGTGGCTACTCTACCGGCCGCTCTTAAGCAATCAGGAGTAGTTGTGCTAACCTCAGCGGCTCAACAAACCACTGATGCTAGCGGTAAAGTCAGCTACACCGTCAGTATTCCTAAAAATCTGACCGCTACACAAAAAATAGAAATTGAAAAGCTTAAGAACTTTACGTTAGGCGTAAGTATCAAAGAAGAGTCTGGCATAGTAAGTACTACTAACAGCCAAGCGGTTGAGGTCTATAGTCCAGAAGCGGCCTATAAAGTTAGCTTTGATACTAGTGATAAAAAGCAACTCACAAGCTCTGGCGGTACTGCGGTCATCTCCTTCCGAGTAAACGATACTAATGGTGGTCCTGTCCAGGGTCAAAAAGTAGTAGCAAGTTTGCCAACAGCACTAAAGAAATCAGGCTTAGTAACGCTAGACTCAGCAGCAGAGCAAACAACTGACAATAAAGGTGTGGTTAGCTATACGGTACGTGTGCCTACGGGTCTCACAACTGTACAAAAAACTGAGCTTGAGAAGATTGGTAATTTTGTTCTTGGCATCAGCATTACTGAAGAAACAGGTGTAGTGAGCACCACTAATAGTCAAGCAATCGATGTAGTCGCGCTGAAAGCCAGTTATAAGGTCGTCTTTGATAATACAGACAAACAACGTATTTCAAATCTTGGTGGTACCGCTGTTATTACTTTCCGAGTCAATGACACCAAGGGCGGTCCTGTCCAAGGCCAACAGGTCGTGGCTAACCTACCGGCAGCAATTAAACAATCGGGAGTAGTTGTGCTAGCTTCAGCGGCTCAACAAACCACTGATGCTAACGGTAAAGTTAGCTATACCGTCAGTATTCCTAAAAATCTGACGGCTGCACAAAAAGTAGAAATCGAAAAACTTAGAAACTTTACTCTAGGCGTAAGTATTAAGGAAGAGTCTGGCATAGTCAGCACTACCAATAGCCAGGCTATCGATGTTTACAGTCCAGAAGCAGCCTATCAAGTTAGTTTTGATAAGAGTGATAAGAAAGAGCTAACCAGCTCTGGTGGCACTGCGGTCATCTCTTTCCGAGTCAATGATACTAATGGCGGCCCTGTTGCAGGTCAAAAAGTGGTAGCAAGCTTACCAACAGCTTTGAAGAATTCAGGTTTAGTAACACTAGACTCAGCAGCAGAGCAAACAACTGATAATAAAGGTGTGGTTAGCTATACCGTCCGTGTGCCTACAGGTCTCACGGCGGCTCAGAAAACTCAACTTGAAGCTATCAAAAACTTTGTTTTAGGTGTCAGTATCACTGAAGAAACGGGTGTGGTGAGCACCACTACCAGTCAAGCGATCGATGTAGTTGCGCTGAAAGCCAGTTATAAGGTCATCTTTGATAATACAGATAAGCAACGTATTTCAAAACTTGGTGGTACCGCTGTTATTACTTTCCGAGTCAATGACACCAAGGGTGGTCCTGTCCAAGGCCAACAGGTCGTGGCTACTTTACCGGCCGCTCTTAAGCAATCAGGAGTAGTTGTGCTAGCCTCAGCAGCTCAACAAACCACAGATTCTAGCGGTAAAGTCAGCTATACCGTCAGCATTCCTAAGAATCTGACCGCTGCACAAAAAATAGAAATTGAAAAGCTTAAAAACTTTACGTTAGGCGTAAGTATTAAGGAAGAGTCTGGCATAGTCAGCACTACCAATAGCCAGGCTATCGATGTTTACAGTCCAGAAGCCATCTACAAAGTTAGTTTTGATACTAGCGATAAGAAAAAACTGTCAAGCTCTGGTGGGATAGCGGTCGTCTCTTTCCGTGTCAATGATAAAAATGGTGGCCCAGTAGAAGACCAACAAGTGGTAGCTAGTTTACCCTCAGCTCTAAAAAATTCGGGCTTAGTAACCTTAGACTCGACAGCAGCACAGTTTACTGATAAAAAAGGTATTGTTAGCTACACCATACGTATTCCTGCCGGTTTAAACGCGTCTCAAAAGGCCGAGATTGAAGCCATAAAGAGCTTTGCACTTGGTGTTAGTATTACCGAAGAAACTGGAGTAGTCAGTACGACTGCTAGTGAATTAATTACTGTTAGTTCTGAAGTAGGCAAAAGTGATGTTGTCTTAACAGACGAAACCAATACTACTAGTATTAATGTGCTAGGCGACACTTTCACAATTCTCGCAAAAGCTGTGAATAAGAGCGGTGGTGCGGTAGTTACAGGTGAAAAAGAAGAAGTAAGGTTATTGATTAATAATGTCCCAGGTATCAGTATCTCAGGTGGGAATACTCAGAAAACAAATAGCGAAGGTATAGCAGAGTTTAAAGTTACACTGAGTAATAAGCTAACCGCAGCACAAAAGGAAAAATTAGTTAGCGAGGGTATCAACTATACAGCTGTATTCATTGCTGCTGATGGTACGCAGTCCAGATTCACTAGTAATATGTCAGTTAGGCAACCCGCATCAACGTCTAACATCAAATCTATTACTGCTTCGACTGTTAGTGAACTAGGTGGCAAATCTACGGTAGTGGTCCAACTGGTTGATAGTAAAAATGCTAACAAGCCTGTAGTTGGTCAGCCTGTGAGTCTTGCTTTAACCAACAGCGCTAAGCTTAACGGTGTAAGTTTGACTCAAGCCACTGCGACTACGGATATCGAAGGTAAAGCTATCTTTGTAATAGATGTCGCCACAACCTTAACAGCTGCTCAAAGAACTGCGCTTAAATCTGAAGGAATTACTTTCCAAGCGTCTTATGAAGAAAATGGTCTTTCCTATCAATCAGCATTAGAACGTATCAGCGTTACTCAGGCTGACGTTAGCTTAAAAGTATTAAACCCTGAAACGGTAGTGAATGGCCAAGCTCAGTATGAGCTTAGCAACACGGGTGATTTGGCGACAGTCAAGACGCAACTGCGTGATAATGGTGCTAATCAGTCTCTAAGCGGAAAGTCGGTAGAATTTGTTTTAGACAATGCTGACTTCGCTAAACTTATTACAGTGAATGGGCAGATAGGGACCTCACGTATTGTCGCCACAACCGATGCTAATGGCCTAGTAAGTTTTGATATCACTGTACCGAGCAACTTAACTAAAGAGCAACGTGATTCTTTAAATAACCGCGCATTAAAAGCTACTTTGACTGAGACGCTAACCGGTAAGAAGCAAACGGTTGGTATAAATATTAAATCGACGCAAGCAGAAGTAGCTTTAGTCGCCACAGCCGTTAATAAGTTAAATCTTAATGGTGGTGAAGCCCAGATTCAGGTAGTAGCAAGAGATAATGCAGGCAACGTAGTTGTTGGTCAGGCGGTCGCTTTAGCGCTGCCTGCAGCTATTGCCCAGCAAGGTATTGTGATTGCATCAAATCCTAAGCAAACTACCAATAACTCTGGCGTTGCTATTTTTACCATTGCTGCTCCTAATGGCTTAACTAGCCAGCAGAAATCAGCTATCGGCACAACTTTCCCGGTAGGTGTAGCGGCTACTGACGGTAAAGGTAATACCGTTTCGCAAACGGTTACAGTCAGTACTACTAAACCAAGCGTCACACAAGAAAAGCTTACCTTAGGCGCAAATAAAGTCGTCAATACTGAAGGAGATACTTTTAAAGTCTTCGCTCGTATTACTGATGCGGCTCAGCAAGGTGTGGCAGGTTCGACTGTTAATTTAGCGGTAATAGACCCTGTGAAAACTGGTGTCACTATCACAGGTGGCAATAAAGTTATCACGAATAGTGATGGTGTAGCTGAGTTTAATCTCGTATTAACAGCTGGTGCCAATGTTGATAAAGCTTTGCTAGAAAAGGGGATTAAAGTACGTGCTACTAGCGTATCTAAAGATGGCGTTACCTTGCAGCAGGACTATATTGTTAACGTAGATACCAGCACTATAGACAGCTATGTCATTATGACGGCTGCGGATAAAACCACATTAAACACAGGTGGGGATCAGACGAATGTCACTTTCCGTATCGTGGATAATAATGGTGGTATCTTAACTGGTGTCCCTGTACAAATCAGCATAGACAATCCTAAACAAAGTGGAGCGGCACTAACGACTACTAGCGTGGTCAATTCTGATGCCCAAGGCCTAGTAGAGGCTGGGGTGGTATTGGGGGCTGGCTCTGTAAACTCGCGTCTAAATCATGATATTACGGTTAGAGCGAAAGTCGTCACGCCAGAATACGATACTAGCGGCGCGCCTATCTTGCAGACCCGAGTAGAAGAGCAAGTGATCTTGCATGCAGAAGGGACATTGATAGAAGTTACGGCGTCACAAACGAACGTGAAACCTGGTGAGAAAGTCACTGTAACTACTAAGCTAACCGATGCGGCAGGTAGAGCTATCGAGACTGCGGATATTGAGCTTGTAAATGCAAAGGGTGACTTAGTCAGCGCTAATGCTAAGGCTCAAACTAATGAAGAAGGCGTAGCTACTTTCACGCTAGACGAATCAGCACTAGCTTTTGATAACAATGGTAACTTACGTATTTTTGCCAAAGCTATAGGCGAGCAAAGTTTAGTCACGCAAACCAGCAGCCAAAGTGTAAATTTAGTTCAGGTATCACAAGCAGGTATTAGTTTTAGCGATATTGAGTCTGTCTATAACGTCAATGAGACAAATAATATTAATATCCAAATTCGTAGTGATGACCCACAGTCTTTGGTTGGTGAAAGAGTCGAAGTTCAAACTACCTTAGGTAAGTTTGCGAATAATCAAGTTATTACTAGTGAAGTTATCACAGCGCAGATGATTAATGGCAGTACCATTAATGTGCCAGTTGCGCTGACTTCTGACTTAGCCGGCATATCGGTACTGACGGCGAGCGTAGTAGGTCGTACTAACAGTGCAGGAGAGGCGCTTACAACAACAGTTGATATTCGTTTTAGAGCAACTACTCCCGCTAAAATGCTCTTACAACCCGTGAAGTCCGTGATTGCTCCTGGTGGCAGTACTGAAATAGTAGCTTTGATTAAAGATGCTAATGATGTACCCGTAGAAGGTATCACAGTAGTATTTAGCCGTGCAGCAGACTCTTCAGCAGGTCGTCTATCCGCAGCTACTGCAGTAACTAATGCACGTGGTGAAGCTAAAGTGACTTATCAAGCGAACGCCAGCTCACCAATTAATGGCGTGAGAATCAACGCTGAAATATTGAATGATACCTTCAGTATTGGCCAAAAACAGACCACTATTACAGTATCTAAAGAAGCGGTATACACCACATTAGCTTTCAGCGATAGGTTAGAAGTTAGTGGTGACAATATTTACTATATTAAGAATGGCTCTATTGCCGTTATGGATGGCTCGGGTAGACCAGTTGCTAATCAGCAAGTGTCCTTAAAGTCTTATGCTACTCGTTTTGCACAAGGCTTAGCGTGTTTAACAGAGCGTAACTTAAGCTATCAACCTAAGGATACTATCGATAAAGATGGTGTTGTGACTACTCCTAAAGTTCAGTTAATGTCGATAAAATCAGCCGAAATATTTAAATCTACTTGGTTAGATACTGAGGATCCACAATATAATTACATCTTAGACCAAGGTGATGACGTTAATGGTAATGGTACTTTAGAGGCAATTAATCCAGTCACTATCCTTGGCGGTACCTTAGGAGATGATGGGTATACCTTTATTACTGATGCTGAGGGTAAAGTAGACTTCCAAATTCGCTATCCTAAAACCTATTCAAATTGGACGCAGGTGCGCTTTGATGCTACGACTCGGTTGAATGGTAGTGAAAACTTACAAAGCTATAATGTAGGGCTTCCTGCGTTAGTAGGCGATGTATCAGTCAGTGGTGATTCCATTCTCACACCTTATATTAATAATACGAGTCCATTTGGGATAGGCGATCAAGTCTGTATTAATAAACTGTCAGTAACAGTGAATGCGCAAGATAATACAACTATGGTTTCAGGGAGTGTTCGTGGTGCTGAAAAAGATTTAAGTTCTTTCTTATTCTTGGATAATGTATATCTACAGCAAGTGCAGGTAACAGCAGCTAATCCAACGTTTAATTACAACTTTAATCAAGCCTTTAGTAAGGGCGCTACCGTTAGTGTGGTCGTAGGTACTAGCCAGTTAGATTACGTGCTTAAAACTGAATAAGTAACCTTGAGACGATAAATAAAGTACTCACTAAACCCCCAACCTAGGTTGGGGGTTTTTTGCGCTAAAAATACATAACCAAATTAGTCACAAAAGTAAGCGTAAAGCCATTAAAATACGCGATAACTTTTTTGATTATTTTGTAAGATTATGACTATTACAGACCATACTGCTCCGACCAAAAATCTGAAATCCTCTCAACCCACCGCCACCCTCCTAATCCAATGCCAAGATCAAGCGGGTATCGTGCAAGCCGTCTCCGGCTTTATTTACGAGTACGGC
>Ga0098065_1000135_pt1 | contig 39924 bp, 29 predicted proteins | sample 25_taG_FD_75062 | JGI IMG/M metagenome (GOLD analysis project Ga0098065, IMG submission 75062) | Marine viral communities from Cariaco Basin, Caribbean Sea - 25_WHOI_OMZ | ecosystem: Environmental > Aquatic > Marine > Oceanic | place: Caribbean Sea: Cariaco Basin | collected 2014-11-08 | reverse complement strand
GCCAAGCTGGCGGTGGGCTACACCCTGGACGAGCTGCAGAATGACATCACCGGCGGTGTTACCCCGGCGTCCTTCGAGCCCAGTATCGACTATGTGGTCACCAAGATTCCCCGGTTCACCTTCGAGAAATTCCCCCAGGCCGATGCCCGCCTGACCACCCAGATGAAATCCGTGGGTGAGGTAATGGCCATCGGCCGTACCTTCCAGGAGTCCGTCCAGAAAGCCATGCGCGGCCTGGAAGTGGGCTCTGAAGGCTTTGAGGAACAGGTCGACCTGGACACCACCGAAGGCCGCGAGACCCTGATCAAGGAGCTGAACGTGCCCGGCGCCGATCGCCTGTGGTTTATCGGCGAGGCTTTCCGTGCCGGCATGACCGTAGACGAGGTGTTCCGCCACACCAAGGTGGATCCCTGGTACCTGGTGCAGATCGAAGACCTGATCGGAGAGGAAGCCGCGCTGAAAACCGCCGGTAAGTCCGACATTGACCGCGACACCCTGTTCCGGCTCAAGCGCAAGGGTTTCTCCGATGGCCGCCTGGCCAAGCTGCTGGGCATCTCCGAGGTGTCCCTGCGCAAGCTGCGCCATGACCTCGGCGTGCGCCCGGTGTACAAGCGGGTAGACACCTGCGCGGCCGAGTTCGCTTCCGACACGGCGTACATGTACTCAACCTATGAGGAAGAGTGCGAGGCAGAGCCGTCTGACCGGGAGAAGATCGTTGTCATCGGTGGCGGTCCCAACCGGATCGGCCAGGGCATCGAGTTTGATTATTGCTGTGTGCACGCCGCCCTTGCCATGCGTGAGGACGGTTATGAAACCATCATGATCAACTGCAACCCGGAGACCGTCTCCACCGACTATGACACCAGTGACCGGCTTTACTTCGAGCCCATCACCCTGGAAGACGTGCTGGAGATCGTCTACAAGGAAAAGCCCAAGGGTGTGATTGTTCAGTACGGCGGCCAGACCCCGCTGAAACTGTCCCGTGGCCTGGAAGCCGCCGGAGTACCCATTATCGGTACCAGCCCGGACGCCATTGACCGTGCTGAGGACCGTGAGCGGTTCCAGCAGATGATTACCCGCCTGGGCCTGAAGCAGCCAGAGAACGCTACCGTGCGCAGTCACGAGGAAGGCATCCTGGCCGCACGGGACATCGGCTACCCGCTGGTGGTACGTCCGTCCTACGTATTGGGCGGCCGGGCGATGGAAATCGTCTATAACGAAGAGGAGTTGGTGCGCTACATGCGCGATGCGGTGCTGGTCTCCAATGACAGCCCGGTACTGCTGGACCACTTCCTGAACGCGGCGATCGAAATCGACATCGATGCCATCAGCGACGGCAAGGAAGTGGTGATCGGCGGCATCATGCAGCACATCGAGCAGGCCGGGGTGCACTCCGGTGACTCTGCCTGTTCATTGCCGCCCTACACCCTGCCCAAAGACGTGCAGGATGAAATGCGCGAAGCGGTCAAGAAAATGGCCCTCGAGCTGGACGTTATCGGCCTGATGAATGTGCAGCTGGCCTGGCAGGACGGTGAGATCTATGTGATCGAGGTAAACCCGCGTGCTTCCCGTACCGTGCCGTTTGTGTCCAAGGCGGTGGGTGTGTCCCTGGCCAAGGTGGCGGCCCGCTGCATGGCTGGCCGGAGCCTGAAGGAGCAGGGCTTTACCCAGGAAATCGTACCGACCCACTTCTCGGTGAAGGAATCGGTGTTCCCGTTCAACAAGTTCCCGGCAGTAGACCCCATCCTGGGGCCGGAAATGAAGTCTACCGGTGAGGTGATGGGCATCGGCGACAGCTTTGACGAAGCCTTCGCCAAGGCTGCCCTGGCAGCGGGTGAGCGCCTGCCGGCCAAGGGCACGGCGTTTATCTCCGTACGGGAAGTGGACAAGTCCAGTGTGGTGAAGCTGGCCAGGGATCTGATTGAGTCCGGTTTCCGCCTGGTGGCCACGACCGGCACCGCGAAGGTCATCAGCGATGCGGGCCTCGAGGTTGACCGGGTGAACAAGGTGGGCGAAGGCCGTCCGCACATTGTTGATGCCATCAAGAACGGCAAGGTTCAGCTAATCATCAACACGACCGAGGGTCGCAAGGCCATTGCAGACTCTGCGCAGATTCGCCAGTCGGCGCTGCAGCACAAGGTAACCTATACAACCACGTTGGCCGGGGGCGAAGCCTTCTGTCGCGCGATCAAATTCGGACCCGAGCGGACGGTACGCCGTCTGCAGGAACTGCATTCAGGAAAGTAACTATGACGACTCGAGTACCCATGACCATCAATGGTGAAGCACGCCTTCGGGAAGAGCTTCAGCAGCTCAAGTCTGTCGAGCGCCCCAAGGTCATTGCAGCCATTGCCGAAGCCCGTGAACACGGCGATCTCAAGGAGAACGCCGAATACCACGCGGCCCGCGAGCAGCAGGGCTTTATCGAGGGACGTATCCAGGAAATCGAGAGCAAGCTGTCCGCCGCCCAGGTGATTGATGTCACCACCATCGAGAACACCGGCAAGGTGATCTTCGGCACCACGGTACACCTGCTGAACGTGGAAACCGACGAGCAGGTAGTCTACAAGATCGTTGGTGAAGACGAAGCGGACATCAAGGCTGGCAAGATCTCCATTTCCTCACCCATCGCCCGCGCCCTGGTGGGCAAGAGCGAAGGTGAAGTGGTCGCCATCCGCGTGCCTTCGGGTACCGTGGAGTATGAAATCGAGGAAGTGGAACACATTTAAGGCGAAAAGCCCCTCTCCCTTGACGGGAGAGGGGTTGGGGAGAGGGTGGAGACTTCGAACTCCTGGCCTGGCGCCTTTCACCCTCTCCCTGGCCCTCTCCCGTCAAGGAAGAGGGGATGCGTGGCGCCAACTGTCGTTGAACGCTAATCAATTACTTCTGTGACGCCCCGGCGACAGGGGCTTCACATTACCGGAATCCTGCGGTGGCGGGGTTCCGGTTTTTTCATGCAGCAACATCCCCAGCTTTTCATCAATACCTTCCAGGGCGGCCGCCATCCGTGACAGGGTGTCACCCAGCTCCCCGCTGGCGCTGACGGGCGTTGACTGAGACGCTGGCGGCTCGAAATCCGCGGAGCTGGTGCTGGTGGGAATTTCCGGTGAGTTACCGATGGCCGGTTCGTCACCCAGCAGGTCCTTGCGGATTTCCTTCAGGTCCCGGCGGTCCAGCACCTGCCGCTCGTCCGAGAAGGCGCACATCATCAGGCCGTCGCAAAGTTTGTTGATGACCCGGGGAATGCCGCCGCTCATGGTGAAGATGTCCTTGACCATGGCTTCGTCAAACAGTGGCGCGCCCTTGTGGCCGGCCACCAGCAACCGGTAGTCGATGTATTCCCCGGTTTCCTTCTCGGACAGGCCTTCCAGGTGGAAGAACAGTTTGACCCGCTGGGAAAGCTGCTGGATCTTGCGGATATGGTCCTTCAGCTCCGGTTGGCCGAGCAGGATCACCCGCATGGCCGGGCCGCCGAGTCCCTCAAGGCCGGCGAGCATCCGGATGTCCTCCAGGTTTTCCTTGCTCAGGTTCTGGGCTTCATCCACCGCCAGTACCACCGGTGTGCCCCGGTCCGCCATCATCTGCAGGTAGTCCATGATGGCAAAAAGCATGGTGACCTTGCTGTCGGTTTCGGCCTTGATGCCCGCCTGGTGGATCAGCAACCGGAAGAAATCATCGGATTTCAGGTTGGTGTAGGACACATGGAGCAGCTTGAGATTGCCATCCAGGCTGCGGATGGTTTTCTTCAGGAGGGTGGTCTTGCCGGACCCTATCTCGCCGCTGATCACCACGAAGCCTTCCGGGCTCCAGATGGCCGAGTTCATGTACACGAACGCCCGCGAGTGCTGCTGGCTCATATACACAAAGTCGTCTTCCGGCGTCATGCGGAAAGGATGTCGGCGTAGTCCGAAGTGCTCGAGATACATGGTGCGCGTCCGTGTTGGGTCAGGCCAGGCGAATCATTTCGTTCTGGTGGAGCTTGATACGGTCTGGCTGGTAGGCCTCATAGCTCTCGCTTACCGTGCCAAAGCTGAAATCGTTCAGCAAGCGCTCAAGCCGCCCGTAACACTTGTCCAGGTTGGTGTAATGCCGGAAGCGGGAGAACCAGCTGGCGTCATTGTAGCGCGGCTGGTCCGGGTCAATCTCCCAGGGGTGCAGGTAGAACATCTGGGGCCGGGTGTCATTGCCGCTGGCCAGCCGGAACAGGTGGCGGAACAGAGGATAGGGGAACTGCCTGAAATAGCCGCCGCCCGCGGCTGGTATGGTCAGCCGGAACAACCGCGCGGTGGTGAGGGGGAACTCCCGCAGGGCAACACCGTTACTGGTCTGGATGGTGTAGGGCGTCTTCGGTGAATCCGGAATGCCATAGCGGTCGTGGTGGATCGGGAAAATACTGGAATCCCAGGTGAAGCCCAGCTCTGCCAGTATGTCCAGGGCCCACAGCGACTCCCTTGTGATGGAGTAACTGGCTGCCCGGTAACCGGTCACTGGCCGCTGGATGATGCCTTCCAGGATCATCTTGGACTTGCGGGTTTCCTCGGCAAACACCGCCGGGGTCTGGTTGTACACCAGTTGATGGCTGTAGCCGTGGGATGCAATCTCGTGGCCATGGTCGGCCAGCTTGCGGATCAGCTCCGGGTAGCGCTCGGCCACCCAGCCCAGCACGAAGAACGTGCACTTCACCTGGTGCCGGTCGAACAGTTCCAGCAGGCGTTCGGTATTTCGCTCCACGCGAGAGGGGAGGGAGCCCCAGTCATCCGGGGATATCACGCGGGACAGCGCCGCCACATGGAAGTAGTCTTCCACGTCTACACTCAGTGCGTGCAATGTGCCATTCCCGGGACTGCGCCCGTCAGGGCCCGACTGCTGTGATTCCGTCATAGGAGGCTCCGTTCTCCGTCTCCCTGAATGCCAATCATGAAATCTGTCCGGATTTCGTATTCGTTCAAATAGTAGCCTGAGCGTACCGCGATGTCATCGGAATTGCCCGAATCTTTGGAAGCATTCTCGCAGTGTGATGTAAAACGTTGTAAAATTCCGTTACAAATTGATACAGACCGCCTTGAGATTGTCACAGTGCCGGCGCAGAATGAGTGTCAGGATATTAAGCTTTCAAGCGTCGTCTGACAGATTCGGTTGATGGCAGGTTAACCCAGCCGTCTCCAGGCTGGGAGCCACGAGTTTTATAGAGACGACAAGGATGTTCGGTGTGTCCTATATACGCATCAGAAAACACTATCTGCACCTCCCTTACCTGATCCTCGGGGCCTTGGAGTTTGCAGCGCTTTTCGGCACTTTCTACCTGCTGGGGTTTGTTCTCGACCAGCTGGGCGCAACGAAAGCAAACCTCCATACCAGCGCTGGCGCTGCATTCCTGTTTGCCCTTGTCATGAGTTGCGGCACCCTGGCCATGGGCGTGTATTTCGCCATGGTTCGCGAAGGCTTCGCCTCGATGTTCTTCCGAACCCTGGTGGCCTTCTGTTTCCTGGGCGGCCTGGCGCTGACCATTCTCTACATGCTGATCCCCAATGTCAGTCCTGGCAGTGACAAGCTGTTCTGGGCGGTTTTGCTCGCCATTTTCCTGGTCACCCTGATTCGCCAGGTATTTCTGAGGGTGGTGGACTCAGACCAGCTCGCCCGCCGGGTGGTGATCTTCGGTGGCGGCGAATTTGCGGAATCCCTGCTGACCGACTATGAAAGGAACCTGAGGGCTTCGGGCATCCGCATCATGGGTTGTATGCCAGATTCGGCCACCCCGAGGGTCGACGCCAGGCACCACCTGCCGGCCCCGACAGATTTCTATCAGTTCTGCCGCCAGAACCGTATATCCGAGATCGTCATCGCCCAGCAGGAACGCCGCAAGAGCGAGGGAGGGCAGTTGCCAGTGGAAGCACTGATGGAGTGCAAACTGCGGGGTATCGATGTAACCGATGCGGTAGCTTTCTATGAGCGTGAGCTCAAAAAGGCGCGCCTGGAACTGGTGCATCCCTCCTGGATCCTGTTTTCGGACGGCTTCAAGGCATCCCGTTCCAGGGACCTGACCAAGCGTGTGGTGGACCTGGTGATCAGTATCACCCTGGCGGTCGTTATGGCGCCGTTCATGTTGCTGACCGCGCTGGCTATTGTGCTGGAATCCGGCTTTCCGATCCTTTACAGCCAGGACCGGGTCGGGGCCAGGGGGCAGGTGTTCCGCATCTACAAGTTCCGCAGCATGCGCCAGGACGCAGAGAAAGACGGCAAGGCCCGCTGGGCCTCGCAGAATGACAGTCGGGTGACCCGGGTGGGCGCATTCATCCGCAATACCCGGCTGGATGAGCTGCCCCAGCTCTGGAATGTCATCAAGGGGGAAATGAGCTTTGTCGGTCCGCGTCCGGAGCGGCCAGAGTTTGTCGAACAGCTCAAGCAACAAGTACCTTTCTACAACACCCGGCACTATGTGAAGCCGGGACTCATGGGGTGGGCCCAGCTGAATTACCCCTACGGCGCGTCCATCGAGGATGCACGGGGCAAGCTGGAGTACGACCTGTATTACTCGAAGAACCACAGCATCGTGATGGATTTCCTGATCATGATCCAGACCGTTGAAGTGGTGTTACTGGGCAAAGGGGTGCGATAAGCGATATGGACAGCAACAAGATAACAGCACTGAAAACCGCCATCCTGGTTCTGCTGGTCAGCGTGCTTGCTGCTTGTGCGGGTATACCGGAAGGGGGTAATAACCCACCAGTCACAGTTACAGAGCCTGAGCCATACCGTATTGGTGTGGGCGATACAATTTCTATCCATGTGTGGCGTAATCCGGAACTGTCCCAGTCTATTGTGGTGAGGCCGGACGGTAATATTTCCATGCCGCTGATGGGGGATGTAGATGCCGAAGGCATGCGTCCCGAGGAGTTGGCTGATGAAATAAGTGTCGGCCTCAGCGAGGTTATCCGATCGCCCGAGGTGACCGTGATGGTCAACAGCCCGGTCAGTGCCGAGTACCGTAATCGCGTGAGGATTACCGGTCAGGTAGGGCAACCAATTTCGGTTCCTTACCGTCAGGGCATGACCGTGCTGGACCTGGTACTGCAAGCTGGCGGGTTGACGCCTTTTGCTGCGGGCGATCGTGCCGTTATGCATCGCCAGACCGGCGAGGAGTACGAAACCTTTGGCCTTGATGTGGAAGCCATCCTGGAAGATGGCGACATGCGCACCAACTACACCGTGCAGCCGGGTGACGTGGTCAGCGTGCCTCGCAAGTCCCTGCTGCGTGGAGAGCTCTGATGGACTGGCGGTACATTCTCGATATGATCAATGCGGTAAAGCTGGAGCTTTACCGCTATCGGGTGCTTGCCGCCATCATCTTCATGTGTGTGACGGCTGGTGTGCTCGGACTGGGGTATGTCACCCCCAAGACTTACACCTCTGAAGCGCTATTGTACGCAGACTCTTCCAGCATCCTTCAGCCGTTGCTGCGGGGCAGCGCCGAGGTGACGCCCATCGATCGGATCAATGAGGCCCGTGAAATGCTGCAAAGCCGCTCTTATCTGGAGCAGGTCGCGTTTGACGCGGGCATGCTCAACGGTGGTGAGACGGACAGCCAGAAGAGTCAGGTGACCAGTGGATTGAGAAACGCCCTTAATATGAGCGTGTCCAACCGCAACTTTCTCGAGCTGAGTTATAGCAGTGACAGCCCGGACAAGTCATTCCGGGTGTTGAGTGCGGCGCTGAATCGCTTCGTGGAGCGGACATCCAGCAAGAAGCGCTCGGAAAGTCAGGGTGCCTATGAGTTTATCGATGCACAGGTCAGTACCTATCGTCGCCAACTTGAAGCGGCTGAAGAACGGCTGAAGCAATTCCGGCAGGAAAACCAGGATGGCACCACCTCCAATGTCCAGTCACGGATTGAGCGGCTGCGTGGCGACATTGAGAATCTGAAGCTGGCCATCCAGCAAACGGAGTCCGAGGTGGAGCTTACTTCGGAGCAGCTGACAGAAGAGCAGCCCTATCGCACAGTCAGTCGTGGCGGGGGCGGTTCAGAAGTGGACCGCAAGATTGCCCAGCTCCAAAGCAACTTGTCTGACCTTCGCCTGAGTTACCACGACAGTCATCCTGATATCGTCTCTGTGCTCGGCCAGCTCGAGGATCTCCGGGAACGCAAGGCCCGTGGTGATGTAGGACAGCGCAGTGCCGGTTCCAGCGAGGTCATTGAGAACCCGGTTTACGAGCAGCTCAGGCTCAAACTAACCGATGCGCAGACCCAGTTGGAGGTACAGCGCAATCGGCTGGCTTCCCTGGAACGGTTGCTGGATGAAGCCTTCGAACGTGCGGAGAGGGTCGCCGCCAACGAAGCGGAACTGGCGGAACTGACCAGGGACTATAACGTTACCAAGAACGTCTACGAAGACATGCTGGAACGGCGGGAGAAAGCCCGTCTGTCCATGACCCTCGATGTGGAAGGCCAGGGTGTGAGCTACCGGATCCAGGAGCCAGCTTCCTATCCGACTCGCTGGGACGGGTTGCAGTTGCACCAGGTGGGCATGGCAGGACCCTTCCTCGGCGGCACCATGGTGCTGGGCCTGCTGGTGGCGCTGGTGATGTTCGACAACCGGGTTCGCTCAAGTCGCACCCTGCTGACTCAGTTGCCGGCTGATATCCCGGTCCTGGCCTCTATTCCTCACTATTCCAGTCGGTGGAAAGAGCGTCTTCTGCGCAAGGACACGCTTTTCATTCTCCTCCTGTTGGCGATCTTTATGGCGGGATACTTGGCCGTACTGGTATTCAGCGTCCTGGGTATTACGCCGCAACAGATCATCAACACACTCACCGGTATTTTTGCCGGTCAGGGCGGTTAGTCTTCATGGACAATAACAAACTCTATAACGCGCTGCTGAAAACCCAGGAACGCCAGAAAGCCGAGCAGGCTGCACACCCTCACTCGGTAGCGGAGGACGATCATGCCGAGCAGGGCCCGGAACAGACCGCCAACGGTTCGCGCCTGGAGTCAGCCTTCCTCAAGGAAGCTTGGAAGGAGCAGCAGCGATATTCAAGACAGGCGGAGTCCGAGGCGCAACCGGTTGCTGACGCTCATCCCAACTGGACCATGGTGGAGGAGTCGGCGAAAGAGCATCCGCCGTCAATCTACGATTCGTCCATCTCCCTGGACCTGATCAATAATCCGCGCCCATGGTCCGTTGAGGAGCTTCAGCAGCGAAAGATTATCTATCCCGGAATGTCGAACAAGGCCATCCTGGATGCCTTCCGGGAAGTGCGGATCAAGTTGCGGGACCGGGCCGGCGCAGTGAATTTCTCGGTACTGGTTTCTTCCCTCGGGAACGCCGACAACTCGGCACTGACCGCCTATAACCTGGCAGCCACCTTTGCCATGGACGCCCATAGTTCCGCCTTGCTGGTCGACTGCAACCCCTGGGACAGTGACCTCGACCACCTGGTCTCATCGTCTATGGCCCAGGGCGTCACCGACTATGTGGCAGACAAATCCGTCAAGGTGAAGGATATCATCTACCCCAGTGGTATCGACCGGCTCAGCGTGGTGCCGCCGGGCACCCTGGCCAGTTCGGCCGTGGAGTTGTTCTCGGCAGTGCGCATGCGGGACCTGATGGGTGAGCTGAAAAGCCGCTACCCGGACCGCTTCCTGATTATAAACGCACCGCCGCTCAAGGCCAGCACCGAAGCCCATATACTGGTGCGCTATGCCAATCAGGTGGTGCTGGGCGTACCGTTCGGCGAAGTGACTCCGGAAGAGATTGTCAGCTCGGTTGAAACCCTCGGGTCCGAGAAATTCTCTGGTCTGATTTTCCAGCAATGAGGTGGGCCATGGACGTAGCCTTTCGCAAGCCATCGGCCGGGGGCATCGTAATTCCACTGCTGGTGGTGGTTGTCGTTGCTCCCGCTTCCCGGGCGGATGAAATCAGTTACACTGCGACCACAACGCTGTTTACCGATGTCACCCATACGGAACGGGATTCCGAAACGGATACTCGCGGCGGTGCCGGGATCAGCGGTGACGTTGGTGCCAACTGGCTGTCTGGCCCCCACCGCTTAAATGCGCTCTACGGTGGAACGCTGGAAACGGAGCGCAGCAGCCTGGCGACGGGTGACCGTGACAACCTGTCAGTTCGAGGTTCTTCCCGTTATAGCTTTTACGAGCCTGGTGGCCGGTTTGATTTCAATGCTGGCCACACCATTCGCTCGGTTCGCAACGACACCGGTTTTACCCTTGACGAGTCCGCCTACGACACCCAGAACGCCGTTAACGCCGGGGCAGGTGTCATGTTTTACCCGGGCGAACTGACCACCCTGCGCCTGGGCGGCCGGGCCGCCAAAACCTGGGCCGAAGACGATGTACAGGACGGCGAATCCCAGAGCGTGGAAGCCAACCTGTCCCGTCAGGTATCTGAGCGCAGTACTGTGTTTCTGGTAGGCAGCCGGGCCTGGGAGCATGAGGAAGATCTGGATATCACCCTGGACTCCGCTTCGGTGGGCCTGGATACCCTTCTTGAGAACGGCAGCTTCTCTGCGAGCGTCGGAGTCTCCCGTGCCGAAAGTGACGACTTTGAAAACGATGCCGTCATTGGCTCCATTGCTCGCCAGTGGCAGACCTCCCTCACCAGCACGCGCGTCAGCTATGACCGCACCCAGAGCAGTACCCTGCTGGACCTGGCACTGGCGCCGATTCCGGAGCTGGGCATTGAAGACGAGTTTTCAGTCCGGGTCCAGGGGGTGACGCTGAATGACACCGTCACCCTGGCCCACAGTACCCAGCGCTTGTGCGACCTGTGTACCCTGAATTTTATCGTTCGGGGCAGTGAAGAAGAAAACGTGCAGACGGGCGAAGAGACCTGGGAATACGTGGCCGGCGCCGGCCTGAGGCTGGCGGTCACAGAAGACAAAAATGTTAGCTTTAATTACCGCTGGCAGGGCGATGCGCTCGAAGAGCGCAGCTCCATCGACGATGAAAGGCACCAGTTTACGGTGACCTACCGTCATCAACTGACGGACCTGGCCTCCTGGGGCGCGGCCTTCGACTCCGCCTTTACCCGGGGTCTGACAGACCAGGATCGCTACCAGGCCCGGGTGTTCTTCACCCTGGGCTGGGACGGAATGGAAAGGGCCTGGTAAGACCACCACGCCACCTATAAGAACAGGGAAGACGCTGTGTTCGAGAACAGACAGACTATCCGGTTGCCGGTGGATACGCCGGCGCAGCTGATTGTGGTGATCGACACCGAAGAGGAGTTCGACTGGAACGCCGAGCCGGACCCCCAAGCCACTGCGGTCACCGCCATGGACCATATCAACCGTGCCCAGGATATTTTCAATGAGTACGGTATCGCGCCCTGCTATGTGGTGGACTATTCCATTGCCAGCCAGGCGCGCAGTGTCGCCCCCCTGAAAGCGTATCTTGATGCGGGGCAGTGTGAGATCGGTGCTCACCTTCATCCCTGGGTGAACCCGCCGTTGGAAGAGACCCTGTCCCGTTCCAATATGTATCCCGGCAACCTGTCGGAACCCCTGGAGCGAGAGAAGCTCACGCGGCTTCGTGACACCATCACCGAGAATTTCGGCGCAGCACCACGCATCTACAAGGCGGGACGGTACGGCTACGGACCCAACACCACGGCCATCCTCAATGACCTGGGGTTCGACATTGACCTGTCGGTATGCCCACCGCTCGATGCCCGTGGTGACGGCGGGCCGGACTACCGCTACTACGACGCCTCGCCGTTCTGGTATGGCCCCTCGGACAAGCGCATCCTCGAGCTGCCGGTGACAGGTGGATTTGTGGGCTGGGCCGGCAAGTTGGCACCGCCGGTGTTCGACCTGGCCATGGCCTTCCGCAAGCTGAAGGCACCGGGGGTGCTTTCACGGCTGGGCATGGTCGACCGACTGATGCTTTCACCGGAAGGGTTCCCCACGGAGGAGCACATCAAGCTGACCCGGGACCTGTATCGCCGCGGCGTACGCTCCTTTACCTGGAGCTTTCACAGCCCCAGCGTCGTGCCCGGCCACACCAGTTATGTACAGAACGAACAGCAGCTGGCGGACTTCCTCGACTCGTTCCGCCGGTTCTTTGATTTCTTTTTTAACGAACTGGGTGGGCAGGCGTCGACCCCTACCCGGCTCAAGTCGCATATGGAGAAGTTTGCATGAAAGTGCTTGGTATTTCGCCGCTGGACAAGGACTCAACGGTCTCGATTGTGGAAGACGGTGAGATCCTGTTCGCCGCCGGCGAGGAGCGGTTTTCCAGGGTCAAACAGCAGGACGGCTTTCCACAGCTGGCGCTGGAGAAGGCGCTGGAGTATACCGGCAACAAGATGAGCGACTTTGACCAGGTCTGCTACCCGTTCCTGACCTGGGAGAACGAAGCCAAGCTCTTCAATCAGAACCTGGAAGACGAACGCCAGTTTATCCGCAACTTTGAGCCGGCGGACCTGAACCGGCAGATCAAGGAAGCGCTGACCAGGGTCCCGGATCGTAATGAGCCGATCCATGGCCTGGAACACCCCAACGCCATCATGGAGAAGGGTTTCCTGCACAGCTCTTACTATTCCATGGCAGGCGCCCAGCGATTGGCGTCCAACAACGCGGCGCTCAAAGGTTCTCGCCATTGGGGCGAAGGCGCGACCGAATCCTTTCAGAAGTGGGAGCAGTCACTGACTCAGGGCCTTCGCGCGATGGGCTGGGAAAAGCCCGTCAAGCGTATGGACCACCACCTGTCCCATGCGGCCAACAGTTACCTGGCCAGCGGGTTTGAGCGGGCACTGTGTATCACCCTGGACGGCTATGGTTCCGGCCTGGCAGGCTCCGCCAGCGAGGCCCGGGATGGCAAGATCCACCGGTTACACGGCATCAGCTACCCCAACTCCCTGGGCACCCTCTATGAACATGTCACCTCCAGCCTGGGCTTCAAGCCCAGCCGTCACGAGGGCAAGATCGTCGGCCTGGCGTCTTACGGCGATCCGTCCATCCTGGGGGACATCCTGCTTAGCCGTATCCAGCAGGAGCCGGGCGATTACCGGATCTATGAAGCCAACAACGTCTTCTTTTCCCGTTACCTGGCGTCCAAGTTCCCGAAGATCGACGTGGCTGCTGCCTATCAGCATGCCCTGGAGGTGGTGGCCACCAATTACGTGCGTTACTGGGTCGAAAAAACCGGTATCGACACGATCGTGCTTTCCGGTGGCGTAACGGCCAACGTCAAGCTGAACCAGCGTCTCTTCGAGATCGGGGGCGTTAACCAGATCTTCGTCTACCCGAACATGGGGGACGGCGGCTGCGGCACCGGCGCGGCCCTTTACCATTGCTGGCCCGGTGGCGTTAAGGACTCCATATCCAGCGCCTATTTTGGCCCGGATTACAGCGAAGCTGAAATCGCCGCTGAGCTGGAAGCTGAGGGGCTTGAATATACCCGTCCCAACAACCTGGCGGCAGAAGTCGCGTCACTGATCCATAGCGGAGAAGTGGTCGCCCGCTTTGACGGTCGTATGGAATACGGCCCCCGGGCCCTGGGCAACCGCTCGATCCTTTACCACGCCCGGGAGCCGGAAGTGAACCAGTGGCTGAACAAACGCCTGGGTCGCACCGAGTTCATGCCGTTTGCACCGGTAACGCTCTATGAAGCCAGGGAGAAGTGCTACCACAATATCCGGGGTGCTGAGCACAGCGCCGAATTCATGACCATTACCTTCGACTGCACCGAGTTCATGCGGGAGAACTGCCCGGCAGCGGTGCATGTGGACGGCACTGCACGGCCCCAGCTGGTCCAGCGTGACGTCAACCCGGGTTATTACGACATCCTCAAGGAATACGAGAAGATCAGCGGTATTCCGAGCCTGATCAATACCAGCTTCAATATGCACGAGGAGCCCATCGTTAACACGCCGCAGGATGCAGTACGGGCATTCGTGCAGGGGGCGTTGGATTACCTTGCCATTGGACCCTTCCTGGTCAAGCAGCCGAACCCGGCCCACTGATCTTACCCGGCGGGCGGAGCAGGACGCTGATGACGACAGGCAAGCTGGAAGTAAGCCAGCAGGCGGTAACCAACCCGGAGCAACTGCGGGCGGAGTGGGAGGACCTGGAAAGCCGGTCTGCGCCCACGGTATTCCTGTCCTGGCAGTGGCTGGGACACTGGCTGGAGGTGTACGAGCCGGATGTGCGGGTGCTGCGGGTGACCGAAAACGGCCGGTTGATCGGCCTTGGCATGGTGGTGGCGTCTGACGAACGGCGCCACGGTTTACTTCGCTCCCGGTGTTTGCGCCTCCACCAGACCGGCAGCAGGGTGCTGGACCAGATCTGGATCGAGTACAACGGTTTTCTGGCGGAGCATGGCCGTGACCGGGACGTGTCCTCGGCCTGCCTGAAGTTCCTGGAGGCACAGCGGGATAGCTGGGATGAGTTCGTGGTAGGCGCCATTGATGCAGACGAGGCGGACTTCTACGCCCGCACCATGGGCCTGTTCAAACACGTCCGCTGGGAAGCCCCTTGTTATGGCGTAGACCTGGACCAGTTACGGCGCAGTGGCCGACATTACCTGGACACCTTGTCCCGCAATACCCGGTACCAGATCAATCGGGCGCATCGTCTCTACGAAGAGCGCGGGCCGGTGGAGCTGATCCGGCCCGACAATGTGGACGAGGCGTTGGCGGTCTTTGACAGCATCGGCCCCCGTCACCTGGAGCGCTGGGGCAGTGGTCCCGACCAGAGCGGGTTCGCCAACCCGGACTTTGTGCGCTTTCACCGCAGCCTGATCCGCAGCCAGTGGCCGGAAGGCGGGGTAGACCTGGTCTCGGTAAGGGCAGGGGATGATGTGATTGCCTCCTTTTACAACCTGCTGCACAACCAGGTGGTGTACTTCTATCTGGGTGGCATGATGACGGAAGCCGACAACAAGCTGAAACCGGGCCTGCTGGGGCACAGCCTGTGCATTGAAGACTACCGGCAACACGGCTTTCATTATTATGATTTCATGGGTGGAGACGAGCGTTACAAGTCCAACCTGGGCGCATGTCACCGGCAACTGGTGCAGGTTGCCCTGCAGCGGCCCCGGTTCAAACTGAAGCTCGAGAACGCCCTGCGGGAAGCCAAGCACCACTGGCTGGGGGAGCCCGGAGCTGGTTATGGGCGCTGAGGAGAAGTTCATGTCGAGAACAGACGATGTTGAAGTTGTCTCGACAGGCATTGAGGAAGCCCGGGCAGCGGGATGGGATGACTACGTGAGCCGGCACCCGGAGGGTACGGGTTATCACTACCTGGCCTGGCTGCAAAGTATTTCCGAAGCCTATGGCCACCGGCCCTGGTGCCTGGTGGCCCTGTCGCCAGGCGGTGACCTGGCGGGTGTGCTGCCTTTGTGTGAATTTCGCATCCCGTTGCTGGGGGCCCAGTGGGTGTCCCTGCCCTTTTGCGACCTGGGTGGCCCCCTGGCCAGCAGCCAAAAAGCGGCTGCCGCCCTGCGGGACAAGGCTGTGGAACTGACCCGGCAACGGGGTGGGAAAGGACTCAACCTGCGCCTGCCCGGAGAGCCAGTGGATGAGCGGGAAGAAAAGGCCCTGGCGAAGGTCAGCATGATCTGCGAACTGCCAGGGAGCAGCGATGCGCTTTTCAACAGCTACAAGCCCAAGTTGCGCAGCCAGATCCGCAAGGCTGAAAAGAATGGCCTGCGGGCGGAGGTCACCACCCGGGCGGATGCTATTGAGGCTTTCTATCGGGTGTTTTCCGTCAACATGCATCGGTTGGGGTCGCCAGTGCACAGTCTGGGCTGGTTCCAGGCGCTCCAGCGCAGTTATGGTGAGCGAATGCTGACAGGCCTGGTGTGGCACGGGGAAACGGTGGTGGGTGCCGGAATCGTGCTCATCAATGGCACCCGGGCAAGCATTCCGTGGGCGTCCACCCTGGCGGAATATAATCGACTGGCACCCAATATGTTGCTCTACTGGACCCTGCTGGCCCATGTCACCGATGGTGGATGCCACACCTTCGACTTCGGTCGGTCCACGCCTGGTGAAGGTACCTACCGGTTCAAGAAGCAGTGGGGCGCGGAACCCCACGAACTGAACTGGCTCGACCTGAAGCCCGATGGCCAACCCGAACCAGCCCGGAAGTCGCAACAACCCGGAGGCCTGCGTAACCTGCTGGAAGCGACCTGGCGGCGGCTGCCCCTGCCTGTCGCCAACCTGATCGGCCCCGGGGTAAGGAAGTACGTCAGTCTATGAACACCTTGCTGTTGCTGATTACCCTGCTATGCCTGTTTATCCCGGTGTATGTCTACGCCGGCTACCCGCTGGCGTTGTGGCTGCTCACCCTGGGCCGGGACAAGGTGACCCACCGCGTCGCGGAAACCCGCCCGTCCGTTGCGCTGATCATCTCCTGCTACAACGAGGCAGCCGTTATCCGGGACAAGGTGGAAAACGCCCTGGCCCTGGACTATCCCCGCGACAGACTAAGCATACTGGTGGTGTCTGACGGCTCCGATGACGGTACCGACGACATCGTCAAACAATACGCGGAGCCTGGCGTCGAACTGATCAGACAGGAGGGCCGCCTGGGCAAAACCATGGGCCTGAACCTGGCCATGGAGCAAGTGGATGCCGACGTTACCGTCTTCAGTGATGCCAACGCCATGTACGCCCCGGACGCTATTCATAAGCTGGTGCGCAACTTTGCCGACGAACATGTGGGTTACGTGGTGGGCGCAGCCCTTTATACCGACGGCGACTCCGGCGCCAGCGCAAAAAATGAGAACCTGTACTGGCGCTACGAGCTGGCCATCAAGTCCATGGAATCCCGACTGCACTCGGTAGTGGGCGGCGACGGTGCTATCTACGCTATCCGTAGCCACCTGTGGCAGCCACTGGAGCAGAAAGACATCAACGATTTCGTTAATCCGCTGCAGATTATCGCCAAAGGCTACCGGGGTGTGTTCGAGCCAGAAGCAAAGTGCTTCGAGGAAACCGCCGGTGATTTTGGCCGCGAAATTGCCCGCAAGGAGCGAATCGTTAACCGCAGTATTCGCGGCCTGATGCGGGTCAAAACCACCATGAACCCGGCAAAGGTTGGCATCTTTGCCTGGCAGGTGGTCTCCCACAAACTGTTGCGTTGGCTGATACCGCTGTTCCTGCTCATTGCCGTAACAGGTAGCGCTTTACTGGCGGTTCTGGGCTATGGCTTCTTCCAGTTGATCACCTTCGGGGCCCTGGCCATCCTGCTGCTGGCATGGCTTGGACACCGGACCAGAGACAAGAACGCGCTACCTGAATGGATCTCGGTACCCTACTACTTCGTGATGGTGAACCTGTATTCCCTGAAGGGCATACTGCGGGCGATGCGGGGGGAAACCCAGGTAACGTGGAGTAGCGCGCGATGAATACACAGTGCCCGGATGAGAGCGTGAGCAAGTGACACAGCTAAGAGTATTGCAGTTTATTACCCCCGCTGGATTTTACGGTGCCGAGCGGTGGGTTCTGGCCCTTGCAAACAACATTAATCGTGAACGGGTGGTATGTGATCTCGCGGTAACGCGGGAAGGCCCGGAACAGGATCTGGCACTGGCCGATTACTACCCTGCAGACGCAAGTCAGCATGTGCACTATCTGGATATGAAGGGGCGTTTCGATCCGGCGGTGGTAAAACGGCTTTGCCAGGTTATCCGCGAGCGCAACATCGATGTTATCCATACCCATGGCTACAAGTCTGACATTCTGGGCCTTATCGCCGCCCGTCGTACAGGCATTGCCTGCGTAAGCACGCCCCATGGCTTTTCCGGCAAAGTCGGCCTGAAGATGGGGATGTTCATCAAAGTTGGTACCCACCTGCTGCGTTATTTTGACCAGGTGGCACCGCTTTCCGATGAGCTGGTAGGCGACATGAAACGGTTCGGGGTGCCCGAGAGCAAGACGAGGTTTATCCGCAACGGTGTAGACCTTAAGGAGATTGACGCCTCGCTGAAAGAAGTTCCTGCGATGGGCCAGGGCGAGGGTGTAAGAAAGGTGGGCTTTATCGGCCAGATCATCCCCCGCAAAGGCATCGGAGACCTGTTGGAGGTTTTTGACCAGCTTTACGCAGCGGACCCTTCAATGGAGCTCAACCTCGTCGGCGATGGCCGCCAGCGTATTGAGCTGGAAGGCAAGGCCAAAGCTTTGCCCAGTTCGGAAGCCATACATTTTCTTGGATTCCGGAGCGACCGCCTGGCGTTGCTTTCCGGTTTCAGCCTGTTCGTGATGACCTCGTCGCTGGAAGGCATTCCTCGCTGCATGATGGAGGCTATGGCCGTAGGGGTGCCGGTGGTTGCGTACGACATTCCTGGTGTAGATCAGCTGATCGAACACCGACGTACCGGCTTGCTGGCTCCACTCGGTGACAAAGTCGCTCTGGCCGCATGCTGTCGTGAGTTGCTGGAAAATCCACGCCTGGCCAGAGAACTCGTGAGTAACGCGAGGAACCTGATCGAAGAGCGCTACTCAGCTGCTCGTATGGCACGGGAGTACGAGGGACTGTTCGGGGAGATCGCCCGGCTTCCGCGAAAAACCTCTCGGGCATCTCAGGCAGGTTGACATGTGTGGTCTGGCAGGCTTCCTCAGAACCCCCAATCTACCTGATCGCGACACCCACAGACGATGGGTGGCCGAAATGGGACAAGCGATTATACACCGTGGTCCCGACGCGGGGGCGACGTGGATTGATGAAGACGTCGCACTGGTACATCGGCGACTGAGTATTCTCGACCTCAGTGAGGCGGGTACGCAGCCCATGGTTTCGGCCTCCGGACGCTATGTCATTGCCTTCAACGGGGAGATCTATAATTTCCAAGAGTTACGGGAATCGATGAAAAACGAGGGTACGGTTTTCCGTACTCGTACTGACACTGAGGTGTTACTAGCCCTGTTCGAGCAAAGGGGGGTGGACTGTCTTGAGGCCCTAAACGGCATGTTTGCCATAGCCATATGGGATACCAAGGCCCGCCAGTTGTTTCTCGCTCGCGACAGGCTTGGCAAAAAGCCTCTGTACTACTATCAGCGGGATGGTCAGTTCGCGTTCGCATCGGAAATCAAGGCACTGTTGCCAGCCCCCTTCGTATGTACTGTCATTCGCCCCGACGCTGTACGGGACTTTTTTGCCTATCAGTATGTCCCCGACCCCAAAACCATATACCGGAGCATTCATAAGCTACTTCCGGGGCATTGGCTGCTTACCGACGGCGCGGACTGCAAGCAGCAGCAATACTGGGACGTTTCGTTTGCCAACCCCAGTACAGCTAGCGAAGAGGAACTGCAAGCCGGGCTTTATGATCTGATTGACGACGCCGTGCGGTTACGAATGGTAAGTGATGTACCGCTGGGGGCGTTCCTGAGTGGCGGGGTTGATTCGAGTCTGGTGGTGGGACTCATGGCAGGGCACACGGATCGGCCGGTGACTACCTGCTCGATAGGCTTTGACTCGGAACGGTTCGACGAAGTTGTCTGGGCCAAAAAAGTGGCTCAGTTGTTCCGGACCGATCACCACGAATTTACTGTCCGCGACAACGTTGCGAGCAATATCGAAAGCATAGCCCGCTACTTTGACGAACCGTTTGCTGATCCTTCATTCGTGCCTACCTATTTCGTTTCGCAACTGGCCCGGCAAAAGGTCACTGTAGCTTTGGCTGGTGACGGTGGTGATGAAAACTTTGCGGGTTACAGCAAGTACCGAACTGACCAGATCGAGAACCAGCTTCGTGAGCTGTTCCCAGGGGCGTTGCGAAGGTCACTTTTTCCAGTGCTCAGTAATCTGGCCGGGGGCATGCCTGGCGCGGTCACACGCAAGGCCCAATCTCTTCTTGGTACTCTCGCACTGGAGGCCGACCAGTCGTTTTTCACCACTAACTGTTTCTTCCGGCAGAGACTGTGGGACGAGTTGGTCAGCGATGATCTGGCACGAGAAACTTCTGGCTACGATCCAGCTGAGATCACGAGGGCACACTACGCCAAAGCCGATACTGACGACCACCTTGGAAGGATTCTGTATACCGACATCAAGACCTACCTGCCGGGCGACATTCTGGTGAAAGTGGATCGAATGAGCATGGCGAACTCTCTGGAAACCCGGGCCCCTTTACTTGACTACCGGGTGGTGGAGTATGCAGCCAACCTGCCCTCCGCACTAAAATTATGCGGTAAGGAAAAGAAATATCTGTTAAAGAAAAGTTTTGAACGAATGTTGCCCCAGGACGTTCTATACCGGAAAAAAATGGGGTTTTCAGTGCCATTGGCCCACTGGCTACGCAATGAAATCCGCGAGCTTGCGGAGGGTATTTTTAATGACGATGAGGGAGGCTTAGCCAGCTGTTTCAATATGGACAAGGTCCGCCAGCTTTGGCGGAACCACTTGGGTGGTCATGACGGGAATACTCAGGAGCTCTGGAGCATGGTCGCGTTTGAGCTCTGGTGGCGGAATTACAAATGAAATCTTTAAAAATCAACCTTCTGCGAATGTATTTTGATGCCGATTTGCGAGTCAATTTAGTTTGGCTCTTTAGGCTAAGTGTAAGTAATCTGGCGTGCGGTTACTAATTTTCAATAAACAAATCTTAAATACATATATCTTGGTGCGCAAATGAATCACAAGTGTCGTATCTTGCATGTAACATTTGACATGGGTATAGGTGGAACGGAGCAAGTGATCCGGCAGCTTGTTTCGAACATGCGACCGGAACATTTTGAAAATCATATCGTCTGTATCCAAGGGACGATCGGAGAGATTGGTCAACAGTTATTAAGCCAAGGTACCATTATTCATGTATTGAAGCGTGAACCAGGATTAGACACAAAGTTGATACGAAATATCCGCAAATTAGTGAGAACCTATCAAATCGATGTGGTCCACTGTCACCAGTACACGCCTTGGTTTTATGGGCTGTTGGGCTCGGGGGGAATGGGCGTGAAGGTCGTTTTTACAGAGCATGGGCGGTTTCACCCCGATCACTATCGATATAAAGCGGCGTTTGTGAACCCGTTATTAGCGATGTTTACGGCTGATATTGTAGCTATTTCTTTAGCTACTCGTAACGCGCTCTCGAAGTATGAATTCATCCCACTCAGGAAGATAGGTCTAGTTTATAACGGGATCGAGCCCGTTCGCGTTTTGCCATTTGAAACTGACGCAGCGCGAGAAGAGCTCGGCATTCCAGCGGACGCTTTCGTAGTGGGGACGGTTGCCCGACTAAATCCGGTAAAAAATCAGAAAATGATGCTCCGGGCATTTCGAAAGTTCCAGCGAGAATGTGGGTCCGCATGGTTACTGATGGTAGGTGACGGACCCGACCGGTCAGCTCTGGAGGAGTATGCCCAAGAGCTCGGGGTGAGAGCTAACGTCTGTTTTACCGGCTTTCGAACAGACGCCGCCCGTTATCTCTCTCTCATGGACGTATTTCTTCTCTCCTCCCATACTGAGGGCACTTCCATGACACTATTGGAGTCCATGAGTCTGGGTATTCCCGCGGTCGCTACCCGGGTAGGGGGAAATCAAGAAATCATCGAAGACGAAGTCACCGGATTCCTGACAGCTCCGGACGATGAGCACGAGTTCGCGGCGAAAGTCATATCCCTTTACCGAGATCCTGAACGTTCACAATCTATGGGCGATGCCGCTTTCGAGCGCTTTAATGATCGATTCCACGTAGAGGCGATGTTACAAAAGTATATTGCGCTTTACGATAAAACTGCGCCGAAGACAAACGGCTAGCGCCCGAAAACTAAAAGCTCAAGCGATTCATCTATGTCCAAGTCAGCTTTAATTTTTTTGCTAATTTTTTTCGGCGGTCTCTTTGCGGCGATCTTTTTCCTGCCTGTCGCCTCTTTTCTGGTTTACCAGTTGGTTTATTTTCTTAACCCGGACGACCGTTGGTGGTCGACTAGTATCCCTGGTATCCGGTATTCATTCACTGTTGTCGCCATCATGATGTTGACGCTTGCGGTTAATTACCGAAGCTACACAGCCCGGGCGGCATGGCGTAAACAGCCTATTTTGCAATGGCTAGTCGCGATATTGGCGATGTACATGTTTATGCAGAATTTCGCGGTAGTCCCTCACCTCCACCAACGATTTGTTATTGATTTTGCCAAGCTGGTGGTAATCATCTTCATTGCCTATAAGCTCGTGAACACAGAAAGGGCGCTGAACGCGAGCCTCTGGGCATACGTACTTGGTGCTACGTACATCGGTCTAATGGCGTACCAGACAGGACGAAACTCCGGCAATCGTGTAGAAGGCATCGGAATGGTAGACACGGGTGGCGACAGCAACATGGTGGCTGCTGCATTGGCGCCCTCATTAGTGATACTCATCTATATGGCTTGGATGGGAAATCGGAAAGTAAAGGTGTTGGCATTGGCGTGTGGAGCTCTTATCACGAATGCTATCATCCTGATCAATAGTCGCGGAGCCTTCTTGGGTGTTGTTGTGGGTTCGGGGTTCTATCTTTTTTATATGCTGTTCTCAAAGTATCGCCGTAAAGGCCAAAGGGGGATGGCAGTTTTAATTATATTAACCGGGTTAGGCGGGGGGTTATATTTAGCCGACGATACGTTCTGGGATCGAATGTATACCCTCACTCTGGCTCAAGAAGACGCTGGGGCTAGTGGGTCTCACCGAGTTGACTACTGGATGGCCACTTTCGACGTTCTAAGCGACTATCCGATGGGAGTTGGTATAGAGGGATTCCAGGTAGTTAGCGAACAATATTTACCAAGCCGATATTTTGTTAATCGTGACATAGGAAGAGCAGTCCACTCAACGTGGTTTCAATTTCTCGGTGAGCTCGGCTGGCCAGGACCTATCCTTTTCGGCGGGCTTTTGATGACCGTGGCTATATTAAGCAAAAAAACAAAAAACGTACTGATAGAAAAAAGTCAGTATGAAAATTATTTCAAAATGTTGGCGCTGGAAGGAGCTCTGTTAACTTACTTGGTATGTGCAACATTTATTGATCGAAGCCGCGCCGAGGTGCTCTATTGGCTAATACTTTTTTTGGCGATCGGAATAAATGTTTATTATCTACAATCAAAAAATCAGATAAAAAACTCACATGAGAAGCGGCGGGAAGGTAGCTGTAATCAGCCAAAGGTGAATTAAATGCGGGACGAGAAAACACTAGTTTCTGTTATTATTCCGGTCTATAACCGTGCAGATCTCGTTAATGAGTCCGTAAAGAGTGTCCTGGCTCAGACATATCGAAACATAGAGGTCGTTCTTATCAACGACGGGTCTACGGATAATTCACTGGATGTTATTAGTTTGCTTCAAGAAGAATACCCTGATTTGATAACTATTATTAACCAAAAGAACCAAGGGCAGGCGGCCGCTAGAAATCATGGTATTGAAAAAGCTCGAGGCAGCTATATTGCTTTCCTTGACAGCGATGATCTCTGGATGCCGGACAAACTAGAGCGCCAAATACCGTTGTTTCGAGATCGAGTAGGCCTGGTTTATAGCAGCGTCGAGCTGATTGATGGTTTAGGAAAACATATTCGTTATGACTACTGTGATCCTGAAATACAAGGTAACATCTACCACCATCTACTAGTAAAAAATAGAATGACAGGTGGAACCGTCGTAGTTCTAAAATCAGTACTGAAAGAGGTCGGCCTGTTCGATACGGAGTTTAGCGCAGCAGAAAACTGGGATCTGTGGTTGCGGATCTGTAAAAAATACGAAGCACGATTAGTAATTTCGCCACTACTAAAGTATAGATTACACAACAATAACATGTCTAAAGATAGTGTGTTAATGCTGAACGCTAAGCGAAAAATCATCAATAAACATTGCGACAAGAAGTCTGTCGATCCCCTGGTTTCGAAATACTCCAAAATCGCAGAGACCGATTACAACTACAAACTGGGTGTCCATTGTTTTTCCGGTGGAGAATACAGGTCAGCGGCACGTAGTTTTATAAAGGTGTCTTTGGCTTCGCCTCTATATGAGGACACACCTATAAGATTGGCTAGATGTATGTTGGGGAGAAGGGGGAACCAAATGATTCGTGCAATTAAGAAGAGCATATAGCTTGTCACCGAAAAGATTTAGATATTTATTTTCTGTGTCAACCTCAGTACAGGGCGAATAAATGCAAAGCATCCGAAAAGCAATCGCTTACTCCTCCGCAGGCCGTTATCTGAGGTTAGTTATAGGTCTGGCTACTTCGATAGTCACAGCGAGAATGCTTTCTCCTGAGGAGATAGGCACCTTTGCTATCGCTAGCTCTGTGGTAATGATAATGGCTGAATTCCGGATTCTTGGCGCCAATGCATACATCGTAAGGCTGCCAACCGTTGGTGTCGAAGAGATCAGGTCAGCATATGGTTTAACAATCCTGGTTTCATGGGGAATGGGTGCGGTACTTGCGGCCGCTGCATGGCCCCTTGGCAACTTCTTCGATACCGAAGGACTAGTCGGCGTTTTTTTGCTATTATCTGTTTCGTTTATATTTGCGCCTTATATAAGTATTCCTGATGCGCTAATGACAAGAAAGTATAAATTTCGGGAAATCACCGCTATCAATATCACTTCGGCGATCGTGCAGCTTGCTGCGGTTGTACTTTTTATTAAAATGGGACTTAGCTTTTATTCATTGGCATTAAGTCAGCTCTGTGGTGTCTTGATAAAGTGTTCTTTAGGCCTATTTTTTACGCGTGAAATCAAAGTGTACGCCCCAAGATTAGTTGGCATAAAGTCAATTGCGAGGTTAGGTATTTTCGTTTCGGTGGGCCATGTTATCCGGAAAGCGCAAACTACGTTTCCTGATATGCTCATCGGTAAGCTAGGTAATCCAGCTCAAGTAGGTCTTTTTTCTCGAGGCTTGGGCTTTACGGTGTTTTCGTCCAGTCTTGTATTATCCGGGATCTTGCCGGTCGCATTACCATATCTTTCTTCAGTTAATAATAAGGGGCAGGATGTGGGTTCAGCTTATCGCCATGCCATGCAGCTAATAACGGGTGTTTCTTGGCCTATCCTCGCGGTTGCGAGTGTAGCAAGCCTTCCGGCAATACGACTTATGTTTGGTGATCAATGGGACCAGGCGGCCCCCGTCGCCTCAGTAGCGGCGTTCTGGGCGATGTTTCGAGCTGCCCATGTACTTGCCCCTAATGCGTTGATTGCGGTGGGAAAAGAGGGCTCGATGCTAACTAAAGAAGTTATTGTGTTCGTTGCGTTTCTCTTAGTGACAACGTTTGGATACATCGCTAATGGTATTATCGGTGTCGCCTATGCCTTTGTGTGTTCTGGTGCAATAGACTTTCTTATTTCCTCTTGGTTTGTTAGATCGAAAATAGGACTAAACTTTCTCACGTATTGTATGGCAATGGCACGCAGTGTAGTGTTAGCTGTTATTTGCTGGGGGGCGGCAAAACTGTTGAGTTTTTTTGTTCCTTTCGATCAAGTACCGCCTTTTGTTATTTTCTTATATATGTGTGCATTGATGCCAGTGGTTTGGTTAGGTTCTATTTTTATGATTGGCCACCCATTGAAGAAGCAAATTATGATCGTTTTCCGGCATGTCTTGGCTCGTAATTAGAACTTCAGTTCAGAAGAAGCCTGTATGCCGCACGATGGCTTCTTGATTTTGGCCTGGTTAGCTAGATATTCGTTCGGCCTTTTCTTGGAGCGCCAGGTCCGCTAGTAGCACATTTAAATGAATTTGAGGAGATAACGAGTGATTAACAATGTCGTCGATTTCGGCAGCGCTGAGCTGGCTCTCAAGCGGATCTTTCGCACTGACAAGCTTTTGGTTACAAGTTTTCGATCACATTCGTTTTCTTACGGCGTAACGTTTCTTTACCATGAACAGAGATATTATGCGAAGTTCCTAAAAACTAGAAAATTTGGGCGAGACGCTATTGATTTACTGTCCTCGGAAAAAGACGCCATATCGTTAGTTAAAGGGTTTCCGGTGGGATCTACGGAGAAGTCTGTTCCTGAAGTTGTTAAAGTGGACGAAGATCACTTGGTAATCGTTACTGTGGAGTTGGAAGGTCAACGGTTATTAGAGGCATGCAAGAGCTGTCTATCTCGAGTCACAAGAGCCACGACTGGGTCCATAGGTTCGTCAAATCTTGAAAACTCGTTCCGTCTGGCCGGGGAGTTCTTAGCTGAGCTTCAGGCCGTCCCGGTTGATTTCATGAGTTTTAACCAAAGAGATTACTTGGTCACAGTGCAGAAAAGGGTAGATTCACACTTGAAGTATATCTTTCAGGAAAGTGGAACCTATCTGCGCCTATTTGACAAGAAGCTGCAGTCGTCAGTTAACGAAGGTAGGTTTGTCCCTGTTTGGAGTCATGGGGATTATAGCGTTGGAAATATTTTAACAAGTGACAGGGGTATTTCTGTCTTGGATCTTGCTGACCTTGGTGTTAGGGATCGGTCTTATGATATAGTATATTTTTTGCTTCAATTTCATAGGCTATTCAGTTCTAGGGTTAAATATAAGAAAGGGGGTAGGGCGAAGCTTATACAAGCTTTCATTGAAGGCTCCGGCGTCGATTTATCGGCTCTATTTTCTTGCCCTATGACTGAGATTTGTTTGATTGACCTGCTTTCTCTTCAAGCATACACGCTTAAACAGTGGGAAAGGGGCGCTCGATTCGGTCTGACAAAAAGTATGCGCGGTTTTTTAGAATATGTTGTTATTAGACATGAGATTGACCGAACGATCGGAACCATTAAACTTCTTCTCGAGGGTAAACCAATGTCGCCCGAGGCAGTATATGGAAGTATTGCGAAACTAGGGTAGATTTGTATGTCCACCTTCGTTTTGGTTTGATTTGAAATAATTATTCACATAATTAAGGCGTGGTTTTCTGGGGCCGGGCTGGGCAATCGCCGGTTGGTCCGGTGCGTGTAATTATATTATAGCGAATTGTCATTTCGGACAGGAAAAGTTGAGTCATCATAACTTTGGCGACGTTCATAAAAAAAAGATCATCGGTATGAAAACGATAATAGAGTTTTTTGAAAGTGAGGTTCTCGTCAATCTCGATCTTTTATCTATAGTAAAGGTGGTTAACCAGTTTAAAGGTAATAATAAAAAGCCAGTGCGTGTTTGTTTCGTATTTGATCTAGATTCTTCTGGCAAGTTTAAGAAGCTAATTAAGGTTTTGTTAGTGGGTGCGAAAATAAAGTTTCTTTACGTATTACTTTTTCGGTCTCAAGGATATGTTAGGAAGACTTATGGCATCTATCCCGCTGTTAATAACCCTGTCGCGATTTTTCAGTTGAACACTCTCGCGGAGGACTATGCTTTGGTTAATGTCGTTCAATGTAACGAAAGCAAGTTGGGTTCTTTAGTCAAGTTTGTGTTTCGAGCTGTGGTCAATATTAATCCATTGTTAGGCGGTGTTGCGATCTTAATTAGAAAGGATTCAAATGTACGTAATTGACTCGCTCGTCGAGAGCCTATTTGTCCAAAAAGGAATGGTTTCCACTGATTTTTCAGTGTTATGTATTACTACTACAAACCCTGTTTATTTGGTATTTCATGAGCATTCTTGCTATCCTTTGTTTGTTATTCGCTCGGCAAACTCTAAAGCAGATAAACGTGTTCATTATGCCAATTTCCGCCTAAGTGTGGTCGCTAAGGGTGTAGTTCCTGAGGTCCTCGGCCTGTTTCGTCATGAAGGCAAGTTGTACTCAGTACAGAAAGGCGTTCAGGGGAGTCCATGGTTCAAAATGGCTCGATTGATGCGCGTCCAGCGCGATCGATCTATTATTCGCGAACAAGCCCTGCAGGCATTGGATGCATTTAGGAAAGGCGTCCAGACCGTTCCTGAGTGGAAAATGCGGATACGCTTGGGAGATTGCCTTCGGTCTGCATATCGTGCATTTTTAGAAATTGAAACAGATATGGAGGTAGGCACGAGAAATCTATTATTAAAAAACCTGGTCTATACCATGGCTTCTACATTAGATAGAGAAGGGCTGTGGGAAGGCATATGGCAGCATGGCGACTTCAGTCTGAATAACTTGCTTTTCGACGGTGACCACGCCACTGTTATAGATTTTGAAGATTTTGGCATAACATTGATGCCTCTCTATGATGAGTTCACGCTGGCGCTGTCGCTTAATGGTCTGTCGACTACCTTACCGTCTATACCTCAGTTTTCAGAAGAGCTGTATGCCTGCACTAATTCGTATGTCCAACGGTTTTCGCTGGGTTATGATACTGTTCAGGCGCTATTTTTGTCCCATCTTCTTATTCGCCTTGGTAGTTGGAGTGCAGAAGAAAAGAGGTTGCCTTACCGGCGTAAGCTTCTGACTTTGCTCGATCAGTATATAGAAGCGCCCAACCGCTTTATCCCCTTGTCTGGGTAGAGCCGTTTTTGGTAGGCAAGTCACGTTATTCTTGGCGGGTTAGGATTGCAAGGAAGCCAAGCCCCACCTATCCTCAGAACTAGTGCGATGGGGAAGAGTTTGATTACTTCTGTCGGGGTCAATGCTACAAGTGGCCATAATCCTGATAAGATGCTGATTTATCTTCTTTTAAAGGTTCGTTGCCAGCAACTACGTGAAGAGAAGTCATAGCGAAGGATGCAAGAACGCGCCCCGCATTCTTAAACTTCATTGGGTCCTGTTGTCGGCCCACTGTGGTTTTTTGCCGGGGCTAAGGGCTCTTGAAGCCCTAAGCTAACTACACGTACGTCGAGGCAGTCAGATCTAATGATTGTATAAAAGTATGGATATTGTAATTTGCTACTGAGGATGTTTCTATGTTCTTTAAGGTCGTTAAGTATAGCAATAATTTCAGAGCAAGGGCTAAGCTATCGGTGTTATTGTGCACTATTTTAACTTGCCAGTTTGCTCTCGCAGAGGTGGTATTCGAAGAAGATTTTGATAATCAGCCTGATTGGCACTCCGAGCTGGGGGGCAATGACAAAGGTGGATTACCTAATAACGAACCTGATACTGCTCAATACAAAGGGATTCACACTATTCCTAAAGGTTGGCATGCTGTTCGTCAGGACCCTACATGGTCACCGATCAAAGGTCACTCTGATAGACATCCGGTTATCGAGATTAATAGCAAAACGATCGCAGAAAATCGGAATAGGGCAAAAGGGGGCGGCGGTAAGTCTTTCGTAACTTGGCGAGACTCCCATGATCCCGGCTGGAAGCGATGGAACTCAGATGGAATACTTTACTTCAGACTTCCGGGTAAGGGGTTAGAGGAGGTCTACGTTGAGTTTTGGATCAATTTCTCTAATGAGACGATAGCTTCGTTTTATCGCGAGGAGTTAGGTATGTCGAAACTTCTGCGAATAACCCATCATGACGATCCAGATAATTTCGACTACTCTAACTATTGGGACTTTTTTGGTAACAATAACAAGCCAAATTATATTTGGACCTTGCAGGGGAATTTAAGGTATGGGATAGAGAACAAATACTCGATTCATCGATACACCGGTCGTATGGATTTAAATGAGACCATCCCGAACCTCCATAGACAATTTTCTGGCGGAGGAAATGTTTCGTCTTACTCGCCAACTTCGTCCTGGGGCCCAAGCGGTCACGGTATTGGAGGCACTAGTCCTGAATTGGCAGATAATAAAAATGGTGGTGTAATACGTAAAGGGCCAGTGATGATGGATCAGCTATATGGCGACGAGACTGTATGGGTAAAATACGCCCATTACCTGAAACTCAATTCGCGTGGTGGAGTAGCTGATGGCGAACTTCACCATTACGTCAACGACCAGCGCGTGTTGCACCTTAAAGGAATTGAATGGGTCACCGTTGAGCAAGATCGAGAGATGACCCTTTGGAATATGGTGGGTTTTGGTGGAAACGACTATTTTAAGGCATTCACAAATGCACATCGTCACGAGGAATGGTACGCTATCGATGATATAGTCATTCGATCAAGCTTGCCTGAGAGGTTAAAGCAGGGGGGGCGTGAGCCGCGTCCACCTAGCGGGATTAGTGTTGAGCTGAAAAATTAAGTTCGGGCTTTGCGAAAGTCATTGATTTAGTCGCAGAATATTAGCGTGACTTAGGTTTTTGTGACTGGGTAAAGATTTTGCGACTAAATAATGATTGCTTTTATTTGATTATATGGCCGGACACGTCCATTACTATGTAGCGGACTTACTATATAGTTCTGCAAAGGCTTTCGAATTGGTTTCGCCACTCATGTTTCATTGTAGGTAGGTTCTGCTGGATCTCGAAGCGTAGTCGGTCTAAGCTTGCTTCCATGTCGACAAGTCGCTGGGCTATTTCTTGAGGTGAGTTCACCTTTGTGTATAGAGCTCCAAATTTGAAGTAGCTTCGGATGGTTCTAGTATCTGAGAGGAGCATAGGCGTACCCAGTGCGAGCGATTCATACGAACCACAGTTTAACGTAAACTCGTTCGTGGTCAGCACTATCGTGAAGCTGCTTTTCTGGATTTGCTGGAAATACTCTTCGTCAGACACAAATCCAAGTAACACCACGTTTTCCGGTAGCATGCTGATTTTCTCATCGCTGAGGGCCTTTTTGTAGTTTCCGGTCATCTTTACGGTAATTCCTGGAGCCAGGCGAGCCGCTTCAATAATAGTTTGGTATGGTTCATCATCTGCGAATGTGCATATAAATAACGCCGAAGTTTTCCTATCAGGTTCTTGTGTCTGGGAGGATGCGATGAGATCATTTTTTTCAGGAACTTTATCAGGCAGTATGAATATTTTATTTGTAAGCTTTTGGCATAATAGCTTTAGATATTTATTGGTAACTATCGTATAATCCGCGCGTTTCAGGCTGTAGTTGCTTATGCAGCGAAACACAACCCATTTCGGTTCGCTCGAATATTTCTTTGCCAATTTTAGGTTCGTATGTCGATCTACAATTAAACGGTAGCCGAATGCGGGCTTCACCAAGCAAAGTAGCGCCGCCAATATAATTGATGGGTTCTGACAAAAAACATAATTTGGCTTGTGCTTAATTAGCAAAGCTATAGTTCGGGCAGATAGAGAGAGATAGCGAATATAACGAACGGAATCGTTTTCAAGAATAAACAGTTTCGCACCAAATTCTTCGCTTAAGATCGTTGACCTGCGCTGCTTTTCCCAAGTTATCCATAATTTATCTGTCATACCGACGTTTCTCTGTCTGCTCGAATTTCATGTTATTAGGTTAGTCGTGATTTATGATAAAGCCGTTTTGTTGATGCTTCTTGATTTCGTGAGTGCGTGAGCTCACCAATTCCCCCAGTGCCCAAATGTGCATATAGTAAGGTGTATCAATGGTATGGCTGTTCAGAGGGCGATTTATTTTCCTGGTTTTAAAAGTTCGATTTTCCAAGCTATGGGCTATCATTACGCCATAATATTTGGCTTGGTCTAGGTATCGGCTGCATCTTATGATTATACTGGAGTTCTGGTGGGTTTCACTCATATAGGCTAGAAACCGCTTTCTAAGTGGTGAGCTTTCAGGTATGTCGTAAAAGTTCGCAACGGCCTTTTTCCGAGTGCCAAACTCGCTCCTTTTTATGCCTTTAGACTCGACTATTCGCCTGGGGATGGGGCGGTTATATTCGCCCTGGATGGACCACTTATGAAGTTCACTAGAAGTTGAAATTCGATTAATCGTAATAATACTCCGAGCATGCATAATCGGCACCGGTATATCAATGAAACCAGATTTTAGTCGCGCTTCCGAAAGGGTAAGGCCGGAAGCTCCTGGTTTTAAAATGTCGTCAGTTAAGGCTTCGTTTGGCGGATTCGTTGCCCACACGGTGTCCCCGTGATACCCAGTAAAAAGGGCGCTGGGGTTTTCTTTGCCCATCAGTAACTTGTGCAGCTTGAAAAGCTGTAGCTCTGGCTCTCCGGTAGTGGCGGCCAGGAAATACAGCTCATCTTCATCGATCTCGGAATTTTTAAAGTCAAGATACTCGACGTTCAAGCCGAGTGCATGGGCAATATGAGTGCCATCATCATCATTGAGTGGTTTGTAGAAAAAACCCAGAAGGGGTGAAGTGGCGGTCTTACTCGTAAACGCCTTGACGATCGGTAGGTCGGCTACCAGAGCACTCACAGCAGGGGAGTCATAGCCTTTGGATATGGTGGTATAGAGGTCAATTTTCTTCCGTCGGGCCTTGGAACCGGCATTTAGCGAGATCGTCTGTAGGTCGGCTTTGATTGTGCTCAGGTAATGATCATAGTCTTCAAAAACCAGGCTGGCGGGTCGCTCTTTAATTGACAACCCTGCAGGCGTGATTACTACAGGGTTATAAAAAAATTGGTCCAGACTCTGGAGAGTCTGGCTGGCTATGGGATAAGCCGTTATGTAGTTTCGGAAACCTTTGCGGATGGTGTCCGTCTGGATTTTATAGTTATGGTCTGGAACAAGCTCAGATTCGGTTCGTGCCAGGATTTCTATAAGACTGTTGGAAATATAGTAGCGGTCAGCAGCACGACCGACGAAGATCCGGTCCACCAGGCTTGTCGCGGGAACAGCCACTAGGCCTTCTGGGGTTAGCTTCAGACCGCTACCGAAAAAGTGCTGGCTTTTATCAAAGTGGGTGTCCTCAAAAGGACCGTCCCATACGCCTTCAACGATATACTCATCACCGGTTTCTACATCGTCGCCATGATGCACTTTTACAACGTGGGCGCCGGGGTCGTACTCGGCTATCCATGCCAGCCTGGCTAAGCCGGAATCCTTGATCAGTTTCAGCATTCAAGTTATATCCATTTGTTTATTCATACTGCATTCAACCTGTGGAGAGGCATTCAGGCTGCCGGGCTTGGAGGCGTGAGTGAGGCTCAAGAACTACTTCCAAATAGTGCCAGTCGCAATTTTCGCAATGATGGCGGTGGCATTGTATGTTCGGCAAACCTGAGACCGTAGCCTTTCAGCAGGCAGCGATTCCGGTCGGAAAGGTACCCTTCTCCGAGAAGCTGTTCGCCGATTATCCCCCATCGTTCATTACCTTCAACAATGACAGGCCTCCCCTCTCCAATCAGCACATCCCAGCCGATGGATCGCACGTCGGGCACAGCTGCTGCAGCTGTAGTACAAGTTGATAGTACGTCATTCCAGCCAGGTACTAACACGCCCGTGATCGGCGCAAGAGTATCTGGATGATCATGAACAAGCTCACCCAGCATGTAACCAGTCGTCCTGCAGCCGGTGATTGTGCCGGTCTGGCGGTCAATCCGGCCTGTTAATCCACCCGACGCGGCATTACTGGTTACTGACTGGCTGCGCCCCAGTCTGATCGACGCACTGGTAACAACGACTTCGCCGTCCGGAAGCATTAGCGTGATTATTCGAACGTTTGGTGAGGCGCTTGGTGATATTTTCTTCAGACTCTCGGGTGGAAGAACAACATACTCAAAAAGTATATAGTCGCTTTTCAAGGAGCAGCAATGAGCGCCAAGAAAGTTGAAGAATTCGGATGCGTCCATGCACTGCTCTCCGACCCTGAACGAGCTCAGGCTATCGGGTGAGTAGCTGACGATGTGGATGCCTTTCCCGTGTTTTCCGGTTGCTGGCTTGACGAGGAAGCTGTCTAGCTTATGTGTGGCGAGCACCTCCCGTATTGATGTCTCGGTTATCCGCTCGAAACTGAGGTCCTCTCGGGTCGCAGGCCCCGCATAACCTATTGTCCGAGGAATGGCTACGCCGGTTTCATTCATCAGGGTTTTAAACAGCAGCTTATCGTTGAGAACTCGGGTGGCTGTATTATTGAGTGTCGCGAGGTGATCCTGGAAGTGCAGCGCATTGGGCAAGTAGCCCAGACAATAATCGGTGGTCGCTTTTCTTCCGTGCAGCCCATAAGTGAAGTATTCGCCTGGCGATAGGCCCAGGCGCGAGCTGTAATTCACTAAATCCAAAAGCACTTTGGTCAGCGGCTTGTTTTCGGGTTCACGGGTAGCCCGGATGATGTGCAGCAACTTTTCTATCAGGTCCTTCATGGTTCTCTCCTTTATCTGACCGAGCTTGCAGCACCGCCAGGGAATTTTCTCAGGGCAGCGGGGTGGTCAGTAAACTATCGCCAACTTTTTTAACCTCACGATATCGTTCTGAGGTGGTGGTCCACTGTTTTGATCTTACAGATCATGTCGAGTGTGGCGCCCGCGTCCACTTTGTTGCCCGGGTTATTTCGCAACGTCTGGTGCATCTTTGGCTTATCCCATATCGGACTGGACAGTGAGTCCGCCATTTCGTGCAGGATGTCTGTGTCATACAGATGCTCAAAGTTAAACCACCCAAGGCGGGGCGGTTTTCTACCGAGCATACTCATGGCATTCTCTGACAGGACCCGGGCCGCACGCGAGACCTCTTGGAGCAATACGGGGTACTTGGCGTGTACAAGCGTCGCGGCCATTGGCGCGTTGAGTAAGCTTGGCCGCCGGGACTGCAAAATTCGGCGGTTCGTTTTATTGTGTACACGGTAGCTGAAGTCAAGGGCGCGAACGAGATCTGTAAGGCGCTCACTGGAAAATGGAATTGTATAACCGACAGTGCTACTGGCCGTTTGGGGCTGCTTGAGTATGTACTGCCGAGCCCGGTGCGCCATATTGAAATCCTCCAAAGCGCGCTGCCACATCCCTGTCTCTTTATAACAGGCCTCTATTGCATCCAGGCTACGCTGCCTGGTTTCACCGCGATGCTTGTCCAGCATCTCCTGGCCTTTATCAGACACGAACCAGTGGGTCATGGGGGGGGTCGAATAATCCTCGGCTATTGACCGTATGCGGTCTTCGCCTATAAATGAGTCGCTGATCAGTGCCACGGAAGACAACAGTTTCTGTTGGCGGGATCCCCAGCTCATAATGCCGTAATGCCCACCCAATAATTCACCGAGTACGCCACTCATGATTGGCGCATCCTTCCACTGTTGAACGTTCCTGGCTCCCGCGAACCAGATGGGGAATATGCCGAAGCCCAATTGCTCAAGCATCTCATCGACGAGCGCGTTAGTGATCGGGGCAGATCGGACGTCAGCGAACAGGTGATCCATCCGTTGCCCCCCTGATAGCTTGCGGGCGAGTCCGACCTCGCGGCTGGAAAGGTCGCCGTGACTATAGGCGCCGCGAATACCCGCCTCTGACTCTAACAGCAGCGTGCGTGAGTCCCACCCGGCTGACATCATGAGTATGGACGGATGTACCGCTTTCAGGGTGGCGGAAAGCTCCGCACTGATCTGATCGATCAGTGCGTCAGGGTGAGTGATATCTACAGAATGAATGCCGCGGTCCGAGGCTGATAACGAAACGGACGAGCCCGTTACCTCCACTTCGATTCTTTGATTGGGCAGGGTCTGATAAACATCTCTGAAGAACGTGGTGTCTCCAACTGTGAAGCCTGTGTGAAGGTATTGCTGAATACTGCTCCAATCAGGTTCGGAGCCTGCATCGACCAGGTTCTCCAGGCGATTGGAAAACAGAACGTGGTTGCCGGCGCGCTTCCAGAAAACGATGCCAGTTCCGAGGCGGTCGCATTCCACTGCCAACGTCTGGCGTAAATCGTTATACGAAAACGATGTGCCTCCCGCCGGTCTAGCAGTAAGAGCCTCATCACTGTGGGTCTCTCCAATAAACAGACTGAATCCATCATCTCTTGTGTCAAGGGCGATATGTCGCGGATTTGCCGCGAAGACGGCCACGGAGGCGCGTTTGAACTCACTGGCGACTGTTGAAGGCCCGGTGATCGTCGGATCTTCCCCGATTACGATGGTAAACGAGTTCGAAATCATGGGCGTTGCCTATACCGGTTGATGGTTGGTGCCGGTGTTAACCGGGTGCTTTTTCATGAGTCGACGGGTTTCAGCTGTCAAGGCGAGACTTTAGCCACGCCCGCTCTCTGGCCACACTGAACTTGCGAATTGCTCTGGCCAACCTTTGAGCCGATCGGCCGATGATTTGCCTCAGGCTCAGGGAAGGGGCTGTCTGGAAGTAATGCTCTGACGCCTCTTGTTCCGTTTGATTGGGGCCAGGTTCGACCGTATGTGGGCCGTAGTTCTGTAGCAATATTATCTGGACTCTGGAAAAGGAGCGTTCTTTGCTATTGGACAATTCTTCAGTCACGTACCGTAACAGTTGCCGGGCTTTTTCCAGATATTCAGCCCTGTACTTTGGATCAAAGTGGATAGCTTGAAACAAAATCATGCTCTTTCTGATGTCCTGGGCTACCCAGGTATGATTGGGGTATTCGAGTTGCTCTGGGTCGGTTAGAAACGGCCGCTCATGTTGAAGCATCCATCGCGAATAATGTCGAAAGCAGCAAAGGGCGTATTGATAGGCGCTATCCGGCTTCTCTGCCTCTTTTTTCACCACAATGTATCGGCTGAGGCTTAAAAGGAATACCAGGTATGACCAACGTTGTTCGACGGACAGGAGATCCCGGGCCTGAATATCGTCCTTTGGATGGACGGTCGCGCGGATCACTGACTCCGCCTGTTCGAGCCAGCCACTGGCCGGATCTAGCAGGTGGGCATCGATCAGGGCGTTAACATAGTTGCCTGTGCCTCGATTGAAACTGTATCGGTAAGGATTCAGTTTCCGGCCCTTCAGCAGCAGTTTCAACTTGGGCAGCTCGTACCGTTTGATTTTGAGAAGCGCTTCTGTCAACGCCCCACTGCCTTCGTGTAATCCAGTTATCCATCGGGCTAGCTCAAGAACTGCTCTCCGTGAGTCGATGTTACCGGTAAGCAGATAGTGGTAAAGCAGTCCTGTAGTGTAGCAGTGCTCTTCGGCTGGGCCACCGCCGGTCTGTCCGGGGGTGGAGCTGGTATCATTGTGTTTTGAAAAAGTACGATGAGTTGAGGTGTGGGCTGGCAGATAGTGGTCGGTGTGCCAGAAAAGTCCATTGTTGTACTCTACACGGTCCTCATCGGTGTGATAGATGTCGATATCTCGTACATGTGCGGCGAGATCGTTCATCAATCTATACCAGCGGATATCCCCGCTTAGTGCGAACTGCCGGGCAAAGCCATATATCGCGTCATACTGATTGTTATAGTGCGATATCAGTGGCGTCTCGGTGTCACTCTGATACAGGGATTCGTGGTCCGCAAATATGTCTCCAAAGTTGCGCCAGCCGTATTCGTCAATGATTTCGCGTTTCTTGAAGAAGTCCGAGGGTCCTTCAAGGCCCAGTTGAATCAGCTCTTCCAGGGGCCCTTTGTCAACGGTGGCCTGGAACCAGGGGAAGGCCATGCTCGCTTGATATTGCTGGGCGTTCAGTATGGGGATAACCGGGGCCTGGGTCCAGTTCAGGGCGTGCGGGCTGTCCCCGTAATACAGGTACGTGGTCTGGGTCTTGCGCTCACCGCCCTGCAGTTCGAACGATGTGATGGTATCAGCCGGGAACAGGCCGATTATGGCTTTACCATGCTGTACCCCCAGCGAGCTTGGAAAATTTTCCCAAAACTGTGCCATAGAGGCCTGCACTGTTTTTCCGGTTGTATTCACTCTCATGATCGGGCGGGCTCGGGTGCCTTCCTGACACACTTCGTCTCCGGAGTATAGGCGGTAGCCTCGAAACCGCGTGGTTATCTCTCCCCTGGCATCAACGTGATTGGTGCTCGCCCAGTTCTCTCCACCACTTGAGTCCTGGTACAGCAGGCAGTTTTGGTTGCTTTGCACCACCTCAGGGTTGCCGGGCTCACAGGCCATTGTAACTTTCGTGATATCAGGAGTCCTTGTCTGAATGACAAGGCTTCTGAAATGGATAGAGCCAGGATCGCCAAGATCCCAGAGTCCTCCTGGGTGGCGCGCACGCCGGGGATTGTGTAGGCAGGTCTCAACCTCTGTTAACTGGCTGCGGTGGTAGAAGGTTAAACGGCAGCGGAACTTCGCCAGTTGTTTTTCCTCCTGCAGAAACCATCCAGTGAGTTCGCACCTCAGACTGACGTTACCTTGTTCGACGACCACCCAATCACTTTCCGTTATGGCTCTGCACGGTATGCCATTTTCTGAAATGAGGCTTAGTTCGTGAGGCAAAGGTTCTGCACTACCCGTTTTTGTCCAGGCCGGCTGGCGTGGGGACAGATTAAACCTGCCAGCTCCTGTATCGACTTCCAGACCGGTTGTTGTCGCCTTGTAGGACAGGGCTGAGCGCGGCTCTGTTAATGTGGAGCATTTGCGCAGCTCCAGGGTACGATGCTGTCCTGGTGCAAGGTCGGCGAGGAATCGCAGCTTCAGCCAGCGAACGCTCCCATCCGGCCAGTAGGTCATGGGGTCGCTCTGACAAGGTATGGCGGAAGAGGTGTTCGGATCGAACAGGCTGATCTGGGTACCTTCAGGAAGGCATGCTTTGACGAGCGGTACACCGAGTTGGAAGACTTCTCCCTCGTGCGGAACGTCCTGGGTATTCCTTAGGTAAATACTGATTGCTTCCATTTCGCTGCCTGAGATTGGTCTGAAGAAAATCACTAATTTGTAAAGGTGTTGATGTAGAGCTGAGGAAGTTTATTTATACAGCATCAGTTTGGCCGATCATCAACTTTTACTACCCGAAGCTTGCCGGATGGCTCCCGTTGAATATTTTCCACTTGTTTGACATGGACGGTGATTTCCTGATCAAAGTCGTCATAAATTCTTCGGGTTATATAGTGTTCCAGCTCGGGGAAATCCCTTTGTTCGATGACAACGTTAACGGTTATGTTCAGGTCCTTGGTTTGTAAAAACTGTATACCCGTAGGGTTTAAGCCGACCTTCCTTGCATCTTCAAGTATATAGAGGAAAAACTCGCCGTGAAATTTTTTACCAGCTCGATTGGTTAATATATCGTACTGACGCCCGTGGATTTTTTCCAGAACAGGTAAAGTGCGTCCACATCCGCAAGGTTCGGTACTCAGGGTGGCAAAATCCTTGATCCGGTACCGGATTAATGGCATCGAAAGATTTGTCAAGTCCGTCAAAACAATTTCGCCAGCTTCTCCGGGAGGTGCAGGCTCCCCGTTTGCATCAAGCACTTCGATGATCAGATTTTCCGAGTTCACATGCATCGAGCCGTGTTCGCATTGGTGAGCGATTGTGCCAACCTCACCGCAGCCGTACTCATCGAAGACTTTGGTGTTGAATGCAAGTTCGATATCCTGACGATCTACTTCGCTAAGCACCTCAGCTGTGGTGATAACACTTTTAAGGTTAAGCATGGGTGACTTGCCCGTTTTGATAATGTAACGGGCCAGTTCGCTCATTATCGATGTGTAACCGTAAAAGTAATCAGGTTGAAATTTCTCTAGGGATACGAGAGCAGATTCGAGGCTTTTCTGGTCATAGCCAAAGGCGCTGATTCGTTTCCGGTTTGCGATGAAATCGATGAGACCGGCGCGTACCCTGTCTTTTCTACTCTTGGGAAGACCCCAGAACCTCGCTTGTCTGTCCCCTTCCTGAACACCAGCCCAGTGGTAGCCTCGCCATGAAGCAGCCATTTCCCGCGCGACGCCGGCACTGTCCTTCAGAATGGTTACAGGGGCCCCGGTTGAGCCGCCGGAAGTCTTGAGGCGTTGATTCGGGCGCTTGGTGCGCATGAACGCATTCGGGTTGTCGCGGATATCGTCTTTCTCCAAGAGTGGCATAGCTGAGAGTGCGGCCAGAGAACTCACTGAAGAGGGCACCTTCCCCTGGTAATATGCCGTGTCCTGACTGGCAGTAAGGAGATTGTTAAGTCGCTCGAGTTGATAGCGGCGCTGCTCTTCAGGTCGGAAATACTGACTGTCTTCAAACAGCCTGATCTCCTTACGATAGCCCTCGCCACGTACTCCCAGTGCCAGGAAAAAAAGGTTCTTAAAAAGTATGTGGTTAATAGTCATTTTGCTGGTTGTCTTTAGGATTAATCGGCTGGTTGAACGAAGCCGCTACGCGGCAGAGGCGCAAATCGTCTGTACTTTCCTGACCCCTTCTATTTCGGAAGGGCCTGTCAGGAGACGCGTCATGAACACCCACGACCACGCTCGTTTTCAAGTT
>Ga0098065_1000133_pt1 | contig 40329 bp, 29 predicted proteins | sample 25_taG_FD_75062 | JGI IMG/M metagenome (GOLD analysis project Ga0098065, IMG submission 75062) | Marine viral communities from Cariaco Basin, Caribbean Sea - 25_WHOI_OMZ | ecosystem: Environmental > Aquatic > Marine > Oceanic | place: Caribbean Sea: Cariaco Basin | collected 2014-11-08 | reverse complement strand
CCCATCAAAGTCGCAATAAAGACGGCAATGATAGCAATTGGAGCTATAAATTTAACTACAATTTGCCAAACTTGCCAAGTACCACCAGATAGATTCAATTCACGCTGAATAGCGGTTTGGTCCATTTTCCAACCAAAGAAGATAATACCGGCAAGACCTGTTAATGGTAATAGGAACTTACTAGTGACCTTATCTAGTGCATCAAAGATACCGTTGCCCATGATGGTGAAATCCGCCCATAGGTTGAACGATAATAGTGCAGCGATACCCAATAACCAAATTACAATACTGGCAGAAATAGTCGACATGGTACGACTCATCGACGTACGCTCTTCTAAAAATTCTACTGTAGGCTCTAGTAACGAGATTGACGAGGTCAAAGCAGCAAAAGTAATGAGTAAAAAGAATAAAGTACCAATGATAGTACCTGCAGTCATGCTACCAAAAGCAATAGGTAGACTGACGAAGATAAGACCAGGACCTGAAGAAGGATCAAGACCATGACTAAAGATAATTGGGAAGATAGCCAAACCAGCGGCTAGAGCAATAACGGTATCTAAGATAACTACCGTACGAGCGGTCTTCAGCAAATTCACTTCACGGCCAAGATATGAGCCGTAAGCAATCATGATGCCCATACCAATAGATAAGGTAAAGAACGCATGACCTAGAGCAGCCAACATGACTGACCCTGTCAATTTGCTAAGGTCTGGCGTGAATAGATAAGCTACTGCTTCACCGAAGCCACCATTAATGACGTTGTAGCCTACGATGATGAATAAGATAAGACCAAGTAGCGGCATTAAAATCTTAGCCGTCGTTTCGATACCACGGGTCACACCAATACCAACGATCAAAGCCGTTAGCGCCATAAAGACAGTATGCCAAATGGTCAAGGTGCCAGCAGAAGCTAACATAGCATCAAAAGTCGCGCCTACTGAGTCACTGTTTTGACCAATAAAGCTACCACTACCAATTTTGGTAATGTAGTTTAGCGCCCAACCACCGATGACACTGTAGAACGATAGAATTAAGAAACCACCAAGAATACCTGTGGCACCAACGATACCCCAAGTGCGTGATTTACCTTCGCTGGCGGCGACATCAGTAAAGGTATTAACTGGGTTTTTCTGGCCGCGACGACCGATTAGCCATTCGGCAACCAGGACGGGAAAACCAACCAACGCAATACAGAATAGATAGGCGATAACGAAAGCTGAACCACCACTCTCACCGACCATGTACGGAAATTTCCAAATATTACCAAGGCCAACTGCTGAACCAACTGCCGCTAGTACGAAGCCAAAACTAGAGCTCCACTGGGCATGATCCTGTTTTTGTGTACTCATAACTGCGTTATCCTTATTCTTAGTACGGCTACGCTGATCTCATTCTACGTAACATCCTGTAAGATTTGTTTACCTCTTATAACCGCTAAGTGTCAGCTAACTGATAGCAAAAGTCAAGTAAGCACAATTAAAAAAAGCCATAACGTATCGTTATGGCTTAATAGTAAAATAAGTTTAATTAGGAATAACAGTAAACAAATTTCACGTTAATAGGACTTAAATCTGCTATAACTAATGAATAAAGTTGAATCTTAGAACCTCTATCATTGAGGCTTTGTCGTCACCTCTTAACCCTATTAGCTAGTTAAAGGTAGTCATTAGGATTTAACGGACTACCCCACGTTTGCTATTTTTTAGCGAGTTAATTAATAACGCCACTTTGGGCTCTTTCGGCAGCATTTCCTCTTCGAGAATGACTAAGGCTTGCTTCGTGGTGAGGCCGATTCTAAAGATAGTCCGGTAAGCTTGGCGCAAGACATTAATGGTCTCTTTACTCCAACCTTTACGGCGCATACCTTCAATATTTAAGCCATGGGCACTAGCTGGGTTGCCGGATACCATAGTAAAGGCTGCGACATCTTTTAAGATTAAGCTAGCACCGCCAATAAGACTGTAGTCATCGATACAGCAAAACTGATGAATCCCTGAATTACCACCGATGATGGTATGACTGCCAATGTGTACGTGACCGGCCACACCAACATTATTAGCAATGACATTGTGATCGCCTACCACACAGTCGTGAGCAACATGCGTATTCACCATAAACAGATTGTGGCTGCCTATCTTAGTCAAAGCTTTATCTTGGATGGTACCGCGATGAAAACTGCAGGCTTCACGAATCACATTATGATCGCCAATTTCTAACCAAGTCGTTTCACCCGCATATTTCAAATCTTGGCAATCTTCGCCGATACTAGCAAACTGATAAATTTGGTTATGCTCACCTATAAGGGTATTTCTCGTCACGACCACATGACGATGTAAAGTCGTATGAGCCCCAATCGTTACTGCCTCCCCGATAATACAATAAGGACCAATCACAGCCGTCTCATGAATGGTCGCATCAGGCGCTATGATGGCGGTAGGATGGATTTGACTCATAAAATATGCCTTTGGCTAATTATCTAAAAAATAGGGAAAATACTACAAAATTTAAGTATCACAAATACGGCTAAGCCGCTGACGTCATAATATATTGGCCTGCTGAATATGGCAGGTTCTCGTGCGCAATCACTGCATAGCTTGATGAATAATATTAATTTTACCCATAGTAATAGGCATAATAACACGCTATGGCGATGCTATTGTTTTACAATCGCTAACGAAAACAGTAGCTCACGTTATCAAAGGTCATAGCAAAGCTCGCGATGAACACGAGCACTGCAGCTAACCAAAAGTTATAGACCGTAATTGTCGTCGATCACAATTACTTATTCAAAGTAAATCAAGCAGTCGCCCTAATATTTGACTACTCAACAGACTCTAAAGTTATAGCTTTAATAAGGCTTTTTCTTGGCGGGCAATCATGACTTGCGCACTGGCGGCTAAGGTGTCACCAACATGTACGGTACAATCAAACTTGTAGATGCCACGCTTTTGCATCAACAGATTGGCGCGCAAAATCAGCTGATCCCCAGGAATCACTTGACGCTTAAAGCGCACCTTATCGACCCCAGCGAATAAATAAAGATAGCCATCTTCTGCTGTCATCCCTTCACTGATAAAGCCTAGAATGCCGGATATTTGTGCCATAGCCTCGACCATCAGCACCCCTGGCATAATTGGCTCATCAGGGAAATGGCCATTAAAGTATGGCTCATTAATGGTAATGTTTTTCAGCCCTTCAATACACTTAAAAGGCTCACAAGCCGTGACGCGGTCCACCAGCATAAAAGGATAACGGTGCGGCAAATAATTCTTGATAGCATCGTAGTTCATAGGCATGGTAGGTAGCGACTTTTCACCAACCGTTGGGGTGGGTTCGAGCTGAGAGGACATCTCTATTCTTCCTTGATTACAGGCCCTATCAATGGGCCGTTTTTGGTTTCATTACTGGAACGTAATGGTAGTGTCAGTTAGATTATCAATAGCAGGGGCTTAATAACAGCCGTTGGTCTTAAAAAGAGCGCTTGATTGGCAGTAGCTCAATTCACCACGCTAGCTGAATTAAAAATACTGGCGCTATTGGCACTCATGAAAATACCACGAGGTCATGATAACTAGCTATAAAACCACTATTATAAAGTATAAAACGGACTACAAACTAAGGTTTTACTTAAGCTAATCGATTTGGCGAAAACGTACCGCTGCACGGCGCCATTTAGGCGTAGGCATAGCCACGGTACCTGAAGAATACGAGCCCGGCTGCAGCAGCGACTTCGTCACCATAGTCATGGCGGTCAAAGTCACATCATCTGTGATTGTAAGGTGACCAATAATACCCACCGCTCCACCAATGATACAGCGTTTACCTATGCTAGTACTGCCAGCAATGCCCGTATTGGCCGCGATTGCCGTACCTGCACCGATAGTCACGTTATGTCCAATCTGTACCAAATTATCGATTATGACGTTATCACCAATCACCGTATCCTCAACGGCACCGCGATCGATACAAGTCTGGCTACCAATACGTACATCATTGCCAATAATGACTCGGCCCAATTGCGCAATACGCTCCCAGCCTGAGGTAGCGGGGTCTGCTGTAGGCGCAAAGCCAAACCCTGCCATCCCGATACTGGCCTGCGCATGCACGCGTACCCGATTTCCCAGATGACACTCGTGACCGATGCTAACCTGCGGAAACAGCACACACTCCTGCCCTAGCGTCACCTTACTGCCTAGGTGAATTTGTGCTATTAGCTTAGTACCCGCCCCTATGCGGCAGCCTGACTCGATAACGCAAAAAGGGCCGACAACCACCCCAGCAGCGATATAGACATCTGTGCCGATAACGGCGGTGGGATGAATAGAGGCTTGCGGATGAATACAGACCTCGGCAGGCTCTGAATTAGCAGCGGATTGACCCACTAACTCCTTCCCAAAATCTGGCTCAAACAACTGACTGCAACTGGCATAGGCCAGATAAGGCGCAGCAACGACTACCCCTAACGTGGTCTCGGGTACGTTGTCGCTGTTGGCTTTATCTATTAAGACGACCCCTGCTTGGGTTGTGGTTAAGGCTGCGCTATAGCGAGGATTCGCCAAAAAACTAAGTTGGTCAGGGCCTGCTTTACCCAGCGGATTGACCCCAACCAACCTAGTCTGTAATTGCTCAGCGCTAAACTCCGCTTTATTTAGCACGGCTTGGCGGGTCTCTATCCGGTCTATCAGCTGAGCAATCGTGACCATGCTTTTGGACTTCCTAGGTTGGATACCGCTTGATGCTTATTTATTAGTACTTAGTTTTTAGTACTTAATTATTGGTACTTATTTGGCTAGCTTGCCATAGCCTAGCAAGGATACGGCAAGCTAAGAAGGTTATAGCCCGTCTATAAAAGACGCTACCACGACTCTAGAAGGTACTACCAATCTGGAACTGGACTTTTTCAGTCTCATCGCCTTCTTTATCCCCGATAGGTTGGGCATAACTGATTGAGATAGGACCAATTGGCGTATACCAAGTAATACCGGCACCCACGCTATAACGCATTTCTTTATCTTGGGTTAATAAAGGTACTTTAGTATCTACGCCCGCTTCCGTAACAAAGGTTCTGTCTTCTCTATTGGTTGTATCAAAGACTTGACCCCCTTCTGCGAATAGCACAGGGCGCACTTGATCCGCCCAATCCCCTTTAAATGGCATGGGTAAAATTAGCTCAGCCCCGAAGTTAACCAAGGCATTACCGCCAATCTCTTCGTCCTTATAACGTAAATCATCGTTGATAGCATCAATATAACTTTGCGATTTAGGCCCTAAGCTCGAGGCTTCATAACCACGTACCGAGCCATAACCACCGGCATAGAAATTCTCGTAGAATGGCAGGTCGTTACCGTAGCCTAATTTCGCATAACCGCGCGCTACTAAGTCTTTATATAAAGGATAGTAAGCGTTACCGCGGTAGACGACTTTTTGATAGTTTTGATCACCAAAACCGATGGTGGCATCGACCGCATGGCTCATACCTTCCGTTGGGAAAACCGGACGATCTAGCGTGCTATAGTCCCAACCTAACAATAAGTTATAAGTGGTATAGTCGTTTTTGAAGCTCGTACGACCGGCATCATCGCCAGTGAACTGCTCGACCGTACCACCATCATCGATAAGTTGCTGTACGTTGGACACGCCTAAGAAACGACCGCCACGCACTTTGGTATTATCAATATTTAAACCAGCACTAACGCGCTTGGTCTCATCGACTGGATAGCTATAGTTGAGCGTGCCACCATAAGAGTCGGTCACGTACTTACTAACGTTGCGATCGTCATATTTGGTATTGCGGTAATAAGCGCTCACGCCTTGCGAGACACCGTTTTCAGTAAAGTACGGGTCGGTATATCCTAAGCTATACGAGTCACGGGTCTCAGAGCGTGATAAAGCGGCTTTAACTCGGTTACCCGTACCCATAAAGTTATTCTGGGTCAAATCGACCTGGAAAGTCACACCACCACTTTGCGAGTAACCGGCAGCGATCGTTGAGCTACCAGAAGGCTGCTCGACTACCGTGTAGTTGACGTCTACTTGATCAAGCTGGCCAGGGACTGGCTTCACATCAACGCTAACGTTTTTAAAGAAACCAGTACGCAGTAAACGAGTGCGCGATAATTGAATTTTATCACTGGTCGCCAACGCGCCTTCTAACTGACGCATCTCGCGACGCAGTACCACGTCTTGGGTGCGCGTGTTACCACTGAAGTTGATACGGCGCACATAGATAGGACGCGATGGATCAATATAATAATCCACATTGACGACTTTATTAACTTCATCGATACGCGGTACCGGACGGATTTGGGCTAAATAATAGCCATCATTGCCGTAGTAGGTCTTGATAGCAGCCGTAGTTTTGTCCAATACTTCTTGCGAGTATTGATCATTTTGCTTGAAGGTAACCAATGGTGCTAATTCGGCGTTGTCATAATTTGGTTTGCCTAAGAAATTCACTTCACCGAATTTATATTGCTCGCCTTCCGTTAAGCTTACTTCGATAAAGACACTTTTCTTATCTTCGCTGATATTCAATACCGCATTATCGACAGCAAATTTCACAAAACCAGCGTTTTGATATAAGGCTTTAAGGTTTTCTAAACTGGCTGCTAGTTTCTCTTGCGCATAGCGATCTGACTTAGACAGCGGGTTCCACGAGCTTTCTTTCACCGCGAAAACATCTCTGATATCTTCGTCGCTAAAATACTTATTACCGATGACATTAATATCGACTACTTTCGCCGCTTTGCCTTCAATAAAGCGAATGTCTAACTTGGCGCGGTTGCCTTCAAGCAGCGTTTGTTCGACTTCGATATCGCTGTTGTAGTAACCCTGCGAGATATATTGCTGCTGAATCTCATTGGCCACGCCTTGTAATGTGGCTTGCTTAAGCACATCACCCACAGCGAGACCGGCATTTTTCAGACCTTCTTGTAGGCCCTCTTTCGGAATTAGTTTATTGCCTTCAAAATTGACTTCAGCAATGATAGGACGTTCAACCACATCAAATATCAGCTGGCCACCTTCCGTGCGCGCTTGGATATCGGCAAAGTTTTCGGTGGCATATAGAGATTTGATACTGGCGGCCAATACTGGCTGCGTCAAAGTATCGCCTACCGTAACGGGCAGCACAGGGTATAAGCTGTCGGGGGTCAAACGCTGTAGACCGGTGAAACTGATATCAGTCACGCTGATATCGGCAGCTTGGGCTGAAACGCTCAGCATCGCTACGATTAACGGTGTTGCTACCACATTCACTAATAAAGGCGTACGCATAAATACTGTCCGTATATGAAAAACTTGCTAAAGTTATAATAAAAAATAAGCGTTGTCTAGTGTGGTACTAAGTCGGCCGCATGAGGTATAAAGCATAACTTATGCTGATACCGGTTAAGCCCTTTGCTATTAAAAACTTGCCGCACTGAAAAACGGTGCTATTGAAAACTAGGCTATTAAAAACTTAGGCTACTGAAAAAACCTATTGTACTGAAAAACTGGGGTCACTATTCATAATTCTGCTAAATTAGAATGCCAGACCCAATGCCAAACTGAAGACTAAACCAAACACTAAAACAGCCGGCTAATATCATTACCAATTGCTAATATCATAAAACCAGCCATTAATATCAAGCCGATATTCATACCCACAATTTGCATCTGCTCTGACACCGGTTTTCCGCGAATCAGTTCGATAGCATAATACAAGATATGCCCACCATCTAATACCGGAATCGGCAATAAGTTCAACACAGCTAAACTTAAGCTAATTAAAGCGGCGGTGGATAATACCATCTCCCAGCTAATATCAAAACTTTGCTTAGCAACTTTGGCAATAGTGATAGGCCCTGATAGGTTATCAATACCAATCTTGCCGGTAATCATTTTACCCATCGAAGCGACCGTCATCACCGCCAGTTGCTCGGTCTTTTGGAACGACTTTACTAACGCCATAGCCGGTGAATATTCAACCGTGGTCTTATACGCGTCAGGCACAATAATCTCCGGCGCGACTACCATAGCGCCGATCTGCCCATACTGGTTACCCATGGTATCTTTTTTACCTTGCGGCATAATCTCTAAAGTTACTGGCTGCCCATCTCGTAGGACTGAGATCTTAAGCAACTGTTCAGGGCTGTCTTTAATAATCCGCGTCGCACTTACCCAGTCATTAATAGCTTGGCCATTAATAGCGGTAATACGGTCCCCAATAAACATACCTTGGCGGCTCGCAGCTCCATCTGGCGTTAAGTCACCAATGATGGGGGCAATCTCAGGCTGCCAAGGGATCGCTCCTAAGCTACTAATAGCATCCTTACCTTTATCTGCGCCTTGCATAAAGTCGCTGACGGGTAAGTTATAAGTTTGCGCAGTGGCAGTGGCTGCTTGATTATTAACGTTATCATTTTTATTAACGCTAGCACTGTTGTTAACGCTGTCGCTATAAGGCTGTACGCTGACCGCGATAGTGCCCGCTTCGCCCATGCGATTGGCTAAGCGATAGTTAATCTCTTCCCAAGTCTGCACAGCCTGCCCATCTACTGCAACGATTTTATCGCCTGCTGACATGGCTACTACTGCCGCTGGCGTGTTCGGCAATACCGAGCCAATCCGCGTCGCCAACTGCTCAGATGGTGTCAAAAACAAGACCCAGAACAACCCGATGGCAATCAAGAAGTTCATAATAGGGCCCGCCGCTACAATGGCGATTTTCTTTAGCGGATGCTGCGTGTTAAACGCTAAGTGCTTTTCAGCGTCTGCCACCTCGCCTTCGCGCTCATCGAGCATCTTGACGTAGCCGCCTAAAGGTAGCAGAGACAAACGGTAATCGATGCCACTACGTTTACTGGTCCAGCCCGCAATTTTGGGACCAAAACCAATGGAATAGGTCAACACTTTCACGCCACATAAGCGCGCCACGATGTAATGCCCCCACTCATGTAGGGCAATTAACGGACCTAATACTGCGATAGCCGCTAGTACCGTAAGTGAAAATCCCATAATTACCTCAACCTGTTATGATGCCGTTTATGTGGGTATAACCTTGCAGCACACTACTTCTTTTCTGTAATCGCACTACTTTTAGCAGCGCTATTCAGCATTAGGGTTACAACAATAACGATGCTCTTAAATTAAGCTAACAGGGTTTGGATTTGTGCAGCGGCTACCTTACGGGCGATTTTATCAATAGCGATAACCTCATCAATATGGCCAGGCGTTTGCAAGGATTGCTGCGCCATATTGTCCAAAGTCTGCTCATTAATCAAGGCAATGTCCGTTAATTTAACTTGCTCGTCTATGAACGCCGCCACTGCTATCTCATTCGCTGCATTCAGCGCAATAGTCGCTAGCATGCCAGATTGCATAGCCTCACGGGCCAAGCGCAAACACACAAACTTATCTAAATCAGGGCGCATAAACTCTAAGGCCGCCAAATCAAATAAATCTAACGGCTGCACCGCGCTTTCTATACGCTGAGGATAAGCTAAAGCATGAGCGATAGGGGTTTTCATATCGGGACTGCCCAACTGAGCAAGCACACTGCCATCGCTATACTCCACCATGGAGTGAATGATACTTTGTGGGTGCATAACCACTTCGATTTTGGACTCTGGCAAATCGAATAAGTGCGCCGCTTCAATTAGTTCCAGTCCCTTATTCATCATAGTTGCAGAATCAATAGAGATTTTTTGTCCCATAGACCAATTAGGGTGGTTCACTGCAGCAGCAACACTCGCCTTTTGCATATCCGCATACGATTGATGTAAAAAAGGCCCGCCTGAAGCCGTTAGCCACAGTTTACGCACCCCGTGCTCACGCTGATGAATTTGCGTATTGTCTTGCTGAATAACGGGCGGCAAGCACTGAAAAATAGCGTTGTGCTCAGAGTCAATCGGCAGCAATGTGGCTTGATGGTCTTTGACGGCCTGCATCATTAGCGGGCCTGCCATCACCAAAGCTTCTTTATTGGCTAACAGAATACGTTTGCCTGCTTTGGCAGCAGCTAGCGTAGAAGGCAAACCTGCGGCACCAACAATAGCCGCCACTACCGTATCCACTTGCGAATCTTGCGCGATGTCTACGATACCGGCTTCGCCACCCACCACATCAATGTCGAGCTTGGCGGCTTGCAAACGCTGTGCAAAACTATCAACTTCAGCGCTAGGCACGGCGACTCGTTTTGGCTGAAAACTCTGACATAGGTCAAATAATTTATCTAAACGACTGTGCCCAGATAAAGCATAGACTTCATAATCCGCAGCGTGCGCCTTTAACAGCGCTAGCGTGCTGTCGCCAATCGAGCCGGTCGCTCCTAATACTGCAATGCGCTGCGTCATATTATTCTTGCCTGTTAGTACGAGATTTGATGAGATAAATATTAATACTATAAAAGAGCGCTGATTTAAAAGGCCGCTAAGTTAAAAAGTCGCTAAGCTAAAATAGGCTAACTTAATAGCATAACTCAGCGTTTTTACACTAGGACAAATAGACCCGTTTGCTGCAATATCCAAAACCCTAAAGCGAATATGGGTGTGGCTGCAAGCAGAGAGTCAATACGGTCTAATATACCACCGTGACCCGGTAAAATAGTGCCTGAGTCTTTGACATCCGCTCGACGTTTGAGCATGGACTCAAAGAGATCGCCTAATACTGAGGACAGAATCGTGATGCCAGATAGCGCCATAAAAGCCACTAAGGTCACCCCCGTCAAATGCAGCTTAAAGAGACTAATGCCTAATACCACTATTAAGCCCGTGGCTAAACCGCCATACAGCCCTTCCATGCTCTTATTGGGAGAGACATTCGGTGCCATCTTACGCTTGCCTAGCTTGCGCCCGACAAAATAAGCACCACTGTCTGCACACCATACTAAAACAAACACATACATCAACCACCACGGCGAGAGCTGCCAGAGGTAGAACATGGCTGTGATGGCCCCAGTCAAAATAACTAACCCCATCAAACCTAGCTTTTTACCATACCAGCTGGTCTTAACGGGAAACTGAGTGACCCACGATAGAGCCATCAACCAAATAGCGACCGAAGCGGCCCACCACGCTACCCAAGTGACCTCAAACAATAAGGTGACCAAAGTAACGACTAAGACTATCGCGACAAACAACGGCGGGTGCCGCCATCTTGGCATGAGCTTAGTCCACTCGTGTGCCGCAATCGTGACCCCTACGGCCAATAAAGGCACGAATAAAATGGGCGACTCACTAGCAAATAAGGCCACCCCTACTATTATTATGAGGATAATGGCGGTTTTGATTCGTTGCCACATTCGCGTTACCTTTATCAAAATCTTACATATAGGGAGCGGTTGCGCTTAAGCCCAGTAGAGTGTCCGTCTTGACGGTGTCGACGGTGACTCTGTCTAGCTAGTTAAGCGGCGTACTCGCTGTCTCTGAACTTTTACTGATAGCGGGATCCGCTTCAATTTGCTCGCTAGTTTTGCCAAAGCGGCGTTGGCGCCGACTAAAGGCCGTTAGCATCTCTGCCAATTCTTCGGGTTTAAATTCTGGCCAAAGCGTGTCCGTAAAAAACAGCTCGGCATAGGCACTTTGCCACAATAAAAAGTTGGAAAAGCGGTATTCACCACCGGTACGAATCAGCATATCTACTGCCGGTACGTCCGCAAGCTCTAAGTGGCTAGCGAGTGTGGTCTCATTAATATCATCAACGGCGATTTCACCCTCAGCGACTTGCTGCGCCAAAGCTTTAGCCGCTTGCGCAATGTCCCACTGACCACCATAACTAATCGCAATAACCAAAGTCATCGCCGTATGATTGGCGGTTTTCGCTTCGGCATCCGCCATTAAAGCTTGTAAATTAGCATCGAGCTGACTGCGGTCGCCAATGAAGCGCAGGCGAATATCGTATTTTTTCATTCTTGGCAACTGCTCATGAATCGTTGCCTCGAGCAAGCGCATCAATAACGCTACTTCTGCTGGCGGACGCTGCCAATTTTCACTAGAAAAAGCAAATACGGTAACGACCTGCACACCGACACTGCGACAGTACTCTACGATTGGATCTAACGCACTCTTGCCTGCCACATGGCCCTGGCCTTTCGCCATACCCAACGTCTTACCATAACGATTATTACCATCCATAATGATAGCAATATGCTGCGGCTTAACTTCTACATCTAATTCTTTAAGCATTTTAGAGCCATTATAATATTGATAAAACTAGGATTAATTTACAGGTTAAGCCCCAGTATTGATAAAAATACTTTGTCGTATCTTTGCTAAATGTAAGCTTAAACGACGCCCAGTTTTTATCTCTTAAAGCATATCGTTAGCAACACCACTGTAGCAGGAGAATAGCCAGTGCTTGCAACTTCCCCAATACAGTGCTCAATAAAAAACTAGTACTTAATAAAAACTGCCACTTAATAAAAAACTGGCACTCCAACAAATGAGCATTGCCGGAGTCCAGTTCTTCAATCACTCACTAAGGCTGTCATTGCCAAACTTAGCCATGGACCTATACGGCCATTAGTTCCGTTTCTTTTTTCTCAAGCTTGCTATCAATCAGACTGATATATTTATCGGTCATTTTTTGAATATCATCGCTAGCGCGGCGCTCGTCATCTTCTGAGATTTCTTTTTCTTTAGCCAAGTCTTTCACATCATTCATCATATCGCGACGAACGTTGCGGATTGACACGCGGCTATTCTCAGCTTCAGAACGCGCAAGCTTTTGCATATCACGGCGTGTCTCTTCCGTTAGTGCTGGCATCGGTACGCGAATCACGTCAGCCGTCATTGGGTTTAAGCCCAAATCTGCTTCACGGATAGCCTTATCTACAGCTTGCACCATCGTGCGCTCAAACGGCTGCACCAACAAAGTGCGTGAGTCTTCAACGTTGACGCTAGCCACTTGGTTTAGCGGCGTGTCTGCACCATAGTAACTGACCATTACGCTCGCTAGCATACCAGGATGAGCTCGGCCAGTACGCACTCGGCTAAAAGCGTTCTCTAACGCTTCAATGGTCTTTTGCATACGGGCATCGCCGTCTTGTTTAATTTCATTAATCATGGGATTGCTTCCTCAATGCTGCTTATAATAAATATACGTGATAAATACACGGTTAATCAGGATACTGTTAAGAATAACAGGGTTGACCTAGAAACGGGAATTAATGAAAGACACGCGTGCCTTCATTTTCACCCATTAACACATTCAATAAAGCGTTTGGCTTGTTCATATCGAAGACTTGCAGCGGCACATCGTGCTCACGGCATAGGGCGATAGCGGTTAAGTCCATAACGCCCAGCTTTTGCTCCAACACTTCATCAAAGGTTAAGCTGTCATATTTGTTGGCATCTTCATGTAAGCTCGGGTCTTTATCATAGACACCGTCGACTTTGGTCGCTTTAAGAATAATGCCCGCTTCGATTTCGATACCGCGCAAACAAGCTGCGGTATCGGTCGTAAAGAATGGATTGCCTGTGCCGGCTACGAAAATGCACACTTCGCCATTATTCAGGTAGCGAATCGCGTTACGGCTGCTGTAGCTCTCTGTCACTTCCCCAATTGGCAAGGCTGACATCAAACGGGTTTTGACGTTGCGGCGCTCTAGAGCATCACGCATGGCCAAGCCATTCATAACTGTGGCTAACATGCCCATTTGATCGCCAGTCACACGGCCGACCAAGCCTTCTTTTTGCAGTTGGCTGCCGCGATATAAATTACCGCCACCGACAACGATACCCACTTGCACACCCAAGCCACATAGATGCGCGATGGACAGGCTCATCTTATCCAATACTGCTGTATCAATGCCCATATCTTTGCCGCCCGCCAGCGCTTCGCCAGACAGTTTTAGCAAAATTCGTGCATAGCGGGGATTTTTATTAGACATACGAATACCTTTAGAATGAGTAGATAGACAATAAGCTACCGACTAGCGAAAGAAATAAAAAATAAATAAGGATTAAATTGCGCTAATTGTAGCAAAATCTAACGTGTAAATGCACAGGGAAACGTCAACGGCCCATTCGCTACTTGGCAAAATAGGGAGCGGGCTTGGTTAACCTTCAAGTTTAGCCAGCAAAAGTAGCAAATAAATCGTATTCGCTCGCTTCATCAATCGTTACGGTTAAGAACTGGCCGGGTTGGACACGTGCGTCAATCTCATCAACATAGACGTGACCGTCGATTTCAGGCGCATCAGCGTAACTGCGACAGATGGCAATGCCCTCCTCCATATCAATCTCATCGACTAAAACTTGCATAGTCGTGCCGACTCTATTTTGCAGTTTTTGTGCCGAAATCTCTTGTTGTAACGCCATAAAACGGTCATAACGTTCCTGTTTAACGGCTTCAGGGACAGGGTTTGGCAAATCATTGGCCACCGCGCCTTCCACTTCAGAATAAGTAAAGCAACCTACTCGGTCCAATTGCGCTTCTTTGAGCCATTCTAATAAATACTCAAAGTCTGCCTCGGTCTCACCCGGAAAGCCCACCACGAAAGTCGAGCGAATAACAATCTCAGGGCAAGTCTCACGCCATTTATGAATACGCGCTAAGGTATTCTCGCTATGCGCAGGGCGTTTCATGGCTTTAAGCACGCTGGGACTGGCGTGCTGCAATGGAATGTCCAAATACGGCAATAGCTTATTCTGTCCCATTAACTCGACCACTTTATCCACGTGTGGATACGGGTATACATAGTGCAGGCGCACCCAAATACCGAGCTGGTTTAACGCCTGGCACATATCATAGAATTTCGACTTAATAGGCATGCCATTCCAAAAGCTGGTTTTATACTTAAGGTCTAGACCATACGCCGAGGTATCTTGCGAGATTACTAGTAATTCTTTTACGCCCGCTCGTTTGAGCGCCATCGCTTCATTCATGACCTCATCGATAGGACGCGAGACCAAATCACCGCGCAAGCTTGGGATGATGCAGAAAGTACAGCGGTGGTTACAGCCTTCAGAGATTTTCAAATAAGCATAATGACCGGGTGTGAGTTTAATACCCGCTTCATTAATAAGGTCGATTTTTGGGTCATAGATAAGCTTGTCTTTTGCCGGCATAGGCATATGGTGTGAGACGGCTCTGATGACTTCATCGTAAGCATGAGCACCCGTTACAGAAAGCACAGCAGGATGCATATTGCGAATCTTTTCAGCATCTTTACCCAAACAGCCGGTCACGATAACCTTACCGTTTTTGTCTAAAGCTTCCCCAATAGCATCCAACGACTCTTGCACTGCGGACTCAATAAAGCCGCAAGTATTTACGACGACTAAATCGGCACCGTCATAGTCGCCGGCGACCCGATACCCTTCTTTAGTCAGAGCGGTAATAATGCGCTCACTATCGACTAAGGCTTTAGGGCAACCTAGAGAGACAAAGCCTACTTTTGGCGCTAGCGTCTTCGTATTGTCTAAAGCACCTTCTTGAGCGCTGGCAGCACTTTGGCCAATGCTACGGTTTTGGTTGTGATTGGCTTTATGATGGTAAGGCGCTGTTGGCTCATCAGTACTGTTCTTATTAGCGCTGTTGGTACTAGCACTGTTGAGACCGCTATAGATATTGTGTTGGCTGGCCTTCGGCGTAGTACTGGTGGCTTGAGCTGGACGAGCTGCAGGATTGAATAGGGAGACGGCTGACTCGACTGTATGAGCCGCAGCAGCATGGGCAGATGGAGTAGTATCGGCGCTGGCATCCGTTGGCAGTGCAGTGACGGGTTGCGGCTTTACAGAAGATGAGGGCATGGCGGACCTTTTACGATAAGTTGGCTATAAATTGGCTGAGCGCATTGTACGTTTTTTTTGTCCAAATCACCAGTAATCCCCTTGTAGCGACACCCTACTATAGGGTTACCAGTATAAATAGCTTTATAGCCAAGTTAATGAAATTACAATGAATAAAACCAGCATGAGCCAAGGTGTCTTTACCTGAATGCGTTATAGCGGTGGGCGGGTTATTAATCAGCACTTAGTGGCAGCAGTGATTAGGGATAATTAGAGCTGATTAAGGATGGTTAGGGATGCCTAACAGCAAAGACTTATTGACAGTAGCCAGCCGACTAATAGGTTGACTAACAGACCTCCTATCCGACCGTTTATCTAAAAAACTAAACTCATTAATAATAACAACTCTATAGTGCATGCACCATAATGCTATATATTAAGCACTATAGTAGTGCAAATTTGGGCTATGTTAGTATTTGCCCCGCTATTAGTGGCTTTTTTACCGCTACTAACCCTGAATAATGCCCCATAGCCACTCATATTTTACGTCTGACCTAGTACTGATAGCCTAGTACGGACAGCTGACTGCTGATAACTTGGTACTGAACTTGCACCAGCTAAGACCATTAAGCTTAATTAAAGCATTTTACTGAGCGCATTGAGCTCATTTCATTTTTCATTAGGAGTCCGTCCTCTTATGGTGTCTCGTTCACCAAAGCCGCCACCTATTAATAGGCCCACCACTAACGCAGCCTCTCAAAACGATGAGGTCAATTTTGCCTTAATCAATAAGCATTTATTTACGGCTATTTTATGGACAGATGCTAGTGGTCATATTGAGTGGTCCAATACCCAAGCCGAGCAGTTATTTTCGGCCAGTCAAGCTCGCCTGCGTGGTCGCAGTGTGTTTGAGCTATTGCGCCCTTATAGTAAGCATCCGCTGCCGACCCATAATGCTGCGACCCATAACTCGGCAGTTACTAGTCCAGCGAGCAACGATAACCCCCAGGCGCTTAACACTACTAATGGCCTTACTACTTTATCAACATCAATGGCAAGCCCACAACCCTTGCTTCCCCATCAGCAGCCGACTGATCCGTTAACGGCGCAGTTTCGCCATGCTCTGGTCTATCAGCAACCATTTATGGATCATGATCAGCATATTTTTGGCCTCTCGCACAGCGTGTTAGTCGACTATAGCGTGACCCCTGTCGACCATGAAGGCCAAGATTACTTTTTGATTGAGCTGTGGGAAAAAAACCGCCAAAGTCGCATCAGCCAAGAACAACGCCAACAAGAGCAGCATGCCATCGCTCGGCAAATGCTACGCGCAGTAGCACACGAAGTGAAAAATCCATTGGCTGGTATTCGCGGAGCTGCGCAACTGCTGAGCAAACAATTAGATAAACTTTCGATTATTGATAGCAGTATTGACACTAAAATCAGTACTTATGCCGGTATTATCATCTCTGAGACCGACCGCCTAACCCATCTTATCGGGCAGATGCTCGGTTCTAACCGATTGGCGAACTGGCAGAGTGTCAATATTCATGAGCCCTTAGAGCATGTACTGACCCTGACCCACAGTCAGCACCCCGACATTATCATCGAGCGCGATTACGACTTATCACTGCCGGAGCTGACTGCGGATAAAGACCAACTCATTCAAGTGTTTTTAAACCTGATTAATAATGCTTGTGAAGCCATGTTAGAGCAAGAGCAGCCGGCTGACTATGTTCCTAAAATTACGCTACAAACTCGGGTCGCCTTCCAACATACCATCGGCAGTGTGCAACATAAGCAGGTGTTAAAAATTGATATTCATGATAATGGTGGCGGCATCGACCCTACTATGGTGGGACAAATTTTCTTACCGCTGGTAACTGGTCGCGCCAACGGTACCGGCTTAGGATTGGCGCTAGTGCAAGATATGATCAGTCGCCATAAAGGGTCGATTGATGTGGTCTCTAGCGCTGGTCATACCACCTTTACGGTGTATCTACCGTTTAGTCAGTAGCAGGCAGTCAATAAAAAAACCAAGTTAACATTATAAAATTATTACTTAATTTTCATATTTTTTTAAATTTTTTATATTTTAATATCCGTCAGCTCGCCTGATACCAAGGAGCGCCTATGTCCCGCCCAGAGTTTAATCAAGCTGTAGCCACAGCCCCAGACACTAGCGCAGCCCAAAGTACGCTATGGCTGATTGATGACGACCCAGCGTTGCGCCTCATCCTAGCCGATACTTTTAGTGATGCGCAGATGACGGTAGTCTCCTTTACGCAAGCGAAAGCAGCTTGGACGCGACTCAATGATGTGCTGCATAGTGGTGACCGCTCAGAGTTGCCCGACGTCATTTTGACGGATATTCGTATGCCGCTAATGGATGGTTTATCTTTTAGTGATTGGGTGCATAAAAACTTCCCTGAGTTGCCCATTATTATCATGACTGCCCATTCCGACTTACAATCTGCGGTAGACAGTTATCAAACGGGGGCTTTTGACTACCTTCCCAAACCTTTTGATTTAGATGATGCCGTAGCAGTGGTCAAAAAAGCCATCAAACCTAGGACTGGCGTTAATGGTGCGGCCGTTACGGCTAGCTCTCCTATAGGCAATTTCGGCGAAAACAAGCCAGATGACCAGCCGAACATAACAGCAAATCTGCCTAATGATACGGCGGAGAAAGCCATTACCACCAATAAGGTGACGGTCTCCCCTAATGCTATCGGCTCCTCAGTACGCAGCAATCATCCCTCTAGCACAGCCATTACCTCGGTGGCGGCTAGACCACGCGCCAAAGCACCTACTAAGACGACCAACAGTCACAGCAGCTCTATCAATCGTGCTCCTAGTCAAGCTACCCCTATGACCAATGGCGCTACTAGCGGCAACCCTAATGGTATCATCGGGCAATCTGTGGCCATGCAAACGGTCTTTCGTGCTATCGGCCGCTTGTCACATTCGCCTATTACCGTATTGATCACGGGCGAATCAGGAACCGGGAAAGAACTGGTCGCCAATGCTTTGCACCAACACTCCCCACGCCGCAACAACCCTTTTATCGCGCTAAATATGGCGGCAATCCCGCACGATTTGATCGAGTCCGAGCTGTTTGGCCATGAAAAGGGGGCTTTCACCGGCGCCGCTGCCATGCGCCAAGGTCGGTTTGAGCAGGCCAACGGCGGTACGCTATTTCTTGATGAAATCGGTGATATGCCTTTTAGTACGCAAACGCGTCTCTTGCGTGTACTGGCCAATGGCGAGTTTTACCGCGTCGGTGGGCAAAAACCTATCAAGGTAGATGTGCGTATCATCGCAGCGACCCATCAAAACTTAGAAAATTTAGTGAAATTGGGCAAATTTCGCGAAGATTTATTCTATCGCCTTAACGTGATTCGTTTGCCCTTGCCCCCCTTACGCCAACGCCGTGAAGATATTCCCGATTTGGTCAACCACTTTATGTACAGAGCGGCACAGGAGATGGATACAGAGCAAAAATATATTGCTCCTGAGGCCTTAGCTATCATGCAAGCCTTTGATTGGTCCGGAAATGTGCGCCAAATAGAAAACGTCTGCCGTTGGCTGACCGTTATGGCTACCGGCGATACGGTACTGGCAGAAGACCTGCCGCCTGAATTGCTTGAGTTCGTAGCCAAGCTCAATCACAACTCACAACAGGGCTCTAGTCACTCTGTTAACCCGCTAGCAGATCAGCACCGCGCGCATAACTACGAGCAAGGCGGTTATATCGCGGAGAGTACTCAACCTAGTGCTCATAGCTCTAATAGCCTTAATAACGCTGATAACAAAAACCCTTACTTAACTTCGCAGGCTACTGATACGACTTATGCCAACAGTCAGGGAGCACATTCAAATAATACTCATGCTATAGCCTCTACCAATAATTTCGGTAGCACTATGGGCGAGCCGACTTGGCAGCAAGCGCTTGAGCAATGGGCACACCACGCCTTAGCTAATGGCGAAACTGAAATCCTGCAAGCGGCCGCCCCTGAGTTTGAGCGCGTACTGTTAAAAGTAGCTCTAGCCCATACTAAAGGCCGTAAAGGCGATGCGGCGATGCTACTGGGCTGGGGCCGCAATACTTTGACGCGTAAGCTCAAGCAGTTAAATATAGACTAGCCGCTAAATGCCTGCAGACTAGCGTGTTGGCTAGTCATTTATGCTACGATTAGCTTCATTAAGCTCAACAAACTCATTGAGCTAAAAACAGTAAAGCGGTAGAGATTAGCTCTTTATCGTTTTAGCCAGTGGCTAAAGTTGGGAGGGACCCTATGGCAGACTTTGATTCACAAGATATCGCACTGCTGATTGCGGCTGTGCAACACTACAAACAATACTCACAGCGCCAACGACAACAGCGGGCGCAAAAAGGCTGGGATACTACGGAGCAATGGGCACGTATAAGGAGTTTAGACAGCATCGAAGAGACCCTATTTGAGTGGTTAGAGCATAGTAGTGACCCTGCTAGCGCCAAGAAATTGCTTTAATTTAAAAAAAATTAGAAAAACTTTAAAAAAAGACTTGCCAAGAGTTTTAAACTCTATATAATAGCCAACCACTGAGACGCACTAACTCAGTTAGAGAAATCAAGAATCGGGGCTGTGGCGGAATTGGTAGACGCACCAGATTTAGGTTCTGGCGCCGCAAGGTGTGAGAGTTCGAGTCTCTCCAGCCCCACCATCTTGAGTTAATATTCTTTAACTTAGGTTACCAAATAAGTAACTCTCAACCAAATTCAAAGAACCCGCTTATTAGCGGGTTTTTTATTGTCTGCGATTTAGGGTTGGCTCTACATCCTTATGAGGATTCTAGCTTGTTAAAGTAGCATGGTATTCTATGAACCCTATACCCGCTATTCCTGCCAATTAACTTAAACGCCTCAACAATCTGTTATAGCACTCTTCCGCCTTCCTAACATCTTGCTCATAGATCTTCGTATTCAGCTTATGGTTTTTATCGTTTCTTTTCATTCTTAACTCGTGCAAATCGTCGCATAAAGCGCGGTCTATTTTACCAATGTCATTATAATGATTAATTAAGGTGACTGGCGTCCTAGCATTAGAAGGATAAGCATGCTTAATCAATAAAATCTCAGTCTCTAACCATTTGTTTAAAAAGTCCTCATTGATCCGCAACCTTCTATTTTCCGAAGATAAACTGGCTATCGTTTGCTCATTCTTTTGATTGGTCGCTTTATGAAAATTAATCTCGTTTTGCACGGCCTGCAAGCGGTTTTGAATCGTTTCTTTTTCATTTTTTAAGGCAGTCGTACTGTCTATCAAGGCGTTCTGTTCTTTTAATATTTCCTGAATTTTTTCTTCTAGTTTCCCCTTCTCCGCCCTCTGTACAGTTAACGAGCGTTGGGTTTGTTGCAACTTTGCTGCATTGATGGTTTTCTCTTGCTCATTATCTAGTAAGGCTCTACGAGTGTGTTCTAGCTTTTCTTTTAGCCCTTTAGCAATAGCCGCAGTATCCTCGGTATGCTTTGCTGATTGTTGCTGAGCTATCTTTTCGTTTAACGCTTGCTCTTTATCAATAAGCCGCGCTTTTTCTGCCTCTAAGTCCTGGCGGGATTGGCCGATTTCTTTAAGGCTTGCCTGCATCAATGCCGTATTAGCTACCAAAGATAATAACTCTGCCTCGGTGCTTTTTTTCTCATTGGCGATGGTGGCTAGATTGGTTTCCAATAGCGTATTTTGGCTCGATAACTGGCTATTTTGATAGTTCAGCTCCCATATAGTTTGTATGGACTGATCCATAATAGCTTGCAGCTCAGAGCTTTTTTTCTTAAGAATATGAGTGGAATGCAAAACAATATTAATCATAGCGCCCATACTTAAAGCCGCCAATGCCACCACCACTAACAACATATTAAAATCAAAATCTACAATGTAAAGGCTACTGAATAAAATCACCGTCAGTAGGCAAACTATCGGAACAATATTTTTATTAACGAGATAACGGTTGTAGTCAAAGTAGCCACATATCAGCCCTACGAGCGCGCATATTAGCAAGGGCAGTAGCTCAAATTTATCATGAGTGATAAAAGCAAATAACAGATAAATCAGCAACAGTAAGGAAAAAGGCATTGTTAACTCAGCAATATTTTAGTTATAGACTTTGGCCACGATGATTTGCAGCTTACCTTTATAGACACTTACCTTACCTGCTAAGGTCACCTTTTTAGAGGTGTCATTATATTGGTTTAATAAGGCGAGACGATCTGCCAATTCATTAGTTTCAGAATTAAATAAGACCCCGTCTATACTCTGTCCTGCGTCTGTTATTTTAAAGAAAGTGTGACCTTTTTTACTGGTCGTTAAGTCTGAAATAACGCCGTTTAATACGATTTCACGGCCTTCCATATCAGACTGAATATCAGCAATAGCAACCTCGCCAACATTGGTGTCGCCCCCACTACTTTTTTCAACGATATTATAGTCGCTGAACTTATTGATAAAATAATAGGCGTTGTTGCTACTCTTCTTAAGACTGTCTGAAAAACTAATGATATCGCCAAGTCTGATGTCTACTAGCTCAGGATTTAAGCTAGTCAGCAACGTATAGTCACGTTGCTTCGTGAAACTCTTAACCTTGATAAAGGTCTTTTTTTCTGCATTAGTGTTCACGCTCACTACTTTTCCAGTAATAGCTGCGGTGTTCTGGACCGTACCTGCATTATTATCACCCTCTTCCTGTCTATAAGCCTCTTCAGCGGATTCATTGGTGGTCATCAAACTAGTAGTAGGCGCCATCTCAGGCATCGCAACTGACTGCTCAGCCGTAGATTTATTGTAGATGGTATAACCTACTGCCCCCAATAGGAGCAAAACGACGGTTATAAAGGCGAAGGTATGATTATTACTATTGCTATTGCTATTGCTATTGCTCATTACGTTCCTAAAAGTGTTAGCTTTCTTATGAGGTATGACTGGATTATGGCAAACCCTAGCCGTGCTGAAGTTGTTAATTATACTGTGTAAAATTAAATAGTTACCGCTGAATAGATTTATCAGTGATAATATCACTAAAATCACTGAGCTAAAAAATATGACCTGTAAAAAAGCCACCTATTTCGGTGGCTGCTTATTTGGCAAAATATTAGTCACTAAAACATTATTAACTAAGACCGTAGCGACTAGCCGCCTACCCTAGTTAACTACAAGTCTTTTTTGACTGGCTAATTTTGCCATTTTTACAAACAAACTTACCATTCTCGCAATGGGATACCCCGCCCATCTTGCCTGAGCAAGGGGTATTCTGTGCGTTGGCTTCGGCGACTGGCGCCATCATCAAAATTGCTATGCAAAACGCTGACCAGTATTTCATTTTACTTCCTCACTATGACCAATAAATCTAACAAAATCATAGCTTAACACTTTGCTATAAAAAGACCTATTCCATTAATCGAATAAATTCTACTATTTCTGACAAGCGCTGGGCTTTTCTCTTCGCTAACATGCTATCTAGTATCGGTTGATACTCTTGCCACTCAGTAGGCAACCTTGGTATAGGCTGTTGACAGTGCGCGACGGCCCATTGATGCAATAGCTTCTCTTGCGAGTCAGAGGGGTCACGCTCAATCTGATACGGCTTCTCCCCTGTTAATACTTCAAACATCATAACGCCAAAGGCATAGATATCACTTTGCACAGATAACCCTTGCCCCTGCCAGCACTCCGGTGCCAGATAAGCAGGCGTACCTTTTGGAGAGGTTAAAGTAGTCGAGGGGCTAGGAAGGGTTGGTAATAAAGCCGGTATAGGCTTAGCTAAAGCAAAGTCGTTTAGCAGCAGTTGCAAGTCGGGTTGCTCCGCCATTATTAACTGATCAGCTTTGATTAGTAAGTTGCTAGGTTTAATGTCGCCATGACTCCAGCCAGCTTGATGTAGCGCTAAGACGGCTTGGGCGGCTGCTACTACTACTGCGATTTTTTGTGACTGAGTGAGCTCATTATTCTTAATAAAAATTTTAAGGCTACCGAGCGGATAATAGGGCAATACTAAGATAGTCAGGTGCCAGTTGTGCTCTAAAAAAACGACTGCCTCTTCGATAGTTTGTAATAGCGCTGGGCTGCATCTCCTACCCGCTAAATGTTGTAAGAGGTTGCCTTCATGGATTAGCGCAGACGAATCAACGACTTGTGACTCATGATTTTGCGGATTACTGTCTGTTTGCTTAGCTCGACACACCTCCCATTTCAAAATCACTTCCCCAAAGGGTCGATGCTGCGCTAGGCTCAGCCCTTGCAGCCGCTGTAACTGCATTGGGCATTTATTAGAGTCGGCAACCATGACACTGGCAGTTATATTGCTATTGATGTCATAACTTAACCGCTGTACTCGGCCACTATGACAGTGATACTGCTCAGCTACTGCATGCACCTGCCCGACAAGCTGGGTTATGGCTGCTTTATCGATGGCGTGCTCAGCGTTTTTTCGCATCAAATTATGGCCTCTTTCAATATTTTATAGTGATGACGGCACCCCTTAGGATTATACTGTAGCTCATGCCATTAACAATAAGCACAATAGGCGAGAATGGTGGCACAGATAGACTATATCTTACGATATATGAAATACCTACCTTGCAACCCCTCTCGATAACTGGCACTATTTTGACTTCGTATTTATTACCCTCGCATGACCAAGGCTCTCTCGCTGCTATGACTAATTCTACTGATGCAACCCACACCCTATCACTTCCTAATGAGTTAACCACGCTGTTAACCCAATATCTGCGCCAACACGTGCCTACGCCTATTACTTTAGACCCTGAGCAGTTGGCCTATCGTTGGGTGGGCGGTCGTCAAGGGCGACTTGAGCCTATCGAGGTGCATTTGCATTTATCATTAGCCGACCTATTAGGTATTGATACGCAAAAGGAAAAATTACTGCAAAATACCCAGCAGTTCCTCGCTGGCTATCCGGCCAACCACGTATTAATGACCGGAACGCGCGGTGCAGGTAAATCATCGTTAGTACGCGCCCTTTTGCATGAGCTGCATGATAAAGGTCTGCGGGTAATCGAGATTGCTCGTGATGACTTGCATGTGCTGGACCAGATTCGTACCGCCATTCGCCAGCTGCCAGCTGATAATACTTGCCGCTACGTGATTTATTGTGATGACCTCGCCTTTAACGGGCAAGATGAAAGCTATCGCAGCCTAAAAAGTGTCCTGGATGGGGCGCTCGATTCTGAGCAAGATAAACTGCTGGTTTATGCCACCAGTAACCGTCGCCATCTGTTGCCGCAACTGATGAGAGACAACGTCAGTATTTATAACGGTCAGACCGATGAGGTAAATCCTTATGAGACCATTGATGAGACGGTATCGCTATCGGATCGCTTTGGCTTATGGCTATCATTCTATCCTATGAATCAAGCGACTTACCTCGATATCGTGCAGCATTATCTGACGGAACAAGCGATGCCGTGGGATGAGCAAGCGCAGTTTCATGCCTTGCAATGGGCCTCAAGCCGTGGTGGCCGATCGGGCCGAGTCGCTTATCAGTTTAGTCGTCACTGGGTCGGTCAGCAGCTGTTGGCAGATGCTAGTACGGGGCAGTAATGTTCGTATAAAGGGCTGGTTGCGAAACTAGTTAGCTGACGCTTTAATCACTCTCTCTTTTTTATTCATCACAGTTCTCATCCCCTCTCTAGGCGGCTCAAGTTGACCCCAAGCGACTCAGCGCCGCCCATGACCTATTTAGGTGTCGGTGCATAATGCCCTCCAAAATTACTAAGCCTACCAAGGTTGCCCTACTTATACCTTTAGCTATTATTGTTTTTATTTGTGCTAGCGGTGCACCCTTCCCAAAGTCGCTTAGTCTCATTAATACGGCCAATAGCCAGAGTACTATCGACTGGCAGTCCTGCACTTTGCCGGCCTATGACACTTGGTTTGCTGACTATGCAGAAAATATCGATACCTTGCAGTGTGCCATAATCGAAGTGACGCTGGCCGCTATGCCGCTATCAGCAAATGAGAGTGGTGCTGCTCCTGATACCGCTAATACAAATGCAGGGCCTGTAAAAAAACCACCTACTGTCATAAAACTGGCTTTGTCGCGCCTGCCCGCTACCGGTAATAAATTAGGCTCCTTAATTAGCATCGCCGGTGGTCCTGGACAGTCAGGATTGGACGTGTCAGCCGTAGACTCTAAAGCTTATAAGAAGCTGTCAAAACACTTCGATATCATTGGCTTTGCTCCACGTGGCGTTTATCCCACCACGCCGAATGTCATCTGTGATCCGGACAACCGTGTGTTATATCCTGAGGACAGTGAAGCCTTTGCCAAAGGCTGTTGGCAGCACACGCCCAATGACCTATTAGCCCAACTTGGTGCAGATTATGCCGTGGGGGATATCGAAGCTATTCGCCAAGCGCTCGGCGAACCCAAAATCAACCTGATTGGTTACTCATACGGTACCAAGATTGCGGCGCTTTATGCCGAGAAATTCCCCGATAAATTACGGGCGGGGGTGTTAGACGGCGTGGTCAATCTCAACGAAGACGATATGCGTATGCAACTGAACCAAGAGGCTTCAGTACAGCAAACGTTTGAGCGTTTCGTCGACCAGTGCCGCCTTGAGCCAGATTGTTTTTTTGCTGATACTACGACGCTTACTGAGGCAGAAGCGAAAATAGCGAAAATTTATAGTTATTTTGACAGCCATGATGTGCGAGATTTGGACGGTCAGCGCATTACCCCTACCCATATCTCTTGGACGCTATACGGCTTTATGGTGTGGCCAGACCGTTGGCCTATTTTAAATGAAGCTTTGCATTTACTAGCGGCGCGTGATTTCTCGCTACTGCAACTCATGATAGATGAGGACAAAGGCAACGTCGATTATGCCACCTTTACCGCGATAGACTGTGCGGATCGGGCGCCGACACCTGCGCAAAAGCAGCGCTATCTGGCCGATGCAAAGCTGGTGGAGGCGCAATCAACGTGGGACAATCACCGCGAGCCGACCCGTCAGGAGTTACTCGATGCCTGCTATTATTGGCCAGTGGTCGGTAGCGATGTCATGCATGCGCCCGTCTTGAACGTGCAAGCCCCTACCTTATTATTAGTCGCTCAAACCAATGACCCCGCTACCCCTTATGCTAATGCTGTGGCGATGCAGAAATATTTAAACGCCGCGCTACTCACCCGCAATGGCGATGGCCATACGTTAGCCCTATCAGATTTAAGTCGTTGTGTAGATAATAAGGTGGTGGAGTATTTGATTGATCCGGAGAGACTCAAAAAGTATAAAGATGGCGCTCATGGCAATAAGATTGATTTGGTTTGTAAGGATTGAGTGGAAAGGTTCTTTGAGTTTTATTGATGTTTTTCCGTGGATTACCTTACGACTATGCTGGGCTAAAGCCGCAGCCTACAAAAGCCTTTGGTTATCTGTAAAATTACTCGTAGGGTGTGCCCGGCGCACCAGTGATTTAATATTCTTGAAATTTATTCATGATTCCTATTGATGATTTTTCCGTGGGTTACGCTACCGCTAACCCACGCTACTACTCTACCCGCTTCACAGTATCCGCCACCGTAAACTGAGCAAAATCCTTCGCTAACCACAAGCTGCCATGATATTGCTGCTCGGCTTCTACCCGAATATCTGCCATATTAGGGGTATCTGAGGACGCATCATCATAACCTTGATAACGGGCGCTAAAATGGGTCAGGATGAGGTTGGGCACGCCCGTATTTTCTGCAAACTTTGCCACTTGGGCAGCCGTACTGTGCATAGGGTCTATGCCGCTACTTGAGTCATTATTCGTCAACTTAGTTTGGATTTTCGCCAGTACCGACTCGGTATAAGTCCCTTCATGTACGACCAATACGGCATCGCTAGCCGCCTCTGTTAACAGACTGGGCGTATCGTTATCACCAGCAACGATAATCTTGGTCACCTCAACATCCTGCTCGACATACTCTGCCGATTTTAACACCTCGCCATTCTCTAAGGTGACGTCTAGACCTCGTTGCAACATCCCCCAAGTCTTACCCGCGGCGATATTATCTGCCCGCAGTTTAGCGGTATTGAGTTTGTTGGTTGCTAAGCGTTGGGTCAACACAAAGGCATGCGAAGCTACCCGATGGGATAACGGGATAATCTCGATGGTAAGTTGCTGGGTGGCAGAGAGTTTCAGAATGATAGGGTGAGCTTTATCAGCATGGTTATTATTATGTGGAGGGATATTTGCAGCCGCATTCGAGGCTTTCTCTGTGATCGCTAGCACCTCTTCTATCGCCATAAATTCAATAGGATAAGTAAAGTGTAGCTCGGTAGTGACCGCTAAAGTATCCAGTAAAACACCGATCGCTTTGGGGGCGATAATCATCAAGGGTTGGGTACGACCTGACATGGCCAAACTGGCTAGCAGACCCGGTAACCCATAACAATGATCGCCGTGAACGTGGGTAATACAAATCGCCGCTAGATTATGACCGGACAGCTTTGTCCGCAATAACTGATGCTGCGTGCCTTCACCGCAATCGATTAACAGCCATGGCCGCGACTTTTTACTTTTTACCTTATCGCCGGATAGGTAAGGATTGACACACTCTACTGCCAACGCGGTCACATTGCGCTGCTTGGTGGGAATACCCGCAGAAGTCCCTAAAAAGGTGAGGTGATACATAAGTCAGCATTCCTGATAACAGACTATATTCGCAGTAACTAGTGCTATTATACTACCGGTTATTTATGGCACTAGGCCGCTATAGGCTGCACGCTATCATTCCTAAGGCCAGAGGCAGCTAAGCACAGGGGCGTCGGCATCCATAGTACCGCCACTCTCCAGACACTGCCGCACTATGCTCGATTGGTTGGCTTGCCAGCCAGCGTAAAAGCTCATGGCACATAAGGCTATGACCAAGAGTTTTTGTAGCCAAGACTTGATTGAGACGGGCTGCGCATTCGCAGCCGTATCCGCTGCAGGTGCGTCGGCCTGCAAGCGGCTGTGCGGCAAATTATTTTTATCTAGGCTAGTAGCGACATTTTTCTCTTTAGACTCTGGGCACTGACTCATACTGCATTCCTTATAAACGAATAAAGCGCGTTGTAATTAAATCAACGCGCCCTTGGGTATCCAGAAAAGATAGCTACTAGAAGTCTAGCTTGCCACCTTTAGCGACCGCTTGTTGGAAGGCAGGACGGGCTTCACAGCGCTTTAACCAATTCAATAAATGCACATATTGAACAGAATCTAAACTTGGGCGAGCATTGGCCGCGGCGACCACAAAATGCATCTGAATATCAGCAGCGCTAAAGCTCTCGCCCGCAAACCAATGGTTATCTTGGAGATGCTGCTCCATCAAACCCAATGCCGTATTGATGTTGCCACGAATCATACTGCCTTCGACTTGCTTGCGAATCATCTTTGATACGGGTTTGATGAGCATGGGTGAGCGCTCAACCACCTTCGCAAACACCAAACGCATTACCAATGGCGGCATAGCGGAAGCTTCAGAAAAGTGCATCCAAAACGTGTAGTTTTCCCAAGCCGCTTCATCGTCGTCTAAAGGCTTTAAAGTATGCTCGGTATCATAATGTCTCAGCACGTACTCAATAATAAAAGCAGATTCGACCAGTGCTTTGCCATCATCCACTAAGATAGGCACTTTGCCTGAAGGGTGAATTTGCTTTAATTGAGTGGGGGCTAAATAGGCTTTAGTACGCTCATAGCGGGTCAGTTGATACGGCAGGCTCAGCTCTTCTAACAACCAAACTATACGAAAAGAACGTGAATTTTCAAGATGATGCAGGTGTAACATAATATTTCCTTAAACGGGGTATTTCAATCAATCAGAAAAATATTCAGACAAGGTTTCGGGTAGTCTTTAATAATAAAACCCTTAACCATAAAATCAGGGCGCACAAGCAAATATAGCTGGCTTAGAAGACGTCACTCAATAGGCTAACAATGGCCCACAATAAGGGCGTGCTATAGTTAGCAACAAATGAGTATCGTAACTTATTGGCCATGCCCTAATGATACTTTGAACTTTGAACTTTGATTAGGATAACAGACAGTTGCGGCTACTACTTGCGATTTATCATAGCGCAGTTGCCTGATGTTTCCTATGTCACTTTGGTATGATTGTGGACTGATTCACAAAGCGAATGTAGGGCGAATCTGTAAAAGTGCACAGACGTACCAGTCAGCTTAATCAAAAGTAGCGGCTAAGCCCTTGACCTTTGCTAAAGGACTACAAGCCATCCTCATCCCTTAAAAGCACGCTGAACTGTCTATAACACCCCTACTATCTATATGACTGCTACCTATACGATTGTTACTTATACGACTGCTACCTATCGTCAGTAGCCGCCAATTTTTGCAACTTGCGCTCCATCTTATCGATTTTTTGTTGATAGCGTCTAATCTTACGAAAGCGATGCGCTGCAAGCACGCCTTTAATACGCTTACTTTTAATCCGGCGACGGGGTGGAAAGCTGGCAATTTGTGGCTCATTATAGCCTTGCAAGCTGTCGCTCCGTTTACGGGCTAGGTAGCCTTTAGTGCCATCCATAATCATTAATACTAACGCCACAAAGAGCATAGCGTACATGAATGGCGAGCCACCCTCTTCGGCACTGGCAGACAATATCGTCAGCGAAAATATGAATAAAAATATAGGCTCAAGATAACTTAGCGTGCCAAAGAGAGAGACGGGCAATTGGCGACTGGCCGTCATCGTCAATGCCATCGCTCCGGTACTGATAATGCCCAGCAGCGGCAACAGATACCAGAGTTTCGTGGTACCCGCTAATAAGGTTACCCCATCGGATTGCACCAGTATAAAGATGACCACCGGCAGCAATAACGTCAGATCGGACAGCAAGCCAGTAATAGGCGGCACGCCCAGTTTACGCCGCATCAGATAGTAGGGCGGATACCCCAAACACACAAATAGCGTCGCCCACGAAATACTGCCGTGTTGCACAACATCAAATAAAATACCTAAGGCGGCGAAACCAGTCGCTAACCACTGCAGCTTACTCATCGCTTCATGGTAAAAAAAGCGTCCGATGATAATCATCACTAGCGGATAGAGAAAGTATCCTAAGGTCACATCTAAGCCAAGACCATTGACAGGCCCCCACATAAACAGCCAAATTTGTCCGCCTAAAATGGGGGTCGGCGCAATAAAGAGCAGCCAATCTTGTGGCGTCTTTAAGGTCTTAAGATAATCCCAAACGTGTGACCACTGTTTGAGCAAGGTGACCAGCACGATAAGACTAATCAGCATCATGACCATACGCCATGCGGCGACCTGTGTGCCCGATAACGGCGCTAAGATTAAGCCAAATAAAAATAGAATAGAGAATAAAAAATTCGACGAAACCGCGGCTAACGTCCCTTGCATAGTAGTAGTCATCGATTTCATACGCTCTCCTCAATATAGTCCAGTCAACTTCGCTAAGGGTCAATGCTGACTTAACTAGTCTATTAGCAAACCGATTAGCAAACTTTGAATAACTGACCTTAAAACTTTATAAAATATAAAAAAACAAAAGCCTCAGACACTAGGGTCAGAGGCTTTTGGTAACGATAAACGCAAGGAAACTATTAAAGGCCCATACGCTTTATAAGCTTGAAACTACTTAGTTAATCTTCCGTATCGTCTGAGTCATTCTCTGCATCAGTATCCACGTCATCTAATTCAGAAGTTTCTAAATCCGTATCATCACCACTATTCACACGCCCGAGCGCATCAATATTGGCATCGGTACTTTCGCTATCAAAAATACCATCTTCTTTTAGCGCCTCGACTAGGGCCGCGTCTTCTTCTTGATATTCAACACGGTCCATAGCAACCAACTTCTCATCTTTTGACAGACGAATAAGCGTGACGCCCTGCGTGTTACGACCGGCTGAGGCAACTTGCGCAACCGGCGTACGCACTAAAGTACCTTTGTCCGAGATTAAGATAATGTCGTCTTCTGGATCGACCTTGGTCGCGCGGACCAATTTACCATTACGCTCGCTGGTTTTAATAGCGATAACACCGCCACCGCCACGTTTTTGCGCATTAAACTCATCAATCAGCGTACGTTTACCGAAGCCATTTTCACAAGCAATCAGGATTTCGTCCACGGTGTCGTCGATGACCACTAAGGATTTAATCGTATCGTCTTTGCCGATGCGCATACCGCGCACCCCTTTGGCGGTACGACCCATACAACGGGCATCGTTTTCATCAAAGCGAATGGCTTTACCGCTAGCAGCAAATAGCATCACGTCTTGCTCACCATCGGTAATTCGAGCACTAATCAACTTATCGCCCTCCTCTAACCCGATAGCAATCAGACCATTAGAGCGAATGCTAGCGAACTGCTCTAGCTCTACGCGCTTGACCGTACCATTGGCGGTAGCAAAGAACACGTAGCGGCCTGCCACATCATTGCTCATCTGCGGCACTGGTAAAATCGTAGTAACGGTCTCATCAGGGTCTAAGGAGATTAGGTTGACCAACGGACGACCACGCGACCCACGACTGGCTAGTGGCACTTCAAAGCCTCGTAGACTAAAGACGCGGCCATTATCGGTAAAGCACATCACCGTCGCATGCGTCGAGGTCACCAACAGATGATCGATCACGTCGTCTTCTTTCATAGCGGTCGCCGACTTGCCTTTACCACCGCGTTTTTGCGCGACATAATCATCAATCGGTTGCGTCTTGGCATAGCCAGTACGCGAGATGGTCATCACCACGGTCTGTTCAGGAATCAAGTCTTCACGGCTAAAGTCAGTGCGTGAATCGATAATATCGGTACGGCGCTCATCACCAAAATTATCGCGAATCTCAATTAACTCATCTTTAATCACGGCCATTAGCTTATCAAAGTCGCCCAAGATGCTCTCTAGATAAGCGATAACACGCAATAAATCTTGATATTCTTCGGTCAGCTTATCTTGCTCGAGACCCGTTAGACGATGCAATTGCATCTCAAGAATAGCGTTGACCTGCTCTAATGACAGACGATAGCTCTCATTGTTTTCGATTAGGCCATACGGGTTTTTCAGGTCTTCCCCTTCGATAAACTCGGGACGGACTGAGCGTACGGCCGTTTCGCTATCACCACCACGACCCGCAGCCGTTAGCATAGCGACCACAGTACCTGAGTCCCACGTATTCGCTAATAACTTTTCGCGAGCTTCAGCACGACTGGCCGATTGTTTAATGGTCACGATAATATCGTCAATATTGGCTAGCGCGACAGTTAAGCCTTCTAGCAAATGGCCACGGGCTTTGGCTTTATTGAGCTCATAAATGGTACGACGGGTCACGACTTCTTGACGGTGACGCACAAACGCTGCAATCAGTTGGCGCAGGGTCAATAGCTTAGGTTGGCCGTTATCAAGTGCGACCATATTAATACTAAAGCTAGACTCTAGCGGGGTCTGCAAGAATAGATTATTCACGATAACTTCAGCGACTTCACCGCGACGTAGGTCAATGGCGATACGCATACCATCTTTATCCGATTCATCACGAATCTCAGAAATCCCTTCGATTTTTTTATCGCGCACCAATTCAGCAATACGCTCAATAAGCTTGGCTTTATTGGTTTGATAAGGCACTTCGGTAAAGACAATACGCTCACGATCGCGGTTAGGGCCAGTGTCGCTTAAGGGCTCGATGTGATAACGGCCACGAATGTGCAGACGGCCTTTACCCGTACGGTACGCGTCTTGGATACCGGCGCGGCCATGAATAATACCGCCAGTAGGAAAGTCAGGACCGGAGATATAAGTCATCAACTCTTCGCCTGAAATTTGCGCATTTTCCGCATAAGCTAGGCAAGCATTGACCACTTCGGTTAAGTTGTGCGGCGCCATATTGGTCGCCATACCGACCGCAATACCAGTCGCGCCGTTAATCAGCAGGTTAGGAAAACGGGCCGGTAGCACACTTGGCATACGCTCAGAGCCGTCGTAGTTGTCTTCCCAATCGACAGTATCTTTATCCAAATCGCCTAGCAATTGGTGCGTCAGCTTGGTCATACGCACTTCGGTATAACGCATGGCTGCCGGTGGATCATCATCGATAGAGCCAAAGTTACCCTGACCATCAATCATGGTATAGCGCAAACTAAAGTCCTGCGCCATACGCACAATCGCGTCGTATACGGCACTGTCACCATGCGGGTGATATTTACCAATGACGTCACCGACCACACGCGCCGACTTCTTATACGGCTTGTTATAATCGTTTGACAGCACATGCATCGCGTACATCACGCGACGATGGACCGGTTTTAGGCCATCACGCACGTCAGGCAATGCCCGCGAGACGATCACACTCATCGCATAATCCAAATAGGATTGCTTCATTTCATCGACGATGGCAATAGGACTGACCGAATCGCTCATATACACTCCTTCACTGTCATTCTCCCAACGCTTACCAAATCTATGCTACGAGAGGTTTTAACCCGCTGTAATAAGGCATTTTATCGCCTGTTTTTATGGGTATCAAACGCACTCGCTACGGTTAGCTCAACTTCGCTACTTTTTTACAGAACTTGAAAGAAATTCACAATAAAAAAGCGGCAAGACCCGCTCGTAAATAAGGGGGCTAATGCTGAAATAACCCATGCTAAACTTAGTAATTATCAGGGAAATTGGTTGGTTTTCAAAAGTCGTTATTTTACCACAGTTTTGCGCTCAAAAGGGCATAAACCCTTGGATTCCTCTACGGAATCAGCACACTATTGCGATGTTTTTTACCTAAGCTCTGCCTACAAGTAATTCATGAGAAATAATGGGTAAAATATGGCTGAAAATGAGGCCAAACCTTGCATTAAAATCGTATTCAACAGAACGACAGCGACTTTGACGCAGAACGTAACCCTAAGTGCTTTATAATGGTTCATAATCTGCAACCATTTGTGACTGACACGGCTATGACCACCCATAATGCAACTACCCAAAAAACTGTCCCTAGCTCTAATTCTGCGCTTGAAGCCAGTACCTCCACCACAGTGGATAACGTAGCAATCCCAATACTAGAGGATCGCAGCTTTGAAGGTATCGCCGACCACTTTGAAAAAAAAGTTTATGGCGGCCTAAAAGGCGCGATTCGTTTGGCGGTCTTGCGCCGTGATTTGGAGAAACAAGTTGCGCAGTTAAGTGAAAAGTTACAGCGGCCATTGCGAGTACTGGATGTGGGCGCAGGATTAGCGCAGTTATCTATCGAATTGGCACAGCAAGGCCACGAGGTGACGATCAACGACATCTCTAACAGTATGCTAAGCAAGGCCAAGGCTATTGCGCTAGGAGAAACGGATAGCGCTGCAGAAACTAGTGGCACTGCAGAAACGCTAGCGGCACCTGATTGGCTAAAGAGAACCGAATGGTTAGTGTGCCCCTATCAAGAACTAGAGGAGCAATTAACGGGGCGCTATGACTTAATTTTATGCCATGCGTTGCTGGAATGGTTGGCACAGCCGCATGAAATCATGGATTTTTTTGACAGGTGGTTAGCGAAAGATGGGGTATTGTCATTATGTTTTTATAACCCGGTGAGCTTTGATTATCGCAACCTCATTATGGGCAATTTTAATCTGCTGAATAATAGCAATTACCAATCGGACAATAAAAAGACGCTTACCCCCAATCACCCCGTCCCAAAAGAAGAGGTTACCGCTTGGCTTGCGGGGCATAATTATCAAATATTAGGCGTATCAGGACTGCGCGTCTTTCATGATTACTCGCCCCTAAAGCGTGGCGGTCATAATCATCCCGAAGCGGTCATTGAGATGGAGCTGCGCTACTCTAGCTTAGACCCGTATAAATGGATGGGCCGCTATTTACACTATTTGGCCTCGCCAACACAGCGAGACTAATACGGTTAATAGCCAGCGGATAAGAGGCTTGTAGCGGTTGCTAGCTAAGCAGAATGCACCATCGACCGACCTGATTTATCAGCAGCTTGAGTGACCTGCGACTCTTCAAAGAGCACCAAATGTTTGAGCAAAGGTCGGATACCAATATGCATACCAACCGCATGATCGTGATGACTGGGCACTAACGATAACACCTGCTGACCATCGGCCAATTGTAATTGATACAGATAGTTGGCGCCGCGGAATACCCGACCGACGACCAGTGCGGTCATAGCACTGTTATCATCATGGACGATATCATCGGGACGGACCAAGACCTTGACGGTCGCCCCTGTCGGGAACACTTTGGGCGGCGCGGCTGAGACATCGTCGTTGCATTGATAAGGATCTAAAGTTGGATCCATCGAAATCGGGCCTAGCACCGATTCGATATGGTCGCTGCGCATGATGCCATCGATCATAGTGCCCTCGCCGATAAAGTCAGCGACAAAGGGGCTAACAGGCTCATGATACAGCATACTTGGCGCGGCCCACTGGATTAGACGCCCTCCCTGCATCACGCCAATTTTATCAGCCAAAGCAAAAGCTTCGTTTTGATCATGGGTGACCAATATGGCTGTGGTATTAGTACGTTTTAAAATATCGCGCACGTTGGTCGCTAAAGACTCGCGCAACACCACATCCAAGTTAGAGAACGGCTCATCGAGCAGCAGTAACTTGGGTTTGGGCGCTAAGGCACGGGCTAGAGCCACGCGCTGCTGCTGACCACCGGATAGCTCATTGGGCCGCTTATTCGCATGCTCCGTCAAACCTACCAGGGCCAGCATTTCAGCAACTCGCGCTTTTTGTTCCGCTTTTGGCAACCTGTGAATACCAAAAGCTATATTTTTGGCGACGCTCAGGTGACCAAATAACGCATAATCTTGGAAGACCATGCCCATGCCGCGCTTGGCAGGTATTACGGTATAGGACTTCTGCGCGCTTTGTGACGTTAAGCAGTGATTGTTTAACTCAATCCTACCGCGGCGTATCGGCTCCAAACCGGCAATCGCTCTCAGCGCCGTAGTTTTGCCACAGCCGCTATAACCCAAGAAACAGCCAATCTCACCCTGCTCTAGCGTAAAGCTCATCCCATCGACGACCGTCACCTCTCCATAGCCTACCGCCATATCTGTCACCGTAAAATAAGGCGGCGTACTAATGGCTGGCGTCACGCCATAATCTTCATCGTGCAAGGCTGACGTATCGGCCTTAATAGGCGCGCTCTCTTCACTCTGTTTAAAGCTAGCGAAGTCTTGCGAATCTGGGGTTGGGGAAAGCTGTCTGGACATAAGGCGTATCTACTCTATACAGATAGATGGGGGTGTTAATAAATTTAGTGACAAATAACTTTTTCGGCTAATACCCGTAACTTTTGATAAATAAAACTAAGTAACCAGGATAGCTATTCAAGGATTTTTAGCTGTTTTTATCACTTTGGCGCAGGAGAATCCACACGGGTATCAAACCCACTAAGACAATAAGCAGGCTCGGTAAAGCGGCCCTGCCCCACATGCCTTCGCTGGTCATCTCAAACACCCGCACCGCTAGCGTATCCCAGCCTTGCCGGCGGGTCATAAGCGTAATCGGCATCTCTTTCATGACTTCGACAAAGCCCATCAATAAGGCGGTTAATACGCCGGGCTGCAAGACCGGCAGAATGACTTGGCGCCAACGTTGCAATTTGCTGTCTGACAAGAGCTCAGCAGCCGACTCTTGGTTGACGGTTAAGCGCTGCAACTGACGGTCAATCGGTTGGAAACTCACGGTCATAAAGCGCGTGGATAGCGCTAATAGCATCACTAAGACGCTGCCCGAAAATATTTGCTTTTCGATAACGCCAAAACCAATCAGCTGATTGTCTAACCAAGCGATGGGGATAAATACGCCTACCGCTAACACGGTCCCAGGGACGACATAGCCTAAATTTGCAAACGTTGCCAATAACTTAGTTACCTTATCAGGATATTGGCGCTTAATCCATGCCACGATAATAGCCAGCACGGCAATGAAGGCGGTCGTCATCGATGCAATCATCAAGCTATTGGTCACAAAACCAATGTAACGCTCATCGAAATCTTGCTGATAATTTTGTGCGGTCCAGTACAGCAGCTGCAAAAAAGGCACTAAAAAAGCAATCGAGAATATCAGCGCACAAAACAGACTCATCAGTAGCCGCGCGCCGGTAGCAGTCTCAAAACGGCGGTTATCACCTTGGGTCACCCCATTAGTACGCCGTGCCTCCCAAAACTGCTCAAACAGCATAATCACAAAGACTACGCCAATTAAAAGGGCCGCCAATTGCGCAGCAGTCACCAGACTAAAAAAGCCAAACCAAGCCTTATAAATAGCGGTAGTAAAGGTGTCCACGTTGAACACCGAGACCGCTCCAAAGTCGGCCAAGGTCTCCATACATGCGAGCAGCAAACCACCCACTATCCACGGTAGCGCTTGCGGTAGTGACAATCTAAACAGCACTTGCAGCCGACTTAGCCCCAGCATCTGACCGGCTTCAATAGCGCGGCGACCTTGTGATAAAAAAGCCTGCCGGGTTAGCAAATAGACATACGGGTAAAAGGCCAAGGATAGGATAATCCCCGCGCCCCAAACATTACGAATTGAGGGGATGCCTGTCGCTACCCCAAAGGCTCGTAACGTGGTCTGTAAAGGGCCACTATAATCAATGATACCGGCACTCACGAAGGCCAATACGTACGCTGGCATCGCTAACGGCAGCATCAAAGCCCAAGAGAAAAAGCGCTGCCCAGGAAAGCGATACATACTCGTCAACCAGGCCAATGCTGTCCCTAACCCGCCGGCAATCACAATCACCATGGTTAATAAAACCGCTGTATTTTTTAGCACCTCGGGCAGCACATATTCGCGCATATGCGGCCAAATATCCGCCAGCGGCTGCAACCATGATAGTAAAACGATTACGATAGGAATGAGCATGAATACCGCAATCAATGTGAGCAGTGATTTAGCGATAAAAGTCTGGCCCGCCTTGTGCTTATTATTAGTAGCAGCGCGTTTAGAGGGCATGAGCTTAGAAGTCCTAAGCTTAGAAGACAGTGATTTAGAAGTTAGTAGTTTCGACATGGCTACCTTGTTGTAGCAACATAAATTAGGACAGGAACAACTGTAAGCAGCGTAATTCTACAGCATTTAAATCGGTGTATTAAGATAAATAATGCAAAACCAACGCCATAGCTAGGCAACTTTGTTCAATATTAGCCACAAATATTGAGCTCTCATAAACAAAAGCGCCCCACGACAATATCTGACTACTAAAATTGCTTTCAGCATAGATATCATCGCAGGGCTATAGCTATCTACCCTTCCTTAAGACGGTAGACTGCTGACTTTATAAAACCTGACTTTATCAAAAAAAGACCGCTTATTTATAACCGGCTTTGTCCATCAACTGGATAGCATCGGTCTGTAGCTCGCCAAACTTCTGCACATTGATATCATCGGCTTTAAATTCGCCCCATGAGCGCAGTAAGTCTGACTCGTCGATACCTTCTTTCACCGGGAATTCTTTATCAGCGCTAGCATATAGACCCTGCGCTTTGTCAGATGACAACCATTCCATCAGTTTTAATGCGCCATCTGGATTGTCTGCATTAGCCACCACGCCTGCGCCAGAAACGTTCACATGGGCGCCAGTAGTACTTTGGTTTGCCCAGAATAATTTAACTGGGAAGTCTGATTTTTCGTCTAACAGACGGCCGTAATAATAGCTGTTGGCAATACCGACTTCACACTGACCTGAAGCGATAGCTTCTAGCATTTTCGTGTCATCGCTGAAGACATCAGTGGCTAAGTTGGCTACCCAACCACGTACAATTTCTTCAGTTTTTTCAGCGCCCAAGTGCTCAATTATACTGGCAACTAAAGACTGGTTATAAACCTTCTTCGAGGTACGCAGACATAATTTGCCCTTCCATTTCGGATCAGCTAAGTCAGCGTAAGTAGAGAGGTCGCTAGCTTGGACTTTGCTCGGATCATAGAAGATAGTACGGGCACGTAATGACAGACCGGTCCATAGACCTGCTGGATCACGATATTTCGCTGGGACATTGCTTTCTAAAGTCTCTGATGCGACCGGCTGTAATAAGCCTTTTTGTGCCGCTTGCCATAAGTTGCCCGCATCTACGGTCAAGAGCATATCGGCTGGCGTATTCGCGCCCTCTGCTTCAAGGCGAGCCATCAATGGGCCCGTGCTATCGGTTACCAAATCGACTTTGATACCGGTTTCACTAGTGAACTGATCCAGTAAAGGCTTGATAAGCTGCTCATTACGTGAAGAGTAAATCGTCACAGTACCACCATCTGTAGTAGCTGCTGCAGTCTCACCTTCCGTTACAGCCGGGGTCTCGGTGGTGACTTCTTCGCTCGTAGCTTCTTCTGCTGATGGCGTCTTGTTACAGCCCGCTAGGCCCAACATGGCAACAAACACGGCTGCAGACAGACTAACTTTGCTAGATAGTAATGGTGTGACGGACGACATAATACGCTCCAAAAATTTGTGTAGCTCAATGTTGTATAACTCAAGGTTTAGTCGCTTAATGACTCTGCTACCCTCTCCTAAACTTGTTGTCTCAGAAGTTATTTATAACCAGATATTAAGCTAGACTAACTAATATTTACAAAGCGTATCTTAATATGAATGATAGTAAT
>Ga0098065_1000132_pt1 | contig 40418 bp, 34 predicted proteins | sample 25_taG_FD_75062 | JGI IMG/M metagenome (GOLD analysis project Ga0098065, IMG submission 75062) | Marine viral communities from Cariaco Basin, Caribbean Sea - 25_WHOI_OMZ | ecosystem: Environmental > Aquatic > Marine > Oceanic | place: Caribbean Sea: Cariaco Basin | collected 2014-11-08 | reverse complement strand
AATTAGTGTCGATCGCTGCAATTTTAAATAATGGAGGTGAGAGCATTTGTTTCTTCTAAATATTATAATGATACCTCAAGTTTTAAGGGCTGTAATGTAAGATAGTCTACTGGTGTTGTCTACTCTTAGAGGTTTTTAAGACTAAATAAGTCTGACTTAAAGCACCAGCCATTCCTGGCTCACTTTCTTCGAAGTTTATAATAATTTTGTTATTTCTTTTAAAGATCTGGTTAATGGTAATTTGGGAACAGCAGGAATTAAAGAATTCGCCAATTACAATGATTAAATTATTATTAGTAAAATCGAACGATATGTTTCTTAATGTCTTCGCGCGATCAGGATTTACTCTTTGGATAGTTGGAATAAAGGCTAACCAATCTTCCTGACTTGTAAAAACCTGATATTGCTTAGGTATTTTTTCTTCTTGGTAATAACTTAGTTGGCTTTCCAGTAATACTTCATATGAGAGTTTTTCGATTACTACCTCAGCATCATCAGTAGAGCAACTCATAAATAAACTCATAGAAAATAATAATATAGTAGTGGTTAATTTCTAAACAGGCATACTATTCTTTTTATGAAGATACCAAAATCAACTTCAGGTTGCTTTCTAAGTTGTTAAACTTAGCAACCGCTATTAAATACATGGAATTTTTAAGACGTTTTTTATGATGAATGTATTTCTTAAATATGATTACGCTGTAAGGCCTATCGCAGTGGAGCTAAAATAAGATACCCAAACTCTTATCGCTCTCTATGAGTTTTTAATGCACTACAAACTGCTTGGAAAAACCTTCATGAATACAATCGTTGTACTACCAAAACTTATCACTACAGGTAAAGCACATTTTATAGAGATATGTATAGATTAATCCCATCTTTTTGAAGCTCAAGTAAAGAACAAGAATGATAATTAAATGGCTTTATTTTAGTTATATTTAATTGATTCTTAATAATTTTAGATAAGGCTAAAAATTTGTTTTAAAAATAAAAAATGTATTTTTGTGTGTAATAAAATAGGAAATGACGCTTTCAGAAGAGAATTATCTAAAATCAATATATCATTTAGAGAAGAAATATACCCGGGGTGTAAGTACAAATGCACTGGCAGAGGAAATGGAAACCAAGGCATCCTCGGTTACTGATATGATCAAGAAACTTTCAGAAAAAGAACTGGTGAACTACAAGAAGTATCAGGGAGTAAAACTGAGTGAGAAAGGTAATGCGATTGCTGTACAAATTATTAGGAAGCATCGTTTATGGGAGTATTTTTTGGTAGAAAAGCTTGATTTTAATTGGGATGAGGTACATGATATTGCTGAGCAGTTGGAACATATAAAATCTGATGAATTAATCGCTAAACTTGATAAATTCCTGGATTATCCTAAACGTGATCCTCATGGTGACCCTATTCCCGATGCCGAAGGTAATTTTGCAAATTTAGAGAAAAAAATTCTGGCAGAATTTGACAAAGGAGAGCATGGAGTTTGTGTAGGTGTTAAGGATTCTTCAGCAGCATTTCTGCAATATTTAGATCGAAATAAAATCAAATTGGGAAAATCGATTAGCATTTTAGAGAAGGAACAATTTGATGGTTCGATGATCCTGAAAATGAATAATAAAGAACTTACAATTTCTAAAGTCGCTGCTAATAATATTTATTTAAAACCGGTAGAAGTTGAGTGATAGAAATGAACATAAATCACTTGAAGAGGTTCATGGTTCAGTAAATACTTCGGGAAAAAAATCCCTTTGGAAGCGTATATTGGCGTTTTTAGGTCCGGCTTATTTAATTAGTGTCGGCTATATGGATCCCGGTAACTGGGCTACAGATCTTGCCGGTGGTAGCCAGTTTGGCTATTCTTTGCTTTGGGTACTTTTGATGTCTAATATTATGGCTTTACTCTTACAAAGTTTAAGTACCCGGCTTGGTGTTGTTCGTGGGATGGATTTGGCACAAGCTTCACGGGAAGAATACCCCCCTTTTGTGAATTTTATGCTTTATATTTTTGCTGAAATAGCCATTGCAGCCTGTGACCTTGCTGAGGTGGTTGGGATGGCGATTGGGTTACAGTTATTGTTTGGGCTTCCGTTACTTTGGGGAGTATCCATTACCGTTTTTGATAGCTTTTTACTCTTATTCTTACTAAATAAGGGAATGCGAAAAATGGAAGCCTTTATCGTAGCACTTATCGCGATAATAGGGGGATCTTTTTTACTGGAATTATTTTTGGCAAAGCCTGATATACCTGAGGTTTTAGGAGGCTTTATACCATCGATTCCCAATAACGACGGACTTTATATCGCGATTGGGATTATTGGAGCTACGGTGATGCCACATAACCTTTATCTACATTCTTCCCTGGTGCAAACGCGTAAGATTGAAAAGACAAAAAAAGGTATTCTACAGGCACTTCGTTTTAATTTTATCGATTCTTTTATTGCCTTAAATCTGGCTTTTTTCGTAAACGCTGCAATTTTGATCCTCGCCGCTTCGGTTTTTTTTAAAAACGGAATGTTTGAAGTTGCAGAAATTCAGGATGCGCATAAATTACTGGAACCGCTTTTAGGTTCTTCTTTAGCCCCTATTCTGTTTGCGCTGGCTTTAATCGCAGCAGGGCAAAGTAGTACGCTTACCGGTACTTTAGCCGGACAAATTGTAATGGAAGGTTATCTAAATCTAAGGATACAGCCCTGGGTGCGCCGCTTAATCACAAGATTGTTAGCTATAGTTCCTGCATTTTTTACTATAATTTATTTTGGGGAGCGCGCTACAGGAGAACTTTTAATTCTTAGCCAGGTGGTATTAAGCTTGCAGCTTGGTTTCGCAATCATCCCACTTATTCATTTTGTAAGCGATAAAAAGACCATGAATGGCTTTCATATAAAATGGCCGCTTATTATCGCTTCCTGGATAATTAGTCTTGTGATAGTATTATTAAATGCGAAGCTTGTTTTTGATGAATTGAAAAGTTGGATTACTTCGGTAGAGGATGCTACTTATATCTGGGTTTTTATAGTGCCTATAACCATAGCCGTCGTATTACTATTGGTTTTTATTTCATTATGGCCATTATTTAAAGAAAAGCTGGGTCGTGGCTGGATCACTAATCATGCGCCACATAAAAATCCACAAACTATTGAAGTGATTACAGAGAAGAACTTTAAGCATATTGCGATCGCTATCGATTTTTCAGGATCTGATAAAAAAAGTATTTCAGCGGCTCTTCAAATTGGAGGGAAAAATGCAAAATATACTCTTTTGCACACCGTAGAAACTCCTGGAGCTTTTATTTATGGAACACAAATAAAAGACTATGAAACCGATAAAGATCGGGAGTTTCTAAAAAATTATAAGAGCCAGTTAGAGGCTTTGGGATATCATACAGATATAAACCTTAGTTTTGGAAACCCCAAAAAAGCCATTCCTAAATTATTGAGTTCTGCAGAAGCGAATTTCGATTTACTGGTGATGGGGCGGCACGGGCACAAAATGATTAAAGATATCCTATTGGGAATAACGGTAGATGTAGTGAGGCATCGGGTAGAGATTCCTATTTTTATTACTTAACTTACTAAATAATGATGAACCAAATAATAGCTTATTTTGAAACTTTAGACCCTGTTTTAGCCGCTTTTTATGCGACGCTTTTTACCTGGGGATTAACCGCTCTTGGAGCTAGTCTGGTGTTTTTCTTTAAGAAAATGAACCGAATGCTTTTTGATGGAATGCTGGGATTTACAGGTGGAGTTATGGTTGCGGCCAGTTTTTGGAGTTTGCTGGCGCCCGGTATCGAAATGAGCCCGGGTGAAGGGTTTGAAAAAACCATCCCTGCGGTAGTAGGTTTTGGTTTAGGGGCACTTTTTATCTTTGGCCTGGACAAAATATTGCCACATTTACATGTGAATTTTAACACTACTGAAAAAGAAGGGATAAAAACCCCGTGGCACAAATCCATATTACTGGTTTTAGCAATTACTTTACATAATATTCCTGAAGGGCTGGCGGTAGGAGTATTATTTGGCGGTGCAGCAGCCGGATTTGAAGGTGCCAGTATAGCCGGTGCCGTGGCTTTAGCCATTGGAATTGGTCTACAAAACTTTCCTGAAGGATTTGCAGTGGCGATGCCTTTAAGAGGGCAGGGGTTTAGCCGACGAAAAAGTTTTAATTATGGGCAGCTTTCTGCAATTGTAGAACCCGTTGCAGCTGTACTTGGAGCATGGGCGGTAATGACATTTCAGCCTATTTTACCCTATGCACTGTCTTTCGCAGCAGGTGCAATGATTTTTGTAGTGGTTGAAGAAGTGGTACCCGAATCCCAGCAAAGTAAATATACCGATGTAAGTACTTTAGGCTTTATTGGCGGTTTTATGGTAATGATGACCTTAGATGTTGGTCTTGGGTAAAAACGAATGCAACATTGCTTCAAAAATATCGTCTTTTAGAAAAAGGTGACGATGAAGAAGATTATACTTATTTTAATTTTGTTAGTTAATGGAGTAAGCCTGTCTGCACAAACCGAAGTAGCCAGGCTTCAATCTTTTTTAAAAGTAGGTGAACAGTTAGATTGCGGAAATTATAGCATTGTGTTTAAAAAAGTCATTTCAGATTCCAGATGTCCCAAAAGTGTAATCTGTGTATGGGCAGGAACGGCTGAAGTTTTACTTGAAATTAGAAAAGCAGATGAAATGTATGAGGAATATCGTATAGAAATTGGGAGCTTCATAGATGTTTATTTTCAATTGCCACAATTAGCCAATATCCATTTAAAATTACTTGGGTTGGCTCCATATCCTGAAACTCCCCAAAAAATCAAACAATCTGAATATAAGGTTACGATTCAGTTAGAAGAATTGCTTGATTAATGACTGCAACCACAGTCACTCATTCCGCAGGCTTTCTCTTTTTGTGCTTTCTTTTTAAGAAATGCCGGTTTCCACACAAATTTGGTGATGAGGTATCCTACCGCAGTTAGAAAAGTGATAAAAACTAAAATATGCTGTATAAGTTCCATAATATTTAAGTCGAAATTCTATAAAATTCTTACGTATTAATTTAAGACCTGAAATGCAATTAAAGCAACCACATAAGCAAAAACACTCATAATCACTAATTGCAATACTGGCCATTTCCAGCTATTGGTTTCTTTTTTTACAATTGCCAGGGTACTCATGCACTGCATAGCAAAGGCATAGAAAAGTAACAAGCTTACACCGCTGGCCAGGGTAAATAGCGGGCCGCCAAGTATAGGGTTGGTTTCTGCCGCCATTCTGTTTTTAATGGTTTCTTCTTCATCGCTACCCACGCTATAAATCGTTGCCAACGTACCCACAAAAACTTCACGAGCCGCAAAAGAGCTAATGATTGCGATACCAATCTTCCAGTCATAGCCCAAAGGCGCTACGACCGGTTCGATACCACGTCCCATAATCCCAATGTATGAATGTTTCAGTTTATAACTGGCGATTTCCTGTTCTATTTCTTCAGTAGGGATGTTTTGTTCGGTGTAATTGCTACGAATTATTTCTTCGGCATTATTAAAATCTTTTCCGGGACCATAACTTGCCAGAACCCAAAGGATAATAGAAATAGCAAGGATAATCTTCCCGGCACCAAATACAAAAGATTTTGTTTTTTCAACAACGTTAATTCCAATGTTTTTAAGCAGTGGAACTTTATAGTTGGGCATTTCAATCACAAAATAGCTTTTGCTCTTAATCTTTAAGATTCCGTTTAAAATCCAGGCCGAAAAAATAGCAGTTCCAAAACCAAGCAGGTAAAGAAACATGAGCATTAATCCCTGTAGGTTGAATCCTAAAAATGTTTCATCTGGGATTACTAAGGCAATGATAATAAGATAAACCGGTAATCTGGCCGAACAGGTTGTAAAGGGCACTACTAAAATGGTGATTAAGCGCTCTTTCCAGTTTTCGATATTTCTAGTTGCCATTACCGCAGGGATCGCACAGGCAGTTCCTGAAACCAAAGGTACTACACTTTTTCCGCTAAGTCCAAAGCGACGCATAATTCGATCCATTAAAAAAACAACCCTGCTCATGTAACCGGTTTCTTCCAGAATGGAAATAAACAGGAATAAAAATGCGATCTGCGGAATAAAAATTACGATGCCCCCCAAGCCTGGTATAATTCCTTCGGCAATTAAACTGGTAAAGACCCCCTCTGGTAAATTTGCTTTGGTAAACTCGCTTAAAGAGGCAAAGGTGCTATCAATTAGGTCCATAGGGTAGCTGGACCAATCATAAATCGCCTGAAAAATTAATAATAAGATGGCAAAGAAAATGACATAACCCCAAACTTTATGCGTTAAAACCCTGTCTAATCTTGATCTTAAATCTTTGGCGGCATTGCTGTCTACACGAAGCGTTTCTTTTAAAACCCCGTTGATAAACTGGTAGCGATGAATGGTTTCTTTTTGCTGAAGTCTTTTAAGCTCTGATGATGATTTGGTATTGAAACCAGAAGTTTTATCAATTTCATTCCGATTTATATTACCAAAGTTTACATCCTGAGTAATAACCAGCCAAAGTTTATAAATAGACTGTTTTGGAAAAGCTTTTCTTAAATTCCCAAAATAATCGGGGTCAATAACCGAAGCATTTACGCAGGGCTCTGTAGAGATATTTCGGGAATTAATTATTAATTCTTTTAGCTTATCGATCCCTGTACGCTTTCTTGCGCTAACCAGGGCAATCTTTGTTTTTAAACGTTCTTCCAGAATATCGATGTCCAAAGTAATACCTTTGCGTTCCATACGATCGGCCATGTTGATAACCAGTATTGTAGGGATTCCAAGATCTTTTATTTGGGTAAAAAGTAAAAGGTTTCTTTTAAGGTTTTCAACATCGCTTACTACAACGGCAACATCGGGAAAATCTTTATCATTTTTGTTCAATAATAACTCAATAACCACATTTTCATCCAGAGAAGAAGCATTTAGGCTATAAGTGCCGGGAAGGTCGATAATATGAGCTTTTAATCCACGAGGAAGCTTACAGATACCTTCTTTTTTTTCTACCGTGATTCCTGGATAGTTCCCTACTTTTTGGTTTAATCCTGTGAGTTGATTAAATACTGAAGTTTTACCGGTATTGGGATTTCCAATTAGCGCTACGTTGATCTGTTTGCCCGTCATTTGATAAGCTCTATTTCGATTTGTAAAGCAGTTTCTTTCCTGATGGCTAAATGGCTTCCGTTGATGTTAAGGTACATAGGATCTTTAAAAGGAGCGGTTTGTACCAATTCTACTTCGTTACCAGGTAAACACCCCATTTCTAATAGTTTTAGTGGTACATTATCTGCGGAAAATTCTTTGATAATCCCGCGTTCGCCTCGCTTTAAATGAGCAACTGTAACCTTCACGTTTATTTAGATTGATTTTAAACAACGCAAAAATAGTGGAATTTAACCAAGTACAAAAATTTAGGCGTTAAAATATAGGCTTTTACTGGATAATCGAGATTATATGCTTTTGCTTCGCTTGGATAGCTATCAGATTCAGGAAGTAAAAAATAATTCTCTAATAAAGGCTTAATGCGCTATTTACTCCTGATATTCTTTTTTAAGGATTTTAAGGTCCTCCATAAGCTCTTCGATAGCTTCAGGATTGGTGCCGTCATAAAAACCCCGTATCTGTCTGTTTTTATCGATCAGTACAAAATTTTCAGTATGTACCATATCGTATTTCCCGCCGTCACCTTCGCTTTTTGCCGCGAGATAGGATTTTCTTGCCAGATCGTAGATTTGCTTTTTGTCACCGGTAACAAGATTCCATTTGCTATCGATAACCCCTTTTTCTTCGGCGTAACGTTTCAATTGCGCTACGGTATCAATTCTTGGCATCACCGTGTGAGAAAGTAATAGCACCTCTGGATCGTCTTTTATTCTTTCCTGAATTTTCACCATGTGATCGGTCATAATGGGACAAATCGTCATGCAGGTGGTAAAGAAGAAATCGGCAATATAAATTTTATCCTTATAATCAGCATTGGTAATGGTATCCCCGTTTTGGTTTACCAGTTTAAAATCTTTAATCCGGTGATATTTTCTTACATATTGCATTGTAGTATCTACCAGCTCACTGTTGACCATATCGGGCTGGTAGATCGTAAGTTTTTCTTCAGGCTTTAGAAGGCTGTAGATGGACCACATAATCATCATACAAAGAATCCCAAAGGTGATTATGAAAATTCTATATCTGGAAAGAAATTTACGCATAGCAAATTTTTATGCAAAATTACGGTCTGGCGGTTAATTAGCCACATGAAAGTGCTAAAATTTTGGCAGGATAAATGCTAGATAACTTTCAAACTTTTCTAGGTCTTATTAAAAGACTACTTTTGTGCGATTTAAAAATTGAATATTAGCGAATGGATCCATTTATAGTAAAAGCAATTCAGCTACTTCTTAGTTTGTCATTGCTTATTGTGTTGCATGAGTTTGGACATTTTATACCTGCAAAATTATTTAAAACCCGAGTTGAAAAATTCTTCCTCTTCTTCGATGTAAAGTTTGCGCTTTTTAAGAAGAAAATAGGAGATACCGTGTATGGTATTGGCTGGCTTCCTTTAGGAGGTTACGTAAAGATCTCTGGAATGATCGATGAGAGCATGGATAAAGAGCAAATGGCGCAACCACCACAAGAATGGGAATTTAGAAGCAAGCCGGCATGGCAGCGTTTAATTATCATGTTAGGTGGGGTAACGGTAAACCTGATATTGGGATTCTTGCTTTTTATGATGATCTTATTTGTTTGGGGAACCAATTATGTTGGACCAGATGAAATGCCGGAAGGCTTTGCTGTAGTCGATGAGTTTAAAGAATTTGGTTTTGAGGATGGAGACCGTGTATTAAAAGTAAATGGGGAAGAGCTTCAAAATAGTTTAGATATTAACCGCAAGTTATTTATGCGCGATGTAAATACGGTAACAGTATTGCATCAAAACGGAGCTGAGGAAACCATCAATATTCCTGAAAATATTGGTGAGCAAATGTTTGAAGACGGAATAATGCAGCCATTTATTCCTATCCAGCGACCAATTTTAGATAGTGTAGCGGCTAAAACTGCCGCTGATGTTGCCGGACTTCAAAAAGGGGATAGTATCATTTCGATCAACGATCAGGAAATTGGTTACTGGCACGAAATGACAAAAAATACCAGAGCAAACAAAAACAAGGAAATGGAAATTGTTTTTAAGCGCGATGGTGAAATTAAAAGTGTAATGGCAACTCCAGATGAAGATGGTATTTTAGGAGTAACGCCAAGAAGAGATTTTGAGGTGAAAACCCAGCAATATAGTTTTGCAGAAAGCATCTCTGAAGGTTTTAAAGATGGCTACTGGACGCTTAGAGATTATGTATATCAATTCAAATATGTGTTCACTAAAAAAGGCGCTACGCAGGTTGGTGGTTTTGGTGCTATAGGTGGAATGTTCCCAGATGCATGGAACTGGCAGGCCTTTTGGCATACCACCGCTTTAATTTCTATCATATTAGCATTTATGAATATTTTGCCCATTCCTGCTTTGGACGGTGGGCATGTGATGTTTTTACTTTACGAAATGATTACCGGTAGAAAGCCAAACGAGAAATTTATGGAATATGCCCAGATGGTAGGGTTCTTTATCCTGATCGCTCTGGTGCTTTATGCAAATGGAAACGATATTTATCGGGCGATATTCGATAAATAAGAGCTAGCATATTTTGAAAAAAGCAAAACCCGAAATTTCATAATTTCGGGTTTTGCTTTTGCGGTTATTAGCGAATTATTGAAAGCTGATAACTGTGAGCTATAAGTTTTTCTACTCTATTGCTCTTTGAGGATAGTCAGTAATAATACCATCGACCTTCATCGTTTTTACCTTGTCAATATCAGCTTGTTCATTAACGGTCCACGGAATTACTTTCATGCCGCTTTGCTTAATTTCAGTCACTTTTTCCTGATCTAACAATTTATAATAGGGACTATAAATTTGTGGAGTAAAGCTGATTTTTTTCATATTCTCTTCAAATTCTCCACTTCCTACAAGATAAGCTAAAAGAACATCAGGATAAGCTTGGTGCATTTCTTCTAAAATAGCAACGTCAAAAGATTGAATATTGATTTTGGGAATAATCCCTTTTTCTTCTAAAACCTGCATCACGACCTGTACAAATTCAGCTGGTTTTGGTTGAGATTTTTCGTATTCGGAGGGATCAGATTTAATTTCAATGTTATAGTGTACAGGATCTAAATTGTTGGATGCTATATAGTTTTCTATGCTATCGATCACCTCGCTAAGCAAAGGTTTATAGGTTTTAGATCTCTTTTGTTCGGGGAAAGCGGTATTGCCTTTACTCCCAATGTCAAATTTTTTAATGCTATCGTAAGTCATCGTAAAAAGATTATAGTCTTTTTCCTGCTGTTTGGATATGGTATCGCCAGCCGGAGTTAAAACATAAGCTGAAGACATAAACGACTCGTGGCTTACCACTACTTTTCCGTCTTTGGACATAACCACGTCCATTTCTACTACATCAACACCTTTATCGATTGCCGCAATAAACCCGGGAATACTATTTTCAGGGGAATGTCCGCGTTCGCCACGATGCCCCTGTACTTCTATTTTTGATGTCTCCGTAGGGATTTTTTCTTCGGCAGCGTTTGTACCTTTGTTGTTCTCCTTACAACTTAGGATGGCCAGTGCCATCAAAAGAAGGCTAATTTTAACGATTTTCATGGTTTTATGATTTTGAAAAAAATTGAGCGAATGATCTCAAGACAAGCTCATCAGATATATATTCGAAAATTAATTTTTATTTCAGCCATTCCTATACCCATGGTTATGGGGATCCAGAACATTCAATCTCGGTTATCGACTAAGATTTGAAATATAAAGCTTTGATTTCTAGAAATGAATTTTTGTACCGATTAAAAAGTCCGCCGACGGGATGAAATGACGACGGACTCCAACAAACTAAAAATCAAATTGCTTCTTCTAACCGGTAGGAGGACTTAGAAGTGTAGGTTTTTCCAAACATATCTATCGCTTTAACCTCTATGCTATGCTTTCCGGTGTCTAAATTAGTAGGGATATTTCCACGCCATAAATGCGTGCTTTTTACAGGATTAGAAGAACGCCTTCCCGGCATTAATTCTTCGGTAAGATCCCATTCGTTTACCAAAAATTCATAAGAAGGGTCTGTACGTTCAGTATATTGCATGGGGTGCCATTCGCCCCCGTCAATTCGGTATAAAACTTTATCTCCTTGGGTACCCATAAAGAAATTTACAAAAATGCCGGCCTGTGTTCTTCGACCTTTGGCTACTACTTTTGGCGCGAAAACTTTCATTTGATAGTTCTCATTTTCACCGGCGACCTTATAATTGATTTTATACGAGTTTCCATCAAAATGGATAAACGCATAACCTTTTGGTGTACCATCTCTCATTACTGAAATAGGAATACCTTCTTTATTAAGCTTGCCTGAGTACCAGTCTCCAGATGTAGTACCTACATTGTATTCGTGATGAGGCTTGTCCCGATTAAAGCCTTCGTCTTTTCCAAAGAAATCCTGGCGTTGTATATGGGTATGGGCAGAAAGTGATAAGGTTTGCGGGAATTCGCTTAGAATTGAAAATAAACGTTCGCGATCTTCATCTCTAAAAGTATTATTGTCTTCTGGTTCAAAAAGCGGAATGTGCCAGGCTAAAACAACCAAATGATCTTTAGGAACATATTTAAGGTCATTTTCTATAAAATCCAGCTGATCTTTTCTAAACCCACCAAGATAACCTTTCATATCCCGAGGATCTGGATATAAAATATCATCCATTACAATAAAATGAACTTTACCATAATTGAAGGCATAATTTGCCGGTCCAAAATGAGCCTCGTAAGTCTCGTCGGAAAGCTGATCTTCTGTCGCATCAAAATTCATGTCGTGATTGCCCATAAGGTTATACCACGGGATACCAATTTTTTTAACCGCTTTAATGTAAGGGCTAAAAAGATCGAGGTCGTTGCCCACCAAGTCCCCAAGGCTTAAACCAAAGGGCACGTCTTTGATTCCTTCAACTTCCGTGACAATCCCTTTGGTGAAATATTCAATTTCTTCTAAATTGTAAGGTTGCGGATCTCCAAAAATAAGTGCGGTAAACGTTTCTTTTTCTTCAGAGGGAATTAAACCAAAATCTATAGATTTTGGTAGTTTTCCGGTAGGTTTTACACCGGCAAATTCAGATTTAGGTGAGCCATTGGGTTTATGAATATAATAGAATTCTGGAAGGTTATTTTCGTTGATTTTTGGTACATAACCGGAAGGTTTGATCACAAAAATAATATTATCATCACCTACAGGAATTTCATATTTACCATTGGTATCGGTTACTACCACTTGCTGACTATTAGATACCGATACATTAGCAATTCCCGATTCATTCCGATCTTTTTTGCCGTTTTCATTTTGATCTTCAAAAACATATCCTGTTGCCATTTGCTGGGCAAAACCAGATACACCCAGGAGGAAGATGGCTGTAGCTAAAATTGTTCTTTTCATAGTATAAATGTTTGGTATTTAACTTGTTTATTGATCCCACCACACTTTTGTATTGATGTCATCGCTACCGCCAAGTAATTCTACTCCCTGTGCATAACCCTTAGGGTTTTCAATAGCAAGATCTGTAGGATAATAGAATCTTGAAGGCATTACCCCATCATTAAACATAGCTTCTGTTGTTGGTAGTTCTGGGAAACCTGTTCTTCGATATTCAAACCATTGCTGATAATCAGTAAAATAAAGAGCATAGTATTTTTGAAGCATAATACGTTCTAAAGTTCCGTTATATGCGGCTTCGGAATTTTCAAAATAATTTGTGGGAATTTCTTCTACTTCTAATTGTTCCATAGCGGCAATAACTCCGTTTTCATAGTGAGTTGCAGCATCTTCATTTATAAAGCCACGTTGCGCCAATTCAGCTTTAATAAATTCCACTTCAGCATACGTGAGAAAGAATATCTGCATGGGATTGGTGACCTGTTCAATATTAAAGGTGGAAGCGTTATAAGTAAATTGGGATTCTGGTCCATCGTAAGCACTTGGAATACCTTTGTAGCCTATATTGATAGTGTTTTGGTTTTCATCGGTCTGTGTTGCCGTGGTAGCGATAACAGGTTTTCTAGGATCTTCCCAAGTGTTCAGGTTATCGATAAAAAATGAAGCTATTTTTACACTGAGCCTAAAATCCTGTGGCCTGCCCCATGGGCTTACGTTGGGCTCTACGCCGGTCACTTGTAAAATAGCAGATTCTTCGGTGCTTTCAAAAACCGGATAGGTATCAGGATTATTCACCATATCCGCTAATTGCTGAAAAGAATTTGGCTGGCGATTAGAAATTCTTAGTAATAATCGCATGTGTAAAGAATTAGTGAATTTTTGCCAGCGTTCTACATTATTCTGGAAAAGTATATCCTGCAGATATACCATATCTCTGGTGGTATCATAAAGGGCATTTGCCGTTTCAAGATCTGCTAAGATCTTTGTATAGATGTCTTCCTGAGTATCAAATTCGGGATAAAGAATCCCTTCTTCGGCCATTACGGCCTGGGTCATTGGTACCGGTCCAAACAGATCTGTAAGGTTGGCATACACCATAGCGTTTAATGTAAGGGCGATGGCCTCGTAGTTTACATCATCATTAATAATGGCTGCAGCTTTCATCTCCTGGATGTTTTTTAACCATCTGTAATAATTACTCCAGGAAGAATTCCCTATTCCCATGCTCACATCATAACGGTGTAAGCCACCCGAAACGCTTGGATAAGGAAGGGAAACCTGCATAAGGTCGAAAGTTATGGCGTTGGCACGTCCGGCATTATGGCTTGCTAAACTGTAAATAATAGGGTTTAGTAAGGTCGCCGGACTAATTTCTTCAATCCTGTTAGGATCTGAGTTTGTTTCTTCGAAATCGCTGGTACAGGCTGTAAATGTTATTACAGCTAGTATAATTAGCAAATTTGATGTTATCTTGTTCATCATTTTTCTATGATTATAAGCTTAGTTTTAAATTAACTCCGTAGGTCGCTGGCGAAGGCATTTGTCCTATTTCTACACCGGGCATAATTCGGTTCCCGTTAAGAGCAGCGGTTTCAGGATCATAAATAGGGAAGTCGGTTAGCATAGCAACATTTCTTCCGAAAGCAGAAAGGGACAGTGATTGGATCCCGGTGTTATTTAACCATTTTGCCGGGAATCTATATTGAAGGTTTATTTCACGCAATTTTAAGTAAGAAGCTTCAAAAGAATTCGACTCCACATTTGCTCTACGGTAATATCTATTGTACCATTCCTGTACGGCAACTTCAGTAGTATTAGGAGAATAAGAACCATCTGCATTCAGTACCACTCCGTCGCCAACGATACTCATATTATCCCTGCCTTCATAAGTAAACTTAAGTTTTCCCTGTTGGGTAAGTTTATGATGTGTCTGGGAATAAATGATTCCGCCATACTGCCCATCTAATGTGAAGCTAAAATCAAAATTGCCCAGGGTAATCTGGTTGTATAAACCTGCTCTCCAATCGGGCATAGCGTCCCCAACGTATCGAATGTCGCCAGACTCCGGATATGCAGGTAAACCTTTACTGTCGTATACGATTTGCCCCTCAGGAGATCGTACAAATTTGTAACCGTAAATGGCGGTAGGAGAACCACCAACCTTAGCAATTAAAGAAGCTTGGCCTCCCTGATCGATTATATATTGATTTTCAATATTATCTGGAAGGTTAAAAACTTCGCCTTCGTTTTTAGACCAGGTAAGGGTAGAGGACCATTTAAGTTTATCGTTATTTATAATTTTTCCTGTTAAGGTGAGTTCAATACCTCGGTTTCTTACTTTTCCCGCATTTAGAATAGCTGAACTGTAACCTGTATCCCAATTTAGCGGGACAGCGATAATTTGATTTTCAGTAGAAATCTGGTAAACCGTAGCATCAAGACTAATACGATTGTTTAAGAACCTGGCTTCAAAACCAGTTTCATAACTCGTAGAAATTTCAGGTTTAAAATCGCGATTATATAGGGTTGTTGGTACGGTTGCCGAACTGGGGAAATTATTTTGACTATAATATTTTCTGGTTTGGTATGGACTGGTATCATTACCTACCTGAGCATATGAGAATCGATATTTTAAATATTCAATTCCTTTTCCAGAGAAATTAAAAATGTCTGATAAAATAAAACTTGTATTTGCTGAAGGATAAAAGAACGACCAGTTTTCTTTTGGTAAGGTGCTGGACCAATCGTTCCTTCCCGTAATATCAAGAAAAATCTGATCTTTATAGGACCATGTCATTAAACCATATAAACTGTTAACTTCTTTGTTTTGATCTGAAGTGTATAGTGAAGGTGCATTTTTACCATTTGAAAGTTTATAAACATCTGGCACAACCAGACCCGTAACCGATGCATTATTTAATCTTCTTTTTTCAGTTCTGTTGTTTCCTCCAATACTGGCAGACAGGCTAAAGTCTTTAAATTTGTTTTCATAACTAAGCAGAAAGTCATTATTGATTTCCTGTTTAAAAACATCCTGAGTTTGGTAATATCCTTCGGCGTACCTGTTAATACTATACGGTCTTTTTTGTTCTCTTTCCTGGTTGTAAGTATTTATAGCTGTTCTAAGCATTAAGTTGAAATGCGGAGCAAGCTTTATATTGGCATTTAAATTTCCAACAATTTGATGACTGTTAAGGGTATTCAGTGATTTGTAAGCTATTAGGTAAGGGTTATCGATATACGAGCTAAATGGTTGTATTTGCTGTATGTTTTCCTGCCCCTCCTGCCATATTGGTCGATACCAATCCAGATCTACATTTGGATTCTGGAAAATCATAAAGTAAGCGATAGAACCATTGTTGTATCCCGTGCTGGGTAAATTATCACTCCATTGATTGTTGTAGTTTACCACGGCGCCCAAACTAATTTTTTCTGAAATGTTATATTTAGAGTTTAGGGAAGCGGTTACTCTTTCGTATCCGGTATTAGGCATTATCCACTCATTTTTTGTGTGGGCTAAAGAGGCCCTCATCGAACCATCCTTACCACCGCCCTGGATAGCAATATTATTTTGAGTGGTGACCCCGGTTTGCCAAAAGTCTTTTCTATTGTCTTTATAAGGTCGCCATTCTTGTCTTTCTAAAGATTGTCCTTGTACCAAGGGATCGTATTGGAAAAATTCCTGATCATTAAATTCGGGCCCCCAGGCACTACTGGTACCTCCCGTGCTACCGCCATCTTCAGAGCTTCCGTAAGAATAATAAAGTTCCCCATCGGCATTGGTGTAATTGTTTCCCTGGCCGTAACGATATTGGTAATCCGGCCATCTTTGAATACGATCAAAAGAAGTAATTGAATTAATGGTGATCCCTAATCCCTTACTTTTTTTACCGGATTTGGTGGTAATCATTAGAACCCCATTCGCCGCACGACTACCATATAAGGCGGCGGCACCAGGTCCTTTTAAAACAGAAACACTTTCGATATCATCAAAATTGAGGTTTGAGATTCCGTTACCGTAATCAATAGGTGAATCTTCTCCCATATAAGCACTGCCGGATCCTGAAGTGGTCATTTCGGTATTTATGGGAACACCATCTACTACGATAAGTGCGTAATTTCCGTTGAGATCAAAAGAACTATTTCCTCTTAATGTGATTTGTTGAGAGTTAATGGGGCCAGAACCTGAAGAGCTAATGTTCATACCCGCAACTTTTCCTTTTAAACCAGAGCTCCAGTTGGTAGGGGCAGTTTGGGATAAACTTTCACTATCTACAGTGGCTTGAGAGAAGCCTAATTGTTTTTCTTCCCTTTTAATTCCCAGGGCGGTTACGACCACCTCATTTAAGGCATTGGCATTTTCCTGGAGTATAATTTCTAATGGCTCATCAGTGCTTGTTGCTGTGATTTCCTGAGTTTTAAATCCCATAAAAGAAACTTCCAATATAGTTGGATTACTAGAAATACTAATGCTGAAATTTCCATCAAAATCTGTCGTAACGCCATTAGAAGTCCCTTTTTCGATAATCGTTGCTCCCGGCAATGGAAGCTTTTCGTCATCTAAAACCTTACCCCATATTTTTTGCTGAGGTATCGCTTTTAGTACACTGATTGTTTTATTGATTTGCTGGAATTTTAATCCAGTTCGCGAACTAATCAATCCCAGGATAGTGGAAAGCCGTTGTTTTTTTCCCATGAAATTGAATTTTTCCTTTGATTTTGTTACAGTTTCATCAAAAACAAAGGTGAATTCGGTTTTAGATTCGATTTCAGAAAAAACATCAGCTAAATTGGCATTCCTAACTGATAGCTTAATTAAGATTTCATTGAAATTTTTATTGTTTGTAGAAGCAATAGCGCTTCCCGTAAGTAGCAGAAAACTTAATAATAGATAATAAGCACAAAGTTTTCTGAAAAATTGTAGTTTCGTATTCATTACAATTGGCTATAGATTATTTATTTGTAGTCGGTAACTTTTAGACCCACTACTGTGGCAGCAGGAGTGGGTTTTGTTTTTAGCTTATATGGGGTTCTTTCTTATAATTATTTGTTTTTTGTTGGTAGAATCGATTTTAAGATTCTTAATAAGTGCCAGACTTTTAAGAACATTAGAGAGTTTTTCGTCGTTAAATTTCCCAGTGATTTTCAATTGTTTTAAACTGTCGTCAGCAAATTGAATATTCACATCATACCAGTTTTCAATAATTTTAGCGGTATGTTCTAAACTGGTATTTTTTAGGATAATCATCTTCCTTGTCCAGGCATTAAAATCCCTGCTGTCTCCTTTACTTATTTTAGGTTTTCGATTTTCTTTAAAAGATGCCTGCTGATCTTTGGTAAGAATTACTTTGTACTCTGGGTTTTTTAAAGGTGTGACCGCTACTTTTCCGGTGTTTACACTTACCATGGGCACTTGATCTTTATAGCTTTTTATGTTAAAAGACGTTCCCAAAACCCGGGTTTCTAAATCTTTGCTTTGTATGGTAAAAGGATGTGCTGTATCCCTGGCGACTTTAAAGAAAGCTTCTCCCTGCAGCTTGACAGTGCGCTCTTCAGTGAAATTATTTTCATAGGTGATGCTGCTATTGCCGTTTAAAAAAATTACAGAGCCATCGTCCATTTTTATCTCCTTCTTTTCTCCTTTTTCAGCAATAATGGTGGTGTAATTATTGCTAAACATGCCTGTGAAAAATCCTAGCATCAATAGGGTAGTAAATCCAGCAGCAGCCATTGCCAGATATTTCTTTAGTGGAGTTCTTTTTCGTTTTATAGTCAGGTTTTGCTGAATATTATAAAATAACTTTTCTCTTTTTTCAGAAGAAATCGGCACCAATACATTTTTATTAGCTTCCTGCATTTTCGAAAAGAAAATATCCATAGCCAAACGTTCCTGGCTATTCACCTTTTTGTGTGTGTATTTTTCTGCTAACTTTTTAAATTCTTCTACTTTCAAGACTTAATTTTTATGTGATAGACTGGGTTATCATTTTTACTTATGTAATGTTTAAGGGTGAAAACGATCGTTTAGAATGCGTTTCTAAAAGGAAGTCACAAAAAATAAGGAGCACACGTAAGGAAAAAAGTAGTCTTAAACTTTTGTTAACGATAAAGGTGTTAGGTTAACCTTTAATAAACATTGTAGTAATAAGGAGGGAAATTTGGTAAGGATCGATATTGTTTTTTAGAAACTTCAGGGCATTGCTAATATGCGTTTCCACCGTTCTTGTAGAGAGATTTAATTTTGAAGCAATTTCAGTATTAGAAAGTTGTTCGTATCTACTTAATTTGAAAACTTCCCGACATTTGGGAGGTAGTTTTTCAATAAGTATCTTTATTTGCTGTTCAAATTCTTCAAATTCGATGTTTTTAGAAGCCGTGGTTGGATAGGGAATTTGTAGTAAGATACTTTCATGAAGTTCTGTGAATTTTAGATCCCGGATATGATTGGCAATACGATATTTTACCGCCCTAAAAAGGTAGCCTTCTAAATGAACAATTTCTGTGTCTGCTAATTTTTCCCAAAGACTTATAAAAACTTCCTGTACGATATCTTCGCAAATAAGCTCATCCTGATAAATTTTATAGGCATAAGAGTAAAGACGTTTCCAGTATTTGTCGAAAATAGCCTGGAAAGCATCCGGGTCTTTATCCTTAAATAAGCGATAAAGTGTAGCATCGGTTAGTTTAGAAATTTCCTTTTCCATTGGTTTGTAGGGTATAACAAATGAAAAACATTTCTGACTTTTAAGGAAGCGTATCTGGTTTAAGATTAGGTTAATTATTACGAGTTAAAAGTTTAAAAGTTTAAAAGTTAAAAGTGAAAAGTTTACAAGGGTGTCGTATATGGGGAATTACGTTATGCTTTTCTATTTCTTCAGCATGCAAAATAGTATCACTTATTTTAGATGCTTGTCTATTCTCTAATTTCCAACACTTAAGGGTGTTATTTTCTGCCAGCTTTCAGCTTTTGTATTTAAAAATAGACTAATTTTGCGCGATTTTTATAAAATATAGGCATTGAAAGAAGAACTTTTTGAGCAGCTGGATTTTACTGTAAATCAGCAGTACGAGCAAATTATAGACGATTTGTTGGAGAAGCAATATAGTATTGTTGACGATTTTTTTGATCCTCTAGAAATCCTGAAACTTAGAAGTTCGTTACTGCATAAATACGAAGAAGACAAGTTTAAAAAGTCGGCTATTGGTAACCGCACTAACGAACTTATCGAAAAAGCGATTCGCGGTGATTTTATTTTATGGATGAACGAAGCTGAAGCCGGAGAAACCGAAAAAATTTTCTTCCATAAAATCAATAATCTTATCGAATATTTAAACAGAACCTGTTTTATGGGTATTCTGCATAAAGAATTTCACTATGCCGTATATCCAAAGGGTACATTTTACAAGCGGCATTTAGATACTTTTCAAAATGATTCTCGTCGTAAACTTTCTATTGTAAGTTATTTAAACGATGAAAACTGGTTGAAAACAAATGGAGGAGAACTGGTGATTTATAAGGAAGATGGAAGCGAGGAGGTGATTTATCCATTGCCTGGAAGGGTTGTGATTTTCGAAAGTCAGATTCTGGAACACGAGGTAAAAGAAGTAAAAAATTCTGAGCGTTTAAGTATTACCGGTTGGTTGAAAACCCGGTAAGTTTAATCCCCTGAGACTTACCTCGAAATCAGAAAAAAGTTTTTTGGATTCATACCTGGAGGGTTTGCCCTAAGATTCTTGATTAGCAATTTTGTTAGTGGTGGCTTTTGCTACCCTCTTTTGCCAGTAACGAGCAAAAGGATTTCTAATGTATATCACTAACGCAAAAAGAATTAGGAGGGCTATTTTCTAAACTTTTTATACAAAACCAGGATAACTAGGATGATGGCTAAAATCATCCAAAAGCCATAGCCACTAAGAAAACTTAAAATTTCAAAAGTTTCTTCATTTTCAGGTAAGGTACTTTGCATTACTGTCTTTCTTTTTTACGGCGGTAATAATCAAATATCACTAATGCGGTTATGACAACAAAAATGAGCAGAAACCAAAAGTTGTCACTTAAAAAGTCGGAGAGCTCAAAACCATATTGCTGGGATTGAGTCGCAGGTTGATCTTTTGGTAGTTCAGGTTGTTGAAAAAAAGGCATGCTTTTTAATTTATCTAAAATTAGCAAATGCTGCGATTAATAAAGCCAAAGAAATTGTAAAGTTAGGTGTTAGTCTGTAGAAGTTTTATTTCTATGGGATTATTGCGCTTGAGGAGCTAATTTATTTAGAGTTTTGACTTTTATTTTTTTAAATATTATAGGTGCTTCTCAAAACAGATACTATCTTCTATACCATTATATTGACCATAGTTAGGAACTACTTTGTAATTACTTTTTTCGTATAATCTAATAGCTTCGGGCATTTTGTTGCCTGTTTCTAATATGCACTTGCTATAATTCATTTCTTTTGCCCAATTTTCAAGGTTTTTTAAAATGTGAACCGCTATTCCTTTACCGCGCATTTCAATAGGAACAAACATCCTTTTGATCTCCATGGTATCACTATCATATGCTTTCATAGCTCCACATCCAACAGGTTTATTGTCAATAGTTGCGATGATTACATTTTTAATCTGGTCTATTTTATTATACTGGGCAAAGAATTCGTTTGTTTCCCCATTTCTTGTAGACAGCTCCCCATCTAATTCAGAAACTAAATGTTGAAAATCTATTTCGCTAGAGCTAGTCCGTTTTATTTCAATCATTTTATTTTTTTCTCTTGAATTCGCGATAGGCAATAAGAACTACGAAGCAGAGAATGAGGAAAGGCAGAAGTACTATTAAAAAGTCATTGAACTGGACTCCTAGATCCATTTCATCAGCGTGCGTCACGGTGTAGTTTTTTCTTTTTAAAAATTCGGTAAACTAAAAAGGCAACGATAACAAAAAATGCAAATGGCATCATCATCGCAGCGATTTCTCCTGTAAATGCTCCCAGCATTTCTGCTTTATCACCCAAAGTGTCTAATGGTAAAACTTTCATATATTATTTTTTAAATTTAGCAAGTGCATTCCGGGTAAAGTCTGATAATACCAGTTCTCCGCTAATGGCAGCATTTTCCATGAGGATAGTCGACCAGTTTTCGGTGCCTTGCCATAACACACGTTTCATTTCGAGTAGGGCTTCAGGATTGTAAGATGCTAATTTTTCAGCAAAAATTCCAATTTCTTTATCTAAATCTTTAGTACTTTCAAAAACCCGGGCAAAAAGTCCTTTGTCTTTTGCCCAATATGCGGTTTTCCATTCGTGTGCGGCTAATGTAAGCTCGCCAAGGGCAGCAATCCCAATTTTACGTTCTATGGCTGGTGCGATCACAAAAGGCCCGATTCCAATACTTAGTTCTGAGAGTTTGATAGCAGCAGCTTCTGTAGCCATGGCATAATCGCAAGCAGCGATTAATCCAACGCCTCCTCCAACGGTTTTTCCCTGAATACGACCAATAATTAACTTCTTACAGGTTCGCATGGCGTTTAAAACTTTAGCAAAGCCAGAGAAAAAGACTTTACCCTGTTGCATGTTTTCAACAGCCATTAATTCGTCAAAAGAAGCGCCGGCACAAAATGCTTTTTCTCCTTCAGATTTCAGGAGGATTACTTTTACTTCTGGCTGATCGGAATATTCGCAAATAGCTTTTTCCAGTCGGTCTAAAAGTACACCGGGAAAACTATTACTGGCAGGATGTCCAAATTCAATAATCCCGATGTTATTTTCTATTGAGGTATATAAGCTTCCGTTCTCGCGTGTGGTGGTCATAATTCAAGTTTTATCAAATGTAAATAATCTTAAGAAAATGATAAGCGAAGACTTCGTTAATAAAAGAGTGCCTATATTGCTGATCAAGGTAATCAATTTTGTACCTTTCAGCGTTTTCAGAATATGGCAATAGATAAAAGTTTAGCTCTTAGAAAAGACATCGAAGATGTAAATGAAATTCCCGGAATTCATAAGTTACTTAATGTAATTAGCTGTTCCTCTAATATGCGGTTTGTTGCGATAGCAAGAGTTACCGAAGAGCGTTGGATTACTGCGGTTTCTAAGGATGATATTGAGTTTGGTTTAAGACCTGGAGATGAGTTAGCAGTAGAATCTACAATTTGTAACGAAATTAGGCAACATCACATTCCTGTGGTTATAGAGGATGTAGATCATAACACTATATTTTGTAATCATCATACTCCAAAACAGTATGGTTTTAAAAGTTATATTTCTTATCCTATTTTCCTGAAAGATGGTTCTTTCTTTGGGACCTTATGTGCGATCGATCCAAAACCTGCTAAAATAAATAACGACGGGGTTAGAGATATGTTTAAGTTGTATACAGATTTAATCTCTTATCATTTAGAAACTGTACAAAAGCTTGATCGTGCTAATAGAAAGATTAAGAAACAGGATGAGATAGCTGAACTTAGAGAAACTTTTGTTGCTATTTTAGGTCATGATCTTAGAAATCCCGTTGGCACTACCAGAATTTGTGCAGATATGCTTCTGAGTTCAAAGATACCCGAGGCTGCCAAAAAGCAGGCAGAGATCATCAAATCTACTTCTTACAGGATGCAGAGTTTAATCGATAATCTTTTAGATTTTGCCAAGGGAAATATAGGAGAGGGGATTAGTTTGAACCTAAGCGAAGATAAAAATAAGCTGGAAAAAGAGTTAGGAGAAGTGATTACGGAGTGTAAAATTATTAATGAGGATAGATTGATTGAAAGTGAAATAAGTTTACATCAAAAAGTAGATTGTGATACCACCAGAATGGCACAATTACTTTCCAATTTGTTAAATAATGCCATAAAACACAGCATATCTAAAAAGCCTGTGCTGGTTAAAATATCAAGTAGTTCCTCTCAGTTTTCGCTTTCGGTTATTAATCATGGGGAGACAATTCCTAAAAAGAATCAGCGCGAATTGTTTAAACCTTATTTTAAAAGTAAAGCCAAAAATAATGAAAATGGATTAGGTTTAGGACTTTATATCGCTTCAGAGATTGCTAAGGCGCATCATGGTAATTTAGGTGTTACATCTGAAGATGGCGTGACCAGCTTCAATTTTAGCATGCCAGTTGAGTCTAGCTTGGAATCAACAGGAACACTTTTAGGTTAAACTTCTTTATTTAAATATTTTCTTCGGAATTTAATAACGAGTCCGCTTGCCCTAATGAGCATCCAGACCAAAAAGGCTATCCAAATCGCGTACAATTTCAGGCCAAAATAATCTGAAATTAACAATGCCGGGGTAAAACCCAGAAAGGTAGCGACAAGTAATAAATTGCGTAGGTAAGCTGCTTCTCCCAGACCTTTAAATATGCCGTCGAACATAAAAGCGATCGCATTAATGGGTTGCATTAAAAGTACGATCCAAAAAGCCGAGGCAAAAAGCGCTAAAACCACTTCATCTTTATTAAATAAAATCCCGATTTGATTGTAGAAAATTCCGCAGATGGCCATTAATATCAAAGCGATCAATACTGCGTATTTGGAGATTTTTTTGCTTAATTCCCAAAGGTTTTTGTAATCTTTGGCACCTAATAATTTTCCTCCAATGGCATTGCCGGCATTAGCATAACCATCTATAAAAAAGCTAAAAAACAACCATATATTCATCAAAATACTTTGCGCGGCAATATAGTTTTCTCCATAGTCTGTTGCGTAGGCATTGGCCAGCATAATAGCGATATTTAGGGAAAGTGTCCTTAAAAAAAGATTCGCCGCCATGACCAAAAGGGGTTTAAATTCTGGATTAAGTTTTAAGCTTGGTTTAAGATGAAATGGTGTTTTTTTAAAGAAAAACCATAAGGCCATTATCAACATAGTAGTCTGGGCAGCAAGACTGGCATAGGCAGCACCCTCCAAATGCATCGCCGGGATATAGCCTTCTATACCATATACCAGCAGGTAATCGAGTAAAATATTTACTACCGCTCCGCTTAAGCTGCACTTCATGGCCCAGGAGGTGTTTTGTAAGCCTCTAAATACTCCAAAAATGGTGAAGGTAAGTAGCGTTAAGGGGAAACCAATAGCCCTAATTTGATAATAACTTACGGAATACTCCAAAATCAAACCTTTAGCATTGTAAGCACTAAATATAAATGTTGCCAATGGTGCGGTAATCCCGTAAATAAAGAGGCTAAGTAAAAGATTAAAAACGATGGTTTGCGGCACCAGGGTTTTTACAGCATGAAGACGGTTAGCTCCTAAATGTTGGGATACTTTTGCCGAAATAGCGGTTTTTGTCTGCGCTAAAATCCAGATTACGGCAGAAAGAAAAGAACCTACAATACCGGCAGCAGCTAGTGCTTCAACCGAGTTACTTTCTACATTGCCAATAACAGCAATATCGGTAAGTGAAATTAAAGGTTCTGCAATACCTGCGATTATCGCAGGTATTGCAATCCTATTAATGTTTTTGAAACTTACTGCAGAGGTATCCAATTTGGCCATATTGGTAAATATAGACAGGTTTTTTTAAAGAACTAGCTCGTAACAATGAAACGGATGTTCGCTTTTTACCGGGAAGAAAATATCCCCTAACCTTTGATAGCCTCTGGATTCGTAGAAGCGATGGTTTCTTTTGTTCTGGCTAAAGGTATCCAACCTTATAGATGTGTAATGGTGTTTTCTGGCAAACTCTTCAGCAAAGTCCATTAATTTTTTTCCATTTCCAAGCCCCCAAAAGCTTGGGTCTGTAGCCAGGCGATGGACATATAGATTGTTTTTATTTTCAGTGATCCAAGGTATAGGAAGGTACTCTTCATCCATTTCAGGTGTTAAAACGATGATACCCATAATCTCATTTTCGGTATTAACAAGCTTAAATAGTTCGTTTTTATCGATATCTGTAGCTAGTTTTTCTTTAGAAGGATAGTTCTCGTTCCACTGGTTAATCCCTTTATCTATCATGGCTTCGGCACAACGTTCGGTAAGACGTTTTATCTCGGAGAGGTCTTTTGGAAGGGCAGGTTTAATCATTCGGTTTAAAAAACTTTTTTATTTCAATAAAATTTATAAATTTGCTTCGGTCAAAATGGGGGATTAGCTCAGCTGGCTAGAGCGTTTGGCTGGCAGCCAAAAGGTCATCGGTTCGACTCCGATATTCTCCACAAAACCTCGCAATTTTTGCGAGGTTTTTTATTTCATATAGACTTTTAATCTTTCGACTAATCCGCGAATGTAGCTTTTTACAGCAGTTAGCATTTGATCATGATTTTGTAAGCCACGCTCGTAAATGCTTTTCATTTTCTTTTCATCATCCAGAATGGCCTGATTTTTAGCTTTTGCCTCACCACTTAGTCGGTCTACCGTTTCCTGCATTTCGCTTTTGAAAGCCTCAAAATCCGGAAAATTAATTTTAACCGGCGTCTGGGTTGGGCCGATATCGATATGACTTAACTGAATGCTAAGTTCGTTATCTTTAAAATTGCTTAAAATTCCGAAGTAAATATCCATGGGAATGCTGGCGCTTCCTTGTTTGATGTCAACTCCAGAAGTAATATCAACAATCATCTCGTTTTCGGTATTTTTAGACGCCTTAATATTAGATTGCTCAAATTCTGATAAGAGCCATTCATGGAGTTTTTCCTTAATTTCTTGAGTAGATTTACCATGAAGTTTAATGGTTTCTTCGTAATATAAATTGCCTTTCTCGTTAAACTGAGCTGATGTCTTTAAGCCCAGCAAAAGAAAGAATATTAAAAATCGATTCATTTTTTATAAGATTTGAGATCAAAGATAATTCCTATGCTAAAAGAAAAAAAGAAACCTCCTACATTCATTCAAGAATAAGGAGGTTCGATAAGTTGTTAAGAGGTTTAAAACTCTTTATGACTTTGGTAATTGGACATAGTAGCCCAATATTCATATATCTTTGATTTTAATTGTCATCATCATTATCACCATACTCATCAATCAGATCCTGAACTTCTGCAGCGATGAATGGGAACGTCCTGTCTAATAAATATTGAAATTTTTCTGGAAGGTCTTCTTTTTCCCAGGGATGAGAAGCTTCAAAAACATGATTGGCATTTTCTACCAATAGTAATTTTGAAATTGGGCTCCACTCAAACAATTCTCCAGAGCAGGAAATTGAAACGGTCGTATCATTACTGCCGTGTGCAATTAAATGAGGGATTTCCAGTTTTTTAGTGGCATTTTTGACATTTAGGCGCTCTTTGTTTTCCTTATAGTTTTTATAAAACTGGTAATGGTGAGGCAATTGTTGTTTTGTGCGTGTATTTACGATGTATTGCACACCTTTCTTTTCCCATTTTTCAAGGTCTTTCCCGGTGGGGAATTTCGCGCCAAGGTCTGTAGGTGCTGCAAAAGTAACCAATCGGGTGATACGCTTTTCATTGGCTGCTTTAATAATGGCTATAGCGCCGCCGCGAGAATGCCCAATAAGGTTAATATGGCTAACATCTATTTGTATAGCATCTGGAAAATCTGGAACTAAAAGCCAATCGATTACTGATTGTAGATCGTCTAGTTCTATGCTATAATTGTTATCGCCAAAAGCTTCGATGTCTAAAAATTCTGTAGGATTTTCTGGGGTGGTACCATTATGTGAAAAATTAAATTTCACAAAAAAATAGCCTTTTTCAGCAAAAGTTTCGGCCATTTTATCCCAGGCTCCCCAGTCTTTAAAACCTTTATAACCATGACAAAAAATAACTACGGGTTTTGGTTTTTGATCGTCCTGGAAAAACAAATCGCAAAGTATTGGTTTATTATGTTTTCCTTCAATTTGAATGTTCTTCTTTCTAGTAATCTCCATAAGCTTTTAAATCTCTTTTTCGGTGAATGGAATCGCCGGATTGCAAATTTCAGTAATTAATTTTTCTAATTGGTCTTCGTAAGCTAAAAAAGTGTCTTCGTTTATTGAGAAATCTTTGGAGCCACCTCGCGGTTTCTCTCGCTTGGCAAATTTTAGGAGACCGGCTTTCAGGTTTTTAAAAGATATTATTCCTCCTTCTAGAGGTAACGGAATATTTTCTTCGTTTTTCATCATGGTAGCATAGGCAAGTACCTGAAAACTCTTGCTATACTTATCGTAATCTGTAGTAATGTTTTCCCAATCTACAATTTCTATTTTACTTTGTTCTACCTTTCCCGTTTTATAGTCAATAATTCTGGTGATACCGTTACAATTTTCTACACGATCTACTTTCCCTCTTATATATACAGGAAAATCCAGTGAAGAAATATTGATTTTCGATTTTAAATTTTTTTCAATTTTTTCAATTCTTATCGCTTCCCCTTTTTTTAAACGATCGTTTTCCAGGTCCAAGAAATTGGAGAGATAACGTTTAGCGATTTCAAAAATCAGGTAGTTTTTTCCCTGTAAGATGGGTGATTTTGTGTAAGATTTATAAAACTGTGTGCTCACCTCCTGGTCGATACGTTTTCTGAAATCCAGAATATGGATTTCTTTTAGTAACTCTCCTTCCAGTGGTTTATAAAATACTTCCAAGCTATCATGTATCACTGTTCCCAGGGTATTATAAGCTACAGTTTCTTCAACTTCTTCTTCCTCTTTTACGCCAAGTACATATTGATAGTAAAAATCAAGCGGGTTCCTGATATAACTGGTTAATGCTGAGGGTGAAAACCCATAATTTGCCAGATCTTTTAATTTCTCAATCATGGCCGGAGTTTTCCCAATTACTTTTAATTCGTTATTCACCTTGGGTACTTTTGGTGAAACGGTATTGATTTTTAAAAGGTGGTTAGGTTGTTTTTCAATTTCCAGTTGGGTTAAAAACCTGCTTTTTTCTCCGGAATTTAGTCCGCCACTCTCGGTATTATACAGTAAGGTCACCTTTGTGGCGCGCTGCAAAAGTCGGTAAAAGTGATAGGTATAAACCGCATCCTTTTCCCGATAAGTCGGGAGGTTATAGGACTTTTTAAGATCGTAAGGAATAAACGAGTTATTGGATTTTCCCGAAGGTAAGGTGCCTTCATTTACTGATGTAATGATGACGTTTTCAAAGTCCAGCGCTCTGGATTCTAACATACCCATAAGTTGTAGACCTTTAAATGGGCGTCCCTGAAAATCCAGACTTTGCGTGCTCATAATCTCATTATAAAAATTGCGGAGTGCAGTTAAGCTATTTATATGAGGATAGGTCGTATTTAAAGTTTGAAGCTGATTAAAGAGTTTATGAAAATGATATAAAAATTCCAGTTGTAGTTTGCCTGCCTTTTCTTGCGTTAAGCTATCTTTTATGCTGAAAACGATATTCTGGAAATGCAGGATAGCTTTTTTGGCAGAATTCTCCCAGCTTTTAAAACACCAACTGATAAACTCCTGTAGCGTTGCCGGAAAGTTAGCTTCGATTTCTTCATACTTCAGATATACGGTATTCTCTTTATTTATTTTCTGAATAAATTTTGAAGCATAGGGTTTTAATATTTGATGCAGTGAGGGATGATTTATAATGGCAATAACATTTTTATAGTAATAGCTGGAACCCGATTTGGTGTGTAAATCGAATAAGGAATTAAATAATGAGGTTACCGGAGCATTTTTTAGCGGAAATCCCATCGTAATGTTTAAATCTTTTACATTAGGAGGTAAACTATTTAAAATAGGGAGCAGCAAACTTTCGTCGCCTAAAACAATAGCAGTTTTCTCTAATTCGGCTTCACTTTTATTGGCTAATAGTTCTGCCAGATATTTGGCCTGCCCTATATTTTTAGGGATTCCGGTAATCGAAATGTCTTTTGCTTCACGGTATTCTTCAATTTCGGGATGAAAAGGGTTTTCTTTATAAAATGGCCAGTCTTTTAAATATTCTCTTATAAATAACGAAGCTTCGTGATGATAATCCTTTAGGAAGACATTGTCGATATCCCAAAAAACCTTTGCTAAATTTTGCTGTAATAATTCCTGAAAAATAACCTGCTCTGCTGAATTTAAAGCGTTAAAACCTAAGAATACATATTCTTGATTTGAATTTTTCGAAGCGTATACTGCTACTTTCGAAGCAGCCGAACGATAAATGAGACCTTGATATCCCTGCTCTTTTTCAAAAAGATTTTCTTTTAAGACAGAATAATATTGCGGTAACTGATCCCAGAACTTCAGGTAATTTTCGATAAGTTCGGTGCGATGCTGCTTAGACCAGTGGTTGATATCCTGAATATCGGCCAGATAGTTAAAAAACTTTTCAGCATCGATTAAATAACGGTCAATTTCATTAAAATCATGAATCAAACTTTGCGCCCAGGCTAAAAAAGTTTCAAAACTTTCTAATTCTTCCTTTGGAGTAAGTTTTTGATAAACCTCGTAGAATTCGAAAAGAGTGGTCGTATTATCAATAGATTTTAAACCAGAGACCTCTTCTGTAAACTCTTCTATACTATAAATTTTAGGGGCAAAAATAGTGGAAGAAGTAAGTTGGCTAAGTTCATTCAGTAAAAAAGCACCTGCTCTTTTACTAGGTAAAATAAAGACCAAATCTGAGATTGGAGTATCTTCTTTTTGCAGTTGCTCCAGTACCTGGCGAATAAATGATTTCATAGTATAAAAATAAAAAACGCGCTGAGCATTCAGCGCGTTTTTAAAAGATATTATGATTCTTAAGATTACATGTTTGAATCTTTCATTTCTTTATCTTTATCCAAAGAGATTTCAACTCTTCTGTTTTCTTGTCTACCAGCTTCAGTACTGTTTGTTGCGATAGGTCTAGATTCTCCGTAACCTTCAGATGTTAATCTGTTAGCGGGAATTCCTCCATCTACAAGAAATTGTCTTACCGATGCAGCTCTTTCCTTAGATAATTTAAGGTTGTACTCATCACTACCAACGCTATCTGTGTGTCCACCAATATGGAATACAGTGTTTGGATATTCTTCCATAATCTCAATGATAGAATTTAAAGCTTTTTCAGACTCAGATCTAATTGTAGCTTTATTGAAATCGAAAAGTACGGTATTCGAGTATTCGTTTAGTTCATTAATAACCTCTACAGTAGGCTCTGGACAACCGTTATTTGCCACAGTACCGGCAACCTCAGGACAATCATCTTCAGGATCTATTACGCCGTCACCATCTGTATCTTCGTAAGGACATCCGTTATTTTCTTCAGGACCTGCTTCTTCAGGACATTCGTCTTCGTTATCAGGGATTCCATCACCATCGGCATCAGGACATCCGTTTAGTTCAGCTAAACCTGGAGTTTCAGGACAGTCATCTTCAGGGTCTGGAACACCATCACCATCAGTATCAGGACATCCGTTAAATTCAGCTAAACCTGCTTCATTAGGACAATCGTCCATAGAATCCTGGATTCCATCACCATCTGAGTCAGGACATCCATTAAATTCTGGAAGACCTGGCGTTTCAGGACATTCATCGTTTTTATCGTAGATTCCATCACCATCAGTATCAGTTCCACCAAACATAAATTTAAGACCTGCACTATGTTGGAAATGTTGTCCCATTTCAGGTTCAAAAGCATGCTTATATTTAGACTCTACAAAAATTGCTAAATTATCTGTAAACCAGAAATTGATCCCTAAGCTACCATTTAAGGTAGGAGCGTCTAAGTTTTCAAGGTCATCAGCATCCTGATTACCAATCCAGGTGTAACCACCACCAATACCCACAACAGGATCAAACCATCCATCGTTAAGCATTGCTCTTAAAGAGTAGTTAATCGAACCATCTACGGAATAGTAAGAAAGATCATCTACAGCTCTGTCCCCAAAATCACTAATTTGGTTAATAGAACCGTCGATTTCTGCAACTAACCCGGCACCAATATATCTACCAACAGTAAGTTGAGAAACAGAAGGTAATATGTTCCAGTGGTCACCCGCATTAAAATATTCATCAAAAAAACCATTACTTAATGGAGCACCATTATTAGTAGGATAAAAATCCACGGCATTTGTACCGATGCTTAGCGCCCATGGGTTGTTTTCGTCCTGCGCACTAGCAGAACTTATACCCAACACGATCATCGATAATACAATTAATCTAGAAAGATGTTTCATATCAATAGTTTAATTTTAAGTGTTAATTGGTACAAAATTAGTCGGTGTTCCCACAGTTCCAAAGTTTGCGATAATAAAGTTTTCTTAATAATGTTCGAATTATGACAAGTTCATTTTGAAAATTTGTTATAGTTTTACAGGTTTATTAAGAATTTGTTTTATAATTCATAAAGATAAGTTAATCAATAACCCCCAATTCCTTTCCGATTTTGGTAAAAGCCTTAATAGCTTGATCCAGGTGTTCCTTTTTATGCGCAGCAGATAACTGCACTCTAATTCGTGCTTTTTCCTTGGGAACTACGGGATAAAAGAAACCTATTACATAAATACCTTCTTCCAAAAGTTTGTCGGCCATATCCTGTGATAGTTTTGCATCATAGAGCATTACCGGAACAATAGCAGCATCACCGTCAATAATATCAAAACCGGCATCTTTAATACCTTGTTTAAAATATTTAGTGTTTTCTTTAAGTTTATTTCTCAGACTGTCATCTTTTTCTAACATTTCAAAAACTTTTAAAGAAGCTCCAACGATAGATGGTGCCAAAGAGTTTGAAAATAGATAAGGGCGAGAGCGTTGTCTTAATAGTTCTATAATCTCTTTTTTTGCTGTAGTATAACCGCCCATAGCACCGCCAAGTGCTTTACCTAATGTTCCTGTAATGATGTCTACGCGGCTTAGTACATCTTTTTCTTCTAAGGTACCTATTCCTTTTTCTCCGATAAATCCTGTAGCATGGCATTCGTCGATCATTACTAGGGCATCATATTTATCGGCCAGATCACAAATTTCATCTAAAGGAGCTACAAGTCCATCCATAGAGAACACACCATCAGTTACGATCAGTTTAAAACGGGCACCGTTTTCATTGGCAGCTTTAAGTTGCGCTTCAAGATCTGCCATGTCTCCGTTTTGATAACGATAACGTGCAGCTTTGCAGAGGCGAACTCCGTCTATAATGGAAGCGTGATTTAAAGAATCAGAGATAATAGCATCTTCCTTAGTTAGCAAGGGCTCGAAAATTCCACCATTTGCGTCAAAACAAGCGGCGTAAAGAATAGTATCTTCAGTTCCATAGAAATCGGCAATTTTTTGTTCTAATTCTTTATGGATATCCTGCGTGCCACAAATAAAACGGACGCTGGACATTCCAAACCCATGCGTATCCATCGTGTCTTTAGCGGCCTGGATAACCTCGGGATGAGAAGAAAGTCCCAGGTAATTATTGGCGCAAAAGTTAATTACTTCCTGCCCGGTATTGATTTTAATGACAGCGTCTTGCGGGCTCGTGATAATACGTTCTCTTTTAAACAATCCGTTGTCTTTTATTTCTTCTATTTCTTTTTGAAGGTGTTCTTTAATAGATCCGTACATAATAGTTAGGTGATTTTTGTTTTTTCAAAATTAAGTATCTCTTTTATACAAACCGAAGGGAAATCGCTTTGTTTGTATAAACGAGGATTTTTTTATCGATTTGGTATCCCATATTGGAAAGCGTTTCGCCATAGTTATTGATCTGGCGTTCATGTTTTGTATCAAACGCCCCAGTTTTATAATCGATGATGCTTACCAAATGCTCTTTAAAGTTTAATCGGTCTGGGCGTAATCGTTCGCCACTTTTAGTAATAATCTCTCTTTCGTTATCATTTTTTACGGTTTCAGAAAAATAAACTGCCAGCTCTGGATGGGTAATGATACTATTCAGTATATTTTCAATGGTCTCAGAAACTTCTTCAGTAATAATTCCGTTAGCGATCGCATTTTTTAATACCGGTTTTAGATCTTTTTCGGTATTAATTTCTGCCAATAGGTCATGGATGATTTCCCCTTTTTCGATAGCTTCCTGTTGTTTGGTATCCCATAAGCTACCTGATCGCGTGACGATATTTACAGCATGGTTTTGTGTGGCTGAAGAATAAAAATGTTGCAGGGTGATCCCCAGGTTTTCTATCTCTTTGGAAGTTGGCGGTTCCATTTCTCCAAATTCGTAACTTTTTTGCTCATCTTTCCAAAGCTTATTCTGTTTTAGATAACCGATGAGTAGGCCTGAAGTTTTTGATGCACTTTCGTTGCCATTTCTATCCAGATCGAGTTTCGATAAGATATAGAGCTGTTTTACCGGACGTGTACAGGCTACATATAACACGTTAAGTGTATCCAATTCATTTTGAAAAAGTAATTGTGTGTACAAAGCATCGGGAATTTCGCCCCAATTTTCCATTTTAGAGGAAGCGTTAATATAGCTTACGGGAATATCGTTTAGATGTTCATCGTTGGGTACCCAAAGCGAGTCTTTACGGGTGTCTTTAAAGTCGGAATTCGCAAAAGGATAGATCACGATAGGGAATTCCAGACCCTTTGCTTTATGGATGGTCATGATGGTCACCGCGTTTTCCTGTTGTGGAGCTATAATACTGAGCTTATCGTTTTCCTGCTCCCAGATTTCTAAAAATCCCTGAATCCCTTCGGTATCTTTTTGTGTGGTTTCGTAAACGAAATCCAGGAAAAACTGAATGTAGGCGTTAGAATCTTTTACCAGACCAAAACTTCTAATTATGTATTCGCAGCTTTCGTAAACCGAATATTCATTTAAAAAATCCAGATTAAAATCGAATTCAAATTCCTGTAACCAAGTAAAAAAGTTGTTACCGTTCTCTTTTATTTTTTCTGAAATTACCGCATGTGGATCTTTAAGTGATAATAAATATTCCTGAATAAAAGCGAAAATGGATAATTTAAGCTCGTTATTTTCAGGAGTGATCGAGAACTTTAAAAGGTTGCATATAAAGTGAACTTCAGGTGATCTTGAAATCAATAAGGTTTCAGATGAAACCACATCGATTTCCTTTTCATTTAAGGCGGATGCAATAGCCACGCCTTCAGATTTTCTTCTGGTAAGAATACAAATGTCGGCTCGTTTAAAACCTTTAGTATCGAGATTGTTTATGATTTCGATTACTTTTTCAGGATAAACCTCCTGTTCTTCCTCACGATTTTCAGCTTCAATAAAACTGATATTTACATAGCCCGAACCAGATTTTTTAGGATTTTGGGCACTTTGTTTAAATAAATTGCTGTATTGAGGATGACCAAGAAAGTCGGCCGCATACCCAAAAAAGCGGTTATTGAAATTTACAATTTCAGCAGCACTTCTATAATTATCGGGCAAATTATAGACCTGTTTCTGGATCTGAAAAGGATTGCCCTCGTTACTTAAATCAATAAACTGTTCAGCTTTACCGCCACGCCATCGATAAATCGATTGTTTGGCGTCACCTACCAGCATCAAACTGGAGGTTTCGTTAGGTAAAGATTCCATAGAGAGTTTATTGTCGATAAGTGGGATTAAGTTTTCCCATTGCATTTGCGAGGTATCCTGAAATTCGTCTATAAAATAATTCTGATAGCGCTCGCCCAACCGCTCGTAAATAAAAGGTGCCGGTTGGTCTTTAACCTGCGCGCTAATCATGGGGTTAAATTCTGAAATCAGTAAAATTTGACGTTCTTCTTTTATTTGCTGAATTTCCCGATTTAAGGCGTTTAATAAAGAAAGTTGCGTGAGGCGTTTACCAATTTCAGTATAAAATTCTAAGCTAAAAAATAGTTTTTTTGTGTGAATGAATAAATCCAGAATTTGAGGCTGAATAGCCTCGCCAAGTGCCATTTTACCTTTTTTGAGGGGTAAAATGCCTTCATTTTCCATTTTTTCTACCCACTTAGAGCTGAAGTTTGGAGATTCGTTGGCTCTAAGCTTTAAAAAATGCTTAGGTAGATATTGTCCGCTAAAATCTGTAGCATCAATGCCGCTATTAGTAATCAACTCAAAAAATTGATCTGCTTTTTGTGCAATTTCTGCCTGATTATTTGTGATTTGTTGTTTTAGTTTTTTTCTGAAGGTTTCAAAATCTTGCAGGGTTTTTGGCTGCAATTGTTGTAGATAAAATTGATTGTTTTCATTTACGAGAAGCTTGGCAATTTCCAGCAGATCTCTACCAATATCCCAACTTTTATCATCGTCGGCTTTGCTTAGGGAAAAATCGACCAGCACTTTGGTGAGTTTTTCGTCTTTTCCAGTACGGTTTATTAATCGGTCTACTGCTTCATTCAGGATCTTATCGGTATCCAGCTCAACTTCAAAATTTACGGGTAATCCAAGGTCTTTAGCAAAAGTGCGCAATACACGATGTGTGAAGCCATCGATCGTAGAAACTTCGAAAGCTGCATAATTATGGATAATATTCTTTAAAATCGCTACTGATTTTTCCTGAATTTCTTCCTTGGAATGAGCTGTTTCTTTAGCTACAGCCTCTAAGAGCGCTTTAGAACTTTCTGGAACGGGCTTTTTTGTAAATGCATAAAGACTTTCTACAATACGCGTTTTCATCTCGTGAACCGCCTTATTTGTAAAGGTAATCGCTAGGATATTTTTATAAGTATCGGTTTTCCCCGATTTAAAAAGTAAGCTTAAATAAGATTTTACCAGGGTAAAGGTTTTCCCTGATCCTGCCGAAGCGTTGTATATAGTGAAGTTATTAGCCAAAATTGTGAGTAAATTACCTTAGAGCAAGCCCATGAGGTATGTATTAGAAAAATATCTTTTTATTTTGAGGCAAGCCTCTGGGCATTTAATCTCTATTATTGAGTAAAAAAATGCGATTTAAAGGTAAGGTAAAATTGATTTTATAAAAGCATAAGCTTTTAAGTATATTATAACATTTAAATGTTTCCATTGCACGGGTTAATACTTAAATTTGAGTGAATTTATTACTAATCGCTAAAAAAATATAAGACTATGGCATTTGCGTTACCAGAGCTTAAATACGCATTCGATGCGTTAGAGCCACATATAGATGCAAAAACAATGGAAATTCACCATGATAAACATCATGCTGGATATACTACAAAATTGAATAATGCAATCGAAGGGACTGATCTTGAAGGTAAAACTATCGAGAATATCCTTAAAAATCTAGACTTATCTAATAGCGCTGTTCGAAATAACGGTGGTGGTTTTTATAATCACTCCTTATTTTGGGAAGTGATGTCTCCAGACGGAGGAGGGAAGCCAGAAGGTGAATTAGCAGAGGCTATTGATACTGCTTTTGGTTCTTTTGATGCTTTTAAAGAAGAATTTTCTAATGCTGCAGCCGGCCAGTTTGGATCGGGTTGGGCATGGTTATGTGTTCACGATGGTGGAAAATTAGAAATCTGCTCTACGCCAAATCAGGATAATCCATTGATGCCTGAAGTAGGGTGTGGCGGGACTCCGATATTAGGATTAGATGTTTGGGAGCATGCTTACTACCTAAACTATCAGAATAAGCGTCCGGCTTACATCGATGCATTCTTTAATGTGATTGATTGGAAAGAAGTAGCAAGTCGCTATGCAAAAGAAAAATAGTTAAGTAATTAATTGTTAAAGTTCGAAAGGGGCTGTTCGTAAGAACGGCCTTTTTTGATTTTTATAGTTTTGAAGGAATAATTTCGAAATTTAAGAAAGTATAGAAAAATAAAAAAGGTGGATTGTTATCCACCTTTTTTGCCCCAAATCTACCATGAACTTAACCTACTTAAATTTTATGGCAAGACTAATATAGATATAATGTCTGTTCGTTTAAAAACTTTTAGATGAAAGACTTATAAAAATAGTTGAAATACACACTTTTAATATGCTCTGTCTTTATTTCCTTCAAAAAAGTTAATATATGCCCTGTTTACAACTCGGTTACCACCAGGGGTTGGATAGTCTCCGGTAAAATACCAGTCCCCAAGGTTTTTAGGGCAGGCTTTATGCAAATTATCTACCGATTGATAAATCACTTTTACACTGGCCTCTACAGTTGGCTCACTTAAAAGCTCTGATATCTTTGCTGAAATCTGCTCGTCTGTAAATGGTTCGTAAATCTCTTTTACAAAATTTTGTACGTCTTTATCTTTTAGGTTTACCTGTTGTTTACATTTTTCATAAACCTCTTCAACCAGTTTGTAATTGTTGTCGTCTTTTAGTAATTCTAAAGCTGCCCTAAAAGCAACAAGATCTTCCAGGCGTGCCATATCAATTCCGTAGCAATCGGGATAGCGAATTTGCGGAGCCGAAGAAACCACCACAATTTGTTTTGGATTAAGACGATCCATCATTTTGATGATACTTTTCTTGAGGGTTGTACCTCTTACAATACTATCATCTATAATTACCAGGTTATCTTCTTTTTTGATCACACCATAAGTCACGTCATATACATGGGCTACAAGATCATCACGGCTGCTGTCCTCTGTAATAAAAGTTCGTAGTTTTACGTCTTTTATTGCAATCTTTTCTGTTCTTAGACGGTGAGCCAGGATTTCCTGTAAACGTTCATCAGTTAAGGTGTCTTTTTCCGCTAAAATCGCTTCGTTCTTTTGCCGGCTTAATTCGTCCTGGGCGGCTTCTACCATTCCGTAGAAAGAAGTTTCGGCGGTGTTCGGTATAAAAGAAAATACCGTATTTATGGTGTCATAGTTAATGGCCTTAAGAACCTCAGGCATTAATAATCTCCCTAACATTTTTCGTTCTTTGTAAATTTCAGCATCACTTCCCCTAGAGAAATAAATACGCTCAAAAGAGCATGCTTTTCGCTCTAAAGGTTCAATGATTTTGGTGATCGAAACATTACCGTTCTTTTTGGTAATAATGGCATGGCCAGGATCTAATTCTTTAATGTCTTCAAAATTTAAATTGAAGACAGTTTGTATTACGGGGCGTTCTGAAGCTACGACAACTACCTCGTCATCTTTGTAATAATAGCAGGGGCGAATTCCTGAAGGATCGCGAAGTACGAAAGAATCGCCATGTCCCATAAGTCCGGCCATCGCATAACCGCCGTCCCAGTCCTTAGAAGACTTTTTAAGGATTTTGGCAACGTTAAGCTGTTCTGCAATATGGGGAGAGGCCTGTTGTTTGGTATAGCCTTCTTTCTTTAGTTTTTTGTATAACTTTCTAACTTCAGAATCTAAGAAATGACCAATTTTTTCCATTATGGTCACCGTATCTGCCTTTTCTTTTGGATGTTGCCCAAGTTCTACCAGGTTGTTAAAAAGCTGGTTTACATTGGTCATATTAAAGTTTCCCGCAACAATAAGGTTACGGTGCATCCAGTTGTTTTGCCTTAAGAAAGGATGAACACTTTCAATACTGTTTTTCCCAAAAGTACCATAACGAACGTGCCCCAGAAAAAGTTCTCCTAAATAAGGGATCTTTCTTTTTTGAAGCGCAACATCATCGGCATATTCAGGATGCTCTTTCATCTCGTCATTAATACGCTGATTTATCTGCTCAAAAATATCCTGAATTGGCTGCGATTGGTTAGAACGAATCCTGCTTATATAACGCTCGCCAGGTTGTACATTAAGTTTTATACTTGCAAAACCAGCACCATCCTGCCCGCGGTTGTGCTGTTTTTCCATTAGCAGGTACATTTTATTTACGCCGTAAAAAGCGGTACCGTATTTTTCTTTGTAATATTCAAGTGGTTTTAACAGTCTAACCTGTGCAATTCCACACTCGTGTTTAATGGCGTCACTCATAGTTGTATTGTTGCTCCTTGTGGGATTTGTTTACTCGATAACCGAGATTAAAATATTAATATATACTAAGCGATATCCTTACTTTTATCTTAGTAACAAAAAAGCCCTGAAATTACAGGGCGTGTTTCTTTATTTTAGTGCTATTTTGAACTGTGTGAGTTTTTTAAATTCTTCCAGCCGCATATTTATATCTTCCTTCGACAGGTTTTTCATGCGCTCGGTTCCAAATTTCTCTACGCAAAACGAAGCGAGATTTGAACCATAAATTATCGCATTTTTTAAATTTTCGAAAGAAATATCATCTGTGTGAGCTAAATAACCAATAAAACCACCAGCAAATGTATCTCCTGCTCCGGTTGGATCAAAAACTTCTTCTAAAGGTAAAGCAGGAGCAAAGAATACTTTTTCTTTATGGAAAAGTAAGGCACCGTGCTCTCCTTTCTTAATAACCACATATTCTGGTCCCATTTTTTCAATCTCACGGGCAGCTTTTACTAATGAATATTCTCCGGAAAGTTGTCTAGCTTCTTCATCATTAATAGTAATAACATCTACTTTAGCGATTACCTTTTTCAAATCTTCCAGGGTATTGTCCATCCAAAAGTTCATGGTGTCTAATACCACAAGTTTTGGATTTTTTACCTGATCCAGTACACTTAGTTGTACTAAAGGATGCAAGTTTCCAAGCATCACATATTCAGCGTCTTTATAGACTTCAGGAACTACCGGGTTAAAATCTGCAAGCACATTAAGTTGCGTGTCTAAGGTGTCTCTGGAATTTAAATCGTTATGATATCTGCCGCTCCAAAAAAATGTCTTTCCATTTTCAACAATTTCGATACCGTCTATATTGATGTTTTTTGAAGAAAGAAGATCCAGATATTTTTGAGGGAAGTCACCGCCAACTACAGAGACTATTGCACTATCTACATTAAAGTTTGCGGCCGAGAGGCCAATGTAAGTTCCTGCACCACCAAGAATTTTATCGGTTTTTCCAAAAGGAGTTTCGATAGCATCAAAGGCTACAGTTCCTACAATAACTAGTTTGCTCATAATTGCATTCAAAAATTATGCTGCAAATATACGGTTTGTTTTTCAAGCTGTAAACCAAAAGTTAAATTAGACGATGAGGACGGTTAATTTTTAAAGCCTGTATCTTCTAATAATTCTTTTTCTTTGGAGGCTTTAACGGCCAGCGCATCACATCTTTCGTTTTGAGGGTGGTTGTTATGTCCTTTAATCCAGGTAAATACAATTTGATGTTT
>Ga0098065_1000126_pt1 | contig 41205 bp, 34 predicted proteins | sample 25_taG_FD_75062 | JGI IMG/M metagenome (GOLD analysis project Ga0098065, IMG submission 75062) | Marine viral communities from Cariaco Basin, Caribbean Sea - 25_WHOI_OMZ | ecosystem: Environmental > Aquatic > Marine > Oceanic | place: Caribbean Sea: Cariaco Basin | collected 2014-11-08 | reverse complement strand
GTCGATTTCTTTTAAAAAAGCAGCAAACTCTTTTGATATTCGAGTTCCCTGTGCAATAAATTCATCCCATTCACGACTTACTTTAACCCACTTTTTATCAAGTAGAACGTCCCAACGCCTTCGTTTAAGGTTTAATGATAACAGATTATCTCGAACGGGATAATCTTCGATTATTCGAGGCTCCATGAAGCCACTGGCTTTATACTTGCAATCCCTGTACTTAGATGGTATTTGTTTTTTCTCCTCTAAATATATCGTTAGACGGTTCTCGTACAGAACATGCTTTATAGGCTTCTTATCGAATCCAACAATATCAAAATACTCCAATATTCCTTCTGGTAATAGTAAACTTAACAAGGAAAACTCAGTGCTTTTATTCACCAATGGAATTTAAAGCACAAAGAAAGTTATTTTTCACTTTAGACCCAACTTTTGAGATTGATCCCTGGAAAGTATGAAAGCGTAAAGTAGAAAGTGAAGTGTGAGAGGTGATAATCAAAACCAGGAATCAGTTCAAATCTTGAATATTAAATTTTGAATTATTTGGAGCTGTAAACCCTTAACTATTAATATAACCCTTAAAACCAATAGCTATAAGAAGAAACAAAACCACACATTTGAATTAGTAGCTAAATGCCTACCCCTCGGGTTTGACAGCAGGAGGGGAAGGCTTATGGCTTGTTAACTTATTAAAGACAAACAAAACCACCGCGAAATTATGAAAAATAATTACAAGTGCTGCAATATTGCAGTGCTAATACCCCTTTTATGTTCATTTTTCTTCTTCGGGAAGATGAATGCCAGTCCTTTTTATTATCATTTTACCTATAAACCTCATCTTTTTGTTCAACAACAAATCACCGGAATCGTAAAAGATCAGGAAGGTGTTCCTATTCCCGGGGTCAATGTCATTGTTTCGGGATCATCTAGCGGTACCATCACCAATCTGGATGGTGAATATACCATTGCTGCCCGGGTAGGAGATACTCTGGTGTACTCTTATATTGGATTTAAAGCATTTAAAGTTCAGGTAACTGAAACCTTTTCTGGTGATATCAGCCTTCAGGCCACTATTGATGCGTTGGAGGAGGTCGTCATCAATGCCGGGTATTATAATACAACACGCCGGGAGCGTACCGGGAATATTGTAAAAGTAAGTGCTGCAGAAATTGAAAATCAACCACTGGTCAATCCCCTACAAGCGCTTCAGGGTAGAATGGCTGGGGTAGAAATTACACCCACTATCGGAATCCCGGGAGCATCTTCAAGCATTCAGATCCGGGGAACCAATAGCCTCCGGGAAGAGGGGAATCTTCCCCTGTATGTTGTTGATGGCATCCCCATTAATGCCGCTCCTATAGATGGCGTTTCTCTTATAGGACAATATGGGGGAGGGGCAGATCCCTTAAATACCATTGGATTATCGAATATCGAAAGTATAGAAATACTCAAAGATGCCGATGCTAGCGCTATTTACGGGTCCCGGGGCGCCAATGGGGTAGTCCTTGTGACCACTAAAAAAGGAACGAATGCTAAAGGGCAGCTGGAAGCTCGTTTTTATACCGGTGCGTCAAAACTTCCTAATAGAATAGAGATGCTCAATACCCAGCAATATCTAAGACTGCGAAAGGCTGCTTTCGAAAATGACGCCGTAGTACCTACCCAAAGAAATGGGTACGACCTTTTGGTATGGGATCAAAACAGGTATACCAACTGGCAGGAATACTTTTTAGGAGGTACTGCCCCGGTTATCAATGCCAGTCTGCAATATTCCGGAGGAAATAACCAAACGGGTTTTCGTCTTGGCGGTACCTATCTCAACCAGGGAACCATTTATCCTACCGATTTTAAATACGAAAAAATAACCGGGAATTTAAATCTAAACCATAGAAGTACAGACGATAAACTTCAATTAAATCTTTCCATAAATTATGGGGTTGATCGTAATGACCTGGTAGGAGCGACCAGCCTTTTATCCTTTCCATTTACTATTCCGCCCAATGCTCCTTCGGTATTAAACCCGGATGGGAGTCTTCATTGGGAAGACTGGATAGCCGTTGGACAAAATAATCCACTAGTTGGTTATTTTAATAAAACTACAAGTCGTGTGAATAATTTTATGGCAAATCTTAGTGTCTCCTATCAACTGTTTAAAGGCTTAAATTTTAAAACCAGTATGGGATATACCAGTTTGCAAAGTCGGGAAATTCAAAAAATGCCGTCTTATTCTTATAATCCTAATTATAATAGAGTACATCAATCAACACATACGAATGTTAATCGATCGTCCTGGATCCTTGAGCCCCAATTAGTATATGAAAGCAATGTCTTAGGCGGAACTTTAAATGCGCTATTAGGAACGACATTTCAGGAAAATATAGCGCATTCAGCGCAGTTTACAGGTGTAGGCTATGTTTCTGATGCGCTGATAGGAAACCTGGCCGCAGCGGAATCGATTAGGGGCAATGCTTATATGGATACAGAATATAAGTACAATGCTGTTTTTGGACGCCTTGGCTATAACTGGAAGGAGAAATATTACCTGAACTTAACCGGAAGACGGGACGGCTCATCACGCTTTGGCCCCAGAAAGCGCTTTGCTAATTTTGGTGCCATTGGGGCGGCATGGATTTTTTCTGAAGAGCAATTGATCAAAAATGAAATCTCCTGGTGGAGCTTTGGGAAGTTTAGAGGAAGCTACGGTACCACGGGGAATGATCAGATAGGAGATTATGGCTATCTGGATGCTTATGAAGTGACCAGGGGACCTTCGGGCTTATATCCTACCCAACTTTTTAATCCTGATTACTCCTGGGAAACCAATAAAAAGTTGGAATTGGCGCTAGAACTTGGCTTTATAAAAGATCGAATCAATATGGCCATTAGTTGGTATCGAAATCGTTCGTCCAATCAATTAGTGGGGCTTTCACTACCTGCGATGACAGGATTTACATCTGTACAGGCTAATCTGCCCGCTACCGTAGAGAACAGGGGATGGGAAATAGAATGGAATACTCGTAATATAGCATCCAAAAACTTCAATTGGCAAACTTCGTTTAATATTAGTTTTCCTGAAAATAAGCTCATCGCTTTTCCCGATCTCGAAAATTCCAGCTATAAGAATACCTATCAGATAGGAAAACCTTTACGTATTCGATGGCTTTATAAATATGATGGTATCGACCCCGATACGGGATATTATACTATTGCAGATATCAATGAGGATGGACGTTACGATTATAACGACCGTATAGAAACCAGGTCACTGGTAAGGGAATATTATGGCGGAATAAACAATTCGATTTCCTATCAAAATTTTTCTTTAGACTTTTTGTGGCAGTTTGTAAAGCAGGAAGGGACACTTTTTTTAATGGATGCGGGACGTATCGGAAATCAGCGAATAGAAGCCTTAGAAACTTTGAATGCTGATAGCCCATATCAACAACCTTCGCGATCAATTGGCGCCTTAATAGGATATACTTATGCGCAAACTTCATCATTTTTTTATACCGATGCCTCTTTTCTGAGGCTGAAGACACTTTCAATAAATTATCAAATTCCTCACGAAATATTGGAGTTTATTGGTGTGAGACAGGCTCATGTATTTGTTAATGGACAAAACCTATTTACCATGACCCCATATAGGGGTCTTGATCCTGAAATTCCACAATCGGGAACTGCTTATGGTAGCCTGCGAACAGTAACTGCAGGAGTTCAACTTAATTTTTAATAGCTATGAAAATCATTAATAAGATAAAATACCTCACTATTATTTTCTGCAGTTTGTTAGTATCCTGTGAAGATTTTGTTGCGGTGGATGCACCTAATAATCGAATTGTAAAAACAAGTGTTTTCGTTGATGAGACTACGGCACAAAGCGCCATGCAGGGAATATATAACCAATTGTACCGATTGGATTTTAGTCGGGGTTTTGAAAATAGTGTCACCAATCTCACCGCATTATCTGCTGATAACCTTCAATTAATTCGGGATAATAATCCTACTTATCTGGAATTTCTCGAAAATGAAATTTTACCCGGGAATGCCAGAAACCTTTCCTTATGGTCCAGTGCTTATAATATGATCTATATGACCAATGCCTTATTAGAAGGCTTAGAAGGTTCTCTATTAGAAGAGGGCTTTAAAAACTCCCTGGAAGGACAGGCAAGATTTATACGAGCCTTTACCTATTTTAATTTAGTAAATCTTTATGGAGACGTTCCGCTGCTTTTAAGTACCGATTATCGTTATAATGCAACAGCCCCACGCGTTCCTCTAGAAGATGTATATGATCAGATTCTAGAGGATCTCGAAGTTTCTTCAACATTACTTATGGAGAATTATCCTGATTCCGAACGAACAGTCGTCAATAAATTTGTGGCTTTTTCCCTTATGGCCAGACTATATCTATATCTGGAAAACTGGGAGCAGGCTGAATATTTTAGTAGTCAGGTAATACATCAGCAAAATACCTATCAATTATTGGAAGATCTGGATTTGGTGTTTTTACAAAATAGTAAAGAAGCTATCTGGCAAATATCACCCCTTGGAAAGGGAGGAATAAGTACTGAAACTAATGAAGGCGCCTTATATGTTATTGAGCCGGAGACAACAGCTTTATACAATTTGAAATTGACTCAGGATTTGGTGAATACTTTTCAAGTTGTAGATCAACGTCTGGTACATTGGGTGGGTTACAGTGATATAGAATCAGTTTATTTCGCTCATAAATATAAAGATCGGAATAGCACCAATAATCTAACGGAATATTCGATGGTTTTACGGTTAGCTGAACAATATCTTATACGATCCGAAGCTAGAGCCATGCAAAATAAAATTGATAGCGCTCTGCAAGATATCAATAGTATTAGAACACGGGCGGGATTGGAAAGCTTGAATTTGAACCAAAATTGGAACTCTGAAAGTCTTAGAAATTTGATCCTGGAGGAACGACGAAAAGAATTTTTTATGGAATGGGGACATCGATGGTTTGATTTAAAACGTACAGGCTTGGCTGAAGATAGGCTATCGGTTAAGAAACCGGGATGGCAAAATACAGATGTGTATTATCCTATTCCAGATGAAGAGCGCATAATGAATACTAATCTAACACAGAATGATGGTTACTAAGTTACGCATAAGCAATATCGGTAAGACATTATCATTTTTCAGACGCTATCTCTTCATCTTTATTTTTTGCTATGGGATCAATGATAGTTCAGGACAATCTTCAAATAATTTAATAGATACATTAATTTGTGGAAAGCTCGAAAATGGATTCGAGTACTATATAAAAATATTGCCGCAGGAAAAAGCCTTGAAAATGGATCTTTTTGTAAAGGCTGGTTTTAATTTTCGGGATGATGATCAATTTGAAGTGCCTCATTTATTGGAACATATGATGTTTAGAAGTACAAAGAATTTTCCCTTTGGAATAAATGAAGCAGATAGTTTGGTGAAGCAATATGGAATGCAGGGAATCGGTAGAGATGTCTTCGCATTTACTACCTATAAGACTACAAAGTATACGTTTAATCCTAACCCCAATTATATCGAAAGTATAGATCTTGGCTTTCAGTTTTTTGCGGACATCCTTCAAAACTTAAATATTACCAGGGAAAATATGAATTTAGAGAAAAGTGCGATTCAGCAGGAACATGCAATGAAATATTCAAACGTAGCCCATAATAGAAATGATTTACTTTGTTCCTTATTTCCCTGGTTAGAATCTTATAGCCATTTTAATGAGAAAGTCGATTCACTTAGCTTAAACTCAGTTAAAAGATTCTATAAAGAATATTATCAACCTCAAAATGCAGCATTAAAAATTGTGGGATATGTGCAAGATCCGCTTTTGTTGAAGCAAAAAATTCAAGATGTTTTTGGCGCGTTAAAGCCCACCGGAGAAGTTGGAAGGAAGTTCAACTATGATTCTATATATCGAGTGAGACCTTTTCAATTCAAAGTTCAAGAGAGAGAACATCCTTTGGATATTAGAGAAGATCAAATTGACATAAACCTTTTTTATAAGGATCTAGGAATGTTGAAAGATCATTCTTTCGACGCTCTAGAAATGCATCAGCATAAAATCTTATGGGAGATGATGATTGAAGTTTTGGAAGATAGGCTAAAGGAATTGCAACAAGTTTATAACCCAAAGTTTGACGTATCTATACAGAGTTTTGTTAAATATAGAATTACACCAGCTTTATTTAGAATGAAAATTATGACCGATTCAAGTGAAATTGAAAGTAGCCTGACCAAAGTATTTCAAAAAATCAATATATTGAGAACATTCGGAGTTAGTAAGGAGTATTTCGAAGAACTAAAAGATCGTATATCCAAACAGTTTCATTTTAAGCAAATCGATCCTTTGAATTATTGGTCTTCAGAAATCACGAATCATATCACCGATGGAGTGCCATTATTGAGAGATAAAGAGAAAATGACTTTGGACTGGTTAAATCATTTGACTTTGTCCGAATTCAATACCAAAATTGATAATGGTTTCGGAAAAAAAACGTTTGATATTAGTATTCAGTTGCCAAAAGAAACTATGAGACCAATAGATAAAAATGGCATGCTGACTGTAATTGAGAATACATTAAATGAAAATAAAATTGTTCCAACTAAACTAATAAAGCGACCTTCCAGACTAATTTCAGATGCTAAGGTATCTTCTTTAGAAAAGAAAGAGTATAGCTTAATTCCTGATTCATTATGCAATGCTCACTATAAGTTTAATAATGGTCTGGAAATTATATTGGTAAACGATTCTAGCAAACAAGGAGTGGTAAGCCTTCGGGCTTTTAGTGATACGGGAAGTCTTAATTTTAAAAGATCAGATTTCTATAATGCCAGTTATGCTCCCTCCATAGTGCAACATTCAGGCTTTGGCGACTTTGATAAGTTTCAACTGAATGATTATGCATCGCAATGGAAAACTTTTAATTTTTATGCTTATGTAGATCCTCACGAGTCTGGAATAAAAGCAAGAGTGGAAACTAAATATATTGAAGAACTATTCCAGTATTTATTTTTATTCGTAACAAAGCCGAGGATTGATGAGGAAGCATTTAAAGATTGGCAGGTTAGTGTCGAAAAGAGCTTTATAAATCCAACTTATAGTGTCGAAGGAATCGATTTTATGAATAAAGTAAAATTATCATTGAGTCCTCATCCAATTGCATTTCATTCAGGGAGGGATTATTTAGAGCGTTCACAGGAAGTTGATTTTTTACGAAGCATTTCGATATTCAAACAGCTTTTTTCACGAAGTAGTGACTTCACCTATATTTTCACGGGGGATTTCGATGAAAAGTCAGTTTTAGATTTAAGTAGCAAATATCTAGGGAATTTACCGAATTCAAAAGAAATTTTAGAAATCCAAAATGATAATAGTTATTCTAAGACTAAGGTTTCTTTAACTAAGAACACAATCTTCGAAAAATACTCAGGCCGCGAAAATGAGTTTTTTATAATGCAAAGCATCAGTGAACCCCAAGAATATTCTTGGAAAAAGAATTCGATAACTATGTTATTAGGGGAATTATTAATTGATGAAATATTAAATCTAAGATTAGAAAAAAAACTTGCACTTTATCACCTTTCGGCCCATGGGCGATATGACAAAGATCTCCATCGGTATGTAGTAATGGCAACTATGGATTGTAAACAACGTGAGATTGATCAGGTAAAGCGAGAGACCAGGAAAATTTTTACAAATTTCAGTAAAGGTATAATATCACAATGGAATTATGATTCGGCGTTGAAACGGTTAAAAATGAAAATAATCGAAAATTCTAATAAACCCAAGAACATGGAAATGTTATATCATAATTACAGTGATGGAAATAATAAAATCAAAGATTTTCTGGAAGAAGGCGAATTGTTATCTTATGTAGAAGGATTGACATTTGAAAAGGTAAAGAAAATAACTAGGGATTTTTTCGGAGAAGAAAATACGTATGAATTTTCTATGTAAAACTAAGGCACACAATTAAAAATTGTGTGCCTTTTACTAAATTATTTTTCCATTTTAAGGTAAAATAATTGGTGTTCCAGATCCTGGTTTGGCGGAATTTAAATTATTTTCTTCATCATAAACTGTAAAAGGACCTTCACCATCAAGTATAACCTGACATTGTTCTGATCCATTTTCGCAAGTTACTTCCTGAATCTGTTCCCACTGTCCATTTCTTTGAATATAATCATTCATAGGATCTTGTTGAGTTGCTGTCGTAAACGACATTCCGATAGCACTAACAAAGGCCAGTGCCGGGATTAAAAAATTGGTTTTCATAACATTTACGTTTTGAATTTATAAAACAGTCCTAGTTTAAACAGATAGACCTTCTCGCTGCAATCACGCGTGAAATTCTTTATAGGGGATGTTTGCTGTAATTATATTGTTTTGGGATTCGCCGTAACCTCTCGCTTGGTAAGATACCAGGCTACTAAACTTAGTATAAGATTAACCAGGTTAAATACTACATGTTGCTTCCAACTCAGTAAAGAAATCAGCCCGCCACAACTACAGGGCTTGTTGGGTAAAAACCAGATAATCCAACCGGTATAAACACTTAGAAGGATAAATAATAAAGCAATACCTAGATAACCGATTCTTCGGCTGCTTTTAAAACTGATACTTATCGCCAGTACAAGTTCTGTTATGGGAATAAGCCATTGTCCAACAGCTGCGAGTTTAGTACTCAAATATAACGGGGCATTTATAAGGCTGATATATAAACTATTCCCTTCGGTAATTTTGCTTAGTGCCGCATAGCTCAGTAACAGAATAAAATAATACAAAAGAATAGCCTCTAAAACTCGGGAATAATTAATGCTTCTAAAATGGGATGCCTGCATCCTATGATTTGATGTGGTTTTCATTTTATTCTAGTTTAATTTGTCTTTTATCATTTAAGCGTAAATGTCACTAATTATCCTGTTGTAAAATGCCAGTAGAATGTCCTCATCGGCTTAAAATGCTATGTACAGGCCGGGAAGGACTTTTTTCTACCCAAGGTTGCGCTCTGATATTTTGGAAAAATAATTTTTACGGTACTGGGAAGGGGTAACCCCAAAATGCCGCTTAAACCGTTGGGTGAAATGTGCGGGTGTTTTAAATCCAAAATGATGACTAACCTGTTTAATGCTCATTCCTCCGCCTTCCAGTATTGTTAGGCTACCTTCCAGTCGCTTTTCCATATCATATTGTAATATGGATTGATGAAATCGTTCTTTAAAAACACGCTTTATCCTGCTAACGCTTGCGGCAGCTTTAAAGGCAATATCTCCTAATGAAGGGATACCATCATGCAGGCCTTCCATAAGAATACGATGCAACTTCTCGGATAATTGATAATCGTATATATTTTTTGAATCACTGTTAATAACCTTAAGGGCAAGTGGGGATGGGGATGATCTGGCTTTTGTTTTGGTCATGTAAATAGCGTCTTCAGGATCATACCCAATCAATAAAAACAAACCTAGCCTGGTGTACCTTCCAGGACAATAGAGACGCGCCTTAAGAGGGATCAGTAGTCCTTCCGGACTTACAAAATCAATCACTCCTATGTCGAATTCCTGATCCTTGGAGTTTAAAAAAAGTGTAAACCTACGTTTATACTTTTTCTTAGAGCGATCACTTAAAAGTTGTAGCAGGCTAAGGGCTGGATCAGCATTTTTGATAATAAGTCCTGCGCTATCAAAATAGCTGTTAATAGCATGATTTTTATCAATTAAGATAAAAATTTTGGGTTGTAGAAATTTTGGAGAGGTGACCTGCAGCTCCCTAAACATCCTGGCCAATTGCAAACTCGCATTGTTAAAAATTAATGCAAGGGTATCAATCTCATCCTTGCTGTCCGAAATAGGTATTCGATAAGAAAATATACCTTTGGATGCTTTAAGTAAGGCCTCTACAAGTAGATGGTATCGGGGATCGGAAAATAATCGTTTAGACATAACTTAAAGGCTTTAGGTATTGATGCTTTTTATAGGTTACCGGTCATCTACAATAAAACTTAAGGCTTCATGTTTAGTGAAACAAAGTTTTGTAGGTATTTGCGGATGATGGAATTGTATGAAAATTTCTCCCAGATAATGCTCGTAAGGGGTATGTACTACTATGGCTAAAACCTTAAGCATTGCAGTACCTTCACTAGCAAAAAAGGCCATGGCATCATCACTAATGTGATGTATCTTGCGTAAATCCCATATCATAGGATATACTTTTTCATGTTGATATAATAGCCTATCGGCTACAATCATCTTTGCTATTTTGAGATTAAGATCAGGAACAGGTTTAAACGTTAAATAAAAAATTCCATCACTAATCCACATTACTGCATAGTCGGTCTCCTTCCGCATAGGCAATGGATTATAAATAGTATTTAATAAAATTTTGGGGCTGTTTGTAATTGTACCTGCACTTAAAAGCACTATTAAATATAGGAATATTATTTCTTTATAAATTTTAAACCCCTGCTAAAATGTTATCTGTCTGGTCTAAAAAATATTCCAATTCGCTTAAATGATAAGGTTAAGGAATTCAGATCTCGGTTCCCTAAGTTTTTATAGCTCCATACTTTGATTTTATCACTATATAGGTGAAGAATGGGAATAGTTAATTTATAATTATAAGTACTGTTTGAAGTATACAGGAGATAAATTACGGAAGCGATCAAAAAAGGACACGGGAGACCTATTGGGTATCGGGATGCCCCATAAAAATAATTATTGGCTACTAATTACCTTTTAGATTAGACCTGCCTTGCTGAGGTTGTTGACTTTGATATTACTCACAAATCAATGTTTCTTTAAAAAACTGTATTTGCTGTTTAACTCCAGATTGTAGAGTAGTAGTAGGTTTGAAACCGATTAATCTCCCGGCTTTTTCTATTTGAGCTTTTGTGCTTTTCTGGTCTCCATTTCTTGCCGGTAACTGCTTTAAATGAATGGATGAATGTGTTAAGTTTTCAACCAGATGAATACATTCTTTTACTGTATAGGTTTCGTTACTTCCCAGGTTGATGATTTCTCCATAGCAATTTTCGTAATTTTCGATAAGCTTTTTTATTCCCTCAACAATATCTTCAACATAGGTGAAACTGCGTATATGTTCGAGACTGCCGGAATATAGATGGAAAGAAGTTTGTAGTAAAGCAGCGGCAATTAATTTAGGGAACATTTTATCATTCCGTTCTCTGGGACCATATACTGAAAATAAACGAAGCGAACATACGGGAAGCATCTCGTTTCTAAAGTAGGATAATGCGAGCTGCTCTGCCGCAAGTTTGGTGACGCCGTAATAGGAAACGGGTTGTGGAACCTGTTGTTCATCGCCTTGTGCGGTTAATCCGTAGACAGAAGAAGTACTAATATTAATAAAAAGTTTTAAATGTTTAGCGTGGAAATTTTTACAATATTCTAATAAATTATGGGTAGCTATAGTATTGTTCTGCAGGTAAGAATTAAAACTTGTATGAGGGTCCAGTCCCGGCTGTGCTGCCAGATGAATCACAAAATCGATATTGTGAACCGGTAATTGTTCCAGCTCACTTTTTTCACACAAATCTACCTTATAGAAGTCGATATATTTCTTTTGTAAATCAGCCAGGTTTTTCTTTTTCAAATTCACATCATAAAAATCATTCAGATTATCGATGCCTGTAACTTGATGTCCTAATTGTAGAAGTGCCAAGCTTAGGTTAGAACCAATAAATCCAGCTGCTCCCGTTATAAAAAAATGCATATTTTACGTTTATTGATAACAAAGTAACTTTAAAAAAGCAGTATAATTCAATGGCTAATAGTATCTTAATTCAATTTTAAGCAAAGCTTTAGATTTCGGGTTTAGTTTTGGACCAAATACTTATACATGGGTAGAAAGAGTATTGGTTATCTTTTTATTTTAATAGTTGGCTTATTACTGGCTATAGGGATACCGGGGTTTATGGAGAGTAGTGAAGCGAGGTATGCGGCAATTGGTTACGAGATGTTTTCTTCTGGCGATTACCTGCATCCCTATCTTTTAGGAATTTACCATTTTCATAAACCTCCTTTAACCTATATCATAACGGCCTTGGGATATTCGATTTTTGGAGTTAATGAATTTGGCGCTCGTTTCTTTTTAGTGGTAGCCTACGCTATACAGCTTTTATTGGTGTATAGGATCAATTTTTTACTTTTCGGGAATGCTAAACAGAGTAGGCTGGCGATGATTATTTATGCAGGATTTCCAATCGTTCTTATTTCTGTTCTTAACCTAACTACCGATGCTTATTTAAATACTTTTTTTATGGCAGCGGTATATTTTTATATCTGTTATTATCAAAAGAAAAACTATAGCAGCCTTTATTTGCTAGCCATTATGTTGGGATTGGGTGTTCTTACTAAAGGCCCCGTGGTCTTTCTTCCTTTTGGTATTTTTATAGTTTTATTTCAATCATTTCTAAAACCGAAATGGAAGTGGACCATACATCACTGGATGGCGCTGATCTTATGTGTTTTCATTTCGGTGAGTTGGTTTGCCTATATGGTGGGTACTGTCCCTAAATTATGGGAGTATTTTATTGGCTATCAATTAAAGGACAGAATATTTAATGCAGAAGTTTTTCATAGAGCCGAGCCGTTTTGGTATTATCTTATTTTAGCGCCCCTGCTTATTTTTCCTTATTCGGTTCCATTAATATTTGGAGTATTTAAAAACCGGGGAACCCGCAATGCCTTAGCTAAGGTTTTTATAGCTGGCGCTGTACTAATCATCTTTATATTCTCATTATTTTCTTCTAAACTGATCTTGTATATTTTACCTTCATCCTTGTTTTTCGCATCTTTTATTGCTTATAAGCTGAATACTCATCCCAAACAATTGCAACTTTTAATCCATACCATGACCTGGGAATTGTATATTTTAATAGGGGGTGGGGTGCTGTTTTTTTTATTTTCAGCACTATTTATCCCGGCAGCTCTATTAAGCGTATTTCTACTGGGATTTCTTTGTTGCAGGTTTAAAGGTAAAAAATGGTCTTTTGGAGTCCTTAATTTATGGTTTGTTCCTACTTTAATGGCCTTATTCGTTTGTTTCAGCTTAGCAATGCCTTCAAAGCTAAATTCTTATCGAGAGCTTTTTGGATGGATTTCGAAATCATATCCTTCACAGCGTATTTTGGTGATCTATGATCATCTCATTCCTTCGGCAGAGTTATATAGTAACAAAAAGGTGCTGACGATCCATGATCGACGTTTTCAATCTTTAAGGGAAATTCAGTTTGAGGATGTCGTTCCTGTTAATTACTACGACCTCAATAAAACTGAAGATCAACAGCGTGTAAGGAACTTTAATGATAATAAGGTGCTGTTTATGGTGAAAAAGAAAGATCTTAAGTTTGTACCTGCGTATCTTAGCGATCACTTTAAAAATCGTAAAGAGCGGAATGGCTGGTATTTTTATAGTAATTAGAATTTTTTCTGAACACTGAAGCTTACCTTAAAAAGGCATTCAATTTTAAGCAATGTTGATGTTATGGCTTGTTTTCTATAATGAGAGTTCGGAGTTAACCGTATCCTTCATCAATACATTTTCCAGAGTTTTGACGTTAATTAATAAGGCTTGCCAATATTAGGCAAGTCTTTATCAAATAGCTTTATTTCTTTAGAATTTGCTTAAGGAAGAGGAGGAGGTGGTGGAGGTATAGAATTTACTTCAAGTTCTTTATCCGGGTTTTTCATAAATTCCTTTACGTATGCAATCAAGTCTGATCCTTTACTAAGGACTTTTACGATTTTCCCAGATTTATTTACGACGATATGTGTTGGGTAAGCATTCAGTTTTAATGCTTCCTGGATTAGATCTTTTTGCTCTGGTAAAACCGCATAATTAAACTCTGTTTTTTCCAGAAACTTTTCTAAATCCTTTTTTTCATCTAAAGCCAGGCTTATAAATTGAATATTTTCATTTTCATAGCGATCAACCAGTTTATTTAATTCTGGCATTTCTTTTATACATGCTTTACAATTAATAAACCAAGTTTTAAGTACAGTTGTTTTTCCAATCAAATTATTTTGGTCGATTACATCACCTTCCATATCCTTTGCCTTGAATTCGGGAAAAGGTTTGCCTGCCATTAAATAGAACTGAAACTCTGATTTAGCTAGATTTTTTATAATTTGACTTATTTCATTTTTTGACTGCGTCGGGATAGCATACAATTTATAAGTTTTTAAGCTATCGCTTTCCATTTCTATAGGAACAAAGTTTCCAGACGTAAGTTCCCATAAGAATTTTCCTTTAGGAATAACGTTAAAGCTTGTATCTATCGGTTCGAAATCTGATGAAAGCGAAATACGATTATATTGATAGGTCCACCATTTGTCTTGATTAGATAATAATTCATCTACCATAACAACAGGTTTTAGTTCATCTTCATCCGTTTTCTGATCAGGATTTTTTTTACAGGCATAAAATGTGGATAAGAAGAGTAGTATGTAATAGTAATTTTTCATAGAAATCTAATTTTGGTTCAAAGGATGCATAATTCGTTATGGTATTATAAATATAGTTTTTTAAGGATCAGTCTTGGGATCATAACATCGGTTTTGGCCGTCCTGCATATCTTAGCGATCATTTTAAAAATCGTAAAGAGCGGAATGGCTGGTATTTTTATAGTAATTAGAATTTTTTCTGAACACTGAAACTTACCTTAAAAGGGCATTCAATTTTAAGCAATATTGATGTTAAATAAATGTCCTATAAGCGCCGTAATGCCCATGGCAATAGTGCCCCATAAGGTAATACGGGCAATAGCTTTTGTGATCTTAGAGCCTCCTGTTTTAGCCGAGACACTGCCCAAAATAATCAGGAAAATAATCGAGAAACCATACAGTGAATATTCCATGTTTTTTAAAGGCAGAAAAAGAACCACCAAAAAAGGAAGAAGACCGCCAACTGTAAAAGCAGCTCCCGATGCCAAGGCCGCTTGTAGTGGGTTAGCTTTGCTTACTTCGGTGATGCCCAGTTCATCTCGAACATGTGTTCCAAGAGCATCATATTCGGTTAATTCTTTAGCCACCTGGAGCGCGGTAGCTTTCTTTAATCCTCTTTTAATATAAATCGCTGTTAGCATTTCTAATTCCAGGTTGGGAGTTTCTATCAGTTCTCTTTTTTCACGCTCTATATCGGCATTTTCAATATCTGTTTGTGAACTTACAGAAACATATTCACCGGCGGCCATAGACAGTGCTCCTGCAACAAGTCCCGCAAGTGTTGCCAGGATAATTGGTTCGCGGGTAGCACTGGCAGCCGTAATTCCTATGGCAATACTTGCGGTAGATAAAATACCATCGTTTGCTCCAAGTACAGCAGCCCTAAGCCAGTTGCTTCGATGTATGTAATGTGGCGCTAAATAATCTTCTAATTGTTCTGGTTTTTTATTGCTCATCTTTATAAATGGAAAAATACTAATACGCTATGATCACTAATATTTAAAAGTAGTTGAAATCTGTTTTCTATACAATGATTAGATTTTTCTATTTTTATAATCATAATGTTACAAGCTTCCCTATGCCTACCATAGCTGGGTAATAACCCGTGGTATAGGGTTCTTGAGTAAATTTATTTATATAAGATTTTTTGTAATGGTAAGAAATGAAAGGTTTGTAATGATGCTTAAATTAAATACCTTGTTAGCGCTACTGTTTTTTAAGATTTCTAAAGAATCCAGCAGTATAAAAAGTTATTTTAATAACCACTAATTTCCAAAACACATGCGCAGCCTGTTAAACAGCTTGATCTGGATTATTGTAAGCTTTAATTGCTGTTTCGCTCAGCACCATCAATCAAAACCATTCTATAAACCGCTTATTTTTCCGGAACCGGTATCCCTTCAAGTAACCCGGGGAGCCTTTGTAATTACTCCTTCAGTCACTTTGGTAGCCCCCTCAAAGAATGTAAGTTTGGAAATTGAAGAATTGCTTAAAGCTGCTTTAAAAAAATCAGGAGTTCAGTCTGTAAAATCAGTACAGGAAATTCCTAAGGAATTAAATCATACCTATATCGTATTTGGCTTAAAAGATTCGAAATTAATTCAGCAGGCTTTAGAAAGAAGTAATGCGGTAGTGCCAGATAAAAAAGAAGCCTATGCCGTTTCCGGAATTTCCACAGGGGATGGAGAACTTATTACTTTAGCCGGGAAGGATAACGATGGCCTGTTCTATGCTGCACAAACCTTTATTCAGCTCACCAAACAGGAGTCGGTTTCAAATTTTGTCATTCAGGATTATCCGGCAATGCCAATTCGAGGAACTATCGAAGGTTTTTATGGGAAACCCTGGTCGATGGAAAGCAGGCAGGCACATTTAAAATTTCTAGGCAGTGTAAAAGCAAATACTTATGTCTACAGCCCAAAAGATGATCCTTATGCCAGGGCAGAATGGCGAGAAGACTATCCAAAAGAGACCCTAAAGGAATTGTCTGCACTGGTTGAAGTTGCCAAAAATAATCATGTGAATTTTGTTTATGCAATCTCTCCGGGCCCCACAATTTGCTTCTCTGATCCCGCAGATCTTGACGCTTTAAAGCGAAAGTTTGAAGAATTATATACCATTGGAGTTAAGAATTTTTATGTAGCCCTTGATGATATTGAATATACCCAATGGAATTGTGATAAAGATGAAGCTCATTATGGTGAATCAGGAAAAAAGGCCGCGGGAATTGCGCAATCTGAACTTCTTAATAAATTACAGGCGATTTTAGACGAACTGGATCCTAATATGAGTCCGTTAATCATGGTGCCTACAGAATATTATGATGCCAAAGAAAGTGACTATAAAAATGCGTTAATTGAAAATTTAGATCCTAAGATTGTTGTGCAATGGACGGGAACCGATGTGGTGCCTCCCTCCATTTCCAATAACGATGCTGGTAAGGCTGCTAAGGCATTTGGTAGAAAAACCTTGTTGTGGGATAATTATCCGGTAAACGATTACGGGCAAACAAAAGGAAGGTTATTAATGGCGCCTTATCGTTATCGGGAGGCCGGATTATCTAAGGAACTATCAGGAATTTTATCGAATCCTATGAATCAGGAAATGCCGAGTAGGATTGCGGTTACTGGCGTAGCCTCTTTTGCATGGAATGATAGGGCTTACGACCCAGATTTGATCTGGTATATGGCAGCCAGAAATCTGGCGAATGGAGATAAAAAAGCAACCCAGGCATTAATAAAGTTCTTTGATACCCAACATTTAGCGCCTACTTTTGGTAGCCAGCCCTGGCAGGAACAGGCCCCCCGGTTAAAAGCTTTACTTGATAAAGTAAAAAAAGAAATTGCCTTTGGCGATACCGCTTCCAGGAAAAAAGTGATTACCGAATTGAAAACTTATGCAGAGGAATTTAAAAATGCCCCGGCAATTATCCGCTCGGCGGTAGATCCTGTTTTTATAGAAGAAACTAAGCCCTGGCTAGAGGCCATGGAATTGTGGGGAGAATCGTTATTGCTAACTGCAGAAGGACTACAGGTAGCAATGAATAGTAATACAAAAGCTAAAAATCTTTTTGAAAAGGCCGCAGAATTCGCAGAAAGAGCAACCGAAATTAAAAGTATTCCCGGAGCCACAAGATTCGATGGAAAAATAAAAATAGCTGATGGGGTTTTGGATGTGTTTATTAAAAATGCCCCAGGGCTTATTACATTTTAATTTTCGGTATCCCAAAAACAATAAAAGCCATTCGAATTCCAGGATTTGAGTGGTTTATCCCAGCACTTTTAGAGCGTCCAGGTGTTGCCGGTTATTCCCAAATTGGCGTGATTTTAATCCCTCATTGAGGGGTTATTTCCCCGGGGTTCTAGATTTTTATTTTTAAAAATCAGGTTTGGGATTTTCAGGGAGATGCTAAATACTACTTTAAGAATTTTTGGTGACCTATTTGATAAATTCTTCCCCGGGCATCATAAGCAATACTTAAATCACCAATCTGCTCTATCCTATTACTTAGATTGTAATCGATACGCAATTTTCCAATTTTTTCAACACGGTAGTGTAAATCATATTCAATAGCGGTTTCCCCAATTTTATCTATTTGATTTCGGAAATTATAGGAAATGTTTTGGTTGCCGATTTTATCTATTTGGTTTCGTAAATTATATTCGATTTTTAAGTTTCCTACCCGATCGATTTTGCCTTTAAGATTATAGGAAATTTCATAAGTGCCTATCTTATCGATCTTGTTTTTAAAATTATACTCCACAGGAGCAGTACCAATTTTATCTATTTGATCTTTAAAGTTATAATTGATCGTATAGCCGTTAAAATAAGAGATTTCACTATTTGCGTTCAATTCAAAATTATTGTGAAGGCTTTTCGGTAAGCTTTCCTGTAGCTTAAGATAGCTGCATTTTTCCTCAAGCAAAAGTACCGGCTCATGGTTTAAACCTACGGTAATAGGTATATCTTTTATGAGTTCCAAATAAGCGATTTTTCCTTTGGGATTAAGAATGATGTGATCTACCTGAAAAAGAATACTACCGTCTAATTGCAATACCACGCCAACTTGTTGCGCGCATGCAGATCGTGGGAAGACGAGAAAATAAAGAAATAGGAAGGCGTAGAGATAATGTTTCATGTTCGCTTTTTGATTGATAGAAAAACGGAAACAAAATTTATGCCTAAACTTCTACACTTTGGCCGTTCCCAGACACCGGTTTCCTCCCGTTTAGGTAAAAATCAATTCGACCAAGATAAAGTCCGTAGCATCCAACCTGGTTAATCATTACATTTTTATCTGCTTTGTTTTTTACGATTGTAGGTTCGTCTAAAAAAGTATGCGTATGCCCGCCAATAATAAGGTCAATATTCTCGGTTTTTGCCGCTAATTTATGATCGTCTACTTTTTCGCTGTCGTATTGATACCCTAAATGAGAAAGACAAATGACCAGGTCACAGTTCTCTTCATGCTTTAGAGCATGGCTCATATCCGTGGCCCTTTCAACAGGATCCAGATATCTTGTTTCTTTATAAAGTTTATCGTTAACCAAACCTTTTAATTCGATTCCAATGCCAAACACTCCAATTCTAACTCCGTTTTTGGTAAAAACCTTATAAGGTTTGGTGTGGCCATCCATAATGGTATTGCTGAAATCGTAATTAGAAATCAAAAAATCGAAATCGGCATGAGGAAGTTGCGCATACAGGCCATCGATGCCATTATCAAAATCGTGATTCCCTAAAGTTGAAGCATCATACTTGAGCTTGCTCATTAATTTAAATTCCAACTCTCCACCATAAAAATTAAAATAAGGAGTACCCTGAAAAATATCTCCTGCATCCAGTAAAAGTGTATTGGGATTTTCTTTTCTGATCTTTTCAATAAGTACTGCTCTTTTAGCCACCCCACCCATATTTGGATTTTTGTAATGGTCTGGGCCAAAAGCTTCAATATGGCTGTGCACATCGTTAGTATGCAAGATCGTAATATGTTTTGGAGCTTCAGAAAAACCAAGGGAAGATAATCCGCCTAATCCTACAAATGCTGAGGCTGCCGAGCTTTGCTGAATAAAATTTCTTCTTTTCATTCGAATAAATTCAGGTTAAGAATTTGTTTTTTAATCTTTTAAAGGTGCTGTAAAGAAACCGACTGGCGGTACATATTCATTCCCTTTTTTAAATCCCTCCATAGGAGGTACCGCTATTCTTTAATAAATCTATCGTCTCGTTGCGATTTTATAGTATCGGTTTTTTGGAAATAATCGATAATCGCATTCCTAAGTTTATAATCGATATCATATAAATTTACCGGGTTGTTAAAAAAGTTCATGCTATCACCCCCCTGTTGTAAATAGTCTGATGTGGCTACAAAATAATTTTGGTCGGGCTGTATCGGTTTTCCGTTGATCCTGGCACTAATCACTTTAAAACTTTTATCCATTTTTATCTGGATGCCACTTACAGGATGTGCCGATTTACTTTTTTCAAGGTAGTGAAGTAATTGTGCAACTTTCGCTCCGCTTAATTCAGCAATGACGATTTGATTTTCAAAAGGCATCATATTATAGGCATCGCGAATGGTCACCGCTCCTTTGTTTAATTCAGATCGTATTCCGCCGTAATTCAGTAACACAAAATCGATATTGTTTCCGGTCCGGCTTTTAAACACCGGATTCGCCTGTTCCATCACGATATCAGCCATTAAATTACCAATTCCGGTATTCATACCTTTTTCACCTTTGCTTAAAACATGCGGATTATACGCTAAAGTACTATCCAGTGTTTTATTTAGATGTTCCTTAAAAGGAGCAATAAACTCTTCAATTTCGGGATCCCCGTTAATGGTACTATCGATCGCTATTTCTTTTCCTTCAACAGTTTTTTGGGAAACTTCAGTATCCAATTTGCAGGAAATAAGACTTAAAAAGCAAAAGAGGAGAGGAAGCTGTTGAATCAGTTTTTTCATAATACATAAATTGCAGTGCAAAGGTACGCAGATAAAAAAAGTAGGCTTAATTTCTTCGGAATAAATTGAGGTCGAATCCAATATTATGTAATTATTGTAACAAAAAAAACAAACCTGTTAAATATGAAAACTCAGCTTAAGATTGGTGGCTTGGAGCTAGTAAATTTCTATGTGAAATTATTTACATTTGCTGGCCAATATCACCACAGTGTTTAAGAATTTTAAATATTTATTAGCTGAAAAAAAGCTTTTGAAACAGAATTCGGAAGTTTCAGTTGAAAAAAATGAGAAATTCATTACGAAAGTGGGGTTGGTAACCACCGCTGAAGCTTTTGAAACCGTCAAACCGCTTTTAAAACTTCAGCAAGAGTTAAAAATTGCGAAAGGCGATTTTAAAGTTCTTGTTTGTACTGCAAAACCAGCTGCTGTGGAAGATGAACGAGCGATTTTTTTCGCGCCTTCAGAAATAAAAGCAGGTGGAAACATCGAAAATGAAGCTGTTCAGGATTTTTTTAAATTGAAATTCAATGTGTTTATCGCTTTTTCCGGAAACGAAAACCGACTAAAAAACCTGGTCTTTAAATGTGCAAAATCGGTTATAAAGATCGATCATAAAAGAGAAAGTCAAGAAGCCGACCTTATGATCGAAACAGCAGATGTACATGCATACCAACAGGAAATTCTGAAATACTTAAAAAAACTAAAACAAATACGATAAATGAGCGCGTTTGTAGGCACGGGAGTAGCTTTGGTGACTCCGTTTAAAGATGATTTAAGCATAGATTTTGAAGCTTTAGAACGATTGGTAGAAGATCAAATCGTTAATGGCATTGATTATCTTGTGGTTTTGGGTACTACAGGAGAATATTCTACGCTTAATAAGCAGGAGAAAGAGCAGGTGATCGATTGTATCGTAAAGGCTAATAATAATCGTCTTCCTTTGGTCTTAGGGATTGGAGGGAATAATACCATGGCAGTAGTAGAGCAGGTGAAAACTACAGATCTTTCCGCTTTTCAAGCCGTATTATCGGTTTCTCCATATTATAATAAACCCTCTCAGGAAGGGATTTTTCAACATTTTAAATTAGTAGCTCAGGCTTCACCGCTTCCTATTATTTTATACAATGTTCCCGGGAGAACAAGTTCTAATATTTTACCGGAAACGATAGCCAGGATTGCCAGGGAATGTGATAACGTAATTGGCGTAAAAGAAGCTGCAGGAGATATCGTGCAGGCCATGAAATTAATGAGCTTGGTGCCTAAAGATTTTAAGGTGATTTCTGGCGACGATATGATTACCTTACCAATGACCCTCGCCGGTGGGGCTGGTGTGATCTCTGTAATTGGGCAGGGCTTCCCCGCAGCATTCTCGCAAATGGTGAAACTGGGATTAGAAGGAAAGGCTAAAGAAGCCTATCAATTTCATTATAAAATAGCACCTTCAATCGATTTAATTTTTGCCGAAGGAAATCCGGTAGGGATCAAATCCTTATTGGAGAAAAAAGGAATCTGTTCTAAGAACGTAAGACTTCCCTTAGTGAATGCCTCAGAAGTATTACAGGCGAAGATCGGCGATTTTGTAAATGATTTTCATGCTGAGGTAGTGTAACTAAAACTTTATAAATTAAAATTTTGATTAGGATAAGCTGCTTACGAGCAGCTTTTTTACGTTTTACAGGGATAAAATTTTTTCCGAAGAAAAATAAACCTCGCTTAGGTATAATAAATAAAGGCTTTTGCTGTTATTGTTGTACAAGCGGAAAGTTTTTTTTATAATTCCAAAAACTGTACTTTTGCAAGATGTTTTTACAAATGATGAAAAAAGGATTACTTCTATTAGGTTTACTTTTTGTACTTCAGTCCTGTGGTGACTACCAAAAGGTGTTAAAAAGCGACAACGCGGGTGACAAATACACCTTTGCGGAAAATCTGTATAACGAAGCTAAAGCTGAAGATAGTAAACGAAAATATAGAAAGGCGATTCGTCTCTTCGAACAAATTTTACCGCAGTATCGCGGCAAGCCCCAGGGAGAAAAGCTAAGTTATCTTTTTGCAGATTCGTATTACCAGGTAGGAGATTATTATTTATCCAGTTTTGAGTTTGAGCGCTTTGTGCAATCATATCCTAATAGTGATAAAGTAGAGGAAGCCTCTTTTAAATCGGCTAAAAGCTATTACGAAGAATCACCTCGTTTCGATTTAGATCAAACAGATACGAATAAAGCGATCGAAGCCTTACAAAGTTACCTTAACCGCTATCCTGAGGGAGAGTATGCCGAGGAAGCCAACTTAATGGCGACAGAATTACGATTAAAATTAGAGAAAAAAGCATTTGAGATTGCAAAGCAATATTGGAGAATTGGGGGGAATTATCGTGAAGGAAACTTTACCGCAGCAATTACCTCTTTCAACAATTTTATAGCAGATTATCCGGGAACACCTTATCGTGAGGAAGCGTTTTACCTAAGATTTGATGCAGCTTATTCTTATGCAATAAACAGTTATAGAAATTTAATGCAGGAACGTTTACAGGCGGCCCTTGAATACTACCAGGCGTACAAGAAAAGTTACCCTGAAGGAGAGTATATGGCTAATGTAGACGAATCCTACCAGGATATACAAGCAAGGTTGAAAACTTTTAATTAGTTTAAGGAAAATGGATATTAAAAAAACGGAAGCAGCGGTTAACACCACTACGCTCGACAAGAACCAGATTGATGCGCCTACCGATAATATTTACGAGGCAATTTCGATTATCGCTAAAAGAGCTAACCAGATCAATACTGAGATCAAGAAGAAGCTACTTGAAAAACTGGATGAGTTTGCAACTTACAACGATAGTTTAGATGAGATTTTTGAAAACAAAGAACAGATCGAAGTTTCCAAGTTTTACGAAAGATTACCTAAACCACATGCGTTAGCAGTAGAAGAGTGGTTAAACGATAAGATCTATTATCGTAACACCAAAGAATCTGAGGAGACCATCTAAGCGTTTTATAAGCGATTTAATAGATTCTAAAGAATATGTCTGTACTACGGGGTAAAAAAATACTTTTGGGTATTACCGGCGGTATTGCCGCCTATAAAACCGCCTCGTTAGTTCGACTTTTCATTAAGGCCGGCGCCCAAGTCCGTGTGGTGATGACGCCGGCTGCAAAAGATTTTATCACTCCCCTTACCCTTTCTACATTATCCAAAAACGAAGTCTATTCTTCTTTTACCGAGGAGGAAGGCGAATTATGGAACAATCATGTAGAACTGGGTTTATGGGCAGATATTATGCTTATAGCTCCGGCTACGGCCAATACACTTTCTAAAATGGCGGCCGGTAATAGCGATAACTTCTTGCTGGCTACTTATGTTTCAGCTAAATGTCCGGTTTATTTTGCTCCGGCAATGGATCTGGACATGTATAAGCATCCCTCCACAAAAAATAACTTTGAAACTTTAAAGAGCTTCGGAAATTTTATGATTCCCGCCGGCACCGGAGAACTTGCCAGTGGCTTAAGCGGGGAAGGAAGAATGGCCGAGCCAGAAGAAATTTTTCAGTTTTTAGAAGATCATCTGTCTGCGTTTTTAACGCTAAAAGGAAAACAAATGATGATCACTGCAGGACCTACCTATGAGGCGATAGACCCCGTGCGTTTTATCGGTAATCACAGTAGTGGTAAAATGGGCTATGAGATTGCCCGGGCGGCAGCCAACTTAGGTGCTAAGGTCATTTTAATTTCTGGTCCCACGCATTTGCAGATTTCTGAAGATCATATCCATCTTATCAAGGTGGTAAGTGCCCAGGAGATGTACGATGCCGCCATGGCTCATTTTGAAAAAGCAGATGTGGTAATCGCTGCAGCAGCGGTAGCCGATTATAAACCTGAAACCATAGCCGATCAAAAAATTAAAAAAGCCGACGAGACTTTAACAATCCGCCTAACCAAAACTCAGGATATTTTGCGTTCTTTAGGGGAGCGCAAGCGGCAGCAAAAATTGATTGGTTTTGCATTAGAGACCAATAATGAACTGGAAAATGCCAGGGCGAAGCTCCAAAAAAAGAATCTTGATTTTGTAGTGCTCAATTCTCTTCAGGATAAAGGAGCCGGATTTCAAAACGATACCAACAAAGTAAGTTTTGTTTTTCAGGATGAAGTGAAATCTTTTGGCTTAAAACCAAAATCAGAAGTAGCTGTTGATATCCTAAACGAAGTAATTAATCTGTTTGATGAATAGAATAATCGTTATAGTAGTGCTTCTTTTTTGCTTTCATACGAAAGCACAGGAGCTTAATTGCGATGTACAGATTAATGCCGAGCAAACCGGACAGACCAATCTTAGCGTTTTTAAAACTTTAAAAAACTCGCTTCAGGAATTTATTAACAGCAATAGCTGGACGGGTAGGGAATTGCCGCCAGAGCAGCGTATTAACTGTAGTATGTTTATTACGGTTAGCGCCCTGGATGGTGAAAATTTTGCTGCCACTATTCAGGTGCAATCTTCGCGGCCCGTATTTGGATCTGATATGGTCACACCGGTTTTTAATTATAATGACGAGGATTTTAATTTCTCGTACCGCGAATATCAACCCTTAAATTATAATCAGAATTCGTACAGTTCTAACCTGGTTTCGGTAGTTAGTTTTTATGTATATACTATCTTAGGACTGGACGCCGATTCCTTTCAGCAAAACGGGGGAACGCCTTTTTTTGAAGAAGCCAAACAAATTGTAACGGTAGCCCAGCAAAGTAACAGTGCGGGATGGCAGCCCAGTGGTAATACAAGATCAAGGTTTAGGCTTAATGCCGATTTACTTTCTAACTCCTTCCAGGGATACCGTGATGCGTTGTATACCTATCATCGCAAAGGCCTGGATGTGATGCATGATAATGTTTCAGACGGAAAACAAGCGATAGCAGTAGCACTTGAAAAATTGCGGGAAATGAATTCGGTTAGAAGGAATTCACTGTTATTACGGGTATTTTTTGATGCTAAATCCGATGAAATTATCGATGTGTTTACCGGTGGTCCCGATGTTGGTACACGTGGCCTTACTCAAAAACTGAATAGTATGGCGCCTGGTTACGCACGCAAGTGGCGACAAATCCAGTAATTATAATTCTTTTTTCAGGTAGTTGATTTGCGCCAAATTCTCCCTTATATTTAGCCTTAAATTCTAAGAAAAATTGCTTACATCTTTATCTATTAAAAATTACGCGTTGATCGAAGATATCAACATGAGTTTAAAGCCTGGGTTCACCATTATTACCGGAGAAACCGGGGCAGGTAAATCTATTATGCTTGGTGCCTTAGGTTTGCTTTTGGGAAATCGAGCCGATTATAGTTCGATTAAAAATCCGGATAAAAAATGTGTGATAGAAGGTGTTTTTGATATTTCGAACTATGGTCTTACCAATTTTTTTGAAAAAGAAGATCTGGATTATGAGCCAAAAACCATTATAAGAAGAGAGATTTTAGCTTCGGGAAAATCCCGTGCATTTGTAAATGACACTCCCGTTACCCTGGCTAGTTTAAATAATCTTGGTAATTATTTAATCGATATTCACAGCCAACATGAAACCTTAAGTTTGGGAAATAATGATTATCAGTTTCAGGTAATCGATACCATTGCCGATAATGAGTCGCTGAATTTAGAATATCGTGAAGCTTTAAAAGCGCTGAGGAGCTTACAAAAAAGAGAAGAGGTTTTAAAAGAAGAGCAGGCACAGGCAACGAAAGAGTATGACTATAACGTATTTTTGCTGAATGAGCTGAATGAAGCAAAATTGCAACCCGGAATGCTCGAAGACCTGGAGACACGCTATGAAGAGCTTAATAATGTTGAAGAACTTACCGAGCAATTAAATTCGGCCATCAATTATATTTCTCAGGAAGAAATTGGTAGTCTAAGTACCTTAAAAGAGGTTCGAAATAATTTATCTAAAATTTCCCGATTTTCAGCTACCTATGAAAGTTTACACGAACGTGTACAAAGTGTGATTATCGAACTGGATGATATTCATACAGAGCTGGAAGCCGCACTGGAAAATACAGAAGCCGATCCTCAGGAGCTTGAAAAGACTAACGACAAGCTTCAGCAAATCTATAATCTTCAGAAAAAGCATAATGTGCTGGAAATCGAAGAATTACTTGCTATTGGTGAAGATTTAAGGAAGCAGGTTGCGGTGAGTGAGAATGCAGACGAAGCTTTAGCTGAAATTGCCTCGGCAATAGAAAAACAACGTGAAAAATTACGGACTATCGCTAAAAAACTCCATACCCGGCGTGAAAAGATCATTCCTTCATTCGTCAAAGAAACAGAAGCCATTTTAAGCGGATTGGGAATGCCAAATGCGCGGTTAAAGATTAGTTTAGAACAGGGAGAAAAGTTTTTTGCTAACGGGAACGATACTTTAGGCTGGTATTTAGCGGCTAATAAAGGAGGAAGCTTTAAAGAAATACGTAAAGCAGCCTCTGGAGGTGAATTATCCCGAATTATGTTGGCGGTGAAAAGTATTTTGGCCGCCCAAAGTAACCTGCCAACGATCATTTTTGATGAGATCGATACCGGTGTTTCGGGTGATATTGCACAAAAAATGGGAGAGATTTTGCAGAAAATGGGGCATAGCATGCAGGTGCTTGCCATTACCCATTTACCGCAAATTGCCGGGAAGGGAACTGCCCACTTTAAGATATTTAAAGAAGATACGGGGGCGGTTACCAGTACAAAAATTAAACAATTAGAGCGGGAAGAACGTATAGATGAATTGGCGATGATGCTTGGTGGAAACACCATTAGCGAGTCGGCCAGGGCACATGCCGTATCCCTGCTCGAGAATTAATAGATTTTAAAAAATATACGGCTGTATTGAATTTTACTATCTTTACCGGCTAAAAAGAATCTAAAAACAAATTTCGACATGTCATATAACCTTTTAAAAGGAAAAAAAGGAATCATTTTCGGGGCATTAGATGAGAATTCTATTGCATGGAAAACCGCTGTGAAAGCGCACGAAGAAGGTGCTGAAATTGTACTTACCAACGCGCCAATCGCCATGAGAATGGGAAGTATTAAAACTTTAGCCGAGCAAATTGGTGCTGAAATTGTTCCTGCAGATGCTACAAAAGTTGAAGATTTAGAAAATCTTGTAGACAAAGCTACAGAAATCCTTGGAGGCAAGATCGATTTTGTACTTCACTCTATCGGGATGTCTGTAAACGTAAGAAAAGGAAAGCACTATACAGATCAAAATTATGACTGGACAGCAAAAGGTTGGGATGTATCTGCGGTTTCTTTCCATAAAACCATGCAGGCACTTTACCAAAAAGATGCCATGAGTGAATGGGGGAGTATTGTAGCACTTTCGTATATGGCAGCGCAACGCGTATTCCCAGATTATAACGATATGGCTGATAATAAGGCGTATTTGGAAAGTATAGCACGTAGTTTTGGTTATTTCTTCGGGAAAGAAAAAAAGGTTCGAGTTAATACCATTTCTCAATCCCCAACACCAACTACTGCCGGGCAGGGGGTAAAAGGTTTTGACGGTTTTATTGCGTATGCAGATAAAATGTCTCCACTGGGTAATGCTACCGCTCAGGATTGTGCCGATTATACCATCACCCTGTTCTCTGATCTTACTAAAAAAGTTACCTTACAAAACTTATATCACGACGGAGGGTTCTCTAACGTAGGCGTTAGCCAGGAAGTTATGGAAGCATTTGTTGAGAAAGAAAGCGAAAAATAATTTTTGCTGAACTTAAAAACTGAATTTATCTTCTAAAAAGTATGGCTGGCAGATCGTTAAGCTTAACTTAATTTAGGGTAAATTCAGTTTTTCTTTTTTAAATTCACTTCTAAATAGCGATAGCAAAGCTGTTATTCTTCTTAAAATGAATAGAGCATATTCCTTTATTGTTCCTGTTTATAATCGTCCTGAAGAGACACGGGAACTGCTACAAAGTATGGTAGCTTTAAAATTTAGCCGAAAATTTGAGGTGGTGATTATAGAAGATGGTTCTAGCCGCACTTCAGAAGATGTAGTAAAAGAATTTAGTGAGCAATTACAAATAAGTTATTATTTTAAAGATAATTCGGGTCCCGGGAAATCCCGTAATTATGGGATGCAAAGGGCTAAAGGAAATTATTTTTTAATTTTAGACAGTGATGTGATTCTACCGGCAGATTATTTGCAACAGGTAGATAAGTCTTTAGATAACGAATATTGCGATTGTTTTGGCGGTCCCGATGGTGCACATAAAACCTTTAGCGATATTCAAAAGGCGATCGATTTTAGTATGACCTCATTTTTAACTACCGGAGGAATTCGTGGGGGTAAAAATGCGGTAAGTAAATTTCAGCCCAGAAGTTTTAATATGGGACTTTCTAAAGAAGCTTTTGAAGCAACAGGAGGATTTGGAAATATCCATCCCGGTGAAGACCCGGATCTTTCCTTACGTTTGGAAAAGTTAAATTTTAAAACATGTTTAATTTCTAAAGCAATCGTATTTCATAAAAGAAGGATCGATTGGGAGAAATTTTATGATCAGGTACATAAATTTGGGCTTACACGGCCAATTTTAAACAAGTGGCATAAAGGAAGTGGAAAGATTACGTATTGGTTTCCCTCTCTTTTTATAATAGCTTTTGTAATTTCGGTTCTCGCTATTCGTATAGGGATCTGGTGGATGCTGGGATTATTTATAGTATACTTTCTAGTCTTGTTTTTATTGGCGGTAGTTAAAACAAAAAGTGCCAGGATTGGTTTTTTGGCAATAATAGCCACCCTTATTCAATTTTTTGGGTATGGATATGGTTTTCTAAAATCCTCTTGGACAATGTTAATTTTAAAAGCAAATCCGGAAGAAGCTTATCCGGGATTATTTTTTAAGGATGCGTAGTTACGGTAACATAGGTGGAAAAAAAATTAAAAAGGCTAACGTACAGGTGTTTGGTTTTTTCTTAATATTTTCTGCTATTCTTTGGGTATTGGTACAACTTTCTAAAGAATATAATCGTACGGTGGAAATTCCGCTTACGTATATTAATACGCCTATGGATAAAACCTTGCAGGATGCCCCTAAAACACTGCGTTTTAATTTAGATGCCAAAGGCTTTTTATTGATCTGGAAATACGAGTTCTTTAAACCTGTACTAACGATCGATTTAAAAAACACCAAAGACAATGGGGCACAACTGGTGTACAATATTAGGGATCATCGAAGTTCGATCGAAAATCAATTGAATATCGATTTTGAAGATACCAATTTTTTAAAAGATGATATAGTGATCGATTTTCAGCCCCGTAAAGAAAAAAGAGTACTTGTAATCCCAAAGACAAAACTTAACTATGATGTAGGTTTTTCAGCGGTAAACAGGGTGCAGTTATCACCGGATAGTATTACCGTTAGCGGAGCCAAAAACATAATAGATACACTAAGCAGTGTGTCTACGAACCTGATAAGCCTTAGCAATATAAGTAAAGATATTTCTGGTACTATAGCAATTGATACTACTAATCTGGGGATGCTTAATTTTTACAGAAACACCGTAAATTATACTCAGAAAGTAGCAAAGTTTACAGAAGGGAATGTTGAAATACCGGTGGAAGTAATCAATGTACCGCGTGGCACAAACCTTACTATTTTTCCAAAAAAAGTAATGATATATTATCAGGTAAACCTTAAGAACTATGAGTTTGTAAAAGCTGATCAATTTAAAGTGGTTTGTGATTTTGATGAAATTCAGGATGGCGTGGACTATATGCTCGCACAAATTAGCGAACAACCCCGTTTTGTAAATAACGTTCGTTTAAATGAACGTAAAATACAATTTATCATTAAACGATAATCCAAAAATGATTAAAGTAGGCCTTACCGGAGGAATAGGAAGTGGAAAGACGACTATTTCTAAAATGTTTAGAGAATTGGAAGTGCCTGTTTATATCGCAGACGATGCAGGGAAGGAGTTGATGGATACTTCAGCTGAAATCCGCCATCAAATCATTCGCTTATTAGGCGAGGAATCTTATCAGGATAACCTCCCCAATCGTTCTTTTATCGCTTCAAAAGTTTTTCAGGATAAAAAATTACTTGAGGAACTAAATGGCATCATTCATCCAGCCGTGGCCCGGCATTATGAGCAATGGCTTGCTAAGCAATCTGCAGTTTATATTATTTATGAGGCCGCTATTTTATTTGAAAAAGGATCCCATAAAAACTTTGACTATACCATTTTGGTTACTGCGCCAAAAGAAATCCGGATTCAAAGGGTGTTAAAACGCGATCATACCTCTCGCGAGCAAATCGAGGCTCGAATGAATAATCAGTGGGGTGACGACAAGAAAAAACACCTGGCCGATTTTATAATAAAAAATAAAGAAATCGAGGATTCCAGGCAACAAGTTATATATATAAACGAGATTATCTTAAAGTCGGCTAAAAATTCTTAATATCTCTGTTAACATTTGGTTAAACCGGAGAGGCTCTAAATGTTAAAATATTACTTTTGGGAGCATGAATAGGAAGTTGTTTGTACTACTCGTTGTCTTAATGAGTTTGTCCCTTATTGGTATTATTTTCGTACAGGGCTACTGGATTAAAAGTACAGTTGAGGACAGGGAGGAGCAGTTTTCATACAACGCAAAACAGGTTTTAATCGAGGTTTCTGAACAAATTCAGAGTAGTGAGTTTGAGCGTTATATTTTTGAATATGAAGCTCAGTTGCGAAATTCAGAACAAAAGATTGATCGAATAACCCTTACCGAGTATTTGATTGCTACGAGGGATGAATTTAAGAATGAAGACGTTTTTAATTTCGGAACGATACAGGAGGCAGATTATAAAATATCTTCAGACTTTCTTGGTGCCGAAAAACAAAACGATAGCATTCAGATAAAGAAACTTATTAACCGTAAGGTTACCCAAATAGTAAAGGATAAAGGAGAAGATTCTGGTGCTGTGAAATCTGCTTCAGATGTCATGAAAAGGGTGATGCGTTTAGAGGACTATGAAAAGGAAATTTTACGTGATGTGATTTCTGAAGCTGCTGCTAGACAACCATTAAGAAAACGAGTTTCAGAAAAGACGATAGAAAACCTGCTAACAAGGGGCTTAGCAAGTCGTCACCTTAATACTAAATTTGAGTACGCTGTATATAGCAACTCTATAGAAACCGGGGTGCATTCAGAGAATTTTGATGTTTCCCATCCTGCAACTTACGGGGTTCCGCTTTTTGTGGATAGAGAAGGGAATAGTAGCTATCAGCTACTCGTAAATTTTAATGGAAAAAAAGGGGTGGTATTATCTTCGGTAACCTTAATGGCCGTGTTATCGATCGTTTTTACATTAATCATCGTTATTGCCTATTCCAGTGCTTTATCACAGCTAATTAGACAACGGCAGATATCGCAGATAAAGACTGATTTTATCAATAACATGACGCATGAGTTTAAAACTCCTATCGCTACTATAAATCTGGCATTAGATGCGATAAAGAATCCTAAGATAATTTCAGATCAAACCAAAGTTTTTAGGTATCTGCAAATGATTAGGGATGAGAATAAAAGGATGCATGCCCAGGTAGAAAATGTTTTACGGATCTCAAAATTAGAGAAAAATGAGCTCGATTTAAATAAAGAGCGCCTGCAGTTGCATGATATTATTTTGGATGCCATAACTCATGTAGAGTTGATTGTTGAAGATCGCGGAGGATATATTCAAACTCATTTTGGAGCTTTAAAATCTTCAATTTTGGCGAATCAGGATCATTTTACTAATGTTATAGTGAATATTTTAGATAACGCCATAAAATATAGTGAAGAAGAACCAAGGATCGATATCTATACAGAAAATGTTAAGCATTACATTATCGTAAAGATCAGGGATCAGGGGGCGGGAATGACCAGAGGCGTTCAGAAAAAAATATTTGAAAAATTTTATAGAGAACATACCGGTGATATTCATAATGTGAAAGGTCATGGTTTAGGATTGGCTTATGTAAAGCAAATTCTGGACGATCATCACGGACAGATCACCGTAAATAGTGAAAAAGGAAAAGGAAGCACATTTATAATTAAATTACCACTAATATCTTAATATATGGAAACTGAAAACAAGAAAATTTTACTAGTAGAGGACGATCCGAATTTTGGAACGGTACTTAAAGATTACCTTGCAATGAATGAGTACGAGGTAACCCACGCTAAAAACGGAATGGAAGGATTCGAAAAATTTAAAAAAGATGATTACGATCTTTGTATTCTTGATGTGATGATGCCGTACAAAGATGGATTTACCCTGGCGAAAGAAATTCGCGAAAAAAACGAAGAAATTCCAATTATCTTCTTAACGGCCAAAGCTATGAAAGAAGATGTATTAAAAGGCTACAAAGTAGGGGCAGACGATTACCTGAATAAGCCTTTTGATAGCGAAGTTTTGCTTATGAAAATTAAGGCTATTATGCAGCGCAAAGCTACTGATAGCGTAGCCGATAGTAAGCAATTTGAGTTTGAAATTGGTAATTTCCATCTGAATTCTAAACTTAGATTTTTAACTTTTGGAGACGAGGAACCTCAAAAATTATCTCCTAAAGAAAACGAATTGTTGCGTTTACTAGCCTTACATGAAAATGATCTAATGCCTAGAGAATTGGCCTTAACCAAAATCTGGAGAGATGATAACTACTTTACTTCCAGAAGTATGGACGTGTATATCGCCAAGTTACGTAAATACCTTAAAAAGGATGAAAACGTGGAGATTTTAAACATTCATGGGGAAGGATTTAGACTTGTTGTAAAAAACAAAGAAGAGGAAAAAGCATAATCAATCAAAAACGAAAAATAACAATTTCAGTTTCAAAGGAAGGAATATTCTGTTCTAATAGAGCAGGATATTCCATTACCTTTACTGAAAAGTATAGAAGTTCTGCTACTTATTTAAAGCATTTATTTCTTCGGAAAGAAACATCATAATCTGTTCTGGTTTGGTGGTATAGTCAAACCAATGGATATTATTATTTTTTCTGAACCAGGTTAATTGCCTTTTTGCGAATCGGCGTGTGTTTTTTTTGATCTCTGAGATGGCGAACTCCAGTTCGATTTCTTGATCAAAATATCTGAAAAGTTCCTTATACCCTACAGTGTTCAGTGCATTTAGCTGTCTTTTAGGATAAAGCTGTTTAGCTTCAGCTAATAATCCTTCCTGCATCATTAGATCTACTCTTAGATTGATGCGGTCATAGATCTTCTGGCGATCTGCCGTAAGGCCAATTTCTATGATATCGAAATTGCGCTGTTGCTTTTTCTTATTTAGAAAAGACGAAAACTTTTTACCTGTTCCTATACAAATTTCTAGTGCCCTAATTACCCGGTGAGGGTTTTCAATATCAGCTTTTTCGTAATATTCAGGATCTAATTTTTTTAACTGTTCCTGTAAGCTTTGCAAACCGTTTTGTGCCAGGGATTCATTTAGGTGTTCCCTTATTTGCGGATCGATTTCAGGAAAATCGTCCAGACCTTCAAGAATACTTTTTACATACATTCCACTACCGCCTACCATCACCACTATCTCATGTTTTTTAAAGAGCTCACTGATTTTTGCTGTGGCTTCTTTTTCGAAATCGCCTACAGAGTATTGGTCTTCTATAGAGATATGCTGAATAAAATGATGTTTTGCCGCCGCTAGTTCTTCAGGGGAAGGAACAGCAGTGCCAATGCTCATTTCCTTAAAAAATTGCCGTGAATCTGCAGAAATTATTTCGGTATTGAAATAATTGGCAATATGGACTCCCAGTGCTGTTTTACCAATTGCAGTAGGCCCTACAACACTTATTAATACGTTGTTATTCATTTAATTTATTTCCGCAGTTATGGCAAAATTCGGCTTTAGATAAATGTTTTCCTTCATTACAATGAGGGCAAACCTGGGTGTTATCTGCGATACTTTTGTCTGTAGCCCTGCTGTATTCTGCACCTACAATTCCCGTAGGTACGGCGATGATTCCGTATCCAACAATCATAAGCAACGAAGCTAATAACCGGCCAAGTGGGGTAATGGGGGCAATATCGCCAAAGCCTACCGTGGTGAGCGTTACAATACACCAGTAGATGCTTATAGGGATATTATCAAAACCGCCGCCTTTTCCTTCAATAAGGTGCATAAGGGTACCGGTGATAATACAAATAATAAAAACAGCAAATAAGAAAACAAGAATTTTTGCTTTACTATTTTTTAGGGCAATAACCAGTTTATTAGATTCCCCAACATAGCGTGTAATTTTTAGGACTCTAAATACCCGGAGTAGCCGTAGCGCCCTTATTGCAAAAAATAGATTTTTGCCACCGATAAAAAAACCAAGATAACTAGGTAGGGTGGAAAGTAAATCAACGATCCCGTAAAAACTAAAAATATAACTTTTAGGCCTTTTGATGACCAGAATTCTGGCAATGTACTCTATTGTAAAAAAGATAGTAATACACCATTCTGCAATAAAAAACTCCCAGTAATATTCGGCATGAACATGGGTGATACTTTCTAACATCACCAGTACGACACTAAAAACAATAAGAACCAGAAGGACAATATCAAATAGTTTTCCCATAGGAGTATCGGCTTCGTAAATAATCTCGTAAAGCCGCTTTTTCCATGCAGGTCTGTCATCTGTTATTTTCAAGACTTATTAATTTTCTGCTAAGGTATCTTTTTTTTCTTTTAGAACAATTACAGACTGTTTTTGGATCTTGACAAGCTGATCTATAAATTCTTTTAGGTAAGGATAATAACCGGAAGCATACATCGCTTCAGAAAAAATAACATGTAGTCGAATATATAGATGATGGTCATCTGCCTGTTGCGCGATAAACTGAATTTTACCGGAAGCATTTGGTAACCCAATAATCTGTTGTTCAGGAATTTCTACTATTTCGTAATTATCCGGAGTTTTGACCAGAATATTAGCACTGTATACGTCTTTGTATCCAAAATCGATAGGATATTTTCTTTCTTCCAGTTTAAAGGGGTTCTCTTTCCAGAACAAAAATGTAAAAGGATTTAGGTAGATCCTGTCATTAATTTTTTGAGAAATATTTTTTATCTCATAATTGACCAAAAGCTCTTTATCCATATTCTTTTCGTTCTGATAATCCAGGTGGATAAGCTCGTAGGAATCACGAATGTTATTAAGAGCCTGTAAAATGGCTTCATCTTCAGATGATTTCTCGATTTTTCTACGCGCATTAGAGGCGTGATATCCGCCAAAAATCTGCTGGGATTTTAAAGTAGATGTTCCATCTTCGTGTACTATAAGACTATCGCGATAAGTTATTTTCGATAAACCTTCTGGAATAATATCGATCCAGCTGCTTTCATTATCAAAATCCAGCTTTCTCCCATATTGATTTAAAGCCCTAAAGGGAAGTTGCCCAAACTCAACAAATTCGTCTGTAGCATCTAACATATACTCTTTACCATCAACTTCTAATAACACAAACAGATAATTAAAATCTGAAAGTACCGGAACTATTTTCTTTGGAAATCCACGATTACGGGTCGCACTAATAATAGGAAAAACCTGATAGCCTTCATTAATATAAAAGTTATGAAGCAGTACATTCACAGACGAAACATTACCGGTATGATCTTTCAAAAGATCCTTAAGATTCATTTTATCAAAAATTCCGTATTCGCCATTCCATTTATAATGATCTCTAACGAAATTATAGATATCCTTAGCCTTTTCTAGATTATTATCTTTACCTGCAATTTCAGCGGGTAATAATTCTTTTACGAGTCGGTCTTTTTTTAATTGCCTTCCAATGCCTTTATCCGTTCTAAACTCTCGATCTACGTCTTTCCATTCCTTAGTATATTTGCGTACCGTACCATTGAGCATGGTAATTTGTTTTAACTCATATGTTATTCTGGAAATGTAATTATATTTAGAGGTAAGGTAGTCTTCTTCTATAAATGCAGGGACTTGTTTCATAGCGTAAACAGTGGTAATACAATCACCAGCGTTTTGTGATTGGCCACCATAAAAACAGTTTTTCTTAATATCTGCATCGTTTTGATCTAATTCCAGTTCTCCCATCTTTACGATGTTATACTCATAATTAGCCGGGATCTCAGTTTCATAACGGCTATACACTTTAGGAATATCTTCCTGAAACCACCAGGTATGAAAATTAAAAAGATAGGGTGTTTCCAGCCTATAGGAATACACCAAAACGGCACCGGGTTGTAAATCTGGAAAGGTAAATTTTATATAGTCATACTTTTCGTCTTCTTCTTTAAAGATTTTACTTTCAGATAGTGTTTTGTATCGAATGGTAGATCCTTCCAAATAATACGTGGTAGCTTTAAGGTCATGAATTCTTTCTGTACCGTTGCTTCCTTTATAAAGCGGGATGGTAATATTTGCCTCGTTATACCCTTCTTTGTTTAAAATCTTAATTTTAGCCTCGTAATTCGTGAAAAGGTGGTACTCCCGGCCATCTTCGATCTCACTAAAACCACTTTCATATATATAAAAAGCGTTAGCCGTGGTGTCTGGTAAATACGTATTGGCGTAAAGTTCATCTTTAGTCACCCTGGTATTTGACACATTAAAGTTTTGTTGATTGAATGACTCATCTTTCTCCTGAGCGAAAATGCTGCTACTTAAAAGAAGTAATAATAGCGGTAGTAAAAATTTATTCATTTGATGAAAATTGAATGATTTTAAGCTTCTTATTTTTTCTTAAGTAGCTTTGAATGATATGTTGGGCATCTCTATCATTCGTCATGGGGGTGATGATAGATCTTATAATGTCTAACTTATTGATTTGATGATTTAGATTATAATATCCCACTCCTTTAAATTTACCAGCTTCAATGAGCAACGCACTTTTTTCATCTACATCACGACCGCGATCTATCACCAGCATATTTTGATTGATGTACGAATATTTTTCAATTAACTGCATTACTCTTGCATTATAATCCTCAGTACTTTCCTGGCCTATACAAGCGCCATGACAACTTTTTATCGTATAATTAAAACAACTACCCGAGCCGATATGTTCACCTGAAATTCTTGCGCAAAGCTCGTATTCTTCGATCCACCGGGCTAAGCTGTTTTTCGCCGAGCGTAAACTACTAAAGGTTGTGATACAGTTTTTTGTCGCTCGTGCTTTACTAATTTTAAGGTTAATATAGCCGTCTTTATCGGTATAATGATAAAGACCATGAGTAAATATATGCTTTTTTAGCGCCCTGTTATATTTGGGCTTATTATTTTTTATTTCCTGATTTTCCCGCAGCAGGGCGATAAGTTCGTTTCCGGTAGATTCGTAGGAAACCGAAGCAACTTCTTTTTGCATTTCCCGGGCCCTGGCGTGATCGTTGGTAAAATGCTGATTGATTCGTTTTTTAATATTCTTGCTTTTACCAATATAAATAATCTCTCCATCCTCATCATGTAAATAGTAAATACCGGTAATTGCCGGTAGATCATCCAGGATATACACTAATTTACTATCTAATTGTCTTTTGGGTTCCTGCCTAACGTTATCCTTTAAAATGTCTTTTTTGGTATCTTTTGCCAACAGCATTTTAAAAAGCTTAACCGTGGCTTGTGCATCCCCATTGGCCCGATGGCGATCACTTAACGGAATTCCCAAAGCTCTTACCAGTTTACCTAAACTGTAAGATGGCATATCAGGGATTAATTTTTTAGAAAGTTCTACCGTACACAATGATTTTCGTTGAAATTCAAAACCAAGACGTTTAAATTCGGTTCTTAAAATACGGTAATCAAATTTAGCATTATGGGCAACGATAATACAATCTGTTGTAATCTCTACAATGCGTTTGGCGACCTCGTAAAATTTGGGGGCGTTGCGCAGCATTTCGTTGTTAATCCCGGTAAGGCCAACCACAAAGGGTTGTATAGGACGTTCTGGGTTAATAAGGCTTATAAACTGATCTATGACTTTCTCTCCGTCAAATTTATAGATAGCAATTTCGGTAATTCCTTCCTCATTATACTTTCCGCCAGTAGTTTCTATGTCTAAAATTGCGTACAAAAATTGTCCTCTGTTTAATTGTAATTACGAGCTCCAAAAATCGAGCTTCCGATTCTTACCATGGTGCTTCCGTGCTTTACGGCAATTTTATAATCACCGCTCATTCCCATAGAAAGCTCTTTAATTGCCGGATATTTTACCCTGAAATCTTTAAAAACCGAATGCAGATAATCAAATTCTTCAGCAACTTTTTCATCATTATCGGTATGGGTAGCCATCCCCATTAATCCTACTACTGCTACATTTTCAAAAGTCTTATAGGTCTCTGATTGTAAAATCTCTTCAGCCTCACCGGCAGAAATCCCAAACTTGGAATCTTCTTCAGCTATTTTTATTTGTAGCAGGCATCTAATTACCCGATCGTGTTTTTTAGCCTGTTTATTTATTTCTTTTAAGAGCTTTAAGCTGTCTACTGCATGAATCAGGCCAACATAAGGTGCCATGTATTTTACCTTATTTCGTTGAACATGCCCCACCATATGCCATTCGATATCCTTAGGTAAAGCTTCCCATTTATCAGTCATTTCCTGGATCTTATTTTCTCCGAAAATGCGCTGTCCTACTTCGTAAGCTTCCATAAGATCCTCATTTGGCTTGGTTTTGCTTATCGCCACAAGATCTACGGTATCAGGAAGTTGATCCCTGTATTTTTTGATGTTTTCAGCAATATTCATTCTGCATTATTTCTTTTTAAGTAGCGTATCCTTTAACCACTGCAAGATAATAATTAATAGAATTAAATAAAGTTTTACTGCTTAAAACTCGTAAATGGTAAGTCCGCTTCTTAATTTAGGTTCAATATAGGTGCTTTTTGGGGGCATGGTTAGGCCTTCGTCTGCAATTTGTTTTATTTCTGAAATGCTTGCCGGCATCATTCCAAATCCTACGGCAAACTCGCCGCTATCTACCAGTTTTTTCATTTCCAGAATATCTTTTTTTCCAGGGATATAACTAATGCGCTTGTCTTTACGTAAATCTTTGATACCTAAAATTGGTGCTAAAACACGTTCATATAAAATCTGGCTATCCAATCGGCTAAGCGTATTGGTAAAATGCATACTTGTTTTTCGTAAAAACAGCGAATAAAATTCACCGTCCAGATACATTTTAAACTGATGTTTCTGTTCTGGTGTATAAGCATCCAGCTTTCGGTTTTCGATCCTAAAGTGTTCATCGAGCCTGATTAAAAAATCTTCCTTCGAAAATCCGTTAAGATCGGTGATTAAACGGCGAAATTGATAGATTTTTAAATGCTCTTCAGGAATAAAATAGCTTAGAAAATGATTGTAGGACTCTTTTCCGGTATGATTTTCATTATTTTCAGCCGATTCTTTAGATAATAAAAAAGAGGAGGCGCAGCGATGATGGCCATCGGCAATGTAGATACTATTCATCTTTGCAAAGAACTGTTGAATTTGCGCAATTTCAGCCTCATTTTCTACTTTCCATAAATAATGCGTTTCCCGTTGCCGCGTAGCAAATTCATATTCGGGATTCCGCAGCATTATTTTTTCTAAGATTTGCTGAATTTCAGGCTTATTTTCATAAGTGAGTAACACCGGTTCGGTATTAAAACCAACTGTTTTTACGTATTCTTTAAATAGCTCTTCACGGCTGGCAATGGTTTCTTCGTGTTTACGAATAATATCATTTTTATAATCTTCAGCACTGGCAGCGGCAATTATTCCGCAACAGTATAAATCACGGGTTTCCATTTTATAGACGTAAAAACACGGATTTTCGTCCTGAATAAAGGTGTCTTCCTCTTTAAATTCCAGATACCGGTTTTTGATCAGTTGAAACTTCTGGGTTCCGGAAATCGTATGCTGAAATTTATAGGCCGGATTAAGAATATGAAGAAATGAATAGGGATTATAATCCAGGCGCGCCCGCATTTCAGCCTCGTTGTATTCGCCATAGGGACGGGAAGCTACAAGTCCCGCTCGTGCTCGCTGTGGGCGTACCGCTTTAAATGGAGTTATTTTTACCAATTCTTCTGGGGTTTTTAGTCAATTTTTGCTGTCATTTCAAATAGAGCGAAGCGGAATAGAGAAAGCTTAGCTCCAGTTAATATTAGATTTTTCAGCTTTATTTCTCCCAATAACAATCGGGACGCTCAAAATGACATTGTATTTATATCCAGGACGTCTGAAAAAAAATCAGAATCAATATTATACAAACTGCGCTGAAACTTTTTCAGCTTTTTTATTTTCAGAATAGTCATAAAATCCTTCTCCGGATTTTACTCCCATTTTACCGGCCTGCACCATATTTACCAGTAATGGGCACGGCGCGTATTTGGGATTTTTGAATCCGTTATACATCACCTCTAAAATCGAAAGGCATACATCTAAACCAATAAAATCGGCTAACTGCAAAGGGCCCATAGGATGAGCCATTCCCAGTTTCATCACCGTATCGATTTCGTAAACACCGGCAACACCATTGTAAAGTGTTTCGATGGCCTCGTTGATCATCGGCATTAGAATTCGGTTTGCTACAAAACCGGGATAGTCATTTACTTCAACCGGAACTTTATTTAGTTTTTCAGAAAGCTTCATGATGCTTTCTGTCACATCATCAGAAGTATTATATCCTCTAATAATTTCAACCAATTTCATGATTGGCACCGGATTCATAAAATGCATTCCAATTACACGCTCCTGATTTTTTACTACGGAAGCAATTTTTGTGATC
>Ga0098065_1000124_pt1 | contig 41649 bp, 35 predicted proteins | sample 25_taG_FD_75062 | JGI IMG/M metagenome (GOLD analysis project Ga0098065, IMG submission 75062) | Marine viral communities from Cariaco Basin, Caribbean Sea - 25_WHOI_OMZ | ecosystem: Environmental > Aquatic > Marine > Oceanic | place: Caribbean Sea: Cariaco Basin | collected 2014-11-08 | reverse complement strand
TAGCTAACCGTCGTAACCTTGCTCAGCTACCCTTTAAATGGGGTAGGTTGGCTCAAGTCTCAATGCTAAAGACAGTTAAATAATGCAATTAAAGCAAATTGGTGCTTATAATCAGTGCTGCTAATAGGGTAGGCGGTCGGATAATAGTGATGCTGAAGTCAGTGCTCAAGGCCGTCTAGTATAAGTAGAGCCCGTAAAGTTGAGCGCTATTCCCTATAAAAACCACTTCTAGCATACAATATCTGTGCGCTGACGCAAGCTGCAGCAAGGTTAAGCGGTAAAAATAGTACAAAAAAAGCGCATTTTATTAAATAGCGCGCCTAAAATAGCAAATATTGGCAAAACCCTACTGATTTATGTCACACTAGCTTGCATTTTTTATGTCCGACCTGCCCTATACATGGCAACGCTTATAAACCGTTATAATTCGGCTATAATGCTGGGTGTTAGGGCTGCGCTAGGCGCTCAATAGTTACAGCACTATGCCTAACTGTGCAGTGCCCTCAATCGACACTAGCAATTCAATAAGAAGCCGTTAAATAACGGCTTTAGTTAAATAAAATCGGCAGTTGAATAAAGAGTCTTACTATGTTTCGTCCGCTTGCCTTATTTATAGGTCTACGCTATACCCGCGCTGAGCGCAGTAATCGTTTTATTTCTTTTATCTCCTTAATCTCGATGATCGGCATGACCTTAGGGGTCGCCGTATTGATTACCGTATTGTCAGTGATGAATGGCTTTGACCATGAGCTCAAGACGCGTATTTTAGGCATGGTGCCCCAAGCGACCGTGTCCTCGAGCGAAATCATGACCGATTGGAGCGATCTCGCAGAGGATATTAAAAAAGACCCTGAAGTCGCTGGCGTCGCGCCTTTCATTCAGTTGCAAGGCATGTTGACCTCTAACGGGCAAGTGGCCGGCATAATGGTGACGGGTATCGAGCCGGACTATGAGAAAAACGTCTCGATTATTGGCGAGCATATGGTAGCCGGTAGTATCGAATCGCTCAAAGGTGGTGACTTTAGCATCGTTTTAGGCGAAAAGATGGTGCAGTCGTTAAACCTGCAAATAGGCGATAAGGTGACCTTAGTGTTGCCAGAAGCCTCGCCGTCACCCGCTGGTGTGATTCCACGTTTTAAGCGTTTTACCTTGACTGGGGTGTTTAGTATTAGCCCAGAAGTTGATACGCTGATGGCCTTTATCCCTATGGATGATGCGGCAAAGCTGCTGCGCCTACCAGCTGGGGCGCAAGGGATTCGTATGCGTTTAAACGATATCTTTAATGCCCCTATGGCAGCTCAGAAAGCGGCTGCAGCTCACCCTGATAAAGTGCTTTATCCTACCGATTGGACCCAGTCGCATGGCCAGTTATTTGGCGCTATTCAAATGGAAAAAGCCATGGTTGGCTTGCTGCTGTTTTTAATTATCCTAGTCGCAGCCTTTAATATCGTGTCTAGTTTGGTGATGTTGGTCACGGATAAAAAAGCGGATATCGCTATTCTAAAGACTTTCGGAGCCTCACCGCGCTTGATTACGCAAATCTTTATGGTGCAAGGTGTCCTCATCGGTGTGATTGGCACGGTAGCCGGCGCTATTCTTGGGGTGATATTTGCCTTAACTGTAGGTGACATTGTGGGCTTTATTAATCAGAGCTTTGGTCTGCACTTGTTCGATGCTTATTTCGTCGACTACTTGCCTTCGCAATTACGAATTACCGATGTGGTAGTGATTACTCTAGCTTCTTTTGCCCTCAGTTTCTTAGCGACGATTTATCCCGCGCGCCGTGCCGCCAAGATTCAGCCCGCGCAAACGCTACGTTATGAGTAAGAGCTAGGTCTAGCAGACTTATGCAATAAGCCTAAGCAGTTCAGTGGCTATAAGCCGTGGTTAATAGTAGATATTCAGTAGTAGGATGGGGTTTAGCGAGCCAGTAAAGGCAGGGCTGATATGCCAAAGTCTAAGCGCTGACTCCAGTCTACAAGTTGTTAGTAAGTTATTTTAAGGATAGGACATGTCGCCTATATTGGTCGCCAAAAATGTTAGTAAAACCTACGACGAAGGTAAAATTCGTACTCAAGTACTTACCGGTCTAGATTTATCCGTTAATGCGGGCGAGCGCATCGCTATTGTGGGTACTAGTGGCTCAGGTAAAAGTACCTTGCTGCATATTTTAGGTGGGCTAGATACGCCTACAGATGGCGAGGTTTGGTTACACGGTAAGTGTCTCAATACTATGAATGAGACCCAACGTGGGCAGATGCGCAATGAGCATTTAGGTTTCGTTTACCAGTTTCATCATCTGTTAGCAGAGTTCACCGCGGTAGAAAACGTGGCCATGCCATTGTTAATGCGCCCCAAAGTGACCACCACAGAGGCCAGACAACAAGCCGTTGATTTGCTAGAGAAAGTAGGCCTTGGCCATCGCTTGGACCACCGTCCCGGTGAGCTATCAGGTGGTGAGCGCCAACGCGTAGCTATCGCCCGTGCGCTAGTGACCAAGCCTTCGGTAATCTTGGCGGATGAGCCCACGGGTAACTTGGACTATGACAATGCACAAAGTATCTTTGGCTTATTGACTGAGTTGCAAACGACGTTAGATACGGCGTTATTGATGGTCACGCATGACCGTAACTTGGCTGCTTTAGCCGATCGCCAATTGCTTATCCGTAATGGCCATTGGGAGCAGTATTAGCGGTTAGTCAGCTAGTAGTTTTCTGCTGGTTAAACTAGCTAATAGGGACTGGATAGCTACTAGTTTTTAACAAGCTATCGCTTCCCATAAAAAAAGCTAAATCACAATATACTGTGGTCTAGCTTTTTTTTGTAGAAGGCTAAAAGTATTGGCCTTGCGATATTAGGAATTAAGACCAGAAATTAAGATTTAGGCGGTTTATTTTTTTTGGGGCGATAGCCATGACGTTGTTGCCAAGTGGTCACCACTTTATAGCGCCACAAGATTTTAAACGTGATACCACAAACGATACTCGTGACCACCGCCATGATAACCAACCCTAAGCAAAACGCTGCGATAGAAAAGCTGCCTTGATAAGTAATAAAAGGGTTGGCACCATCTGAAAATACCCAAGTGCTAAAGTCGGCAATCATCCGCGCAATCAGCCGTAAACTAATCATGGGGGCATCGAGGATGAGCGCACCAATATAATAAGCGGCATAGAAAATAGGCAAGGTGGTAAAAGGATTGGTAATCCAGGTAAGGGCTAATGCCATGGGGACATTTGCGCGAAACATCAGAGCCCCAATCAGAGCTAGCGGCATCTGCCCCGGCAGTGGAAAAAACGCACAGAGAATCCCGATATAGACCGCTTTATTGAGACTATGACGGTTAAAATGCCACAGCCGTGGGTCAGCTAAATGCGGCGCAAATAACTTTAAGGTTTTACTTTGGAGAATTTGCTCGGGCGTGGGCAGCTACGATCGGAGTTTCTTTTGGGGCACAGGGCAGCCTTAGTCATATCTCTTACTGAGTTGTTATTTTATTAACAGCATCTTATTAACAGAATTTTATTTGAAAGCATTGTATTCGATTCGATTCGATTCGATGACATTGCACTCATAGCAATCATATTTAGTAGCCAGCGCTGATAGCATTAAGACAATGGTATCAGTACCATATTTACGCATTAAAAAAATTACTAAAATAGTGGCAATATAGCCGTTTGATTATACCGAGCTTTTGGTAAAAGCCAGTATTTTTACTTAGCTTATTTGTCAGTGAGGCATCATAGCATGATGTTGTAGTAGCGGTGCTAGTGGCTTGAAGAGCATTATTGCGAATAGTAGGAATAATATCCATGCTTATTAATTATTTAATGAGGTTTTGATTTGAAATTATCTTTGGGTATAGCCGATAAAAATAGTAGCTTACTTATAGCGCTAGCTAAGGCTGACTCATCTAAGCATAACTTAAAATGAATTTTTACATAGTAAATATAAATAATTAAATTAGTAAAATTAAATTAGTAAAATTAAATTATAAAGTTGCTTTATGGGTTGAAAAGCAGCTACTCTTAAGCCCTGCATATTGCTGTTAAGGACTGGCGTGTTTTGGTGGATAAGTAGCCTAATCCTAACGGTGATGATGGGGGTGTTGGCCGTCATATCAGGATCGGTCAATGCTAGCCCGCAGCTACACTGGCAAGGCCTTGCGGCACTAACAGCATGGCAGCCTTTATTATTGGGCAGCGTTATCGTCCTGACTTATGGTAGTTATAGGCTGAGCCGTTATAAAATTAGCAGCTATGAAGTTACCCGTTATAAATTCAGCAAAATAAGCTTACTGCTTAGGGTGATACGTGCAGCCACCTTAATGACCCTCGTACTGATGAGTATGTTGCTAGCACTAGTCAGTTATTATGAGGCGGAGCAACGTGGCCTCAAGCACGCTATGCGGGTGACAGCGCTGGTCACTATCGAGGGCTTGAGCGATAGCGTCTATGATTCCAACTTAGATACAGGCTATCGGCAAATAGCAACATTAACCCATATCCAGCCACTGAGCCATGACGCAAAACAACAAATGGCCCGTCCTTGGCTAGCCTCTAATCCTACTAATGATGCTCCTACCACGCTGAATACCGCCAATGCAAACACTCCCTTAAAAGTACTGCTCAGCGCCTACGCTTATAATGAGGGGACTAGTGATAAAGCGGCGGACCCCTTAGCCGTGGTCAATACATTATTGCCGCAGCAACAAGTCTGGATGACCTTGGTTTTAAGCCCGCTAGCGGCTGATAAACAGAGGGCTCAAAACAGAGTCGCGGCCAGTGGCTTTGACAGTCAGCGGTGGTTGCGTACTAGGCATATTGATGCGACGGCTAAAATCATCCAAGTTAGTCTTATTAGACAGGCAAGTACCCGTTACGAACCCCCTAAGTTGGCATCAGGCAACCAGACCTTACGCTGGCGATTGCGTCAGCATTTTTTGCAAGATTGGCAGCAACTTAGCGAAGCGCAGCGGCAAGCTCGTGCGGTTACGCTTAGCCTGCTGACGGGAGATAGGGCGCTTATTACCCGCGCTACCAAGTCTTTATATCAACTGGCGGGCATCTCGCATCTGCTAGCAATCTCAGGTACCCATGTCTTATTTTTGGCTATCTTACTGGCCGCTTTTGTCACAACCCTAGTGACTAAGATTGCTGCCAGCGTTTATGTCTGGCTGCCAAGATGGCAATTGCGTTGGGTGGTGATGGTAGCGACGGCATTTATCTATGCTGCTTTTACGGGGTTTGACGTGCCTGCTGCGCGTACGGCATGGATGTTAGTGGCTATCGGTTTGGTACGGTTGAGCTTAGTACCGGTACGGCCCTTAAAAGTTTTACTGGCGTTAGCCGTGCTCATGGCTTGGGTCGACCCTTTTGTACTTTGGCAGGTGGGTTATTGGCTCTCTTTTGTTGCTGTCGCCTTATTGTTGGTTTACGAACAAGGTCAAGTCTCGAGCCATCAGACCAACCCGCCTAACCCAGATAGCCCGCTTATTCTACGTGTCAAACAGACGCTAATAACGCGCAGTTGGCAGCTAATAAGGCTGCAGCTTTGGTTATTTATGGCCCTGTTGCCGCTGACCTTATTGTTGTTTGGCAAGGTGTCGCTTTGGGGGCTGCTGATTAACTTATTTGCCATTGGTCTATATGGCATGGTCATCGTACCGCTGAATCTACTGGCCGGAGTATGCTATCTCTTATCGCCCTCAATGGCCGCCATAGTTTGGCAAGGGGTCATAGCAATTGTTGCCCTAACGCATAGCCTGATTGAGACTATTGTGGGCTGGCAAGTCTTAAGCCGGCAAAATGAAGCTTGGCTATATACCCCAGTAAATTTAGGCACCTTACTTATCGTGAGCTTAGCGTTATTGCCTTGGCTGCTCCCTAAAGGGATGCTCTCACGTTGGCTGGCCTTGCCTCCGCTGTCATTATTAGTGCTAACGATGTTGCCTGCACAGGCGGATGTAGAGGATGCGACCACTAAAGTCTATGTATTGCCGACTACGGAAAGCTACCTGCAAGTGGTGCTTATCAAAGAAGAGCAGCAGCAAGCCCATTGGTTACTTTTGGCCGACTATCGCAGTAGCAAGCAGCTCAGCTATATGACACTAGAGGTGGAGCGCGTCAGCGAGCGCTTGCAACAGCAATTGGGGATGCTGGGTATTAGGCGGCTACACGGAATTATCGTACAGACGCCAATAGCGACCGCTCATGCCACCACGCCTAGTTTAGCCAACGTAGCGACTGACCTAGCGCAGCGACTGCCAGTGGGTCAGTTTTGGCTGGCGGGTGCGTCATCGTCCCTAGTTCCTGCTGCTAGCACCAATACTATTAGCAATGAGACTGCTAGCACCAATACTATTAGCAATCAGACTAACAACAACCGTGCAATAGCCCCAGCAATGCCTTGCCAAGCGGGTCAACGTTGGCACACCGAGGGCGCTATATTTAACCTAACAGCATTAACCGGTTGGACTACAGTGAATGCAGCAAGCGTGGCCAGTTGTGCGATTGCCGTAGAAAGTGCGCAGCCTATCGAAGTGTATAAGGTTAGCGCAGTCAATCCATTAGCGCCTGACTTAATAGCCACCACTCAGCAGGATACTATAGAGACGACGAAACGCAGCCCTATCAGCCCTAATAATGCTCCAGTGCATTTAGATGAGCGGTTGCCCAACCCCCAGCATCAGTTAATCATTGATGCTGCCAACCGTCCTCAACTGTGGCCATTATGGCAATTATTATGTCCTACGCAGGCTAGCAAGAGTGCTCTGTCTAACCCTGTTTTATTAAGTCATAGCGCCTCAAAAATAAGGGAGGAGCAACAGCAACAAATAGGGGCGAGCGTCCGTATTAATACCAGCACCCTAGTACAACACCGCTCCGCTCCTTAACCAATGACCCTCTAAATCCCTATTGAACCTAGCTTAAAATACCACCATACTTAGCAAACCTTTTTTTTAAGCCTTGTTCTAGGAAGTTCTAATGCCCAATTGGCCACCCGATCCAAATAAACAACCTGACGACCAACGTCCGAACTCCCAACGTCCCTCTGAAACCCCTAGCGCGCTAGTGCCTGCGCAGCCGAGTGGCCGGGAGTGGTTGTTGTTAGAGAAGACCTTACTCGCTAGTGTGGAAGAGCAGCGCCGCGCTCGCCGTTGGAGTATCTTTTTTAAGCTGTTAACGTTTGGTTATATTCTGCTGCTATTTTTGACTTTAGGTCGCGGTTGTAGCGGCAGTAAAGCGCCCACCGGATTAGAGGGCATGGATACCAGCAAGCCCCATCTGGCGGTGGTTGATTTGCAAGGGGTCATCAGCAATGATGATAAAGCCAACGCTTATGATATTAATAAAGCGCTGACCAAAGCCTTTGAAAATAAAAATTCGAAAGCCGTCGCGTTGAATATCAATTCACCAGGGGGCTCGCCGGTACAGTCTGACCAAATTTGGCTCCGTATGATGGAACTGCGTAAAGCGCATCCTGATAAGAAATTGTATGCGGTTATCGGAGATATCGGTGCTTCAGGTGCTTATTATATCGCCTCAGCAGCGGATGAGATTTACGTCAACCCTTCGAGTCTAGTAGGCTCTATCGGTGTGATTATGCCTAGCTATAATATCGAAGGCCTGATGGATAAAGTGGGCGTAGAAGATAGAACAATCACAGCGGGTGAGTACAAAGATATCTTAAGCCTGTCGAGACCTTTGAGCGACTACGAAGAAAAGCATGTCAAAAATGTTTTGGCCAATACCCATAAACACTTTATCAACGCGGTAACCAAAGGCCGTGGTGATCGTCTGAAGAATCCCGAGCAGAACAAGCTGTTCTCAGGGTTATTCTGGACCGGTGAGCAGTCGATTCAATTGGGCCTAGCGGATAAAACGGGCAGTGTTTACTCTTTAGAGCAATCGCTAAAACTAGACAATGTCGTCAACTACTCTCCAGTCGATCCGTTTGAGCAGCTGTTTGACCGTTTTGCTGTCAAAATGGGCGCAGGCTTAGGCGCAAATATTAAGTTAGACTTGTTACCAAACGAGCAAAATGCAGCCGAACTGCGTTAATACTGGCGCTAAAATAAGCCTGCAGACCGTACGCTGACGGCGCTATTTGTCAACTAGAAAACGTCAACTAGCTCGGCTTTTCTTAGCGCTGTTAGTGTACTATCTTATAGGGGCAAGCTGCGGTTATACCGATATTAATATATTGATTCATATCAGTATTTCTCAGACTGTTTATGCGCAAGCTAAGTGCTAATCCTTAATAATAGGCTGTCCCCTTAATAATAAGTGGCACTACCACCCAAACAGATGATGCTAGATGGCGTCATCTTTTTATTAGGCGCAAGGTTTCGGTTTAGGGCCTCTTAACTGAAAGTGCTTTGCTAGGGCTATAACCGCTTCTGTCATTTGCTGTGTTTGCGCTCCTTTTGTTGATTAATTCTACTGATTACTTCATGGATGAAAAGATGCTAAATCCTCTTAAAAAACGCGCGTCTGCGCGCAATATCGTTACCAAATTACCTGCTGCCTCTAAGCTGACCAATAAGCCCGTGATTCATTTCGCGCACGCGAATGGGGTGCCGAGCGCCGTCTATGCCCCACTGTTTGCCGTGCTAGAAGATACTTATACGATTGAATATGTACCGTTATTGGGGCCAAATCCTGATTATCCGGTGGACAATCATTGGCATGCGCTCACTGAACAGGTCATTAATAGTGTCAGACAAGCTTGCAGCAAGCATGGGGTCAGCCAAGTGATTGGTCTGGGCCATTCGTTAGGGGCGCTCTGTACGTTACAAGCCACTTATCGCCGTCCTGAGCTGTTCACGCGGGTGTTATTGATGGACCCGCCTTGGGTCTATGGTAAAGACAGTTTTATTTGGCATATGGCTAAATTGGGTGACCGCCTGCCTAAAATGAACCACCGTTTGATGGACAAAATGTCCCCAGCGAATATGTCTAAACGTCGCCGCGACACTTGGGATACGCGTGAAGAGGCTTATGAGCAGCTGCGCGATAAAGGCATCTTTAAGCATTTCGATGAGCGCTGCTTTCAGGGTTATATCGATCATGGGTTAACAGACTGTGAGGATGGCAGCGTGACTTTGACTATCCCTAAAGCAGACGAAGTGGCCATCTTCCGTACCAACCCTTCTTGGTATTGGCTCAAACCCAATAAGCCTCCTAAGGTGCCTGTAAAGCTAATTATTGCGGAAGACGGTATCTTTATTAAGCGTAAATTCCCACAAAAAATTAATAAACGTCTGGGCATCGACTATGAGATTCATCCCGGTGGTCATATGTTCCCTTTAGAGCAGCCTGAAGCTGTGGCCAAGCGCATTAAGCAGCTGTTAGCGGCCACCAATTAGGGGTGATAGAATAGCGGTAAAATAGCCCCCTATGGCTAATCACTCTGAGACAATCATTATGACAGTAAGCACCAGTACAGCAGTTAAATCGCCTTTATTCAGTCGTTTAGGGGTGGTTGGGCTCGTCGTCATTATGATTGCCAGTTTTTTTGCCAGTCAGCTGATAGGCTTATACGCTGCGGCAAAAGTAGTGTTGCCAGAGGCGAGCCAGTTAAGTGTCGGGGAGCTGTTCACTCAAGGTGGGGCGCAGGGCACGGTAGTCAGCTTGTCGGTATTGCTGTGCTTTATTTTATTGACGCTGCTGACCTATGTCATCGTAGCTCGTAAAGTGAACAGTTCACGGCAGTTGTTTGAGTATCTGGGCCTCCGCCACATCTCTGGTCGCCAATTTTTGCAGGGCGCCTCGCTATTGACTGTATTTATTATCATTAATGAAGTCTTGAGCGAGCTGCTGCAGCGCACGCCCTTAGACTTTGTCGATCCTTTGTTTGCCAGTACCGATGCCAAATGGCTGTTGATCGTTGTGATTGTGGTGGTTGCGCCCATTTATGAAGAGTTGGTCTTTCGCGGGTTGATTTGGTCAGCTATCGCTGAGCAGTTTGACCGTAAGCGCGGGATTATTATTGCCAGTATTATTAGTAGCATTTTGTTTGCGGCTATCCATACCCAGTATGATTTATTTGAAATGGGCGCTATTTTTATCTTGGCCTTAATCTTTTGTTATGTGCGGGTAAAAGCCAACTCGCTACTGCTCCCCATGCTATTGCATATCATGAATAATGGGGTAGCAATGGCGCTTTATCTCACGATGGGCTCAGGCGCTTAAGCGATGCTCTAAAGGCCCTTATCGATGTTATAAAGACCCTTGTTAATGTTATAAAGGCCCTGATTAATGCTATACAGACCCTGATCTCAGTTCATAACGCTACCCCGCTTAGTGACTAATAAAAAAATAGCGACCCAGTGTGATAACTAGGTCGCTATTTTTTATCGGTTATTTATTATTGCCGAGCCAGCTTTGCTAAAGAGTGTGGCTAATCTTGCGCCTCTAAACGCTCTTGGTAAGCGTCCTGCTGGGCAATAAACGCCAACGTCTGAGCGGCAGCATCTTCTATTTCGGCTACCGTCAACGTTTGCTTGCCACTGAGCGCCTGTCGCCATTTGCGCGCACCCGGCAGCCCTTGGAACAAGCCTAAGAAATGCCTGGCTATAGACGGCAGCGGCTCGCCATTGGCCACTTGTTCCTGCAAATAGGGCATCAGACCGGCCAAGATATCTTCGCGACTTGGGGCAGCCTCACCCCATAAGCTCATAGCTTCAGCCATGATGTAAGGGTTTTGGTAAGCGGCGCGGCCAATCATGACCCCATCGACATACTGCAAGTGAGTTTTGATATCTTCAACTGTACTAATACCGCCATTAATCTCAATCGCTAGACTCGGGAAGTCTTGTTTGAGGCGGTAAACATCCTCATAGCGCAGCGGTGGAATCTCACGGTTTTGTTTAGGGCTTAAGCCTTGTAGCCACGCTGTACGAGCATGCACGATAAAGCGCTCACAGCCTGCTGCCGCTACCGTCTCCACAAAGTTATGCATAAACTCATAGCTGTCGAAATGATCGATACCAATACGATGCTTGACGGTGACCGGGATAGTGACTGCGGCTTGCATATGCTTAACTAAGCCGGCTACCGTCTCAGGCTCGGCCATCAAACACGCCCCAATTTTATTATGCTGTACGCGGTCAGAGGGGCAACCCACGTTAATATTCACTTCTGCAAAACCGCGCTCTTCTGCCAATTGTGTACAGTGGGTCATCTCCGCAATATCTGCGCCGCCCAACTGTAATACTAACGGCTGTTCACTGGCAGCAAAGCGCAAATGACGGTCGGTCTTGCCATGAATAAGCGCACCGGTACTGATCATCTCGGTATACAGATAAGTATGCGGGTTAAACAGTCGCGCGAAAAAACGATAATCGGTCGTAGTCCAGTCGATCATGGGCGCGATTGATAAGCGTTTGTCTTGCATAATATTTGGCATAGTCAGTAATGCTGTCTGCAGCTTGTAGGCTGAGACCCTTGTGTTTATTAAGGTGGAGATATTTCAGTAATCCGCTTATAGCAGTTATTGGCATTTATTAGCAGTTATCAGCCTGATTTAAAAGGTGGTAAAGCTGCTAAACGCCATTATACCTGAGTGTTTAAGCTCGCTAATGGTGGCGCACGCATGACATACATGCCAATAATCACCCCAACGATACCGATAAAGGTAATGTAGAGCGCCGGTGAAAAACTAATCTGCTCGGTCGCATATAGCAGCGCCAAAGGCAATACGCCGCCCACTACGGCATAAGTGCAATTGTAGGTCAGCGCCACTGCGGTCAGACGGGTTCGGGTAGGGAAGAGCTGTACCATAATGACCGGACAGAGACTGATAACGCCCGTACTAAAGCCTAAGATGGCATACATCAGTAAGATATAATCCCCTGAACTATTCTGTAAGTGATAATAGAACGCTAGAGACAGTAGCGCTACTGCCGTTGAGCCTATCATCAGCGCTTTGCCAATATGACCCTTGTCGGCCATGAGACCAAAAAACACACAGCCCAAGGCCAAAAAGAGAATCGCCAGACCATTAGAGAAAGCCAATAAGCTGGCATCGATACTGAATTTATGCAGAATCATTTGTGGTAATAACAGCGCCACGACAATCACTAAACTTGAGATATAGAAGCTGAGTAATACTGTGATAAAGATGGCGTTAAAGCGCTTAAAGGATAACTTAAACTTTTTATAGCGCGGGATATAAGGGCGTTTAAAGTTTTGGCTTAAAAATAAGGGGGTTTCTGTCAAATAGCGGCCTAATAGCACGGCCAATATCGCCATACAAGCTGAGATGACGAACGGGATACGCCAAGCATATTCTACCAACGCCTGATCAGTATACGTATTGAAAATTATCTTAAAGATTATCAATGTCGCTACGATACCTACCATAAAACTGGCCGATGAGACGCTAGAATAAAAAGCCATTTGTGACTTGGGCGCTTGCTCAGACAAATAGACCCAACCCAAGGTGGAATGCGCACCAAAGGCCATGCCCTGAGCGACGCGGGCGGTAAAGAATAAGATCGGGGCTAAGATACCGGCTTGCGCATAAGTGGGCAGACAAGCGGTGGCAAGGGAGGTGAGGGCAATAAAAGAAGCACTAATATAAAAAGTGGCTTTACGCCCTTTAATATCGCCAAACCTACCGAGCAGTAAAGCCCCTACAGGGCGCGAAAGATACCCTGCTGAAAACAAGCTTAAAGTCTGCAATTTACCCAACATCGTCGCTTCAGTAGCGGGGAAAAAAGCAGCGCTTAAGATGTCGGCCAGATATAAATAAATCAGAAAGTCAAAAAAAGCCGCAAAATTACTAAAAGAAATAATACCCAATTGTCTAAGAGTACGCGGGTTGGTATTAAAAGGCATCTGTACGACCTATAACTGTGCAATATAAAATATAAAAGCAGTAATAAACTATAAAATTACTAGTCTTGCGAATGGGTTGAATGAACATTCATGCTCAGCGACCCGCATTTTATAACAACCAGTCAATAGGTAACCATGACATAATCGTAAGCCAAATTTGATCGGTTATATCGACTTCAGGCTCGCGATTATAAGTGACCAGTTGCCCCTTCTCTATAGTCTGCCATTGCAGCTGTCCCGCCTCCGTTATGGTGACCTCGTAAGCCTGATCTAAGAGGTCGTCATCTAAGGCCTCATGCAGTTTCTGCGCCAGTTCATCATCATTAATAATGACCCCCATCTCAGTATTAATATTCGCTGAGCGTGGATCAACGTTGTAAGAGCCAATAAACACTTGGTGGTCATCGACGGCAAAAGTCTTGGCATGCAAGCTAGTAGACGATTGACTGCGCGCACGCCAAAGTTTATTTTCGCGTTTTTCTTCACTGGCGGTAGATTTCAGCTCATAGATTTTAATTCCTGCATTCAGCAGAGCAGGTCGCCATTGACTGTAGCCTGAGTGCACTGCGGTAACGTCCGTAGCATCAAAGGAGTTGGTCAAAATACGAATCTTAATGCCTTTATTGGCCAGTTGAATGAGGGCAGCTACCCCGTCTTTGGTCGGGACAAAGTACGACGAGATAATGGTGAGTTGCTCAGTAGGCGTGCCCAATAGTGCCCGCAGTTGATGGACCAAATTGCTGTTGGGCGGTGCCGTTTTATTCAGTTTGCCCACATCGTCACTCAAAAACTGCATGTCGGTCCAGCGAAAAGGCACGCGCTTATTTATGAGGTCGGAGTCGATGGTTGAGTCTTGAATCGCCGCTTTATATACGGACAAACTACTGCGCGGCCCGCTTTCCTCATCGCCATTAATCTTATCGAGAGACTTTAGAAAATCGCCAGCTGGGTCCTCGGCTTTTACCAAGGTTTCGATATCGTAGGACATAGCGGAGTCCCAATAGCTGCTAAAGCTCTGGCTGATATCATTGACGACTCGGCCAATCAACAGCACGTCTAAATCGGCAAATTGACTGTTTTGATCATTACTTAGGTATTCATTGCCGATATTGCGGCCCCCGATAATGGTAATTTGCTTATCGAACGTCATGCTCTTATTGTGCATGCGGCGATTGATACGCGGCAAGCTGGTGATGAAGTTGAGCGTCTGAAACTTACGGTACAGTAGGGGGTTGATAATACGTACCGAGATATTCGGGTGGCTGGCAAAACGGCGCAAATGCTGATCAAACTTGGCATCGGTATTGAAGTCATCGAGTAACAGACGCACTATGACGCCACGCTCAGCGGCATCCCATAAGTCTTTTAGCATCAACTGCCCAGCCTGGTCGTTGTGCCAAATATAATATTGCACATCGATATTTTTTTCGGCCATACCCGTCAAGATACTGCGTGAGGCAAAAGCGTTGGCACCCGTGACGATAGGGTAGTAGCCGGACAGCTCGGGATGCACCTTGTGTTGCTCAGTAATAGAGGCGGCCAAATCGTAATTTTGAATACGCTCAGCTATGGTGGACGGTTTAGAGTTGGCTGCAGTTACTGCGCCATTATTTGCTGTATCCGTATTTACAGTGTTCGGCTCAGCCGTTTCGTCAGTGGACTGTACGTCATCCGCACTGGCTACAAGCTCGCTATCTTCCTCTGACTGAGGGTTATCTGATGAGCTGCTATCAGGCTCGCTGTATAGCGCGGCTACCCGCTCGGTCAACGCTTGACTCGCTGGCAAATGCGGCTGCGCAGGTAGATGCTGACAACCACTAATCAATAAAGTCGGCGCCACCAGTAAGGGTAAGAGGGTCGTTGAGCGAAAACGGGACGGGGCCATGAGTCAAAACCTTGTAGCAGGATCGTCGCAATACGCATTGCTGTATGCATAAGCATTACTAGCCGACCTCTATTTTTTAATGCCCAACATAGCAGGCTATGCGGTAGCCTCTAGAGAAATGGGCGGACAAAAGGAGGGGTGTCGTAGTGCGACGAATCTAAAAATAAGAGGATTCAATAGAAGCAGCAAAGCGCTGGGTATTAAGCTAGGTGTTAAAAGCAACGGTAGCGAACCTAGCCTTATTTTGTCTTGTTAAACCTAGACAGGCATTACTCATTATCAGTGAATAATTATAACTATTTATGAGCGTGAGCTTAGACTATTTTACACGCTATTATTACACATTGATTAAAAATAAGCGGCTTATTCAGTAAGCTAATTAAGGAGTAGACGGTAAGGCCGCTTTGCCTCATTGCCGCTGTGATAGCGATAACGGGTAGGGTTTTGCCAAAATAGACTGTGGCATTGACGTTATGGAGTAAGCGTAAACCGCAAAAAACTGCTAAAGTGCACCTCATAATTTTATCTTTGTAGTCATCAGTTAAGGGGCGGTAATGACCCAATCTTCCAAGGCAACACCCAGCAATAATAGTGGCAATAATGAGTCAGTTCTAGACAGCAATTGGCAAGATGATGCTTTAGACTTATCTGCAGGCTATGGCATGCAAACGATTGCGATACGCGCCGGACAGCATCGTACGGATGAGGGCGAACATTCTGAGCCTATCTTTACCACCAGCTCGTATGTGTATCAATCCGCAGCGGATGCTGCGGCTCATTTTGATGGCAGTAAAAAAGGCAACGTTTACTCACGCCATACCAACCCTAGCGTACGTACTTTTGAGCGTCGCTTGGCCGCTTTAGAAGGCGGTGAGCGTGCAGTAGCGACGGCCTCAGGCATGGGTGCGATATTGACCATGTGCTTGGCGTACCTACAAGCCGGCGATCATCTATTGGCGGCCAAACAGCTATTTGGCTCTTCTATCGGTCTGTTTAACAACTATTTTGTTAAATATGGCGTTGAGGTCAGCTACGTCGATTGCACAGATAATGCGGCGTGGGCAGCTGCGATGCAAGACAATACCAAGGTCATCTATTGTGAAAGCCCGAGCAACCCTTTGGGGCAAATTGCCGACATGACCTTCCTAAGCGAGTTGGCGCATAAGCAGGGTGCGTTGTTCATCGTGGACAATTGCTTTGCCACCCCAGCCATTCAAAAGCCGCTCGATTTTGGTGCTGATATCGTGATTCATTCGGCGACTAAATACATCGATGGTCAAGGCCGTGTGCTCGGTGGTGCCTTAGTGGGCAGCGAAGACTTGATGCAGCAAGCCTTTACTGTGGTACGCTCCGGCGGTATCAGCATGAGTCCTTTTAACGCGTGGGTATTTACCAAAGGCTTAGAGACATTATCTATACGGATGCAAGCGCACTGCCAAAATGCCAATAAGGTCGCTAAATTTTTAGATGAGCACCCAAAGGTCAGCCGCGTGCATTTCTCGGGTCTTAAGGACTATCCCGCTCATGAGCTAGCCACCCGTCAGCATTATCGTAAAGAGTGCTACGGTGCGATTATGGGTTTTGAAGTCGTCGGTGCGGGTAAGTCGCCGAAAGAAGCGGCCTGGCATGTGATTGATAGTACGGAAATGGTCTCTATTACTAACAATTTGGGCGATATGAAGACTACGATAACGCACCCGTCGACGACCACTCATTTTCGCTTAAAGCCAGAAGATAGAGCGGAGGCTGGCGTGACGGATGGTCTGATTCGTCTGTCGGTTGGCTTAGAAGATGTTGAAGATATCATCGCTGATCTGGCGCGCGGTTTAGACACGCTATAGAGATACAGGTATAATAGCGCTACTGAAATTATTTCTTCGCCCATAAATATTACTATTATCTGTAAGGATCTATCATGAATATTCAAGCCTTGATGCAACAAGCCCAAACGATGCAAAAGCAAGTTGAAGTGAATGTTGAAAAAGCTAAAAAAGACTTGGCCAACAAAGAAGTTCACGCTGAAGCGGGCAGTGGCCTAGTAAAAGTTACGATGACTGGCCGCCATGTGGTTAAGCGTCTGAGCATCGACCCTAGCTTGTTAGAAGACGAGCCAGATATGATTGAAGACCTTATAGCTGCCGCTATCAATGATGCAGTTCGTCAAGCTGATGAGCTTTCAGAGACCACTATGTCGAATGCGACTAGCGGCATGGGCTTACCACCAGGTATGCAGGGTCTATTCGGCTAATAGCTTATAGCGTTCTACTAAGTTAGTAGACTAGGTTATTGAGCTCAAATAGACTATAAGCGTCAGTATCGGGGTGGGTTGTCATTGCTACAATACCACCCTTTTTTTAATCGACTAAATTCGATATATTTTTTAGATAGAATCAACTATCCTGCTGAATACCATGGTTTATTTATAATATAATTGCTGCCGTTGCTAGGGCGTTATAGCGGTCATTTATTGTGTCGTTATTGCATTACTATTGTACGTTGTCTATTGAATATTGCCGGTCGAGCCGTCATTAAATGGGGAGGCCTAGCCGCTATTTTTACCGTGATTTTTATCGTGAGGCTAGGCAGGTTTTTTTATTTAGCTTCTTTTTATTTAGCTTCTTTTTATTTAGGTTCTTTTTATTTAGGTTCTTAGTAAGGATGTCCATTGCTGACACAAAAGTTTGATACGCTAGTCAAGCAGTTGCGAGTATTGCCTGGAGTCGGTCAAAAGTCCGCCCAGCGTATGGCGCTGCACCTGTTAACGCAAAAACGCCCGCAAGGTATTGCACTGGCGCAAGCGCTCGATGTGGCCATGCACGATATTATCGAATGTCAGCGTTGCCACTCTTTTAGCGATGATGAGGTATGCCCGATTTGTTTAGACCCGCGTCGCGATGATACGATATTATGTGTGGTTGAGACTGCAGCAGACGTGATGGCTATTGAGCAGACAGCAGGTTTTCGCGGTCGCTATTTTGTACTAGGCGGGCATTTATCCCCACTCGATGGTATCAATGCCGATGACCTCAATATTGACCAGCTAATATGGCGCTTAAAACAAGAGCCTATCGATGAGTTAATCTTAGCGACTGGCACTACTGTAGAAGGGCAGACGACCGCGCACTTCATCTCGGAAGCCGCCAAGAATCATGTCAGTAAGGTCACCCGTATTGCCCAAGGTATTCCGATGGGCGGCGAGCTAGAATATCTCGACAGCATGACGTTATCGCAAGCGTTATTAAACCGCTCGTTTATTTAACCCTCACTTTATGAATTCAGCAGTTTATTAAGCCACTACTTTATTAATCCACCACTCTAAGACACCATAATGACCGACAAAACCGCCAGTATCCATGACCCGGCTAAGATCACCAACCCTCAAGCTATTCTTGATGCACTGCAAGCTTCCCAGCAGTTGCCCGTACATTGGGTCACCGACTTTGATGGTTTAGAAGCCTGTCTTGATGATTTAGAGACCTGTGAGCGTATTGCCTTAGATACTGAGTTTATCAAGCGCGATACTTATTATCCTAAACTGGCACTGGTGCAGATTAATACCGGCGAGGCCATTTACCTGATTGATGCGCCAAAGCTGGATTTAAGTGAGTTTTGGGTGGTGTTAGAAGAGATGCCATTAATGATTTGGCATGCCTGTGGCGAAGATTTAGGCATCTTTTATTTATTGTCAGAGTGTGAAGCCCTGACCAATGTGTTTGATACGCAGATTGCTTTATCGTATCTGACCAGCCAATTGCAAATGGGTTATCAGCAAGCGCTCAAAGACGAATTAGCGATTGACGTCACCAAGGGCGAGAGCCAGTCGGACTGGTTAGCACGTCCTCTAACCGATGAGCAGGAGCAGTATGCTATCGATGACGTGCGCTATTTGCTCAGCCTTTATGATGCGTTGCAAGCGCAGTTAGTTGCTAAAGACTTGGTGGATAAAGTTACTGAAGACTGCCAATTATATGCCAAAGAGCTCTATGAAGCGGCTAATGTAGCAGACGAAGCGACCTATTTGGCGATGGCTGACTTTCGCTATACGGGCGAGCAGTTGGCCGTGTTGCAAGCGGTATCGACTTGGCGGGAGGCCTTGGCGCGAGCGACCAACCAACCGAAGACTTTTATTTTAAAGAAACAAGCGGTACGCGATATCGTCACTGAACTGCCGTCAACTATGAAGCATTTGACGCATAAAACCTCGATGCACCGTAGTATGCTGCGATTGTATGGGCCTGAGCTTTTGACGGTGATTAATGAGGCGCGCGCGCTTAAAGAAAACGAGCAACCGCCTAAAATCATGGCGCCATATCGCTCAAAAGATAAGACCATCTCGAAGGCTGTCCAGAAAATCGTAGATGACTATGAAGCAGAGACGGGCGTACCCGCCAACGTGTTAATGCGTAAGAAATGGCTATCGCAATTGTATGAAGTGGTCGCTTATGACCTGCCCTTGGAGCAACTGCCAGAAGGCTTAAAAGGCTGGCGCTATCCTTGGGTGGTCGAAACGGTTATTCCCTTAATCGCCACTCATAAAGAAGCGCTACAAGCGGGCATGGGTGTGGATGATGAGGACTATTCAGCAGCGGGTGGTTGAGTGAGAGCTTTTGGTGCTGGCGTAGCCGCTGGCGCTTGATGGTCTCGGTAATAGCCATAGATAGTGAGGCCAATCACTACGGCAAAGACGGCTAGATATAACGTCTTTTTATCGATACCAAGGGGACTCTCAGGCGCGGCGTCTTTTTGCTGAGATGACTTTGGAAGGGGCTTCTTACGGTTAGGTCTACCGTGATTAGGATGGGACATATAGCGGTCTCGTAACGTTGGGGTAGTGGTTTAAAGGTCAGTTAAAGACTAAGGTTTAGAGTAGATAATAGCGGGTTAGTGTTGAAAGCGACCGTTGTCTAAAAAGTACAGCGTTTGCTCAGCGACCTTAGCATTGATGAGCATGCCGGTATGATTGACCGGCAGGACAATATGGTCCTTAGCATTGGGCAAGCGGGTCTCAGCAATATAAACCGAGCCATCGTGCTCACGCTCGCTTTGGGGTAGTCTGGCACGCCGATTATGGTGGCTTAAAAATAACTGGCCGATTCCGTAAGGCGAGTTGCCGGCGATGACTCCCAGACAAATCTCATCAGGTAGTGGTGCTACCGTACCATCTAAGCCGGCAGCATAAGAGTAACCGACCAAAGGCGCTATCAGTCTTTTGGCATAGTCTGCACTAATGCTGCCAGTATGGGGCGTGCCTAAGGTGACACAGCGGCCAATCTGCCACTGCGGATAACGATGAATAAAATCGCGAATGACCAGACCGCCCAAACTATGACCGACTAAAGAGATAGGCTTAGCAGGGTCGTGATTAATCGTGAGCCAATCATGCAACTGCTGACTGTGCTGCGCTACAGAAGCGCGTAGGCTACGATAGTCCAATTCATAAGTGCTATAGCCTGCGCTACGCAAGCGCTTCGCCAAGGGGAGCATGACCCAAGCACGGTGATGCAAGCCATGCAGCAATACGACTAAAGGGCGGCTAGGGGTTGCAGTGGTCATCAGAAAAGGTTTTCCATAAATGAATATTTTTTCTAAGCAAAGTAGATTGTAATATAGGCCAGTTAAACAAACAAAAACCCGCAAATCAAGCGCTGATTTGCGGGTTTTTTTGTGGCTTTAGAGGTTCAATAAAACCAATTACATATAGTTTTCAATGCTTGGGCAGCTGCACATCAAGTTTTTGTCGCCATAGACATCATCCACACGACCGACCGTAGGCCAGAACTTATTATTGCGGATATAGTCGAGTGGGAACGCAGCCGTTTCGCGGCTATACGGATAGTTCCACTCTTCAGCCGTGATAACAAAGGCAGTGTGTGGCGCGTTGACCAACGGGTTATTGTCTGCGGTCCAACCGTCTGTGCCAGCTTTCACTTTCATAGCTTCCGCTTTGATAGATTTTAGCGCGGCGATAAAGCGGTCTAGCTCTTCTTTAGACTCAGATTCCGTTGGCTCAATCATCAGGGTACCCGCTACTGGGAAACTCATAGTAGGTGAGTGGAAACCATAGTCCATCAAGCGCTTGGCGATATCTGCTTCAGAAATACCGGTCTCTTCTTTGAGCGGACGGATATCGATGATGCACTCATGCGCTACGCGGCCATTGCTACCGGTGTAAAGGACTGGATAGTCGTCTTTAAGCTGGCTGGCGACATAGTTGGCATTCAATAGCGCCAGTTTGGTAGCGGCTAAGAGACCATCACGGCCCATCATGGCGACATACATCCAAGAGATCGGCAAGATGCTGGCTGAACCATAAGGAGCGGCAGAGACTGCAGACAAATCCTTTGGTGCGTTATGCACAGGGCTGATGGAGTGGTTGGCTTTGAAAGGCGCTAGATGCGACTTCATACCGATAGGGCCCATACCAGGACCGCCGCCACCATGCGGGATGCAGAACGTTTTGTGCAAGTTCATGTGCAATACGTCAGCACCGACTTCGGCAGGCTGCATGATACCAACCTGAGCGTTCATGTTGGCACCATCCATATAGACTTGGCCGCCATGCTCATGGATAAGGTTACAGATATCACGGATACCGGCTTCGAATACGCCATGAGTCGAAGGATAAGTGACCATCAACGCGCCGAGCTTGTCGCTATTAGCTTCACACTTAGCTTTTAGATCGTCTAAATCGACATTACCGTTTTCGTCAGTATCCACGACCACGACTTGCATGCCCATCATTTGCGCGGTAGCTGGGTTGGTACCGTGAGCAGATTTAGGGATTAGGCAGACATCACGATCAGGCTGACCGAGTGACTCGTGATAACGACGAATCGCTAATAGACCAGCGTATTCACCAGAGGCCCCAGAGTTAGGCTGCATAGAGATATCGTCAAAACCTGTGATGGCTTTTAACTGATCTTGCAAGCTGTCAATCATCGCGATATAGCCACCGACTTGTTCACGTGGTGCGAAAGGATGCACGTTAGCAAACTCGTTCCAAGTGATGGGTAGCATCTCGCTGGTTGCGTTCAGCTTCATGGTGCAGCTGCCCAACGAGATCATGCTGCGGTTCATCGCCAAGTCTTTATCTTCTAAAGACTTCAAGTAGCGTAGCATTTCGTGCTCGGTATGGTGAGAGTTAAACACAGGGTGCGTTAGAATCTCATCTTTACGCATATGCGCATCATCTAGGGAAATACGAGCGTCAGCTGGCAAGCTGTTGGCTTTATTGACAAACAACTGGGTCAATACTTCAAAGTCAGTGTTATCGCTGGTTTCGCTAAAGGCGACCAACAGCTTGGTGTCGCTAATTTGCCAGAGGTTATAACCAATGTTTTCAGCATTTTCAAAGATTTGTGTGGCCAGTTTCGCATCGCCACAATCCACAACGACTGAATCGAAAAACTGTGAATGTACAACGGATAATTTGCCATCGTCTGCACTGATAACGTCAGCGAAAGCAGTAGCCATAGCATGGATACGCTTCGCGATACGTTTTAGACCTTCTGGGCCATGATAAACAGCATACATACCGGCTAGGTTGGCCAACAAGACCTGCGAGGTGCAGATGTTAGAGTTGGCTTTTTCGCGGCGGATATGCTGCTCACGAGTCTGCAATGCCATACGTAGGGCGGTATTACCTTGCGCGTCTTTTGATACACCGATGATACGACCAGGCGCTGAACGTTTGGCTTTATCACTGAAAGCAAAATAAGCGGCGTGTGGACCACCAAAGCCCATTGGGATACCAAAACGCTGCGTGCTACCTAGAGCGACGTCTGCGCCCATATCCGCAGGAGATTTTAGCAGGACTAAGCTCATGATATCGCTGGCGACAATAGCGTAAGCTTTCTTTTCTTTTACCGCACTGATAACGTCAGTTAAATCGACAACATCGCCTTCACGGCCGACGTACTGGAATAGCGCACCGAAGAAATCACCGGCTTTGGCAGTTTCAAAATCACCAACGACCACTTCCCAACCAAAGTATTGGGCGCGGGTTTTGATGACGTCTAGTGTCTGTGGATACACGCGGTCATCGACGAAAAATTGGTTAGATTTGCTTTTGCTAACGCGTTTGGCCATCGCCATGCCTTCAGCGGCAGCAGTAGCTTCATCTAGCAATGAGGCACCAGCCAGCTCTAGACCCGTTAAATCAATACAAACTTGTTGGAAGTTGAGCAAAGCTTCAAGGCGACCTTGGGCAATCTCAGCTTGGTAAGGCGTGTAAGCCGTGTACCAACCTGGATTTTCTAGCACGTTACGTTGAATCACAGCGGGCATACGGACGGGCGAGTAGCCTTGACCGATATAGCTCTTATTCACGGTAATATCGTCTGCCATAGCGCGTAATTTAGCTAGGGCGGCGTGCTCGCTCATCGCTGCAGGAAGGTCTAAGTCTTTGTTCATACGGACGGGTGCAGGCACCGTGTCATCAATGAAGCTGTCCATATCGTCATAACCGACGGCTTTGAGCAATTCAGCTTGCTCGCTTGCGTCTGAGCCTAAGTGACGATAAATAAATTCAGCTTCGTTAAATAAGCTAGAAAAGGTAGCGTTAGAGGTCATGTTAATCCTTAAATCACACGGTCAGGGTTAAGAGGAACTGAGTTTGGGGTTACCATAAGTGTCTATTGCGGCTAGGGATAATATTGATTTACATAGCAATGAAATCGGCGCTAACAGCAACAGACATAAACGTTGCAACCCACTTTATTAGCAAAGCAGGTTGGTTGGCAGTAATGACATAAATAGCGAATTAAAAGGGCAGTAATAGAGTGCTAATGGCTTGTTCATCAAGGCAGCAGCGGGTAATAAGCGTTAAACGTGCTTTACAAACTGGTCGTAATCAAAGCGGAACTGCTCGTGATAGATGCCATTGTCGGCGCGTTCTCCTGCACCAATCATCATCACCACATGATGCTCATCCCCAAGGCCGAGCAATACTTTCATTGCAGGCTCATCAAAGCCGGCCATAGGGCAGCTGTCAAAACCATGCGCACGTAGGGCTAGCATTAAGTTTTCTGCGGCCAGCGAGGTATTGTTGGTGGCCCAGTTTTTGACATCATCAAAAGTATAGTAAGGCGATTTCATTGGGCCTTTGACTTGTCTTACCGCTTGGGTCAAGCCCCATTTTGCGACAGAGACGACATTGACTGGGCCACGAGCGAACTCTAATGGGACAAGTTTGGCGTAGTAGTCTTTCACTTTTTTGGGTAACGGTTGAATAGGGAATTCGCGCAAGACTTGCTTGGCGCTCTCATGCCAAGTGTCGGTACGGGCGACGACAGCGATCAGACGATTGGCCGTCTTAGCCGCATTTTGATTCATACAAATCTTGTTAGCACGGGCGCGTTTGTTTTCTGAATCAATCACGTAGAATTCCCACGGCTGCAGGTTGCTGGCATTCGGGGCCAGCATAGCTAGACGCAAACAATCTTGTAAGACTTCGTCGGTAATAGGGGTGTCTGTGAATCTGCGAACTGAACGGCGTGACTCTACTACTTCAGTGAAAGCCTGTAGTTGCGGGGCATTAGTAGGGGTGGATATGGCATTTTTCGAGACGTTGGCAGGTTCAGATTGACGCATTAAAAACTCCAGAACGAGTAAGGGGTGGCAGACCAGATAACCGATGGCTGATGTTCTAGCGATTAGCAAAGTCGTTATAGCCAAAACGAGCGACTACTTATGTTAATTTAGATTAAATCAAGGACACAGATACCGACTTGCCGCCCATATCTGTGTTAAAAACACTTTATTACAACCAGCGGATCAACAACCAGCGCATTAACCATTAGCAAGGTTGCTTACCATAAGCCATAAGCCGCAGCTTATAGGTCGTTTTGGTACTCTTCTGCTGACATCTGAGCTTCGTAATCGTCCAGGCTGTCCGGACGGATTCTGAAGAACCAACCATCGCCGTATGGGTCAGAGTTGATAGTTTCAGGGGCATCTTCTAAATCTTCGTTAATAGCAACGATTTCACCATTTAGCGGAGCATAAATGTCAGAGGCGGCTTTTACCGATTCAACGACAGCGATCTCACTTTCAGCCACTACGGTATCACCAACTTCTGGCAGTTCAACATAGACGATGTCGCCCAATAGGTCTTGTGCGTGCTCAGTAATACCGACTGTGATAGTGCCGTCGTCTTCTAAACGTAGCCACTCATGGCTGCTCATATATTTTAATTCAGATGGGATAGTGCTCATGGGTCTCTCCTATAAGGGTTAAAAATAACAGGGAAAAAATAAAAGGGGTAAAAATACGGTCAACATAGCGAAAGGGTAAAGCTAAACCTAGCTAGCAAGTCAAAATGACTGAGTAACCGTTAGCCAGTTAAGCACTCTAACCGGCTAAATATAACAAAATAAACCAAAAAGCTTTAGTGAATATAACTTTAAATTAGTAATAATTGCACCAATTAGTCGAATTGTTTTTGACCATTACGGACAAAAGGCAGTTTAATCACGCGTAGGTCAACAAATTTACCTTTACCGCGTAAGTCGACTTGCACTACCGCATCATCCGCCACGCTAGCAGGGATACGCGCGATAGCGATAGACTGTTTTAGCGTGGGTGAGAAAGTACCACTAGTAATGGTGCCGCGTAGACCACTGTCAGTGCCCTCAGCGTCATTGATGACTACTTCCATGCCTTCACGTAACACGCCACGTGACTCTAGCAATAGGCCCACTTGCTTCATAGCACTGCCGTCTTCTTTGGCTTGTTTGCGTTTTTGTACTAGGGCTTCACGACCGATAAAATCACGCTCGTCTTTTAACGCTAGCGTCCACGCCATGCCGCACTCGTAGGGGCTGACCGTCTCGTCCATATCATGGCCGTATAGGTTCATGCCCGCTTCCATACGTAGTGTATCTCGAGCGCCAAGGCCAGCAGGCTTGATATCATGGGCTAAAAGTAAGGCATAAAAGTCAGCAGCGTGATCGCCATGTAAAATCACTTCGACGCCATCTTCGCCGGTGTAGCCGGTTTTGGCGACAAACCAATCTGGCCCTTCGATGTCATTTAAATCAGCCCCAACGAAAGGTTTGAGTTCATCTAATACTGCTGACCAAGTGGGCTTGGCCGCTTTTAATTTTTCGATAGCATTGGGGCCTTGCACCGCTAGCATAGCCAGTTCAGGACGCTCAGTTAATTGGATATCAAAGCCGGCAGCAACTTTTTCAAACTGCGCCAAATCTTTATCTCGTGTAGCAGCGTTAGAGACGATACGATACTCGGTCTCAGCCTCATTCATACGGTAGACGATTAGGTCATCGATAATGCCGCCTTCCGCGTTTAGCATGCCCGAATAAATAGCTTTGCCTACCGTTTTTAATTTTGCGACATCATTGGCCAGTAATTTTTGTAGCCAAGCTTTCGCCTCAGCGCCCACCACATCAGTGACGACCATATGGGACACGTCAAACATACCGGCATCGGTACGGACGGCTTCATGCTCTTCTATTTGCGAGCCGTAATTAATAGGCAGCTCCCAACCCGAAAAGTCGACCAATTTGCCATCGGCATCTAGGTGAGATTGGTAAAATGGTGTGCGTTGTGGCGTAGTCATGGGGCAGTCCTTAATCAACAAAAGGGGAAGGTTAAATTATAAAAATACGGGTACTACAGGGCACTATTTTTGAAACTTAATCGTTAACATGAGTCTGCGGGTCAAGTCGAGCAATGACGCCTAACTTATACTATCCGCACTCAATTACTAATTCGCGCGCATAAAAAAAGAGCAAACAATGCCACTACGCTGGTGAAAGGGCCTTAAATTCGGCGCTATTTCACGGCAGTCGCAATAGTTTGTTTGCCCTATCTGTCCTGTGACCTGAGATTTTCAATAATAGACCTATCTTAAAGAGCATGCTCTGCAAGACAGTACTATTACCTTTGCCCCTTCGGTGGGTGAGGACCTAGTGCTCACCACTCTCCAGAATTTCCATCATTATAGGTTGGCACTGTGGGCAGTACTGACTATAAGCAATGCGCTATAGCACAGGCCAAAATATACCGGTTGATGAGTCTCTCAGTCCGGTTACCTGAGCGATTGGCAGGGTGAATGCGCCTTCGGTGGTGGCGTTTGCAGCAGCAATAATGCTTATCTAGTCTTATTTAATTACCGATATTGATAGACCGGCTTTTATAAATAAGCAGCACTATTTTTACTATGAGCCACACTCTCCTGAGAGACGCTTTTATTATGAAAGGTAACGAGGTGTTTTACAAGCACAAAAACCGGCCATTTGTTTCTCACTGCCTTTTATCGGCTGAGAGGGAATGCTGCAAACTGAGCGGTGGCTAACCACTGAGCTGTTTCTAACAACTGGGCTGTAGCTAACTAAGATAACCTAGTGCCATTGTGACGGTGAGGCAGAAAAATGACCCGCTCATAACGTTTTTGCTAATTAGGGTTAGCCGCAAATATGCTAAGCTATGCGCCATGCCCTGTGCTATCCCGTTCGCTATAAATAAACACTTATAAACCAACGCAGGCTAGCACTTGTTGCGGTCTTAATTTACGCCCTACAGTTATTATTAAAGGTCTACTATGCATTGTGATATTTATAAATTCCCTAAGCATGACGAGATGTATGTCTATATTGCTCGTCCGAATTATCCTGACGATGTTGAGACCTTAACCGACTGGTTGGGCGTATTGCCAAAGGAGCTGCGCGCAAGCTTGGGGCAGGGAAAGTTTGTCATGCATCTGGACTTAGACGCTACCGAAAAGTTAGCGCGGGTGAATAAAGAAGACGTGCTAGCGAAGTTGATCGAGCAGGGCTACTACGTGCAAACCCCACCGCAAGATATTTTATTAAGACAGGCGCAAAACCGCGCGAAAGACGCCCAAGATAAGCGTTATGATTAATCAGAGCTAAATATTTATTATATAAAAAGTTTTTCAGTAAATTAGCGATTCATCTTGCAGCCGCTGCCGGCTATATCGAGCTATAGAGACAGCGCTACTGATTGAAAACTACGCATATAAAGGTAAGCGTGATAAACTAGCGCTACTTAATTGCCAGTGGCGCTAAGGCGTTCTATTGGCGAAAGTTATTATTATTTAACCTTTTATTATCTGACTGTCAGAGTACTCATGGATTGGCTTAAATCACTGTTACAAAGTTTACCGCTAGATACCATCAGCGATATGTTAGGCAATATCGTGGTCTGGTGGAGTCATTTGGTTGCGGATGTGCCGCCTGCTGATCTGCCGATGTATGCCTATGTGGGCGGTAGTGTCATCGTGTTGTTATTGTGGCTCTTGGTCGCTCGCATGCTACCAAAACCGCTAGGCGGCATTAGCTGGGTTATCCTGTTTGCTGTCTTATTTGCGCCAGGTAGTGCGCTTAATGAGCCCGGTGTGATTGCCCCCGCTAGTATTAGTGTGGTGTATGCGGTCATGATGAAAGACATTGCCGGAGCTATCACGAATGCCTTGCCTATTTTAGTGGTGATGGCAGCGGGTCTGTTCCTCGGTTTTATCTGGCAATTGCTACGCGGCGCTATCGAGCGTGGTATGGCCAAATCGCGCTTACGGGCTGAGCAAAACGCTGCGGCGAACATGCAATTGGCAGGAGCGGACTATATTAATCCATCGGCTGATATCGATGCGGCTACTGAGGTCAACTTGGTCAAAGAAAAGAAAAAATAGCGGTTTATATTTAATGCTTAGCTAACGCAGTATCTTGTCTATACATTCCCATTATTTGGCTAAACCCAATTAACCCATAAATTTATACAGTTTATGGGTTTTCTTTTAGGGGGCAATTTCGGTACTATTAGAGCGCGTTTAAATTTTGTCGTTTTTCCCGCTATATTATCTAAGTATCGAGCTGATATTTATAGTGTTTAGTGGTGCTGCTTAAAGACACAGTTTGACTGCCTTATATGTCACATATCCTATATGTTACCAGCCTAGCTATAACCACCCGATTTAAAGTTCATCCATTGCAATTTAGCTCGCTTTGAGTCACCTGATTTTCATTTAACCGATTTTGCTGAAAATACTTTGAAAACCCTTAGATTAAGCGCTATTACACCAAGACCCCTTACACTAACAACACTTATATTAAGCCCCATCATATTAAGAGACATGCTATGACGACACCGACTTCTTTTACAGGTACTGAATCCTATATTGCTACCGAAGACTTGCAGCTGGCGGTAAATGCCGCGATGACGCTACAAAAGCCTTTGCTAATTAAAGGGGAGCCGGGAACGGGTAAGACCTTGTTAGCAGAAGAAGTAGCCAGTAGTTTGGGTATGCCGCTGATTACTTGGCATATTAAGTCGACGACCAAAGCTGAGCAGGGTTTATACGAATATGACGCCGTGTCACGTTTGCGGGATTCGCAATTGGGCGAAGATAAAGTCTATGATATTAATAACTACATCAAGCCAGGTAAACTGTGGGAAGCCTTCACTAGCGAGCAGCGTAGTGTGTTATTAATTGATGAGGTAGATAAGGCAGATATTGAATTCCCTAATGACTTATTGCACGAGCTGGATAAGATGTCATTTTACGTTTATGAGACCGGTCAAACTGTGACGGCTGAGCAGCGTCCTGTAGTCATTATCACTTCGAACAATGAAAAAGAACTGCCTGATGCGTTCTTACGTCGTTGTTTCTTCCATTATATTGATTTCCCGAATGAAGAGACCATGCGTCAAATCGTCGACGTGCATTTCCCTAATATCCAAGAGAAGCTGGTCAATGATGCGCTCGATATCTTCTATAAATTGCGCAATATCCAAGGTCTAAAAAAGCCACCTTCAACTTCTGAATTGGTAGATTGGTTGACGTTGCTCTTGGCAGACGATATGGCGCAAGCTGAGTTAGAAGAAAACTTACGTGGTGAGAAATCAATTCCACCTCTATACGGTGCCTTGCTAAAAAATGAAGCCGATGTGAATTTGCTGCAGCGCTTTGCCAATATGATGCGTCGTTAAGTAAATAGAAAAGGGGCTAAGGTGTTATGAGTTATATAGATACAATTAAGCATGAATTTGTTGGTTATTTAAATGGCTTACCGATTTACCACCCCATAGAAACACACGTAAATGGTGATACAAGCGACCATGATTTCTCATGCAGTCCCAAAAACTTAATTATTGGTGGTGGAGGTGGTGAGCATCCAGCTTTAATTTTGCATGAATTAGGTGCACTAGCTGCTGAATACATTTTGCATAGTCTGAGCCAAATTGAGCTTTACCACGATTGTTCACCTTGGGCAGAAGAAGTGGTTAATCGTTTATATGAGATGTCTTTTAAGCAAAGGGAGCCTCTTGAGTTCTGCGGTTGGAATATGAGTCATTTCAATGAATTTGTTTTAGATGCTAAAGCAAATATCCATGCAACGCCCCTAAAAAATTCGCAAGATGCGGAAGATTGGATAAGATTATCAATAGGGGAGTTTGTTTTTTACTCATTGCCAGAGTTAAATCCTTACCACAAGGAAATCTATGATTTAATGGAGATAAAAGAAGAAGGGTGGCAAATCGGTTATTGGATGAAAAACGTGGTTTGCCCACCACCAAACTATATTAAAAGTAAAAAGAAATCTTTAAGCGGTTCGGGCTTTAAAGAGCATGGTTTTTTTCGCTGGGATTATCATTATCCACCAGAAGAATAACCATCATTTTATACAATTATTAAATGACAAAAGAGCCAATATCATTCATGTTTATTAAACTGTTTTATACCCTGAGAACGTACGGCGTGCCCGTCACCACCCGCGAGTTGCTTGACTTGAATGCAGCGCTCGATAAAGGGTTGATGATGCAGCCGCACCCTGAGTTTCCCGATGATTTGGATAAGCGTACCTTTGCCAATCGGGAGGATATGTATCGGCTGATTCGGCTGTGTATGGTCAAAGATGAGCGTCATTTTGATAAGTTTGACCGGGCGATGGCGGATTATTTCGAAGGCGTGGACAGCGTTGATATCGATGCGCTAATGGACAAGCTCACTCACATTCCGCAAGAGTGGCTCGACATGCAGCTCGACCCCAAAAACCTCACTGAAGAACAGCGTCGACTGTTGAAGAAATACGGCTCATTAGAAGAGCTGATGAAGGCATTAGAGGAACGTCTCAAAGAGCAAAAAGCTCGTCATCAAGGCGGTAATAAATGGGTTGGTACCGGTGGTACGTCACCGTTTGGTTCAGGTGGTGATCACCCTGAAGGGGTACGGGTTGGCGGTGAGTCGCGCAAACGTAGTGCGGTCAAAGTCTGGGAGCAGCGCAAATATCGCAATCTCGATGACGATGCTATCTTAGGTACGCGGCAGATTCAGATGGCGCTGCGTAACCTACGTCAGTTTGCGCGTACCGGCAGTGCCGATGAGCTCAATATCAATGAGACCATCAAACGTACGGCCAAAAAAGGTATCCTCGATATTCATATGCAGCCTGAGCGCCGCAATCGCGTGAAAGTATTGATGCTGTTCGATATCGGCGGCAGTATGGATGTGCATGTGGAAGCCTTAGAAAAGCTATTTTCTGCCGCTAAAAATGAATTTAAGACGCTGGACTTTTTCTACTTTCATAACTGTCTCTATGATTATGTGTGGAAGGACAATAGCCGCCGTCACAGCGACCGTACGCCCACCTTTGAGCTGTTGAATAAATACGGGCGTGAGTATCGCGTTATCTTCGTGGGGGATGCCTCGATGTCCCCCTATGAGCTGTTTTCAGTCGGCGGTAGTGTCGAGTATATGAACGATGAGCCGGGGGTGGTATGGCTAAAACGCGTGCTCGAGCACTTCGATAAGGTGGCTTGGTTAAACCCAGAAAACCCTGACCATTGGGACTATACCCATACTATTGGTGAGATTAAAAAACTGTTTGAGGGGCATATGTACCCGATGACCTTACATGGGGTAGAAGATATGACGGGCTATCTGGCGAGATAAGCAACCAACAATTTATAAATTAACCGGCTCTTTATGAGTCGGTTTTTTTGTCTACGGTGCTCTACCTTATAAGCGGCTATTTTTAGTAGGTCTATCTTTAAAAATTGTGTGTTGTGAGAGTTGTCTTGAATAAGGATAGGACTCTACAAGGTGTATCTGAGGTAGCGTACCCCTTTATTTAATACCGTATTATTTTATATGAAATACGGGTAAATCAGATAATTAAGTACAATCATTCACTGAAATTACCGTTGTCGGCTATTCTTTGCTAGTATTAACCCTCGCAATGGAGAGCGCAAGTAGCTAAATTATTAGTAACAATCGTTATTAATAGCCATTTATAACCCGCTTTTATGATAAATTTTATAGCTCATAGATAAGTCTTGAAAAAGTGCTTATAACGCAGTTTATAATCGGCATTATAGTAGCCGTGACCGCTGCCAAGTGACTCTGAACAATCAGTGTTTTTTATCATAGCGTTAGTTTGCCATGACCTTATTTTCCATACCTTTATTTCATATACCCTTATTTTGCATGATTTTATTTAACAGTTTTATTTGAAAGTTTTATTTGAAAGTTTTAGTTAACGGCTTCACCCTCTTAGCCACCCCATTTTATAACCTATAGGATAGCCAATGAGTTCACAAGACAACACCAGTCCCCAGAATGACCCTGAACTGCAGCAGCAAGGTGCCTCCGCCAACAGCGCTGAGGATACGCCTATCACAGTGTTTGACCCTATCGCTCGCGATGCGCTATTGGGCAATGAAAAGGACTTGCCGCTATTGGCAGAGACTAAGCTGTTAAGTGATGCGCTCATCCGCGTGATTAAGTCACAAACCTCGGCAGCGGTTACCCAGACAATTAATGACTTGCTGGCCGGCGAAAATCCTAAGCAGACCATTGAGCAAATCTTACCGACTTTAGATGATATCCAAACTGAAAACTTGATCCGTGCCTGCAGTTTATTTGCGCAGATGTTTAATATCGCAGAAGACCGTCACCATGAGCGCCGCCGCCGTGCCCATGAGCATGATGCGGTACCGTCACGCTCAAGCTTTGAGAGTGTATTAGCGCAAATCCAAGAACAAAATATTAGTGGTGAGCAGCTTGCCGATCAGCTTGAGTCTACTAGTGTCGCCGCAGTATTGACGGCGCATCCTACTGAAGTCCAACGTCAGAGTATCCTGAACTTTCATCGCCGTATTCGCGAGGTATTGTCTCAGCATTCGCATTCCTCAGGCTATCAGCAAGCGTTACTCGAAGAAGACATCGAGACGGTTTTGCTAGCGTTATGGCAGACCAATGAGACCCGTCATTTTAAGATTACCGTTGATGATGAGATCGAAAACGGGGTAGGCTATTTTGACCTAAGTTTTTTCCAAGCTTTGCCTGCCTTATATCGTAAGTTATCGAAAACTTTAGAACAAAGCTATCCAGGCGCAAACTTGCCCAATATCATTCACATTGGCAACTGGATTGGCGGCGATAGAGACGGCAACCCTTTTGTCTCAGCACAGACCTTACGCGATGTGTTTAAACGTCAAGCGGCTGCAGTATTCTACTTTTACCGCGATGAGCTAGCCAAGCTGTATGAAGCGCTGCCGTTGTCTATTCGCCGAGTGCAGGTGAATGCCGACGTCTTGGCGATGGCTGAGCAATCCCCCGATACTGAAATTTCACGTAGCGAAGAGCCATACCGCCGTGCGATAGCGTTAATCTCTGCGCGAGTGGTCGCGACCAGTCATGGCTTTGGTTTAGATTATGGTTGCCGGTTTGGTAGCGCGGAGCCTTATAGCAATGCGGAAGAATTCCTAGCCGACTTAACCGTGATTCAGCAGTCTTTAATTGACAATGGCAGCACCAAATTAGCCGAAGGTAGATTGGCGGATTTAATCCGTAGTGTCAGTCTATTTGGCTTTTATTTGATGCCGATTGATTTGCGTCAACATGCGGCTCGTCACGCCGACTGTGTCCATGATTTGTTTAAACATGCCGATTTAGAAGACTATCTGTCTTTATCCGAGTCTGCCCGTCAACGAGTTCTATTGCGTGAGTTAGCCACCCCACGACCGCTATTTAGCTCGTATATTGACTATGACGAGCAGACCGAGCATGAGCTGGCCATCTTTGCTGCTGCTGCAGATATCAAAACTCGCTTTGGTGAGCAAGCCATCCAGCAAAGCATTATCTCGAACTGTGAGACCATGAGCGATATGCTCGCGCTAGCCTTGCTAATGAAAGAGACTGGGCTGTTAACCATCAAGGCCGGTCGTCCGGTCAGCCGCCTCAATATCGTGCCATTATTCGAGACCATTGGCGCACTAGAGGGCTGCATCGAGGTGATGGATGCACTGTTTGCTAACCCTTGGTACCGCGACCTGCTCAACAGCCGCCATAATTTGCAAGAAATTATGCTCGGCTATTCAGACTCCAATAAAGACGGCGGTTATATTACCAGCCAGTGGGCGCTGTATCAGTCGGAGCAAAGACTGGTCGAAGTATTTGCTAAACATAATGTGCGTCTGCGCTTATTCCATGGTCGCGGCGGTAGTGTTGGGCGTGGTGGTGGACCGTCATTCGAAGCTATCTTGGCGCAACCTGCCAAATCGGTAGCGGGGCAGATTCGTATCACGGAGCAAGGCGAGGTTATCACAGCGAAATATGCTGATGCGGGCAATGCTGAGCGCAACCTCGAAGCGTTAGTCTCTGCTACTTTAAAGGCGACGCTACTACCCGATGCTACGATGACCCCAGACCCTGAGCTGCTCGATAAGCTATCGACTACCGCGTTTAACCATTATCGTGAGCTGATTACCCACCCGTACTTTATCGATTACTTCATGCAGGCGAGCCCAATCACTGAGATTGCTAGCTTAAACATTGGCTCGCGTCCCGCCAGTCGTAAGACCTTGGCGAAGATTCAAGACTTACGCGCCATCCCTTGGGTATTCTCATGGATGCAAAACCGCCTGATGTTGCCCGCCTGGTATGGCTTTGGTACGGCAGTAGAGCAGTTACTAGCAGAAGATGAAAACATGCTAGCCGTGCTGCAAGACCATGCTAAAAACAGCGCCTTTGTCGAGTCGATGCTGTCGAATATGGAACAGGTGATGGCTAAAACAGATATCGATATCGCTAAGAGTTATGTCGAATTGGCTAAGGATAAAGACAACGCCGAAGAGATTTTTGCGTTAATTCTAGAAGAATACGAGCGCAGTCAGAGAGCCTTACTTCTATTAACGGGACAAGAGACTTTATTGACCAGTAACCGCTCTCTAGCTCGGTCATTAGCACTAAGATTACCCTATCTCAATGCCTTAAATTGGCTACAGTTGGCATTATTGAAACAGCGTCGTGGCGATGGTACCGCTTTGCTTAAAGCTGATATCGATGATGCTAGACTGCTGCAATTGACCCAGTTAACTATTAATGGGGTGGCGCAAGGGCTGCGGAATACGGGCTAGTTTTTACTATGGGCTAGTTTTTGTTAATAGCTACTTTGCTTAAAATCATCATAAATAAAAAGGCGTAAGAATAATCTTACGCCTTTTTTAATGGTCAAATTTTAAGTGGTGAGTTTTCAGTGGTGAATTTTCAGTAGTGAGTATAGACGCTTTAACTATTCTGCGGAAAATTCATCAAATGCGGCAATCGCTTCAGCGGCATACATCATGCTCGGGCCACCGCCCATATAAATACAAACACCTAAGGTCTCAGCGACTTCTTCCCGAGTAGCGCCTAGTGCCAATAGCGCTTTGGTATGAAAGCCAATACAAGCATCACAACGTGACCCAACAGCTAAAGCTAAAGCGATTAACTCTTTGGTCTTTTTATCCAATACCCCGTCGTCACTGGCCGCTTGCGCCAGACCGGTAAAGGCTTTACTGGTCTCAGGAATATCGCGACGTAATTTAGCCATATTTTTGGAAACATGTTTGGTGATGTCGTTAAATGACTTGCTCATGGGAGACTCCTGAATTGCTTTATAAAAGATGAGATTACAAATATTACGGCTAGCTAGACTGACTCAATTGAATGCAATAGTTGCCTATTTCATAGGGCAAGTATTCATACCCAACATGGTATATAACGGGCAAAATCTAAATAGCCCCGTGAATAAAGGGATCAGCCCTACAGCGCCCCACCAACTGCCAAAGTAAACGCCCGCGGCTAAAATGACGATACCTGCGATCACACGTAACATTCTATCGGTACTACCCACATTAACTTTCATAACAACTCCTTAATTCGAACAGAGAGTAGGGTAGATAGCGATACCACCCTAAAGATTAATAATATATTAAATTATATAATATAAAAATATATATTATTAAGGTGAATAAGTCAAGCACCTGTTTTATAGGAAGTTTTAGTTAGGAGATGATACGGCAGTATATACGGTTTGCTAACACTAGGTTTGCAGAGAGCTGCTAAGCTGAAAAGGACTAGCCGCAACTTGCTAACGATTGTTTTATAAGACCATCGGGATATAGCAATCTGCCTTAATCTAACTTTTATTAAAGAGGTCGTATTATGAAAACTGCCCAACAACTCGTCGCTGATGCTAAAGCCAACATTACCGAAATTGACGTCAATGAAGCTGAGGAACTGTGTCCAAAAGCCGATATCGTGATTGATATTCGTGAGCCTGAAGAGTATGCAGCAGGACATTTAAAGGAGGCGACTTCAATCCCTCGCGGCGTATTAGAATTTAAGATTGGTGATTTGCCTAATATTGATGCCAACAGTCAGATAATCTTGTATTGTAAAACTAGTGGGCGTGCGGCATTAGCGACTGAGTCGCTCGAGAAGATGGGCTATGGGCAGGTGCGCTCAATAGCAGGGGGCTATGAAGCTTGGCTAGAGGCAGGAAAACCGACTGTTCAGCCTAATGATGGGATTGATTTTGGATAAGAGAAGCTTTGAATAACTAAGATTAAACGTACTGTTGCATGTTGTTCAGTATTTAAAAAGGCCATCTATAATAAGATGGCCTGTTCATTATTAACGGATAATAAGCTTATTATGGACTATCTTAACCTACGAAATAGACCATTTTCTAAATCCTATTAAGAACAAATTTCCCAACCTGACTTCTTACTTAGATAGCACTCTAAGACTTCTTTACCAGAATCTGCATAGGCTTGACTGACTACTTGCTTGTTTTTTGGCAGACGATATCTGAGAACGGCAGGCTCATCATTGACAGTCGTCGTCGATCCCGTCGGCCTGCCATCAGAGGTGAATCCATCAACGCTAGTAGAAGTACTCATAGTGCCAAAACCAGGAATTTTATAAGTTGCTTCGCTAAAAGCATAGCTACTAGAGGCGCCCGATGCACTTTCATAAGCGCATTTTACTGTTTTCAATAGCTTGTTGGCTTTATAAACATGACAAGTGGTAGTACCTGAAGAGGTGTCAACTCCGCAAAATCCAGCAGTGGTTACTGCCATAGCGCCAATAAATGCAGCTATCTTTTTCATATTAAGTCCTTAAGTTATTTATTAATAATAAATCATATTGAGTAAAATTTAGGTCGACAGTATTTTTTCTAGTAGTCACAAGTGATACTTTTTTTATTGGAATCGAAAACTAAGCTCATGCCTTCCATACCGCTACCCACAATATAGCCCTTAGCATTATTCTCAACTACAGAGTTCCCACTCGCTGCCGGTAAGGCAAAACTTGGACGTAAGGTCATAAATCCCGAATTCTTAAAATAAAGTCGATTATGTCCCCAACCCATACCTCTTAGCGTTTCTATCCTGTCCAAAGGCTGACCAAATGCAATAGCGTTGTTTAAGGTGTAGACCGTGATTTTCTCGCCATCAGAATTAGGGTCGCCCTTAAGTTGTTTATTCAAGATAGAGGCGCGATGACTAGCTGATAAATTATCTAAAGCAGGCGGATTACAACCCAACTGCATAGGGCGTAGATAGGGGGTCCAATCAACCGAGTTGCTGTTAGCCGCAGTATTATTATTCTGTACTGGCTGCTGATTACTGCCTTGAATAACGTTTACTACAGAGTTCACCCCTTGACTGATGACTTTACTTGGATCGATTGTCAAAGTTCCGTTTTCGGCACAGCCTGTTAAAGAAAGTATAGTCACTGCCATTAAAGGCAGCATGATTCTTATAGTCATTAATTAAATCCTTGTTATGTATAATGCTTTACAGCAATGTTAGTGTAACAAAATATAGAAAACTAATGTCTGCTTTTTAGGACTATATAGATATCCCTTTAGTTTAAAAATCTAATAATACTCAGCTTTTTACCTTATTGACCAAAACACATGGAGTTCTTAATTTAGACTACTGCTTAGTGTTGGTTATATAAAACAGATAATGTAGGTAGTAATTTCGCTATAACTAAACACACAAAAAACCCCCAAGTAAATTAATACATGGGGCAAAAATTTTTCAGATTTCAGGACGTAACTTGTTTTTCTGTTAATACAGACGAGAGCTCAGAAAATAGAACTGAAACCTCTAGCGCGACTCAAGCCGTTCAATCTCCTGCTCTAATTCACCCCGTCGTACTGCAGTTATCTGGCTCAAACAAGAGTTTTTCTCTAGGCTATGGATACTGCCGCCTACTGAGTTTCTAGTAGAAAATTCACAGGACTTATCTCTATAACTGATCCAAGCTAACTGTACTGTTTTTAACTGGGATTTTTCTTTTGTCGTCAGATGGCCACGTAGGGTTTTATAAGTTTGGTTTAAGCGAGTGTCTTCATTCTTGTAATCTTGGCTAGCACACTGATTCATATCAGCTTGGGTTTGCGGATTGCCACACGAGTCAGCAGCCATAGCCTGCGCGCTGCCCAATAAACAAACTGTGGCTAGCCCTATACTCATACTGATTTTATTCACGACTGATAGTGAAGGCATAAAACTTCCTTATAATGAATTATTTGTAGTGACTATTAGCTTACCACCGTCAATTCACCGTCATCCTATGGCTATTGTGTTTTTTTAATTCTCAGTGTTGTATTTATGAGAGTTTACTTTTAAAACTATCCCCCATAAAAAACCCCAAGCGAAAAGTGCTTAGGGTTTGGTAATCTTAAATTTGTTAGCGATTATTTGGTTTTAATTACATCCCAAGTGCCAAATTTGCCATCACCTTTTTTGTCACCAGGCTTGGTATCGTTGGCATAGAAATATAAAGGCTTGCCGTTCATGGTCCACTGGTACTTGCCATCTTCACGTTGGATGGTGGAAAACTGACCTTTGGTATTTGACGCTTGCGGCGCTAAGAAAGCTGGCCAAGCGACTAGACATACCGCGCCACAATTTGACTTGTTTATTTCATCTTTATCAAAGGTATAAAGGGTCATGTGGTTGGCAGAGTCGACCAATACCCCATTTTCACTGGCTACAGGGGCCGTGCGGCTTTGTGCAGAGTGGACTTCATGAGTACCAGTAGTATCATTACCCGCTACATTTTTCAGCGTAGTACAACCGGTAAAGGCTAATGTGCAGGTAGCGAGAGTCGCTAATAATAGAGTTTTCATAATCGTACCTTTTAATAATAGTGAAGTCATTATGATAAGAAGACTGCTAACTTTCATTCAACCAGACTGGATTTAATGCTTTATTTTGAGTTTGGTGACAGAGCATTAAGACTAACGGGTCGTCATAACTCAGCATAGGGCAGGGCACATTAAGAAAGCGTTAAGATAGGGCAACCAAAAGTGTCATTGTGCAAGGTTAAGTAACTGGCAGCCCTATTTTTGTCACTAGCAATCAATGCGCTTTAGCACTGGCTCTTTGCTTAAAGACCAACAGACAAATCACGATAAAAGCCAATAGCGCAGCCGATGCCCCAAAGCGGCTTAGATCCAAGCCACCGTGGTCTAAGGGTTTGTCCAAAAAGTCTCCCAACACAGCCCCCAAGGGTCGCGTGAGTACAAAGGCGCTCCAAAATAAGAGGGTTTTAGAGATCTTGGTAGTAAAGTGCGCCACGGCGATTAGAGCCAATAAGCTACCAAAGATAATAGCGCTGGTGGTGTACCCCATGCCTTTAGTGTCAGCGACCCAGTCGCCAAGCGCCGTACCTAGCGTCTGCGAAAACATGATGGTGGTCCAATAAAAGACCTCAGCGCGTGGACTGACAATACTGTCTACAGCGATGCTGCCCATGCTTTTGTGCCAGACAAACAAGCACAACCCTAGCAAAGCCACCAATAAGGCAGAGCCGCCTGCATAGCCGATGCCCATAGAGCGGGTAACAAAGTCAGCAATGGTGGTGCCAAGAGTAGTGGTGGCAATGATCGTGCCCCAATACAGCCATTTATTGAAACCACGGGCTTTGATTTGCGCCGCCACCGCTAGCGCGAATATCACAGCAAATATGCCGGTGCTGACCAGATAGCCTAAATTGAGGGACATGGATAGCGCATCACCAGCAGTCTCTCCTAAAGTCGTGGCCGCCACCTTGACTAGCCAAAATAATAGGGTGACTTCAGGCACCTTGGCGAGAGCGGCCTGCAGGGTGTTGTGCGCAGGAGATATAGGCTTAGGGTTATAGTCGCTATTATTGTTGCTACTACGATCGTGGTAGTTGATGGGCACCGTCATGGCCTGCTCCTTGATAAGTCACCGACAGATTGTCTGTGGGTATAGCTGCCAAAATAGCGATGGAGGCGTTAAGATTGCGTCAAGATTTGGCGCTATTTGCTATTTACAACAAAGGAGAAATGCTGACGATATAAAATCTTGATTTGGCTTGTGACCGTGGCTTATGAGCCAGTAGCGATAAGGGTATGGGTCGGCGCTAGTCTTAGTCCCAGTATCTTTAGCAGCTGAGGTTTGCTTACAGACACAAAAAAACCCCAAGTAAACTAATACATGGGGCGAAACTTGCTCATAACAAAAGAGCTATCAAGGAGGGTATAAAAATTGCTTTCGATGGATGTACTTCGTACTCGATAAAAAGTCCACCGCCGATTACAGCCGCTGCGCCGAGGACTACAATTCGCAGTCACATTAATATATGACGCCTTAATTGACGTGTGTGTTTAGGTCTCTTTTCAGGATAAACATGAAAGGTTGATCGTTACCGCGAATATCCATGGCGCCAATCACCACATCAGGGGTGACCATGCGGAAGACGTCGTTGATTGGTAGGCGATCGTAAATCATCGTCGCTGAGAGCACACCACGATACTCTGTCATCCTTAGTCGGGCTGCCGGTTCCTTAGTTTGGAGCGCGGTGCTACCCAACTTGAAGAGTAGGCTTGCGGCGTTAGTGTTGGCGATGCTAGGAGGATTATTAACCATTCCAATAGGTAGCATCGCTGGATTGATAGCGAAGAGCGTGCCATCTTTTTTAGTGAATACTAGAGGATCAACCTCTTCAGTACTACGAAATCGCTTTCCGTACCAATTGAAGCTTTCAAGCATACCGTCTAAGGGGTGGCCGGTCGCTATGCCGCTACCGCGCCAACTTCCTATCATGCTAGCGATAGGCACAGCCTCAAGGGAATCAAAAAACTCCAAAACTTGCTCGATTGTCGCTCCCTTAGATAGGGTATCCAGTTGGGCTTGTTGTTGCGTAAACATGATATCGTTCATAACGCGTTACTCTCTTTTAGGGGTATCTAAATGGGTTACCACAACCAACTTTTAACAACCTTGGTCACGGAATGGTCACCGTTTGCTGACTGAGCCATTGGTCACCGATTTTCTTATAATAGTTTATCTGCTAATAAATTCATATCAATGAGATAAGAGAGAGTGAGATACGTGTAGAGCGATAATAGACTTTCAGTATTAAAACCATATAAATCAATGTCTTAACAAATAATACAGACACAAAAAAACCCCAAGTAAACTAATACATGGGGCGAAACTTGCTCAGACTTAACGTCTAAATTCGTTTTAAATATGGCGCAGCGGACGGGACTCGAACCCGCGACCCCCGGCGTGACAGGCCGGTATTCTAACCAACTGAACTACCGCTGCTTAGGTCGTATTTAG
>Ga0098065_1000121_pt1 | contig 42473 bp, 23 predicted proteins | sample 25_taG_FD_75062 | JGI IMG/M metagenome (GOLD analysis project Ga0098065, IMG submission 75062) | Marine viral communities from Cariaco Basin, Caribbean Sea - 25_WHOI_OMZ | ecosystem: Environmental > Aquatic > Marine > Oceanic | place: Caribbean Sea: Cariaco Basin | collected 2014-11-08 | reverse complement strand
GGTAGAAGGTAAGATAGAATTAAGAAATCTTGACCAGCGAGTTAAGCCTGTTGGATCGACATAAACCATATCATTAGCGTGCATCTCAAACCGATTGGCCAGTGCCAAACTGGTTAATGACTGCATATCGGCATAATAGATATCGCTATAATTTAAGCCGGGATGGTCACGTACCACATAGATTTTGGCCGCATCTGCAGTATTTGAATTCAGGCCTTTTGACTCTCCTAACACATGGGCTAAGCTGAGTCCTTGCTCAGGAATCTCTAACGGCTTGACATCACCAAACTCGCCTAAAACATAGACCTTATTGCGATCGCGGCTATTGATATGAACCGCGTCACCATCTTGAAGGTAAATCTGGTTAGGAGCCACACCAATACTTTGTAAATCACGTAATCCCAATTGATAACGCTTGCCTTGGCGTATGAGTTCAATGCTATTCGAATCACCCGTCGCTAGCGTACCTCCTGCCATTGATATCGCGCCTACTAATGAGACTGGAGCATCAGTAATATTAAACTCACCTGGTTTTGGTACGGCGCCGTCAACAAAGAACTTTTTGCCACGATAATTGATTAAATTAACTTGAGGGTCTGGATACTTTAGATAGCGCTGTAGCTTTGCGCGTAGATTGGCAGTGAACTGAGGCACACTAAGCCCACGTGCTTGGATACGCCCAATAAGGGGAAACTGAATGTAGCCTTGCTGATCCACCACAAAACCTGAGGCACCGCCAGAGGCAGAGTTGATATCTGGATAACTGACTAGGGTAATACTAAGGACATCACTCGAAGTAATACGATACTCGCCCTGATTAGGACTAGAAGCCCGCAATAACTCAGCTATATTATTACGATTAATACTATTTGATGGACTACGATTGGTTATACCAATTCCGGCCTGAGAATAAGTAGTTGGCAAGGTAGCTAAAGTTAAAGGCTGAATATTAAACTGCATACCATTTTCAGCAATGAAAGCCCCTACCGGTGGTAACTCCCCTGCTTTAAGACCAGAGGTTACCGTACATCCTGAGAGTGCGCCTAGTAACAAGGTACCCATTAGCAGCGCTTGCCAAGATTTAGGAAGCATCACGTTAAAACCCATATATTTAATCCAAAAACTATCTGCAATACTATGATTATCATGGCTACCCAACTACGACTAGCTACAATATTAATATAAAACTATATGTATTTACATATCAATACTATAGCACAGTGCTAAAACAACTGACTACCATATAGTTTTAGGGAAACATGGATTATTGTAGGGGATTAAACTATTAAGTCAATTCATTAGCTTGAATTAAGTCAACTTATTAGATTAACGGTTACTCTTTAATTAAAAGTTAATATAAAAGCCCAAGCCTTTATTCCAAATAGTTAATGAATTAGCGTAAACCTAAGGCTTGTTAAAGATAAGCCCTAGGTTTAGATCTAAATCTCAATGCTAGTTATTATTAATGCTCGTCACCATTAATACATTCCTTAGAAAAATGCTTGAAGTTACCTACTTAATAATATCGTCTAAGGACAGTCACTTTTATAAAGGCAATTATTCAGTATTTGTCAGTTTAATTCGGCAGCAAGATATGTTTGCTCTTTTGGTAAGCCGCTAGTCCATCTTCTCCTAGCTCGCGACCAATCCCACTTTGCTTAAAGCCACCCCAACCCGCCTGCGGTAAGACGATTTGTTGCTCGTTAATCCAGATATGCCCGGCTCTCACCCGAGAGGCGACGGCTAAAGCTTGGGTTTCATCGGCACTGACTACGGTTGCCGCTAGTGCATAATCGCTAGCATTAGCTAGTTGAATGGCTTGCGCATCATCGGCAAAAGTCGCTGTGACCAATACGGGACCAAACACTTCTTCTTGCCATAAACGACTGTCGGTAAGAACATCGGTATAAATAGTCGGTACCGCAAAATAGCCTTCTTTAAAGCCATGAAGCTCTGAGCTAATGCCGCCGGTTAGACAGTCCAACTGCTCTTCAGCCGCGATAGCAAAGTATTTATGGACTTGGCGTAATTGCGCTGCACTGACTAGCGGGCCCATTTGGGTCTCGCCAGCAAACCCTTCACCGATCACCAACTGTTCGGTCATGGCTTTAAGAGCTTGGTATAACGGTTGCGCAATAGCTTGATGCACTAACAGGCGGGACGTCGCTGAGCAAATCTGGCCGGCATTAGCAAAAATCCCACCGATAATTAATTCACAAGCGGCATTAATATCGGCATCCTCACGTACGATAATCGCCGACTTACCACCTAGCTCTAAGCTGATATCTTTCGCACTCGTTGCCGCCTGCGCCATAACCTTTTCACCGACCGCATTACTGCCGGTAAAAGACACCTTATCAATGAGCGGATGGCTGGTCATTGCCGCACCGACTTCAGCCGCGCCCGGTAAAATATTGACCACACCTTTGGGCAGATTAATAGTACTAAGAATATTACCTAGCAGCAGTTCTGGGATCAGCGTGACCTCAGACGGCTTTAATAGAACGGTACAGCCTGCGGCTAATGCCGGGGCTAGTTTCCACGCCGTCGTCACCATAGGAAAATTCCACGGAACGATTAAGGCACAGACCCCTACAGGCTCTAAATATTTATACAGACGAATACCGGGTTCATTGGTCGCCACTACCGTTTGGGTAGGTTGTGCGGCGGCTAGCTCGGCGTAATAGCGATAGCAAGCAATAGCATCCCCGACATCAATCTCCGCCTCGGCGATAGGTTTGCCATTATTAAAGACAGACAGCCCCACCAATTTCGCAAACTGCGCTTCCATACTATCCGCGATAGCATTGAGATAATCGGCTCGCTCCGCACCCGTAGTTTGTGACCAGGTAGCAAACGCCTTATTAGCAGCAATGGCAGCTTGATCGACCTGAGCAGCGGTACAAAGTTGCGTTTGGGCAATAACTTCGCCGTTGCTAGGGTCATATAAGTTATGCGCGTTATTTGCAGCAGTCGCATTAGTATCGGTGGCGCCGGCAAGCGTGATCCATTCGCCATCAATAAAGGCCGCATTTAAGCACACTTCTTCTTGCATGACTTGTTGGATGCGCTCACGCGTTAGCAACTCAGTATGGTTTGATAATATGGCAGACATAAATCCCCTTCTTGCGGCTAAAATATTGGGTTAGTAAAACTTTGCATGAATAAGTATTAACGGCATCAGCACTTAGCAAACCGTATTTATCACAGTTTTCATTACACTAATTAGCGCCCTATTGGTCATAGCTACCCACATACAACCCCCTGACTCAAAAGCTACTTTGAATCAAGCGAATCGAATTTAAGAGGTTGTGTGGTTATTAATAGGGCCGATACAGCTAATATGGACTTTATTGACAATGGCATTAATAAAGTAGGTGCGCTACCGAAGTAATAATGACTAAGCTAATCAAGGTACGCAAAATAAAGATAATGAACAGCTCTAGAATATTTAGTTTGATATTCGACTTTAATAGCAGTGCACCCACTTCAGACATATAGACAATCTGAGTGATGGAAGCCGCGCCGACGATAAAGCGAGTCATCTCACTCTCGATACCTTTACCCACCAAGGCTGGTAGATACATATCCGCGAAACCCATGAGCATGGCTGGTGCTGCCGCCGCTGCTTCTGGAATCTGTAGCAACTCGAGTACGGGTACTAATGGCGCTGATAGCCAGTTAAATACCGAGGTATATTCTGATAAGCCCAGACCGATGGTACCGATAGCGATGACTACAGGGATTAGACCGAAGTAAATATCGAATAAATTGACGAAACTATTTTTGAAAACTTGACTTAAACTCGGCATAGAATAAGCGCGAGTCACAGCACGGTTTAGCGCCCATTGATGCGTGCTATATTCGCTAGGAATACGCTCGTTAAGCATGCTCTTACCCGAATGATAAGTCTCTGGCTTTAACGATAAAGGCGGGATACGCGGCATAATAATCGCAGCGACAAACCCGGTTAATGCAATCGTTAGGTAGAAAAATACAAAGTTATTATCAACGCCAATCGTCTTGGCAACCACATAAGTAAAGGCAATCGAAGTGACCGAAAACGTCGTGGCAATAACGGAAGCTTCACGCAAGTTATAGAAGCTTTTATCGTACTGCTGCATGGTAACGAGCAAGCCGATAGACGCTGCGCCAAACCAAGAGGACATCGCATCGACCGCCGAACGACCCGGCAATTTAAACAGTTTGACGAATACTTTGCGCACGAGCGTACCCATATATTCCATCAGACCGAAATCGGTTAGGAATGGTAGGGTCAAAATAGCAAAGAAAAATAATGGAATAAGAATAGGGATAAGGTCTTGGTAGATGACCCCGCCAGTATTGCGGTTGATAATAAACTCAGGGCCTACCTGTAAGTAAATCATCCAGATAAATACGGCACCTAACAGCCTGATGATGAGCCACGGCCATTCGACATCAAACATACTTTTTAGGCCGGGCTTAGTGCTTAGATCTGGCTTTAATAATTTGACCGCTAATGCTCCTAAAAAGGAGACAGTGACCATAGCGAGCGACACATAAAATACGGTCTCGCCTAGCGCGGCCTGTAGGGTATCGGTCAATACACCCAGTAAGATAGTGACTTTGCCATCCCATTGAAAAGGAATGATAAATAAAGCCACCCCTAGGGCAGAAAATAAAATAAATTTCCATAATGACGAGCGCCATTGTGCCCCTTCAGGAGCTTGTATCTCTCCCTCCCCCGCATCCAACAAGGGCTCTTGCGACTTGTCTAGATAATTGCTCATTGGTATCCTCCATGAAACGCTATTAGCGCCAATTTTTCAATTTAGCGGTCTGACCTATCCCTGGATTGATCGAATTGGTCGGATCCAACTGCTGATAAAACTCTTTTAGTGCGGGCTTTGCTGGGTAAACATGTCCCACGTTGTGCTCAGCGGGGTACTCCACTTTACGCTGCTCATAAAAGGCCAGTAACTCATCCTTGACTTGCCCTTCATCTGCTGTAAGTGCTAGCAAATAATCTTGGTGCATGACATGACAAAAGAAATGCCCCAAATAAAACGTTTTTTTAACCTGCTGTTGTAAAGCTGGGGGCAATTGCTCGTCCCAATCTACGGCGTTACGAGGTAAAGCAATATCGGTAGAGATCAATGCGCCATACTCTGCTGAATGCAAATTATGATAGCGAAACATAGCTGCGGTAGCCGCACTGCGAAACACTAGTAATTGTTCCGACTCCTCTCCAGTACAGCAGTGTAGCTGGCAAGGATACTGCTGGGTGTGCGCCCGTAAATAAGTGGCTGCAGGGGCAATATTGTCATCGGCTACTTTGATAATTAAATGGTAGCTATAGGCCATAGCTTGCTTAGCCAAAGCCTTAGGTAGCGCCGCTGGCATGAGCATAGAGGCGCACTGTAATAGTCGATCGGGCAATGAGTCGGGCAAACGCCATTTACTCAAATAATAGCCAATCCGCGACTGCAAGCGGTATAAAGTGCCAATGCGCTCGGCGGGCAGTTTGCGCATACTCAAACAAGTATCACGCCCGTATTGCAAAGTAATCTCGTTATAGGTTTGGTGCATATACTCAGCAAGGATGGGCAGCGGCAACTCACTTTGTAGCCAGTTGCGACGTAGGGCGGTAAGCGCTTCCGCATCATTGCTCGATAAATAAAACGTCTGTTCTTGCTGCGCTTTCGGAAAGGTCGCTACCCGTACAGCAAACACTATCAACCTGCCCGCGGATCCTGAAGCTTCAAACAGACCACTGGCATCGTTATTAAAACGCGCTGGGGTATCCGCTGCACAATCACGCACCTTATCTTGGTATTGCGTATTAGCAGTTGCCCTATCGCCGCCAGTCTCGATCTGCTCGGGACCAAACATCCCCTGTTGCAAACGGCTTAGTATCTCTTCTGGGGTATCGCCAAGGTCTACACCTAAGTTATTAATCAGCTCAAAATTACCGCTAGCTGTACGTTGGGCAAATAAAGCCATTTCTGTATAAGCGGGACCACGCTGCACCAACATACCGCCCGAATTATTACAAATACCGCCAATCACCGAGGCGCCTACACAACTTGAGCCTAATACCGAGTGCGGTTCACGTTGTAAAGGGGCGAGAGTAGTTTCCAACTGTTGCAAGGTCGCTGCCGGTAAGGCAATCACCTCACGCCCCTCATCGATGACATGCACGCCTGCCAATTGCTGCATTGAGATCACTACTACGGCGCGGTCATAATCGCCATAGGGCGTCGAACCTCCGGTCAATCCGGTATTCGCCGCTTGCGCAATGATAATCACATCGGCCTGCGCACATAGGGTCAGCACTTGCCATAAAGCCCATAAGGTCTTGGGAATCACTACGGCAATAACGTTGGACGGTACTGCACTACTTACGATGCCATTGATATAAGCTTGTTGCTGACTGGGTGTCGTCAGTACTTGCGCTGCGCCAACCACTTTTTGCAACTCATTAAGCAAATTAGCTGAGGTATTAGAATGACTCATTAGCTATTACCTCCCTGTATTTGCTTAGCTGGTTGTTAGCGAAATGCTTAGCTGCTTATTATTCAATTCTGACCTACTAAATCAGTACCTAGTTAACCAATCACCTTGATTAACTAGGCTTAGTTAAAATATTGAAACGATTTACCCATCTCGGTCAGGAAGTCATCGGCTTCATCCACTTCATAAATGAAAGGTTGGCGGCCGTTGACATCCTCCGCTAATGCCGATAATAACTGCTGCTCTGAAGTTATACGACGATAGCCTGCGCCAAATCCTGCAGACAGTGCTTCGAAGTTTGGCGTTTTAATATTGACACCAATCTCAGGTAAGCCACGCTCTTGCATATAAAGGCGGATTTCCCCGTAGCCTTGGTTATTCCACAGCAATATGATTAACGGTAACTCCAGCTCAGCGGCACAAATCAGTTCAGCTATAGTGAATTGAATACCGCCATCGCCCATTAAGCTAATCACCGGATAGTCCGTTGCAACTTTTGCGCCAATAGCTGCGGGCAGACCGTAGCCCAATGTGCCAAATCCGGTAGAAGAGTTAAACCATTTACGCGTTGTTAGGGCTTCAAAGCCATGGTTACCACAGTAAACGGGCTGGGTAGAGTCGCCTACGATAACCACATCGGCGACATTATCGCGGATGCACTTAAGGAGGGCATTGGCTCCAGCAAAGCTGGCAGGCATATCGGCAATAAGTTGTTCTTTGACTTGACTGACGCATTGGGCCGCTTGATGGTCTAATGGTTTGTTATCTGCTGCTAGCTGGGTTAGACGCTCACATAAACCTGAGATCGCCATTTGTGCATCGCCCAAAATAGCGACATCTGCTCTAAAGGGGCGCTGCAATTGTGGGGTATCACAATCGATACGGATGAGCGTACCGTTAATTTTAAAGCCACCATCAAAAACAATATCGTAATCGGTCTCGCCCAATTCTGTACCAATGGCTAGCACCACATCGGCATTAGCGATAAGCTCACGACCAGCAGGTAACGATTGATTGCTGCCTAGGCTTAAAGGATGTGCGGGCGGTAATAAGCCTTTGGCATTAATAGTCAAAAAGGTGGGCGCATCGAGCAGCTCGGCCAAACGCTGGGCATCACTATCGACGGCTACGCAACCGCCACCGTAAAGAAGCACTGGATTTTTGGCGGTCATTAAATGGTCAATAGCAGCATCGAGTTGCGCCGGATTAGGAGAGGGCATGGCCGCTAGCGATGTTGTAGAAGAGGCGACGTTTGCGGGTGGACGCGCGACATGGCTGGCATCCGCAGTAATGACATCGATAGGCAGCTGGATATGGACTGGACCTGGGCGCGCGCCTTTGAATAACGCGAAGGCTTCAGCAATGACTTTAGGTAAAACTTCGGGTTGCCAAACAGTTTTGCTGGATAGCGCTACTTTACTAACCAAGCCTTGTTGATCATGCAACTCATGTAAGTGCCCTTCCCCACTGCCAGTATCCGCTACTTTATTCACGCTAGAAATCACTAGCATAGGAATAGAATCAGCCGCTGCTTGTGCCATAGCGGTCAGGATATTAGTCATCCCAGGACCGGTAATGATAAAACAGACTGCTATTTTGCCTGAAGCGCGGTAATAGCCATCCGCCATAAAGCCCGCCCCTTGCTCATGGCGTGGCGTAATATGACGAATATTGGTGTTGGGCAAACCGCGATAGAGCTCGACCGTATGCACCCCAGGGATTCCAAACACAGTCTCTACCCCGTAGTACTCTAGCCACTGAACTAGGAGTTCACCACAAGTTAAAGAAGCTTGACTCTGGAGAGGTTGGGCTGACGTTGCCATAAATCATCCTTGAAAATAAACGACTTTTAAAGGGAGAATAAACCGTTGCTAGTCTTTAGCGATTCGGTTTAGCACTCTATAAAACTTTAAAAATCAAAAGTAGAGAATTAATTCTAAATTATTATTTTTACGCTGAGGTTATTCGATTAACGCTGTTAGGTCGACACTTAATAACCAGGCGTTTAATAAATAAACGCTTAATAAACAGGCGCTTAGTACATAAACACTGAATGAATCGACCCTAGTGAGCGGGCTTTTATTAATTAACCATTACTCACTAGCGCTTAGTCAACCAACTATTAATAGATAGCTTTGACATTCTCGTCATAGCGTACGCCTGGCAAGATGCACAGCATTTCAAACAGCAAGTTAGCGGCTAGTACTGAGGTATTACCAAACGGATCATAAGGAGGCGATACTTCAACCAAGTCACAGCCGACGACGTCTAGGCCGCGCATACCACGAATGATTTCAATACCTTGCGTTGAAGTCAGGCCACCAATCTCAGCCGTACCCGTACCTGGAGCAAAGGCAGGATCAATCCCATCGATATCAAAGCTTAAATAAACGGGACCAGGGCCCACTTTTTCTCTGACTTCGGCCATTAAAGGCGCGAGTGATTTATACCAACACTCTTCAGCCGGAACGACTCGGAAACCTTGCTGGGTTGACCAATCGAACTCTTCAGCACTATAACCGGTGCCACGTAGACCAATCTGTACCACGCGGTTGCCATCCAATAAGTTTTCTTCAACGGCGCGGCGGAATGGGGTGCCATGCGCGATTTGCTCACCAAACATCTCATCATTGATATCAGCATGAGCGTCGATATGCACCATACCTACTGGACCGTGTTTTTTGGCTAAGGCACGCAAAATGGGCAGCGCAATCGTGTGATCGCCACCTAGCGTCAACGGAATAGCACCGTGACTTAGAATTTTTTCAGAATAGAATTTTTCAATGATATCAACACTTTTCAATAGGTTAAAAGTGTTAATAGGCACATCGCCAATATCTGCCACTTGCAAAGATTCAAACGGAGCTGCACGGGTTGCGACGTTATAAGGACGAATCATGCGGGACTCATCACGAATCTGTCTAGGCCCTAATCTTGCGCCACTGCGATTGGACGCGCCGATATCCATTGGCACGCCAACGAAGGCAGCATCTAGCCCTTGCGCATCCGCTTGGGTAGGCAAGCGCATCATTGAGGCAAAGCCGCCAAATCTTGGCATCTCATTGCCACTTAAAGGTTGATTAAATTTCATGGGTTACTTCCTTATGACCGGTGTCAAAATGAATAATCTTTTTGAATAGCTTAACCTTACCTAAATATTAGGGGGCAAGCCATGCTAATATTCGAAAGTAAACTTCTATAAATTCGTAGTATTACCACTAAACCATGCATAATCACGAAGTAAAGTAACAAAAATGAATAGGCAAACTCTATAGTTATGGACGTTTAAAAGGTTGTATGGTGAAAAATAGGTATAGCTAATCTGCTAAAAATACAGGGAAAAAACATGCTAAATCAATTAACTAAAATAGATATAAAAACTATAAATAGCTTTATTGCCATCGTTGAATGTCAGGGGGTGACAGCTGCCGAAGATAGACTAAACTTGTCGGCCTCTGTCATCAGCGGCCACCTCTCGCATTTAGAGGATGTGTTGGGTATGGTGCTTTGCCATCGGGGCCGTGGCGGATTTCAACTAACGGATGATGGTATCGCAGTCTATGAAGCTTGCTTGGGCTTTCAAGAGTCGGTCGCCAACTTCCAACACCAATTGCACTATATTCGCCAATTAGATTCAGTGCGGGGCGGCCATATACGACTGGGCTTATCGGATCAGTTGCCCGAGTTTTTTTATGAGGCATTGCGGCTATGTCTGGCAAAAAGCTATAGCGATAATCCATTGATTCATTTCTCTATTGATGTGCAAAGCCCTGAGGATATGCTAGAAATTCTCCTGAATAATGAGTGTGATATTGGGGTAGGTTATTTTAGTAGCTTCCCACCGTCCCTAAAGTTTCAAACGGCTTTTATCGAACGGCAAGTCGTCTGTTGTGGTAGCGAGCATCCTTTATTTCATCATACGGGCGAGCTGACTTTTGAGATATTGGAGCAAGACTATGCTTGGATTAAACGCGGCTATTCGGTGGTGCATAATCGCAATCATATCCAACCGAAGTCATTGACGGCGACGACTTATCATATGGAGGCTACGGCAAGAATCATCTTAGCCGGTCACCATATTGGCTACCTCCCCTACGATTTGGCGAAACGCTATGAGCAAGCTGGTCTGATGCGGATTTTACTATTGGATGAGCTGAGCTATGAGGTGCAGCACTATTGGGCTTATCGGCCTAATATGAGTAAGCCCGTTGAGGGTTTTTTGACTGAGATGGTGGGTCGTTTGGCTGGTTTGGAGACTTGATAGAAAGTTTTTCTCCATAAAAAAACGCCCCCTACTTTGGGAGCGTTTTTTAAGGATAAAGTGTGAATCGTTAAAGGACAGTAAGATCGGTATCAATATAAATCTTATAGGTGCCACTAGTATCTGGGGTACTTTGACTGCCAGTGTAGACATACATATCGTATCCAGACTGGTCTGAAGTTTGTTTTGTCCAGAAGGTATCATTCTTGTTCAAAATGGCATCATCATCAATATAGCCACCGTCTCTTCCTTTATTACCATTGGACCCTAAATCAACGGTTCCTGAACTGCCATCCACAAAGACTTCACTTGTACCTGCAACCATTAAGTCATTATAGGTTATATTCAGCTCACCCTTGGTGTTGCCAATGTTGAAACGTTCAAACCCTCTAGTATCATCTACATAAATCTGCTGGTTGCTACCAGTGAAGTTGAAAGTGTCGATGCCTGCTCCGCCAATGATAACACCGCTGATATCTCCACCTTTATAGTTAACAGTATCATTACCATCACCCATATTAATCGTGCCACCATCTATATTACCTGAAACATTAAGAGTGTCTTTTCCCTCTCCCATGTCGATAGCGCCACCATTTATAGTACCGAAAACGTTAAAAATATCATCACCAGATTCCGCATTAATATTACCTTTTTTCAATATCCCATATAGGTTAATAGTGTCATCACCTGTTCCCATATTAGCAGTTGGCGCATTTGAATTGTTTAATCCAGCACCCATGGTAACGTTGTTATTGTTAACCCCACCGATATTAAATTGGTCATCACCCGCTCCAAAATTGAATATACCCCCATCATTAATATCTCCATCAGCAAACAACTTATCATTGCCAGCGCCCAAATCTATTAAATTGTAGTCGCCATCAATCTTGGCCGTCCGAACCGTATCGTTACCGTTACCCATAAAGATATTTAACTGATGCTGAAACTCTGTAATTTCTCCATTTAGTAGACCATCTACCACTAATAAATCATTACCATCACCCATATCAATAGTAATTGGCCCAGATGCACCATCTATAATCGAAGATGCATCAGCGTCAACTTGGGTTCTGATATATAGTCTATCATCCCCAGCAAAGGTTTTAATCTCTACAGGATCAGTTGATTTGCGACCATTACCTTGGACCTTACCATCACCTATAGAAGTAAATTTGCTGCCATTATAGTTGACACCAATATAAATATAATCATTAATATCGGCATTATCTGTAGTAAGAAACGGCGAAGTCGCAGTTCCTTGTGTTTTTCCTGATACAGATGTTGGACCCACTATATTCGTCATATCTACTTCTAAATGCTCTAAATATTTAGCTTGAATAATAGGCACGTTAGAGGTATTGCCTTTAAGGGGCGCTCCTGACTCCGATACATCAAAGACAGTGACCGGTGTGATTGTAGACTTGATAGTAGGAGTCTGTGCACGGAAACGCCCATTTTCATCGGCAGTAGCCGTAGCAAATACTGTACCGTCTGCCAATCTTATTTCGACAATACTCCCAGGCTGAGCAATACCTTCAATAAATGTCCCTTCTGGAATACCATCCGTAATGGCATAAGTATCACTGACGACAGACTTAATTAAGTTAACCTCATCTATGAAGCCAATATCAGTAATAATGGGAGCTTTCTTAATTGTTAGGGTGGCGCTACTACTTTGATCACCATCACTCATGGTGTAATTCAATACCGGCATTAATCCAGCAGTGCCTTCTTCAGGGTTTACACTATATGAGCCATCAGCGTTTAGCGTGATTGTCCCTATTGTTGCCCCTTTAGCATTGGTCAGTGTAGTCTGAGTCCCTAACGTTAGGTTATCAGCGACGCCGTCTCCATCAATATCAATCTTAGCTGAAGTCACTCGTAGATCTGACGCTGGATTATCAATATCAGTGTCATTTGCTAACACATTACCCGTGGCTGTCTGATTAAACTGAACTGTCACTTTATCATTGACAGCTACAGGAGCGTCATTCGTACCATTGATGGTCACGGTAACTTGACCTGTGCCAGTTCCATCTTTACTGACGACATTGAAGCTTTCGGTTAAGGAGGCACCATTTGGTAAGGCTTGAACCGCAGCATTGCTATTGTTCAAGTTATATGTCCAGTTGCCTGCCGTATCCACACTGAAGGTACCGTATGTGCCGGAAGTATTAGTCTGGGCAATCGCTTGCGCTTCACCAGTATCAACATCATTAACAGTGACTTTGCCAGTGGCAGCCAGAGTCGTGTCTTCTTTGACAGTACCTGCACCGTTAGTAACTGTCGCAACGTCGTTTACTGGATTTACAGTGATATATACTGTTGCTGTATCAGTTTTGCCGCCGATATCACGGACAGTATAAGAGATAGTAGTATCACCATTGAAATTGGCAGTTGGCGTGAAATTCAATGTCCCATCATCATTAATGACTACTGTACCATTAGCGCTAGTGGCTGAGGTCACAGTTAATACATCACCAACATCTTCATCTTTATCATTTCCAAGCACATCTATATTTACGACTGTTTCATCTTCATTTACGGTGACGACAGGCGATGCAACACTACCATCATCTACAGCCGTAGGCGCCTCATTGACATTAGTAACTGCAACACTGACGGTATCGCTACTGCTATTACCAGCACCATCAGTAGCTTGAATAGTCAATTCAAACACGTTACTTCCCAGCTCAAAGTTGTTTGCCTCTGCTTGTTGTCCAGCAGCGGTCAAAGTAATTAAGCCTTCGTTATTAATAGCAAAGTAGCCTAAATCGTTACCAGCGATAATACTGTACATCACTGCCTTACTATCATTAGCTACTACATTACCTATTTCATAACCTATCTCTTGGTTCTCACCATAGTCAAAGGTTTGATTAGGAGAGATAGTGGGTCCACTAATATCCACTGTAATCGCACCAGTAGCCGTGGTTGACGTGTTGCCCGCAGCATCCACGGTAGTGACCGTCACTTCGCTGTACTCACCTTCTGGCAAGACATAGTTGCCATCGACATCTGCAGTGATGGCAACAGGGTCTGAGCCATCTGCTGGAGTAGCAACCACGCTCTGAACTGCCTCACCTTGGGTATCAATAACTAAGGTGCCATCATTGGTAATGCCGTCAGTGGTATTCGTGCCACTGTCAATGACTAAGCCAATGCTTGGCGCATCAGGCGCTGTCGTATCAACCTTGATTGCACCGGTGTCTGCAGTGTTGGTATTGCCCGCCACATCCACTGTGGTGACCGTCACTTTAGTGTACTCACCTTCTGGTAAGACATAATTGCCATCTACATCTGCAGTGATGGTGATAGGGTCTGAGTCATCTGCTGGAGTAGCGACCACGCTCTGAACTGTCTCACCTTTGGCATCAATCGCTAAGGTACCATCATTGGTAATGCCGTCAGTTGCATTGGTACCCGTGTCATTGGTTAAGCCAATGCTTGGCGCATCAGGAGCTTCGATATCACCATCACGTAAGCTGGTCGCGCTACCAGTGGCTTTATTAGCAAACTGATCTTTACCAGTGCTGGTCACGGTAGAACCATCTTTAACCGCGTCAGCTAGGATTGTGACCACACCATTAGCATCAATGGTAGCAACACTCACGTCTGGCACTAAGCCCGTCGCATCATCAACCAAGCTCCACGTGCCATCCGCCGCTTTAGTCGCGGTTAGAGTGACTGGGGCATCATCTTCATTGGTGAAGCTGATCGCCTGCTCAATGTTGTCAGTGCCTGGGGTTGACGACACGCTGCCGTCATTGCCCGCCTCAAGTAGGGGGACATAAGCAGTAGTATCACCCGTTACAACGGTTGGCTCTGAAGTATTGCCCTTAGCATCCGTGGCGGTCACATCAACTTTCTGATCGTCTGCTAACGCTGGAGTGACTTCAATGCTGTAATCGCCCTTTTCATCAGCAGTGGTACTACCAATGACCTTGCCATCAGCATCAACGATATCAACCGTGGTACCTGGCTCAGCATTACCTTTAATTGTGGTGCTGTCAGGCGTACCATCACCGTCAGTATCGGTGTTCGTAACGCTGTCAACGATAGGAGCGTTAGGCGCAGTGGTATCACCCGTCACAACCGTTGGCTCTGAGGTGTTGCCAGCCTTGTCAGTTGCCGTAACGTTATAGTCTTTACTGTCTGTTAGCGCAGGTGTGACTGTCAACTCGTAGTTGCCTTTATCATCCGCAACTACAGTAGTATCCGTTTTACCATCACCATCGGTATCAATACCAACCGTACTACCCGCTTCCGCTTTACCTTTAATAGTGGTGCTGTCAGGCGTGTCTTTACCGTCAGTGTAGTTGTTAGTAATGTCGTCAACGATTGGAGCGGTAGGCGCCGTAGTGTCACGTACTCCTACGCCTTCAGTTAATGCTGGAGATTCGTTGCCTGCTGGATCTTTGATAGTAGCAGTAACTTTAAGCTCTTGCCCTTCAGTTGGCGCAGGTACTTTCACCGTAACTTCATTAGCAGTGATGTCCGCTTGCGTTAATTCCTGCTCAACTCCATTTACAATGACGGTGTCACCCGCTACTGCATCTTCTGGTAGACCAACAATCACCGCGACCTTACCCGCAGCATCAATCTCATCTTCAGTAATGAACGCATCGCCATTACCCACAGTAATGTCTGTTGGGGCACTAGGAGCAGTAGTATCAGGAGCAACTACTTGAGCTTCTTCACCATCATTAGTAGTAGCAGTAATCTCGCCACCATTGATTTGCGCAGGAGCAAGGGTAATTTTGACGCTACCATCAGTACCTACTGTACCTTTACCAATCACACTGCCATCAGCTGCAGTGATTTCTACTTCAGCACCTGGCGTACCTTTGCTGACCGTGACGCTGCTGCCATCTTCGGCAACTTCTACCGTTAAGTCATTTTTATTATTGGCATTAACTGTAGTTGGCGCACTCGCATTACCCGAATTATCTGTCGCAGTAGCGGTAATGATTTCACCGTTTACTAATGGGTTTGCGCTAGTATTCACCACGAACTTACCATTAGCGTCCGCAATCACCGTGTAGTCAGGTTTGCCATCGCCATTGGTATCAATAGTGACTTTGGAGTTAGGCTCAGCCGTACCTGTCAGTTGCGTGCCGTCCGTATTGACTTGCAGTTTCGGAGCATCAGGTGCTGTTGAGTCTGTCGCTATTACGGTCGTCGGCTGACTTACGTTACCAGCCTTATCTGTCGCCGTCGCTGCAACTTTTTCTCCGTCAACTAAAGGCTTCGCGCTAGTATCCACCACGAATTTACCATTGGCATCGGCCGTTACCGTATAGTCAGGCTTACCATTGCCATTAGTATCAATACTAACTTTTGCGTTAGATTCTGTAATGCCACTGATTTGCTTACCGTCTTTACTGACTGTAATCACTGGTGCATCAGGAGCAGTTGTGTCGCCGTTTTGAGTAGTAGTAGCATCATTTCCTGCCGCATCTTTAGCAGTAGCAATGACATCTTTACTAGTATCGACTAACTCTGCAGGAATTTTTATCTCACCAGTAGTAGCATCAACGGTTACGCCTGTAGGCAATTTACCCACTGGTGACCATTTATCCGTAACTGGGTCCTTAGTCGCTTCAATCTGCTGTGGTTTACCTTGCTCATCAATATAATCGACAGTCAGGTCAGCCGTATCATCTTTTGCAGGTTTTACAGTTACTGCACCTTCTTTATCCGCGGTGACTGCTGGGGCTGCAGGATCCGTATTATCGCCAGTTTCTGTGGCAGTCGCTTGGTTACCCGCTGGATCTTTGGCAGTAGCTGTCACATCTTCACGACCATCCACTTGGGCGGCAGGAAGCTTTACTGTACCTGTAGCAGCATCAACCGTTACGTCTGTAGGTAAGGTGCCTACTGGTGACCATTTACCGGTTTCAGCATCTTTAGTAGTCTCGATATTTTGGGTAGTGCCATTTTTATCAACATAACTCACCGTTAAATCAGCCGTATCATCATCGGCAGGCGTCACACTAATAGTGCCATCTTTAGCCGTCTCGATTACTGGATTAGCTGGGTCATTTTTATCGCCACCTTGGACTGCAGCAGCATTGTTACCCGCAGGGTCTTTAGAGTTTGCGATGATATCTTCACGCGTATCTACTTGATCCTTAGGCAGGGTCACCTCTCCTGTTTCAGGATTTACCGTGACGCCTTCTGGCAACTCATCAACAGGCAACCATTTGCCCGTTTCTGGGTCTTTAGTCGTTTCAACTTTTTGCTCATTACCGTCTTTATCGGTGTACTCAATGGTCAAGTCAGAAGTATCGTCTTCTGCCGGTTTTACGCTAATGACACCACTATTATCAGCTTCAATTACTGGGCTTGCTGGATCCGTATTATCGCCATTTTCAGTGACAATAGCGTCGTTACCCGCAGCGTCTTTGGCAGAGGCCTTCACATCTTCACGACCATCGACTTGCTCTGCAGCAATGGTGACCTCACCTGTCGTCGGATTGACAGTCACACCCGCTGGCAGCTCACCCACTGGTGACCACTTATCTGTGACGGGATCTTTAGTCGTCTCAACTTTTTGTGCCTTGCCGTCTTTATCAGTGTAATCAACGGTCAAGTCAGCCGTGTCATCATCGGCAGGAGTCACACTGACCGAGCCATCTTTACCCACTACAATGATAGGCTGCTCAGGATCCGTATTATCGCCACCTTCTGTGACAGTAGCGGTATTACCCGCTGGATCTTTCGCCGTTGCTTGCACATCTTCACGACCATCGACTTGCTCGGCAGCAATAATGACTTCACCCGTAGCCGGATTAACAGTCACACCCGCTGGCAACTCACCCACTGGCGACCACTTGTCTGTGACAGGATCTTTAGTCGTCTCAACCTTTTGTGCCTTGCCATCTTTATCGGTGTAATCAACCGTCAAGCCAGATGTATCATCATCGGCAGGAGTGACACTGACTGAACCATCATTACCCACGTCAATAGTTGGTTTTTCTGGATCCGTATTGTCAATAGTAGCTTCTAAGTTAGCTGTCGCATCATTACCGGCAGGGTCTTTAGCCGTTGCGGTTACATCGTTGGTTCTATCGACTTGACCCGCAGCAATAATGACTTCACCAGTCTCTGGATTAACGCTGACACCTGCAGGCAATTTGCCCACTGGCGACCATTTACCCGTTACTGGGTCTTTGGTAGCTTCGACTTGTTGTGGTTTGCCCTGAGCGTCGATGTACTCTACTGTGAGATCTGAAGTATCATCAGCCGCTGGTGTTACCGTTACAGAGCCGTCATCACCAGCAGTAATTGTAGGATTGGCAGGATCTGTCTTATCGCCATTCTCGGTGACTTTAGCTGTATTTCCTGCAGGGTCTTTTGCCGTCGCTTTGATGTCTTCTCGACCATCAACTTTTCCGGTAGGAATAATCACTTCACCCGTAGCCGGATCGACAGTCACGCCTGTAGGTAAGTCACCTACTGCTGACCACTTGCCCGTCTCAGCGTCTTTAGTCGTTTCAATGGTTTGTTTATTGCCATCTTTATCCGTGTACTCGACCGTTAAATCAGACGTATCTTTATCATCGGCAGGCGTCACACTTACTGTGCCATCATCACCGGTAGCGATAGTCGGTTTTTGTGGATCCGTTTTGTCACCGCCTTCAGTAGCTGTCGCTTCGTTGCCCGCAGGGGTTGTGACAGTCGCAGAGACATCTTCACGGTTGTCTATTTGATTGCCTGGAATGGTTACTGCACCAGTATTAGTATCCACTGTGACACCAGGTGGCAATTCGCCTACAACTTCCCATTTACCCGTCTCTGGGTCTTTAGTCACTTCTACTTTCTGCTCATTACCCTCTTTATCGGTATAGTCGACGGTTAAATCTGACGTTTTGTCATCTGCTGGAGTGACGACGACAGAGCCATCATCGCCCTTATCAATCTTTGGGGTTTTTGGATCCGTTTTATCGCCATTTTGGTTGGCTGTAGCATCGTTACCCGCTGCATCTTTTGCGGTCGCGGTCACGTCTTCGCGGGTATCGACGTTTTCTGCTGGAATCGTGACTTTACCCGTGGTTGGATCAACGGTCACGCCTGCAGGCAATTCGCCCACAGGTGACCATTCGTTAGTTACAGGATCTTTAGTAATTTCAACTTTCTGTGCTTTACCATCTTTATCGGTATAGTCAACCGTTAGGTCAGTTGTATCTTTATCGTCCGCTGGAGTGACACTGACTGAGCCATCTTTACCTACTTCTATAGCAGGGGCTTGTGGGTCTGTATTATCCCCATTTTCGGTAACCGTAGAGCTATTACCAGCCGGGTCTTTTGCTGTCGCCGTGATATCTTTACTGCCATCCACCTGGCCAGCAGGAATAGTGACTGCGCCCGTTTCTGGATTTACAGTGACGCCGGCAGGTAGCTCGCCCACTGGAGACCATTCTCCGGTTACCGGATCTTTAGTAACTTCAACTTTCTGTGCTGTACCGTTGTTATCCGTATAGTCAACGGTTAAGTCAGAAGTATCATCATCGGCAGGAGTGACACTGACTGAGCCATCATTACCCACATCAATAGTTGGTTTTTCTGGATCAGTATTATCAATAGCAGGCTCAAGATTTGATACGGCATTGTTACCGGCAGGGTCTTTAGCCGTTGCGGTAACATCGTTAGTTCTGTCGACTTGACCCGCAGCAATAATGACTTCACCAGTATCTGGATTAACGCTGACACCTGCAGGCAATTTTCCCACTGGTGACCATTTGCCAGTCTCTGGGTTTTTGGTAGTCTCTATTTTTTGTGCATTACCGTTTTTATCAGTGAAATCAACGGTTAAGTTAGAAGTATCATCGTCTGCTGGCGTTACGTTAACCGTGCCATCCTTGCCTACTTCAATCGTAGGTTCTTTTGGTGCCGTTGTATCTTTAGCCACAACCTCTGTCGGCTTACTGGTATTGCCTTGAGCATCAGTAACCGTACCTGTGACTGTTTCACCATTCTTCAATGGCTTATCGCTAATATCTACGACGAATTTACCATTGTCATCGGCCTTCACAGTATAGTCAGACTTACCGTCACCATTCACATCGATGTTTACGGTTGAGCCAGGCTTTGCCGTACCAATAATTTGCGTGCCGTTATTAGTCACTTCAAATACTGGAGCTTGAGGAGCTGTGTTGTCCGGCGCTTGCGGGCTGTCATTGTTATCTTTACTACTGCTGCCGCCTAAAGCCGCGCCAATTAAACCCACTCCCGCTAATCCTGCTAACCAAGGTAAGGCATTAAAACCAGACTCTTGCGAAGCTCCTACCCACCATGGCAAGGCTTGAGAATTACCGCCCAAAGCTTGCCCTTCGATATCGCCCGCGACCAGTTCAGTGACATAGTCGGCGACTTCACCCGTGTCAGGAATGTAGTAGTAATAGCTACCATCTTCAGCGATACCAATCAGCGCACTCTCGGTATCTCCGTAAAAGCCTTCGATAATTAAGTCAGACGCTTCGCCTTCATCTTCAAAAGAAATATGCAAATCATTAGCGACACGCTTAGTAATAATATGCGTGGGCGCACGGCCGATTGATTCATCAAAAAGCTCATAGTTCACCTTGTTAATGGCTTTAATGACTGTAGGCTGGCCATCTTTAGTGACGACCGTATGCTCAGCGACAGTTTTAACTTGATTATTAACTTTAACGATAATAGTAGACATATAAATTCCTTGATAAATTAGTAAGATAATTGAGTTTAGATACAAGATTTTGATAAATTAAAGTGTGGTAAACAGCTTTTTTAAATAAATATAGGTGCACGAACCTCCCTGCAGTCAGTAGGTCACGTTCATCAGACTCACTGTAGGGGTTCGCAGTTCAATAAGAAGTTAGTTTTGGCTAATAGTGGCAACGACGCGCCGGTTACTCTGCCGGCCTTGCACTGTGTCATTGCTAGCGACCGGTTGGCTTTCGCCATAGCCGGTAGTCGTCAGACGCTGGGGATCAATGCTGTATTGCTGCATTAAATAGGTCTTAACGGCATTAGCGCGAGCTGTAGAAAGTTTGAGGTTATAACTGGCGGGACCTTTACTGTCCGTATGACCTTCTATAACTACTGTGGTGTTAGCATTAGCAGTTATAAACTGCGCTATATTGCTCAAGCGTGGATAATAAGTTGGTTGGATACGGCTACTGTCAAAATCGAATAAGACATCCAATGCGATAGGCATGTTAACGGTGACGGTGTCATCAGTATTGGCAGGGGTTTGTGGTAACGCAGGAGTAAGAACAGTTGCTGGAATACTAGAGGCTGCCGCGGCTGGCTGCTCATTCACACAGCTAGTAACTACGCGATCAATCTGATGGGTTTGGCGGGTGCTATTGGCTAATAAAAGCTCAGCATCATCCAAGCTTATAGAACGAAGAGTAGGCTCTTGCGTAGTGTCAGAGACATCAACGGCGAAGAAATGTGTACTCTGATTCTCTAAGGCATGCTGCTGAGTCACTGCAGGCAGTAAGTTAGTCTTTTGGCCGGTTAATTGCGCACTGATTTCATGCTGGCCCGCACATACAATGGCCTCTGAATAGTGGCCAGGTTGCAGACTGGTGTGAAAGCGACCATCAATAGCGATATTAGTACTGGTCTCTAGCGGATCATTATCCTGCTTACGCACAATAATAACTCGACTTTGATGTTTAGGCAGCGGCTCTTGACTGGCCGAGTCAAATGCAGCTCCGGACTTGGTCCATGCCACTTGGTTCACTTGGCGCGCCCCGTCTATAGTAGAGGAAGGCTGAGAGGTTATTACCTGGCAACCCGTTAAAATTATTGCCATCATTACCAAAGTCACATTAGTTACATTGAACTGAACTGTCATCGTTTAACTCCGAAAACTGCATTTATAAACCATAAAATCTATCGCTTAGAAGCTATTCACCTCTAAGACAGCAAACCACATGAGTTACTCATTATTTAAATCGTTATAATTATTTATATGGAGCTGCTAGCAAAATATAGAGCGACAGATTGCACTTTTTGAATAATAAAAATATTCAGCTCCTATAGACTCAGTACTATTTTTTAAGTCATTGCTAATCTGTTTTTAGTTTAACTTGAAATTATTAACAAGCCTTTAGTAAAATTAAACAATCGTTCGGTTTGATGAATATTACGTCTTTAAATTGCAGCCATAACAGTAGGTTAACTTATGTTCATAGTCAAATTCTCTAGACAAACGGTGATTTCTACAGAATAAAAGGCGATAAATTCACGATAGTATTTTTTATTCTGCTTATTTATATGATTAGTGAGACTAAATGTCTTATAACGCTTGTCCGAAAAAAAACTCTCCTAAAAATTGAATCTTATCGATGGCTGCACATTGATTTCATAGCTATGTTTTGTACCGTTAGTTATTAATTTTTTAGTTATTAAATTTGTAGCTATTATATAGTGGCTCACCCTTACCAATCACTATTGGTATTGACTGCGCCAGTCTTATATAACTTAAAGTTATTATAATAAAAACAATTATGTTATTTGGGCTATTATCAGACCTAGTAATTGTGGTAAATTAAGCCCTATAAATCATAGCGGCTATTTTCTTATTCCTATTGATTTGCACGCTCTATGTATCGCTTAACCGAGCTCTACTTATACGTGAGTACAGCCCAGTAAATAAAGCCTTAGCCCGTCAATGCACGCAGCAGACCCAGCCCTAATTATGTTAAGGCTGGTCGGCATAGTATTGACGGTATAAAACCGTTCTACTCTTATATTTCTATTCCATTAGCGATGATATGGCCGGTCCATATTGCTTACTTTATCCATAATTAAAAGGACTTTTTATGCGTTATCAAGTCATTGTCATTGGTGCAGGCATGGTCGGCACTTCTATTGCTTGGCACTTACAGAACAACGGCACTCAAGTTCTAATGTTAGATAAACGTCCGCCTGGTTCTGAGACCTCTTACGGTAACGCAGGGCTGATCCAACGTGAAGCTATCCATACTCGTCCCTTCCCACGCCAACTCGTTGAACTGATTCGTGTCCTCCCCAATCACAGCACCGATATTCGCTATCGTTGGCCTGCTGTATTACGCTATCGCCAGGCTTTATTGAAATACTGGCAGCACTCGTCTCCTGCCGAGGTCAGCAAAATTGACCGCGAGTGGCAAACCCTGATTGAGCATTGCACTAGCGAGCATCAAGAGATGATTACTGCTGCTGATGCTGAACATCTGATTCGACGCGTGGGCTGGATTGAGCTGCACCGTTCTGAGGATAAGTTTAATAATGCGGTGAAATTAGCAGGCGAAGCGGTTGAGCAAGGTGTCACACATAAAGTCTTAACGGTTGCAGAGTTGCAAGAGATGGAGCCCAACGTTGATTTCAAAGACTATGTTGGCGGTATTCACTGGTTAAACTCTTGGCAGGTGACCAACCCAGGTGAGCTGGTGAAAGCTTATGCTAAAGACTTCGAGGCCAAGGGTGGTGCTATCGCTGAGCACAGTGTGATAGCTATTGAGCCCTTTGAGGGCGGCTGGAAAGTCACGACAGACGATGGCGATTACTATAGTGATGACTTGGTTGTAGCTGCGGGCCCTTGGTCTTCTGATTTGATTGAACCCTTGGGCTATAAAATCCCCTTATTCCCAATGCGCGGCTACCATCAGCATTTTGAAGTGACGCAAAAGAACATGATCAATCACAGTATGATTGATATGGATATCGGTTTTGCGATGGGCCCCATGCAGCAAGGCATTCGCATCACGACAGGGGCAGAAATGACCTTGATGGATGCGTCGAAGAACTTCGGTCAGCTGACTTCCGTTATGAAACAAGTGAAGAAGATTTTACCTCTAGAGAACGCAGTCGAGTCAGAGGCTTGGTGTGGCTCACGTCCCTGTATGCCTGATATGAAGCCAGTCATCGGTGCAGCAGATAAGCATGATCATTTATGGTTTGCTTTTGGTCATAGTTTCCAAGGCTTTACCTTAGGTCCAGTCACAGGTCGTGTCGTTCAGCAGCTGATGCATGGCCAAGAGCCTCTTATCGATTTAGAGCCGTTCAGCAGCAAACGCTTTGGCGATCAATAGACTTGAATATTAATCAAATTAAAGACCAATAAACCAAAATAAAGGCAGCTTAACTATGCAAAAATTAAAAAGTAACGCAAGAATGAGCCAAATCGTCATCCATAATCAGACGATTTATCTATCCGGCCAAGTGGGTAATGTTGAAGAAGATATCTCAGCACAAACCCTGACTTGCTTAAATAAAGTCAAAGCGCTACTAGAAGAAGTCGGCAGTGATAAGTCAAAAATCCTCTCTGCTACTGTTTGGTTAAAGAGCATGGATGACTTTGCTGCAATGAATGCGGTGTGGGACGAGTGGTTTTCAGATACGCAACCCCCTGCCCGCGCTTGCGGTGAGTCTGCGCTTGCCCATCCTGACCTGTTGGTAGAAGTCACGGTTATTGCGGCTGAGTAGATTTTAAATTGAGATTTAGCCTTATCGGTTATCTTTCTTATATTAGTTTTATGACACTGCTTAAATGACAAAGTGAGCTCTATTTTTTTAGGGCTCGCTTTTTTATTGGATATGTTTGAGGTTAGAGGGTTAGCAAACGTATATTGTCGTACTAATAATCCACCTTACCCCGCAAAGACTTGGTTCTCCCTCGCTGAGTCTTTTCGTCCACCCGCTTGCGGCGAGCATTGCGACTAGGTTTGGTCGGTCGTCGAGTCGGGTTCACATGAATAGCTTGAACGATAAACTCTTGTAGGCGCTTAAAGGCATCAGCCTTGTTCTTTTCTTGAGTGCGAAATTGCTGCGCCTTGATAATAAGTATGCCTTCTTTAGTGATACGGCTGTCATTGCTGTCTAGCAAGCGCTGTTTGTGCAGGTCGCTGAGACTCGAGGCATGGAACTGAAATACTCCAATAGACCTAACTATTAAATTCGCTTGCTAACCAAATTAATACCCCGCTCCCAATGCCCCAGACCAACATTAGCATAAAGGTGAAAAAAGATATTCTCAATAAAAACCTATGATTTTTAATAAGATTAAGACAGTTTTTGTCATTAAGTTTAGGAAACCATGGTAAGTCAGATATAGCAAAGGTTCCCTTTCTTTTGTATTGCAAGTAATAGTTTAAGTATACGCCACTCATAGCTATGATTAAAAAGTGCATTTCATAGCCATCTATCTTACTTAAATAATTCTTATCACGGTATAAAATTTTGGATAGCGATTTTTTATTTCTACGTATATAAATAACACATAATTGGTATGTTACCATCCATACTATCATTCCACCTATACCGATAGTAATAGCCGCCCAATCTAAAAAATCTTTATATTTCACTATATTCGCTCATTAATTTTATCTGCAAGCATACCACCTGCTTTACCACCATAAACCCCACCTATAACACCTGCTCCAGCAGCACATACCCCGATAATAACAAAACCAATTCCGCCTGTACCTATACCGAATACCGTAGCCGCTAACATTACCCCACCAGAAGCTAATCCAGCTGCTGCTAAACTGCCCTCAAGCTTTAAAGTCTCTTTTATAATAGTTTTTTGCGTATGATTACTGTCTCCAGTCTTGTAAGCATTACTAACATTGATAGCTGCATCTGCCACACTCACAGCAATCAATACATTCCCACCAACTTTGGTCGCTCTAGTTATTTTACCCATATTATCAAAGTTCTTTACGTAAGCTTTAATACCACCTTTATAATTTGTAGGTCGAGCATAAGCACTATTATTTAACTGCCGTCTTAAATTATTTGTTATTGCGCCTGATTCCACTTTAAAGAAACTTTGGGAAAAGGCATTATCATATTTTTTAAATAGATGAGCATACTTTCCTTTAAATTCAGAAAAATGCTTAGGATTAGCATACTTAGTTGCTGTTCCGGATTTCCCCGCAGTTTTTTCAAACTCCATAGCTTCAATAATTGCTTTATAAGCCTTAGCTACTTCTTTATTACTTGTCTCTAAAAAGGTAACTATACCCTGTGACGTACCAGCAGCTATAGCGGCATGATTTATATCTTCAGATGGCTTATCAGCACTCCTTACAGGACTATTTGTAATAGCAACATATTCAGCATTTAATAAAATATCATGCAGGATATCAGCGTTGTAGGCCAGTATCTCAGCATCGAACTCTCTGTCTTTTTTCAAAGCTTCAATTTTATCTTTAGCAATTTTCGCCTGCTTTTTTGCTTCTTTTAACTCATTGTTTTCTTTGTTTGTATTGGCAAGAATCACAATATCACCTGGTTGTAAGCGTAATACAGGATCACCTATCAAATGGGGATTGTTTTTACGGAATATATTTTCTTCTCTAATGCTAGGGGTATGTTTATAGATTCTATTAAGAAAGCTATCTAACGTTTCTTCTATTTTAACTAGATGCCACGCCACTTCTGTACGATCAACAAGGACTTCTTTAATAGTATTTGAGTCCTTCATTGATGATGCGGGTGTTGTTTTCAGCTTGTATTTGCTATGTGATCCTTTATGACTATAAGGCTTAGCTGTCACCTTGATTACTACCGTCCCATTCAGCTTAATATAATAAGTAATTTCGTCAATTTTACGTAACGGTAGCTTATATTCATGAGTTAGCCCTTGATTGTTAAAACTTTTATTCTCCGCCAATCTTACCTTTTGCTTTGAGCCAGTTGTTCTTTGATAAGTTGCTTCTCCACTAGCATAAGTGATAACAAGGTCGTATCTAAATTTATTGATATCTACTTTGTCTGATACAGCAAGGTTTAAACCTGTATATTTAGTTGCCATCTCTATTAAGCCCCTTTATTAGACTCAGCTTCAGCTTCAGCTTCAGCTTCAGCTTCAGCTTCAGCATCTTGCTGTACTATGACATGGAGCTCATAGTTCTGCGGCTCTTCATCAACGATGAGCTTTAACTTACCCTCGTAGTCAGTGGTATGAATTTCAGTCGTCCCATCTGGCTTAAATAATAAGCACTTAGCATGTGCAATCGGATTATCGTCCTGATCATATGCAATATATCGCAAATAATAATCAAGACTTTCAGCCAACTTTGCTTTGGGTAAATGAATTATTGGCAAACTCAACCCGGCCCCACTCCCCCAATCCAGCTTACTGGCCTTATAGCCCGCTTGACTTGGGGTAATCAAGGTCACATTACCACCCGTCATTTCAATCCCACTACCCGCTGCTTTAAGCGTTAGCGTATCGGGCGCGATGATCTCAATACTGTCTCGGCTATGGATTCGGAGCGTCTGCTCACTGTCGAGGCGCATCTCACTTTGATGCACCTGCAAGGTCATGTCTCCATGAGCAGCGGTATGAGTTTGTGATTTATTTGAGTAGTAGTGAATATCACCCGATACTAGCTGGTTCATCTGCGTTTGACTGTGGTGATGGGTGTCGCCTGTGGCATGCGAGTGCGTATTTTGAGTGCTGGTATGTTGACTATGTTGACCCGTCATGATTGCAAGATGACGCTGGGAGTCTATAAGCACATGCGGCTGTTGCCATTGACCGGATTCGCTGAGCACGCTGTCATTAGTGTCTTTGCTCACTTTGGCAAACGATGTCTGTTGCTCTCCTGATTGCCCTGAGCCTTTATTATTTGAGTTACTAGCGGTTTCAACCAGCCCCACAGGTTGATGGGTCTCGACCAGCATTTGATACGCTTGAAGATGTTGATCAGCGGTTTGCAGCTTGCTGTGGCTATCATGACTCATATGCGAGTCACTTTGGCTGTGGCGGCGACTGCTGATATGGATGCCTTTGGCCCCTTGCAGCGTCCCTACCGCTTGTGTCTCTAAACTTATACCACGACCTCGCGCTTGGCCGCGCTCATGGTCAGTATGCTGATAGAGTTGACCTAGAGTGAGGCTACTCTGATGACTGCTGCTATAGAGGTTAATCTGCGGGCTATCAGGATATTGGTCAAATATAATTTGGTTGTAGCCATTGACCAGGCTGTCTTTATTGGCATCGCCCGTCCGACTTGAGTCGATACTTTGGGTTTTGATGCCGTCTATAGGATGGGCATGGCTTTGATTGATAAACCAAACCGGACTGGTGGCATCGATGGCATCGGAGTCACTGGCGATGCTGTTATGCTGGGCATCAGGATTGCCGACCCCATTATGGGTACTGCCTACAATGACCGGATGGGCGATATCACCACCGATAAAGTCGACTAACACGTGCTGACCATGTCGCAACGGATGGGTCTGACCCATATGATCGGCGACTAGGTGACTAGCGATAGGGACCCAATGCGCGGTGTCATCGCTAGCTTCATTGTCATCATTTTGCCAGTGATAGTGGATATGCGCTCGGTGATTACGGTCTGTCGTGACAGCCTGGCTATCCGTGTCGATAATACTCGCACTCATCAGTCCAGTGAGACTAGGATGCGGCTGACCTAGCTGCGCTAATTGTGTGGCAAATGGAATGTGATGATGGTGCGGGAATGGCAAATATAAGACAGTGACTTCATGGACCTGTTGATCCTGATTACCATTATCCTCTTTAGACATTGGCTTAGGTTGCAAAGTGATAGGATCAAACTGAGCTTTGCCCAACCAGTCGATAGGCAAGTGGTTATTAATACGATGATGAATGGCAGCAAGACTAATAGGCTGCGTAATAAAGGGATTGCCCTCAACCAGATGCGCACTGGGCAGGCTTAGGTGGCGAATATTGCCTTGCAGCATACTCGTATGCGCCTGCTGCTCCTGAAGATACTGATAACGGCTTGCCAGCGCACTTAAAGCCTCATCGTCCATGCGAGTCTGACTGTGCAAAAATCGATTATGCTCGCTAGGGTATTTAAGTAATTGATCACTACTTTGTGACCCTGAGTAATGTCCCATTAACCGATTGTCATAGCGAGACAGTTGCGACTGGCTAAGATGATGGCGAAGCTTTGGTTTTATGCTAGTTACTCGGTCTTGGCGATCGGCGAGGCTGGCAGGATTTTGACTTAGGATACTATGGATATCGGCCGAATCTGGTCGTAGCACTTCGGCATCATGCGGCATTAAGACCAGGGTATGCGCATCAACTCGATGACGGTAGTAGCCTGTGACACCAAATAGCGCCAAATGATATTGTAGGTAGGACAGATCGGTCTGGTTGTATTGGACGCTATGTTGGATATGACAATCTTTGAGTCGGTCATCTATTTCAATGTCTATCTCATAGGGGCTGATAATCTGATCAATGAGCTCAGCGAGGCTTAAGTGATGATGACGACGATTGTGACTGGCCAATCTCAGCTGAGTTAACCTCGGTTCACAAATGATTCGGTAGGCCGCCATACCTTGATTGCTGCCTAGGGCGATCACTTCAGTGATGATGCCATGACGAGTTTGTGCCGGCATGGTTAAGTCACCCGTACTCCAGTGCAGCGCGACTCCCTGCCCTATCCAATCTTCAATGGCTAGGTTAGCTTGTTCGCTAATTAGGATGATGCTGTAGCGAAAGCCACAATACAAGGCCAACTGTTGGTCTGTATGAGACTGACCAAGCTTCTGGGTTCCTCTATCACGGTGCTGGCCCTGATGATAGGGGTTAGGATAATCATGAGGTGCGGGCAATAGCGCAGCGTAATCCCAGACAGTCGCCGGAAGATCAGCCCCAAGCAGACTTTCGCAGATTTCAGCGCTACTGATAAGGCTACTGGCAATATCGGGATGCTCACAAGTGAGCTGAAGATGCCGATACGATTGAGTCCATGCCATGTCACGCTCCTTAGTTAGGATGTCAATAAGCGGCTAATAGCTCTCGTCTGCAGGGTCAGCAGCGGGTTTGATACCGATGATGTCAGCGAATGCAGCCAGCTGCTCTTCGTTTTTGATGATATGAGCCAGCCACTGATCTAGAGGCATATCAGCCCATTCAATCGCCCGACCTAACAGGAAGGTCACGGGACTATGGGGTTCATTACTGGCGAAGTAGTCTTGGATTTGCCCCAACAGCTTGAGAGCTTGTTGGCGATTGACTCGATGGTCGCGGCTTTGCGGATTAAAGTTAGTAGGCTTAATTGATTGAACCATTGGCTGAGAATGAGTTGAGGGGCCACTCGTCTGACTGTCATCATGCTCTTGACCTGCTCCGTCTTCATTGTCATTAGCCATTGCGTCCTCATTGCTAGTCTCTTCTGCCAAATGTTGGGGAAGCAGAGGTTTTATATGCAGAATCATGGCAGCTATTAAGTCTGTCACCGGCGCAAATACTGGCGCATCCATTCCCATCAAGTCATTAAGCTGATCAGTGAGCGCGTGCCATTGTGAGCTGATAACACCTAGCTCACGTATCAGCGTCTGCTGCCAAGCCCGGTCACTATGTTTAATAGCGTGGTAATAGTCATTGAGGTTAAGTTGGCCTTTGATATCACTGTCTGGATTTTGCAGACGTTGCTTGTCATGATCCCGGGCCGTCAGGTAGTGATTATAGTTATAGAGTCCCGAGCCTCCCTCTGAAGGGTCGGATAGAGGCAATTGTTTGAGGTCTTCTGTGAGCGCTTTGACAAACCATGAATATAATCCTGCTCGGATATCCATACTGTCTTCTTCACCATCAAGTGGCGGATACATGGTAAGCCAATACTCTTCATGCAAGGCCAGTAATAATGACAGACCATAGTTGATACCTGCCAAATGGTCCGTGTGACTGAGAGCATCCGTATACCAAAGGGCTAGCTTTAAATCCTTACTGGTATGGCTCAATAAGTCGGCACATTGGGATTTCACAAAGTCCCAGTCCGCAACTTTTAGCTCAGTGACCCAATTGCCTTGAGCCAATAGCGGGTCATCAGCTTGGCGGGCAGCGACGATAGCATCGAGCCTTTGATCAAAGGTAAGGTCTTCTCCTACCCCATGGCGACTGTCGGTAATAGGAGCGACGAGGGTCTCTATAGAGGGAAACTCAGGAGCTGACTGCTGATGGGAGGTGCTCATGGCGCTATCTCCTCGTCCTGAGACAGTGGCAGATCACTAGATGGAGCGGACGGAGCCTTATCACCCTGATTAGCAGTACTTTCCAAATGATTATCTTGCTGGTTACCAGCCGCTAACTTCTCTGAATTCTCGATGACAAGATCGTCCTGTTCCCTTTCACTTTGATGAACGAGTTGGCTCAAAGGTACGATATCATCTATCGCCAATCGGTAAGCAAACTGATCGTTGTCATCGACGAATACCGTAACGCTCGTCAAGACGCTTTCATGATGATCATGAGCCAACAGCTTGGCAGCCAGTTGGGGTAGTAACGTATGACTAATGATGGCGTCCGCATTACGCGCTCCCGAGTCCACTTCGTGGCAGCGAGATAAAATCAGTTCGATCACCTCAGCATCAATATGACAAGGCACCTCATAATTTTGTTGTAGCCGCAGGCTGATTTTATCGAGTTTGAGGCGAATGATTTCGGCCAAGGCCTCATCAGTAAGTGGATAATAAGGAATCACGGTGAGTCGACCCAAAAATGCGGGTTTAAAGGCTTTATACAACTGCGGATTGATCAGCTGTTTTAAGGCCTGACTACCAGGTAAGGTAAAGGTAGAGTTTTCCAGGTCGGTATTAATACAGTGTTGCATGATGACTGAAGAGCCCACATTACTAGTGAGTAATATCAAAGTGTTCTTAAAGTCAATCACTCGCCCCTCACTGTCTTCCATCACCCCCTTATCAAAGACTTGATAAAACAAGTCTAAGACATCTGGATGTGCCTTCTCGACTTCATCAAGCAGCAGGACACTATAAGGCCGACGTCTGATAGCTTCAGTCAGCACCCCGCCTTCCCCGTAGCCAACATAACCCGGAGGTGAGCCTTTTAGCGAGGCGACACTGTGCGCCTCTTGGTACTCCGACAGATTGATGGTAATTAGGTTACGCTCACCCCCATACAGCACCTCAGATAAAGCCAGCGCTGTCTCAGTCTTGCCGACGCCGCTAGGCCCTACTAGCATAAACACCCCTTGCGGCCGATTGGGATCATCCAAGCGCGCTTTGGCAGTATGAATGCGTTTGACGATAGCCTCGATGGCATGGTCCTGACCTATGACCCGCTGCTGCAGGGTATCTGCTAGGGTGAGAATATGGTTTTTTTCATCCCCCGCCATATCTGTTAAGGGAATCCCAGTCCAGTCCGAGATAATCTGTTTAATCACTAGTCGATCTAGGACAGGATGTACCAAGCGACAAGAGGTCTGGGCTTCTTTAAGCGCCTGTTCCAACGTTTGATACGCTGCTTGCTTATCAAGGCGATCACCAGCTTCAAGCTCCCCTATAAGCGCCGCATTTAAACTATCTAACTCAGCACTCAAAGACCGCTGCGTTTGCCATTGAGTCGTCATATCCTTGATTTTCTGTTGATTCTGCTGGCGCTGATCATCGAGTAAAGCGATCTGTTGGCTGAGCTTGTCTTTGTCATCTGCCCCGCCGACTCGCTCAAGTTGTTGAGTTAAATTGTGCAGATGTAGTTGAAGCTGACTGTCGAGGGCGTTCAGCATATCCAATGGGTTTGGCGTGGCGGTTTTAGATAAGCTCACTCGGGCTGCCGCAGTATCTAAAACGCTTACGGCTTTGTCTGGAAGTTGGCGATCGCTAATGTAGCGCGCTGATAGCTCGACAGCCGCGCGCAGGGCATCATCCTCAATAGTAATGTCAAAGTGATCTTGCATCTTTTGGTTAAGGCCACGAATCATCGCTACCGCCGTATCGATGTCAGGCTCTTCCACCTTGACGACTTGAAACCTTCGAGATAATGCGGCATCTTTTTCAAAGTATTTTTTGTATTCTGACCAAGTGGTGGCTGCAATAGTTCGCAACTCACCGCGAGCTAGTGCCGGCTTAAGTAGGTTGGCCGCATCATTCTGCCCGGCCTGCCCCCCAGCACCAATCATCGTATGGGCTTCATCGATGAATAGAATGATAGGGCTGGGTGAAGACTGAGCTTCTTTGATGACTTGCTTTAGGCGGTTTTCAAACTCGCCTTTGACACTAGCGCCAGCTTGCAGTAAGCCTAAGTCCAAGCTGCAAATAGCCACGTCTTTTAATTGATCGGGGACACTGCCGTCTACGATTTTCTGTGCTAGGCCTTCGACCACAGCAGTTTTACCTACGCCCGCCTCCCCCGTCAAAATGGGGTTATTCTGCCGGCGCCGGATTAAAATATCGACCAACTGATGAATCTCAAACTCGCGACCGATGACGGGATCGATTTGACCCGAGTCGGCTTTTTTTGTGAGATTATAGGTATATTTGTCAAGAGCTGGAGTGGCTGCTACGCCTTTAGCTTCTTCGGCTGCGGCGCTGTCCGCTTTATCTAGGCTACCGTCCTCTCTCTGAGTAGGCTTAGGGCTACTGTTAATAGTACTGGCACTGGCTTCAGTACTGCCTTTACATTGACGCTCATAGTCATCTTTGAGCGCCATTCGATCAATATATTGCAGCTCATCGGGCAGCTCGGCCAACCGCACCTGATATCGCTCATAAGTCAGCAAGACCAATAGTATATGACCGGAACGAATCTCAACCTGCCCCCCTTTGCACCCCTGTTGGCTGCTAGCGACTTGCCAGGCATCTTCTAAAAGCGCTATCAGCTGCTGACTAAACACGGGCGTCTCGCCTGCCCCCTGATTCTTCTGCATTAGGGCTGTCTCAAGCGCCTCTATAACGGATTGACTAGCGATTTTATTGGTTTTGAGAATTTGTACGACATCATTATGCGAAGTAGCCACCAACTCATGGAGGAGATGGACGATATCGACTTCCTTATGTCCCAAATCGATACAGCACCTAGCCGCCTGCTGCAGGCATTGACGACTGCTAGGACTCAGTCGAGTAATCACCGCCTTTAATTGGCTCATAGCTTTATCCTTTTATTTTGTCTTTAGGTAACCGTTTATAGGGATCAATAGCGTCAAGATTTATTGAATGGGTAGCGCAAAGCGAGTGTCGCTATGATGCGACTTAGCAGGGGCAGTCAATAAAAACCCGCCTCGTCCCAAACCGCCAAAACTATCTTCAGACAGCGACAATGACTTAATATGCGCTTTGTCGAGCTCCAGTTGTATTTCTACCGCCAAGCTGACTCCGCACCATTTCCGGATAAAATCGACGATGACTTGGTACATATCGCCTGCAGGTAACAATCTTAAGTAGCGATCATTATCTAAACAGTGAAACACCACGCGAATTTTACTGTCGAACTGGACGACTCGCTCTCCACAGAAAGCCGAGACCCCAAGTGCGGCAAACTCACCGCCTAAGGCTGACTGCTCCTCATCTGGCAAACTAAACCATTCTGGGACAAACTGCTCCACACTCACCTTAATGTCTAAAAAGTTGCTTAATACCTGTGACAACTGGTCGGCGGTCAGTCGTCCCGGTGCGATCATCCCAGCATAGGCAATGAGACTATCGATGGCCGTCAGTTTTTTGGGTTGTCTGGCAAGCGCGCGCAGGCACAGCAAATAGTTGTCTTTATTGCTGTCGAGTTCATACTGTAATGGCAGGTTATAGAACCAGCTAGACGCCACATACAGCTCTGTCAGACGGTGATTAAATAGGTCCAGAAACTCCGGAGCGGCCTTATCTTTGGCATGATTCACTCGTGAAGCCAAGTAATAGGTATATAACGCTGGTAGTGCTGACAATGGACCAGTCAGGCCTATCACGGCTGGATATAACTCGACCTGTCTAGCCCTGTAATTTACCGAATGTGTTGATTTTGGCTTACTTCCTAGTCCTAGCTTTTGCATAATGGCTGTATCTTCTTGCCCGCCTGCTTTTAGCGAAGCGTCACGACCTTCTTGCCATGCTAGAGTCATCGACTCAATTTCGGCTAGGGGAAAAGCCAAGGACAAAGAAGCTCGATAGCGCACCTTAAGGGGCTGATGACCTAAGTTATTTTCGTGATACAGCAAGCGAACTGCTTGCAGCAGCTCATAGCTTTGTGGTTGGGCGATTAATTCGCTTAGATAAGAGGACTGAGACCACTGCGCGGTTGACACCGGAACACCTCCTTTTTAGTCGTTGCATCAGAAATCACCACTTCGACGAAGCTATTCAAACTGGCGTGATAGCCAAAGACAAATGCCAGTAAATAGGCAAATTGGCGAATACTCACTCCGGAAAACTGCTTTTGGTTAATGGCGATATTGACAACCGTCCCGCGAACAAATCCCGGTTGCGGTGAGCGCTGAATGCGTCTGGCTTTAATACTCGTGGTGACGGACACTATCCCCTCGACCAGCTGTTTGTTCGCGGCGGATTGCGTGATGTCATAGAGTGACAGGTACTCTTTCATCAACTCGGCATCTTGCGCAGCAAACGATAAAAAGTTTAAGCTGATTAGTGAAATTAGGCGCCAACGTTCCTCACCGGTATAGTCAAACCTAGCGGTTCGAGTAGGTTGTTTGAGCAAAGACAGGCTACCAAAACCGCTCATGCCCTCAGCAAAGAGATCACCTCGATTTTGGCCAAATACAATCTGAGAAGGCAAGTCTCTATTGGTGCACTGCAAAGCTATGCTCATACTGGTCGAGCCGGTCAAGTCCTCTCGTTGCTTTTCTACAAACAGGATTTGATAGTCAAAACCCTGCTTAAATTCGGCTAAGTCTTTATCTCGTTTAATATGATAATAGCGGCCTTCATCTTGCTGCTCATAGTGATTGAGGGCATAAAAAGGGTGGTAGTCCCGTTGGATTAACCGGTTGTTGTTTTGTTTGGACTCGATTACTTTGAGGACATCATAGATTTCGTGATGATACAGTGCCCGTGTGTCTGGGACCAAATCGTAATAGACTGACCTGTGGCTCACTTGGATAGGTTTAGCGGCTAATTTGAAAAGATTAACGACGGGCGTGCAAAATAGCTTGATACTGCTAATGCTCAGCTGTTGAAGATTTTTTAAGCGAATGGTGTTTTTTTTATCAAACTTAAAATAGCAACGAATCTCAAATCCCGACGCGTTGATTGCTAGATCCGGGCAGACTTTACCCAAATCTAAACGTAGGAAATTGAACTTTTCGGGGAAGTAGAAATACTCTTTTAATAGACTGGCTGCTGCATTGCTCACCCGCTGATTAGGCAACACTTGCTGTTCAGTAGCAAAGCCTACTAACTCAAAGGGACTGCCGACCATCTTTTTGGTTTGCTCACCGCAGACATGGGTCTGCTTGATATCACAACATAACAAGTCCCAAAGACTCGTTCCTTGACTAGCATCCTCGTCGATATATAGGTCTAAGGGGTATTGTAATAGGGCTTGATAATCAAAGCTGGCGTTAAGGCCCTTAACCTTGATACTAATACAGCCATTCAGGTAGCCATGCTGATGATCATAGACTTCTTGGCCTGTCTCAAAGCTCACACTCTCCATCTGGAGCGGCATGAGGGTTACCGCTTGCGTCGACTGAAATTTACAGGCTATACCATTCACTTTTTGCGTCGCAAACTCACTACGAACGGGCACCTCGACAGGGGCGCTTAACGCGCTAGCTTGCACGCCTAAGTTAAATTGCGCGATCGAGACTGAGGGAAAAGGCTTGAGGTAATCGGGATAGACGACTTCTAATAACGAATCTGTAAAGTCAGCATAGGAGTCATCTAATTTCTTATTAATACGAGCGCTAATGAGTGAGAACGCTTGGATCAACCGCTCAATATGAGGGTCTTCCACCGTATCATGCACCATTAATAAACGATTTGCGATTTTAGGGTATTTTTTAGCAAATTCTTTGGACTGCTTATTAAATAGGCTGAGCTCATGTTCAAAGTATGGGAGTAGACTGTCCATATTGCCTCTAAGTGGTTCAATATTGGTCGTTCTAGAAAGGGCATTTTTTATTGGTTATGACTGACGTTTTAAGTGGCTGACGTTTCAAGCTATTTTGGTTTAAGTTATTTTGGTTTAAATTGATATGGCTTAAATTGATAAGGTTTACAGTAATAGCTACTTCACTTGATAGCGCTGTGAGCTCGGTTCAAAAAAAGCATCAAAACTGACCAATTCTTGGGCCGGATAGACTTTGAGTAACGCTTCAATAGAAAAGCACAGTTGATTAACTTCTACCGCGCCAATATCCAAACTGACTCGAACATTTTTTAGCCGAGAGTCCTGCTGCTCTACTGTGCTGGCAATCTGCCGACAGATGTAGTCACAGTCCATTGAATTAGCACTACTTAACCCAACGAAATCCAGAATCCCAAAATTTAATATGGAAGACCGTACTAGCTCAAATTTTTCAACGCATTTGCCAACTACCGAACGGGTGTTAAGCAAGGCTTCTAAGTCGCGAGCTACTGAGGTTTTTAACTCATCGATATTGAGCCGACGAATCAATAGCTGATCTCCTACTTGCTGCGGACTGTCGTCAAATAGCTGCTCAAACAAATTGGGACGAAAGCCAAGGTCTTTGACACCAAAATTCATGACTCTAGAGCTCCTAGACAATGAATGTAATCAAAAATGTAATCAAATGGGTGCTAACTCTTAAAAATAACGCTTTAAAGCCAGGCTGATATAACGAGAATAGAAATAAACTACGGCAATTAAATTAGAAAAAGAAAGGCCTACCTATAAACCTTTCTTATAAAGTAAAGTGAAACAATCAGAGACTCTCATCATTCTTATCTGCTTTAGTTAAGCGGTGTAAGTCGCAGTATTATTCGCTAATGACCATTTTTTCGTCACTGCACCTTTCGCTGATCCATCGATATCTTGTTGGGTATACGTCCACTCTACAGCAGCGTACTTAATACCAAAGACTTCTGTCGGGACACCTTCTTCTTCTACTGAAGGCTCTACAGCGGCAATCAGGGCATGCTTGAGTTTAACTTCAAGATACTTAACCCGTTTGTCACCATTGGCACGATAGAAGTCGACTTGGACCTCATCAAAGGTATACCCTGCCGAACACGCTTCCCAAAGTTTTGGACTGGTAGAATCCAAGTCTTTCATAAACGTCATGTCAGCATGTTCGCAACGCTCAGAGGTATGACCACCCACACTACTCGCAGTAGCTGATTTAGGTTGGCGAATTAAATGATCCCAAGTATTGACCTCCAGCCAGCCTCTATGCTCGCTATCTCGAGACTCGCCATCAATCTTATATTTACCGCGAAACTGAATATAAATATCCTTCATACCATGCACCTTTATTAGTGGATTAAGTTTAGCCTTACAGGTTGCTATCGATTAGCTGTTACTGGACTGCGGTAGCTGAGTGACTAGCCGCAAAGAAACAGACAATTCGTCTAGCTGAAAATGTGGTCGTAAAAAGACCACAGACTTGTAGACCCCAGGCTTACCGGGAACTTCTACAACTTGAACAGAAGCTTCGCGCAGTGGGTACTGAGCTTTAGCTTCTTGTGAGGCGCCATCATCTAACAAGACATAGCGGGATATCCAATCATTCAAAAAGGCTTCGACATTACCTGCCGCCAAAAAACTACCGACTTTGTCGCGCATCATGGCCTTTAAGTAATGGGCAATTCGTGAGACCGCCATAATGTACTGCAGTTGGGTAGAGAGCACTGCATTGGCATTGGCATCGTCATTCTGATAAGTCTTGGCTTTCTGAACGGATTGTGCGCCAAAGAACGCCGCATAATTAGTATTTTTACAATGGACTAAAGGAATGAATCCTAAATCGCTCAGTTCTTTTTCGCGGCGATCGGTAATCGAAATCTCTGTAGGGCATTTCAGTGCCAAATCCCCTTCATCGGTCTTAAAAGTATGCACTGGCAACCCTTCGACCAACCCACCACCTTCTACACCACGGATAGCTGCACACCAGCGATAATCTGAAAAGGCTGACGTCAAACGAGAGGCAAAGGCATAAGCCGCATTCACCCAGAGATAATCGCAATGATCCGCACCTGAGACATCCTCAATGAAATTAAAGCCTTCAACGACCGTCCCATCTTTAGGGTTATAAGGAAGTCGGCCTAGGAAGCGTGGGACCGTTAGGGCGATATAACGGGCATCTTCTGACTGACGAAAAGCTCGCCAGCGAATATACTCCGCCGTCTCAAATATTTTGGACAAGTCACGGGGACGACCAATATCTGTAAAGGTCTCTAGACCAAACATTTCCGCAGAAGCTGCGGAGACAAATGGCGCATGGGCCGCTGCCGCAACGTGGGAGAGTTGTTCAAGCAAATACATATCCGCATTTTGCCTAGTAAACTCAAAGTCACCCACTAAGGCTGCATAAGGCTCACCCCCAAAGCTGCCAAACTCCTCTTCATAAATCTTTTTGAATAGCGTACTTTGGTCAAAGTCGATTGATGACTGAAAATCTTTCGTCAGTTCGCGTTTGTTCGTATTGAGCATACGGATTTTTAACATTGACTCTGACGGAGTCTGACTACATAGGTAATGCAAGCCGCGCCAGCTGGACTCAAGCTTTTGAAACTCAGGGGCATGCATAATAGTACTGAGCTGCTTCGATATCAGAGCATCTATTTGAGCGATACGACTGTCAATAGACGCCGCTAAATTGTCAGAAATAGTGACCGTACCTTGCATGACTTCATTGGCCAGTTCTGCAATCTGGTGCTTAGCACGGATTTTTTCGTCATCGGATTTGGCAATATTACTTTCATTGACAATCTCCTCCAGCAAGTCATAACTTTCAGTGGTTTCGGTGCTCTGTTGGGCTTGGGCATTCATACCTTACTCCTCGCTATCACTTAAATTCTGTTCTGCCATTTGTTTGACTTGCTCAGTATTTTTTAAGACATCGTCCAATAAATCTTCTAGCTTTTCATTGGCAGATATTTTATTTCGCAAGTCGGCTAAGCGATCTCGCGCCTCAACCAGCTGTCGCAAGGGCTCAACTTGATTCGCTACCGCTTCTGGGCGGAAGTCATCGATGCTATTAAAGGCTAGATCTACCGCAAACTCTCCTGCCTTCTCACTCAATTCATTATCGACTCGAAACGTCGCTCGTGGTGCCAAGCCAGACATCACCTCATCAAAGGTATCTAAATCCACTTCGACGAACTTCTTATCTTTTAATCGCGGTTGCTCAAGGGTCGAGTCACCCGAGAACTCCCCCAACACCCTGACTACAAAAGGAATCTCCTTGGTCTCAATAGCGTCCCCAATCTCTACGTCATAAGTCAAATGCACTCTTGGTGCGCGAACTTTCGCTAATTTTTTTTGTACGCTATCTTGTCTGGCCATAGTCGTCCCCTAAGTAATGGTTGTTTTGCGCTAATGGATTTAAAGGTAAATAGAATGAGTAATACGTATTTTTCTTACTAGCCTCACCGCAATATCTTAAAGGGATCGCCAGAGCTAGAGCGTCTCTGACTGGCAGCAGGTTTTGCTACAGGCCGTCTCGCCTGCGACTTTGGTCTTACTACAGGTGGTTTAACTCTAGCTCTAGGTTTTGCAGGCGTTCGCCTACGAGGGGTGGCTGCAGTGGTTCTGACAGTACGAGGTTTTCTAGTACTGCTGCGTCGAGAGCTAGAAGTATTTCGCCGTTTTACCGCTCTCTTCTTAACTCTGGCACGGACGACTGGCGGTTTAGGCAAGGACTCATCATAGTTAAAGCCGTAGACATCACCATACATCTTGCTTATCGCGAACTGATACTCTTGAAAAAATTCGGCATCAACATCAGGACTTAGGTAGCCCGAGCGCAATTGCTGTTCAGCGACACTGGCGCTGTTATCGAGCAATATCTTTTCAAGTTTGCTCGTACTAGAACCCTGCTCTATGGCTTCACTAGCGGCGTAGAGTGCATACAGCTCATAGCCATTATGATCATAAATCTGCGCCAATATTTCCCATGCCAAGGCATCCTTCGGGTTATTAGTCACCCGCTGATTCAAATCGGCAACTAATTGATGCAGTTCCACTGAAGTAGGGTCAGCATCTAGTAGTAGCGCGTATCTATTAGTAATGCTTGCTCCAGGGTCCTTTTCTTGAATTGTTAGTTCTGCATGAGCGCAACTTAATGCCCCAAGCATAATCAACATGCCAGTAACTGCTGCTTTAACCAAACCACTACTCCCTCTATTTCTCAATTATTTTTATAAAAATCTTGCATAGCTTTAGTCTGTTAATGCTACTTTTTGCGTATTAATTAGACTAGTCATCACAGTGAGTGACTGCTTTAAGTCCGCTTTGTCATTGGTGCTCATTGCTTTGTTTTTATGAAAAGCATGGCTATTATTTTGCATAATTTTAATAGTGGCTAATAAAGCGATCTGACGCGCTGGCAATAACGCTTCGTCGATATCTAGCGCTATATTGGCTGCCCTCAATGCCCGCGCATAATGCTGTTCCTGATAGAGACTCGTGGCAATATCTACCCATTGCTCGGCACTCCAATCGTCGCTCTTTTCATCCACTACAGCCTCCCCTAGTAATAAACCTCCCACTGAGGGTGCGCTAAGTTCAGCGGGAGTAACGTACTGTGGCAAAGGCTCGATGGCCAATGCTGAAGTTTCTGCTTTTGGCCCTGATTGGCAGCCTGTTAATAATAGACAAGCGCTGCAAGTCACTATTAGTAAGCTAGAGGGTAGAAAGCTAGGGGATATCGATCGGTTAATTAAGGTGTGAATCATAAGTTTCCAGTGTTCCATCTAAAGTAATCAAAAAAGTCAAAAGCAAAGCTTGCTCAGAAGTCTCTTATCATTATTTGTTAGGAGCTAGTCCTGCCTAATTTTGTTTATTGTTATAAATGACACAATAGTTAAGCTCGCCTCTCTTATTAAATAAGTCCATGAAATCCTAAATAATCGTGAAGACCACATACCAATTTTTTTAGTAAAAATTATGAAATAGGCCTAAAAATTAACCTACTTTAGACGATTCTTTTAAGTTTGATTATACAGATACTTGACAATATTTCAATAATCTCTATAATTTTTCTTATCTAATAATTAATTAAAACTAATTTATAATAATTCATTTTGACTTCCGTTCCTGACTTTTAGGCTGCGGCCAGGGGAACTTTGCTTATGCCCTCTCAAGCCCATCGTCTCCATCAACTCACCATGAATCCTAGCCTTAGCGGCTTACCAAGGCTACTCCCTTTAGCTTTTATTCATCATTCTTGCCTAAATCAACCCACTCAATTTCGAGTACTAACCTACAGTCAGACAATATTGCCACCTGAGTCCTGTGTCGGAATATTAGGAACATATGTTCAGCTATCTACTTTGTCTGCTACTCGCAGCTCAACGGGTCGAACTGGCCTCATTAGTGAGGTTAATTATCAACATTCAGATGGGGCCTTGCATCTCTATGAGTTGGTCGTCGTCTCACCTGATTGGCTACTGACTCAGTCGGTTCACACTCGCAACTTCACCCAACAATCAACCTTAGATATTGTTACTACCGTCCTTGAGCCCTACCACTTTGAATGGCGGCTGTCTGAGACACTCAATGCCTCCGAACTTATCCATTCGCCGCTAGCGTTCCGTACCCAAGCCGATGTTAGCGATTGGGTGTTTGTCATGGGACTCTTAGCAGATATTGGCGTGAGCGCCGTTTGGATAGTTAGTGAGTTACAGGACAGGGGCTCTCAAGACAGTAACGAGACTGTCGACACTTTGGGCTATTGGATGCTTATAAACCAATTGGATGAGCTTAATCTTCAACCCCTTGGATACGCCTATGCACACGCCTCAGTTCAGTCTGGTCAAGATACTGTTCGCGAATTACAACCGATATCCCAACAGCTCG